>Ga0255344_1000413_pt1 | contig 68005 bp, 68 predicted proteins | sample wastewater_treat_5_FD_192414 | JGI IMG/M metagenome (GOLD analysis project Ga0255344, IMG submission 192414) | Wastewater microbial communities from Lulu Island WWTP, Vancouver, Canada - plant18 | ecosystem: Engineered > WWTP > Wastewater > Unclassified | place: Canada: Vancouver, British...
TCGAGGAGGAGAATCGGATTATTGCTCCGGCGGACGTGCCGCTTGATAAAAAAGGTAGATTCGAAGAAGGGCTGATTTCCGCCAGAAAGGGAGAAGATTTTCTGGCGGTGCTGCCCGAAGAAATTCAGATGATGGACGTGGCCCCCAACCAGCTCGTTTCCGTGGCGGCGGCGCTGATTCCGTTTTTGGAACACGACGACGCCAACCGTGCGCTTATGGGGTCGAACATGCAACGCCAGGCGGTGCCGCTTTTGTCTCCTGAAGTACCGGTGGTGGGCACCGGGATGGAGTCTGTCGTTGCCCGGGACTCAGGGGCCGTTGTTGTGGCCAGGCGCGCCGGCGTGGTCGAAAGCGTGGATGCCTCACGCATTGTGGTGCGCGCCGGAAGACCGGAAGAAGACGGTCTAGACACAGGGGTGGATATTTACACTCTGTCCAAGTATCAGCGCTCCAACCAGGACACTTGTTTCAATCAGAAACCAATTGTTGCGGTCGGCGACCGGGTTCAGAAAAGAGATATTCTGGCCGACGGTCCCGCTACGGATAACGGCGAGCTGGCGCTGGGGCGCAATGTTACGGTCGCTTTCATGTCCTGGGGAGGCTACAACTATGAAGACTCCATTTTGGTCAGTGAAAGGATCGTGAAGGAGGACATCTACACCTCCATCCACATCGAAGAATTTGAAACCATGGCCCGTGACACCAAGCTGGGCAAAGAAGAAATAACCCGGGACATTCCGAACGTGGGCGAAGAAGCGCTGCGCAACCTCGATGAAAGCGGGATTGTCCGCATCGGCGTGTTTGTAAACCAGGGCGATATCCTGGTAGGAAAGATCACGCCCAAGGGAGAAACCCAGCTGTCCGCCGAAGAAAAATTGCTCCGAGCCATCTTCGGTGAGAAGGCAAGCGATGTGCGCGATACGTCGCTCAGAGTGCCGCCCGGCGTGGAAGGCACGGTCATCGATGCCAAAATATTTACGCGCAAGGGCGCCGACAAGGATCTGCGCTCTCAGGCCATTGAAGAAGACGCAATAGCGCAGCTGGAAAAAGACCGGGATGATGAAATACGCATTCTCGCGGAGACGGTCAAAAAAGATATCGCCAGGCTGGTGATCGGGAAAACCGCCGCCGGCAGAGTCACAGACGGGAAGAAAAAAACCATCCTCAAAAAAGGCGATAAGATCACCAAAGAAATATGGGCGGAGATCCCCTTTCACAGCTGGAAGGAAATCACCATCGTTGAAAATGACGGTTCAGAGGAGAAGCTCGCCGGTCTGCTTTCCATGATGGAGAGAAAAATAGACTTCGTCAAGGCGCACTTCGAAGAAAAACTGGAAAAAGTCAAAGCCAGCGACGAGCTGCCGCCCGGCGTAATCAAGATGGTCAAAGTCTATGTCGCCATAAAACGCAAGCTGTCCGTAGGGGATAAAATGGCCGGGCGCCATGGAAACAAGGGGGTGCTCTCCAGAATACTTCCGGAAGAAGACATGCCGTATTTCGCCGACGGGACGGCCGTGGATATCATCCTCAATCCGCTGGGTGTTCCTTCCCGTATGAACGTCGGACAGATATTGGAAACACATCTGGGGTGGGCGGCCAAATCCATCGGCGAAGGCCTCAATGAGCTTTTGGAGAAAAATAATAATATTGAGGCCATTAAGAGCGAGCTGAAAAAAACCTACTCCACGCCGGAATTTGACGAGTTCCTGGAAAAGGCTTCGGCAGGAGAAATCAGGCGGTTTGTCGCCAGGTTGAAAAAAGGCATGCTGGTTACCAGTCCCGTGTTCGATGGCTGTACCGAGCCGCAGATACGCAAGCTTCTGGATACGGCCGGACTGCCGCAAACAGGCCAGTCGATTTTATTTGACGGACGCACCGGGGAGCCTTTCGATCAGGAGGTGACGGTCGGCGTGATTTATATGCTCAAGCTGCACCATCTGGTCGACAATAAGATTCACGCCCGTTCCATCGGTCCGTACTCACTTGTCACCCAGCAGCCGCTGGGCGGCAAGGCCCAGTTTGGTGGTCAGCGCCTGGGAGAAATGGAAGTCTGGGCTATGGAAGCCTACGGCGCCTCTTACACTTTGCAGGAATTTTTAACCGTCAAGTCGGACGACGTGGCGGGTAGAACGAGAATTTACGAATCAATCGTCAAGGGCGAGCATACCTTTGAGCCGGGGCTTCCGGAATCTTTCAACGTTTTGGTTAAAGAACTCCAGAGCCTCGGATTGGATGTGGAATTGATGGAAGAGGAATGATCCTCCTTTATTGACAACAGTTTTTTTGTAAAAGCAGGAGAAAAATCTGTGGAAGACGTTTTCAGTTACTTTGAAAAACCAAAAAATCCGATCAGATTCAGCGCAATTCAAATTTCGATCGCCTCGCCGGAAAAAATCCTTTCCTGGTCCAGCGGGGAAGTGAAAAAACCCGAGACGATCAACTATCGTACCTTTAAGCCGGAGCGGGACGGTCTGTTCTGCGCAAAGATATTCGGGCCGGTGAAGGATTACGAATGTCTTTGCGGGCGCTACAAGCGGATGAAGCATCGTGGTGTGACATGCGAGAAATGCGGCGTTGAAGTAATCCAGTCCAAGGTACGCCGGGAAAGAATGGGGCATATTACACTGGCCACTCCGGTTGCACATATCTGGTTTTTAAAGAGCCTGCCCAGCCGCATCGGCAATGTGATGGATCTGACACTCAAAGAATTGGAAAAGGTCCTGTATTTTGAGTCCTGGATCGTGCTCGACCCTAAGGGAACGCCGCTGAAGAAAAAAGAACTCCTTACCGACGAGGAATATATCGAGGCGATGGAGCTCTATGGAGAAACGGGCTTTGTCGCCGGGATCGGTGCGGAGGCGGTTCGCCAGCTTCTTGAAGAAATCGATCTGGAGAGCCTCTATGAGGAATTGCGTGCCGAGATGGCCACCTCGCTTTCCGAAACCAAGAAGAAAAAGATCATCAAAAGATTAAAAGTAGTCGAAGCGCTGCGTAAGTCCGGCAACAAGCCGGAGTGGATGATCCTGACAGTTCTGCCGGTGATTCCCCCGGACCTGCGCCCTCTGGTGCCGCTCGATGGCGGGCGTTTCGCCACATCTGACCTCAACGATCTTTATCGCCGGGTGATCAACAGAAATAACCGCTTAAAGAGGCTTCAGGAGCTAAACGCGCCTGAGATCATCATCCGCAATGAAAAACGCATGCTCCAGGAAGCGGTGGACGTTTTGTTTGACAATGGCCGGCGCGGCCGCGCGATTACCGGCACCAACAAGCGACCGCTGAGATCCCTGTCCGACATGCTCAAAGGCAAGCAGGGGCGTTTCCGCCAGAACCTGCTGGGTAAACGTGTCGATTATTCCGGCCGTTCCGTTATTACCGTGGGGCCGGATTTGAGGCTCCATCAATGCGGTCTGCCCAAGAAAATGGCGCTGGAGCTTTTCAAACCGTTTGTCTACAACCGCCTGCTGGAAAAGGGTTTTGTGACCACGGTCAAGAGCGCGAAAAAAACAGTGGAGCAGGAAAAAGCGGAAGTATGGGATGCTCTGGATGAAGTGGTGCGTGAATATCCGGTCATTCTCAACCGTGCCCCGACGCTGCACCGGCTGGGCATGCAGGCATTTGAACCGGTATTGATTGAGGGAAAGGCGATCCGCCTCCATCCGCTGGTCTGCACCGCCTTTAACGCCGACTTTGACGGCGACCAGATGGCCGTGCATGTTCCTCTGTCTGTAGAGGCGCAAACTGAAGCAAGGGTCCTCATGATGTCCACCAACAATATCCTGTCGCCGGCCAACGGCAAGCCGATCATAATCCCCAGTCAGGATATCGTTTTGGGTATTTACTATCTGACCAGAGCGAAAAAGGATGTCAAGGGGGAGGGCATGATCTTTTCAGGTCCGGAAGAGGTTCGTTACGCCATTGATGCGGGAGCGATCGAACTTCACGCAAGAATCAAAGTCCGGATCGACGGTGAGTTGAAGGAAACGACCGCCGGGCGGATTGTTTTGTATGAAATCATTCCGGAAGAAATCAACTTCGACGTCATCAATAAATTGATGAATAAAAAAGAACTGGCCAATCTTATTGACCATTGCTACCGCCTCTGCGGAGATAAAACCACGGTTATTTTGGCGGACAAGCTCAAAGATTTAGGCTTCAAATATGCAACTTATTCAGGCCTGTCCTTTGCCGTGGATAATATGATTATTCCGGAAAATAAAAAGAATATCGTCGGACAGGCGGATAAAGACGTGCTGAAAATTCAAAAGCAGTACATGGATGGTCTGATTACCGACGGAGAGCGCTATAACAAAGTCATCGACATCTGGGCTCATGCGACCGAGCGGATTGCCTCGGAAATGATCGCGGGGATCAGCACAGAAGAAGTGGCCGGCGCAGACGGGAAAAAACGCAGGGTAGAGAGCTTCAATCCCATCTACATGATGGCTGATTCCGGCGCCCGCGGTTCAGGACAGCAATTAAGGCAGCTGGCCGGCATGCGCGGGCTCATGGCCAAGCCCTCCGGTGAGATCATTGAAACACCGATTACGGCTAACTTCCGTGAGGGGCTTACGGTGCTGCAGTATTTCATCTCCACGCACGGTGCGCGTAAGGGGCTGGCTGACACTGCCTTGAAAACGGCCAATTCCGGTTATCTTACACGCCGTTTAGTGGACGTGGCACAGGATTGCATCATCACGGAGCATGACTGCGAGGCAATGGACGGCCTGTACGTGTCGGCGCTCATGGAAGGCGGCGAAATGATCGAGACTGCCGGTGAGCGTGTACTGGGGCGCGTGGCACTGGAAGATATACGCGATCCCTTCACTGACGAAGTGATTGTAAAAGCCAACGAGGAGATTGATGAGGCGTTGGCCGAAAAGATCGACCGCTCCGGCATCGAGCGGGTGAATATCCGCTCCGTATTGACCTGCCGCGCCAAACATGGAGTGTGCTCGATGTGCTATGGCCGCGACCTTGCTCACGGCCATCTCGTGAATATCGGCGAAGCCGTCGGGATTGTCGCCGCCCAATCCATCGGCGAACCCGGCACTCAGCTGACCATGAGGACTTTCCATATCGGCGGGACGGCGAAATTCGATGAACACTCCACACTGGAGGCCCGTCACGACGGCATGGTGAAATTTGTTAACCTCAACACGGTGAAAACCAGGGAAAATGATCTGGTCGTGATGAATCGCCACGGGGAGGTTCATGTTTTGGATGAACAAAACCGCAGCCGCGGGAAATACACAGTGCCGTATGGGGCACACTTGAAAGTCAGCGACCAAAGCCAGGTAAAGCGCGGGCAATTAATTGCCGAGTGGGATCCCTTCTCGATACCGATTCTCGCCGAAGTTGACGGCACTATCAAATACGGTGACATCATCGAAGGAAAAACGATGAAAGAAGAAGTGGATGAGGTTACCGGTTTGTCCCGTAAAGTCATTACGGAATTCAAGGGTGGTGATTTAAGGCCCCGTGTCTCCATCAAAGACAGCAAGGGCAAAACGGCGAAAATTCCCGGCACCAACGCCGTGGCCCGCCATCTCCTTTCCGTAGGTGTCAATATTGTCGTCTCGGAAGGCGAAGATGTGCGCTCGGGCGACATCCTGGCGAAAATACCCCGCGAAACGACCAAGACAAAAGATATTACAGGCGGTCTGCCGCGGGTCGCCGAGCTGTTCGAGGCACGCAAACCCAAGGATTTTGCCGTCATCAGCGAAATTGACGGTACCGTTACGTTCGGTAAAGACGCCAAAGGTAAACGAAAAATAATTGTCACGCCGGAAATCGGGGAAGAAAAAGAATATCTGATTGCCAAAGGGAAACATATCAGCGTTCAGGAAGGCGACCGGGTCACCCCGGGTGATGCCCTGATGGACGGAGTCAATAATCCTCACGATCTTTTGGCGATCAAAGGAGAGAAAGAACTGGCCAGGTATCTGGTTGATGAAGTTCAGGAAGTTTATCGATTGCAGGGTGTAAAAATTAATGATAAGCACATGGAGGTAATTGTCCGGCAGATGCTGCGCCGCGTTCGGGTAACCGACCCCGGTGATACGTCTTTTATCTCTGAGGAGCAGGTCGAACGTTACCGTTTCCAGGAAGAAAATGAACGTATCATTGAACAGGGCGGACAACCTGCCACTGGCGAGCCTCTGCTTTTAGGAATCACCAAAGCTTCTCTTTCCACGCAGAGTTTTATCTCCGCCGCCTCTTTCCAGGAGACCACCCGTGTTCTGACGGAAGCCTCCCTGTCAGGCAAGACCGACTATCTGCGCGGCCTCAAGGAAAACGTCATTATGGGGCGCCTCATTCCGGCCGGGACCGGGTTGGTAATGTACCGTAAACTGGGTATCAAAACTGAAAACGAGGAACTGGAAGAGATTACAGAAACGACCTGAAAAATACAAGAATTTGCTTGACAGAAACCGCTTGAATTGCTAGTTACCGTCGATTTGTTGCTGTTTGCAAAATAACAGCATAATACTCGGGAGGAAAGATGCCGACAATCAGTCAACTGGTTCGCAAAGGAAGAGCCAAAATCAAAAGAAAAACGGACGCCCCGGCTCTGGCCGGCTCCCCACAGCGCCGCGGTGTGTGTGTGAGGGTTTACACCACGACACCCAAAAAGCCGAACTCCGCCCTGCGGAAGGTCGCCCGTGTCCGCCTGACCAGCGGATACGAAGTATCCTCCTATATTCCGGGAGTAGGTCATAATTTACAGGAACACTCGGTGGTGCTGGTGCGTGGCGGAAGGGTAAAGGATTTACCGGGAGTGAGATACCATATTGTAAGAGGCGCGTTGGATGCGGTGGGAGTGGCTGACCGTAAACAGGGACGCTCCAAGTACGGTTCGAAAAAGCCAAGCTAAACGAAGGACGTAAAAAATGCCGAGAAGACGAGAGATCGAAAAAAGAGAAATTCTGCCTGATCCCAAATATAGCAGCAAACTGGTGGCAAAATTTGTAAACTCCCTGCTCAAAGAGGGCAAAAAGAGCGTTGCGGAGAATATTTTATACGGAGCTTTTGATATTATCGAAAAGAGGGTTAAAGAGCAGCCGCTGGAGTTTTTTGAAAAGGCGGTGAACAATGTAAAGCCTCTTATCGAGGTTAAATCCAGGCGTGTGGGTGGTTCGACCTATCAGGTGCCGACGGAAGTCATGCCTGCCCGGCGCACGGCGCTGGCCATCCGCTGGCTAATTTCCAACGCTCAGGAAAGAACAGAAAAGACGATGCGTGAAAAACTGGCGGCGGAACTGATCGATGCCGCAAATAACCGCGGAGGAGCGGTCAAAAAACGTGAAGCGGTTCACAAAATGGCCGAGGCCAACAAGGCTTTTGCTCATTACAGATTTTAAGGAATTATTTTAACGACAAGGAAACCAACCATTCAAAGTTAAGGAGGAAAGGTGAAATGGCAAAGAAAAAATTTGAAAGGACCAAGCCGCATTTAAATGTAGGTACTGTCGGACACGTCGACCACGGCAAGACAACATTGACTGCCGCTATCACCAAATATCTGGCCAAGAAAGGACAGGCGGAATTCCGCGCCTTCGATTCGATTGACAATGCCCCGGAAGAAAAAGAACGTGGCGTGACCATCAATATTTCCCATGTGGAATACGAGACGGATAAAAGGCATTACGCGCATGTGGATTGCCCGGGGCACGCCGACTATATCAAAAACATGATTTCCGGCGCCGCACACATGGATGGAGCGATCCTGGTTGTTGCCGCCTCCGACGGTCCGATGCCGCAGACACGTGAACATATCCTCCTTGCCCGCCAGGTGCAGGTTCCCTATATTGTCGTTTTTTTGAATAAAGTGGATCTGGTTGATGATCCGGAGCTTCTGGATCTGGTTGAGCTGGAGCTTCGCGAGCTTCTGACCCAATACGAATTCCCCGGAGACAAAATTCCCATCATCCGCGGCTCGGCGCTCAAAGCCCTGGAGTCCGAAGATGTGAATTCGCCGGAATCCAAGTGTATCGGCGAGCTGATGGATGCGGTCGACAGCTACATTCCGGAGCCGAAACGCGATACTGACAAGCCCTTCCTGATGCCGGTAGGTGACGTGTTCACCATTTCCGGGCGCGGCACCGTCGTGACGGGAAGAGTTGATCGCGGCATAGTCAAGGTTGGCGAAGAAGTTGAAATCATCGGTATCCGCCCCACGATCAAAACCGTCGTGACCGGCGTGGAAATGTTCCGCAAAACCCTTGATGAAGGGCGTGCCGGTGATGACGTCGGTTTGCTGATTCGCGGTATCAAACGTGAAGAAGTGGAAAGAGGCCAGGTTGTCGCCAAGCCCGGTTCCATCACCCCCCATACTAAATTTGAGGCTGCCGTTTACATTCTGACCAAGGAAGAAGGCGGCCGCCATACACCGTTTTTCTCCGGTTACCGTCCGCAGTTTTATTTCCGGACGACCGACGTGACGGGCGTGGCCACCCTGCCCGAAGGCGTCGAGATGGTGATGCCCGGTGATAACGTGAAGATGACGGTTGAGCTCATTATGCCGATCGCAATGGAAGAACAGCTGCGCTTCGCCATTCGTGAGGGTGGAAGGACAGTGGGCGCCGGTGTCGTAAGCAAAGTTATTGCATAAAAAACAGTAGGTTATTTGACCAATGAAAGAACAGAAGATAAGAATTCGACTCAAAGCTTACGATTACAAACTGTTGGATCGTTCAGTAGAAGAGATAGTGGATACGGCAAAGAGGACCGGCGCGCGTGTCGCCGGTCCCATTCCCCTTCCCACGGAAATCAACAAATATTGTGTCAATCGATCTCCGCACGTGGATAAGAAATCACGGGAGCAGTTCGAGATTCGCACACACAAAAGACTGATTGATATTGTAGAGCCGACGCAGGCCACGGTGGACGCGCTGATGAAGCTGGATCTCTCTGCGGGCGTGGACGTGGAAATTAAAGCGTAGGTATTGAATATTAAAGTGGAAGATGGCTTATGGCCGGCCGTCTTTTATACATTAGCCGGCCTTATTTGTCTGAAAAAGTTGAGTGACAATGAGCAAGGGAATTATAGGTAAAAAATTGGGCATGACCCGTGTGTTTGCCGAAGACGGAGAAGCCGTCGGAGTAACGGCCATCGAGGTTGAACCATCGGTCGTCGTGCAGGTGAAGACCAGGGAAAAGGACGGCTACGATGCCATACAGATCGGGTACGGCCGGGTCAAACAAAAAAATGTCACCAAGCCACGCCAGGGGCATTTCAACAAGGTGGATAAAGGCTTCTTTCGCGTATTGAAGGAGCTTCCCGCCTCAGCCGGCACATACCAGCCCGGACAGGAAATTACCCCTGATATTTTTAAGACCGGTGATTTTGTCGATGTTGTCGGCACCTCCAAGGGTAAGGGGTTCCAGGGCGTGATGAAAAGGCATGGGTTCGGCGGCGGCAGGGGGTCGCATGGCTCGATGTTTCATCGTGCGCCCGGTTCCATCGGTGCCAGCGCAAGCCCTGCCCGTGTTTTTAAGGGAACCAAACTACCCGGACAGATGGGTAACGTTCGTAAAACAGTACAGAACCTGAAGGTCTGGCAGGTACGACCAGACCTGAACCTGATGTTGCTCAAAGGCTCGATACCCGGCTCAAAAAACGGCTATGTGCTGATCAGGCAAGCCAGGAAAAAAAGTGTATAGAGTGGCGGAGTAATTAACATGGCAATTGCGGATGTTTTTGATATTGAAAAGAATAAGGTCGCCGAAATTGAACTGAGCGACGCCGTGTTCGGCGCGGAAATCAATGAGGCTACAGTCTATGATGTAGTCAAGATGCAGCTCGCCTCACGGCGTTCCGGAACCGCCCAGACAAAGGAGCGCGGCGATGTGCAGGGTGGCGGAAAAAAACCCTGGCGTCAAAAGGGCACGGGACGCGCGCGCGCCGGTACCTCGCGTTCGCCCATCTGGCGGGGCGGCGGGACTGTTTTTGGGCCGCACCCGCGTGACTACGGGTACAGCCTCCCGAAGAAGGTTCGTCGCAAAGCTTTGATTTCCGCTTTAAGCATGAAATTTAAGGATGACAAGATGATGATATTGCGGGATTTCCCGCTGGAGGAGATAAGCACGAAAGCGTTTCATCAGGCAGTTTCACGTCTGGGCATGAAAAAAGCGCTTTTTGTCATTGACGCGGAAAACACTGTTTTGCTCAAGTCATCCAGAAATATTAAAGACGTAAAAATGATTAGATCAGAAGGCATCAATGTTTACGACATTCTGAAATATGAACATCTGGTCCTTCTGGAACCCTCCGTCAAAAAAATTGAGGGAGCATTGTTGGCATAATGGAACTGCATCTGATTATTAAAAAAATATTGTTGACGGAAAAAAGTAACCTGGATCGCGAAGCTTCAAATAAATACCATTTCCAGGTGGACCGGCGCGCCAATAAAGTGGAAATCGCTCAGGCAGTGGAAAAGCTTTTCAAAGTAAAAGTTACCGATGTCCGGGTAGCGACTGTTTTAGGGAAAAAGAAGAGACTCGGAAGAATTGTCGGACAGAAGAGTCACTGGAAAAAAGCAATTGTAACATTAGCGGAAGGCAATCGTATTGAAGTTGCCGAAGGCGTATAAACTGGTTAAGGATTGAGCAGATGGGAATTATCAAATACAAACCGACATCACCCGGGCGCAGATTTCAAAGTGTCTCTGATTTTGAGGAGGTTACCACCGACAAACCTCTCAAAAGTCTGCTTGCACCGATCAAGAAAACAGGCGGGCGCAACGTGCACGGGCGGATTACGGCGCGCTTCATCGGCGGCGGACATAAAAGAAAATACCGTATTATTGATTTCCGCCGCAATAAGGAAGATATTCCGGCCAGGGTCGCTTCTATTGAATATGACCCGAATCGTACTGCGCGCATTGCCTTACTCAACTACCGCGACGGTGAAAAAAGATATATGGTTGCACCTCAGCAGATCAAGGTAGGCGACGTCGTGGTCAGCGGCGAAAAAGCGGACATTAAGCCCGGTAACGCCATGCCCTTGAAAAACATACCGCTGGGTTCACTGATACACAACGTTGAATTGAAAGTCGGCCGCGGCGGCCAGTTGATACGCTCGGCCGGTGCTTTCGGGCAGCTCATGGCCAAAGAAGGAAATTATGCGCAGGTCAGACTCCCCTCAGGCGAGGTGCGCAAAATCTTCAGTGAGTGCATGGCCACTATCGGTCAGGTTGGCAACATTGAGCACGAGAATGTCAGCATCGGCAAAGCCGGGCGCACCCGCTGGCTGGGCAAACGTCCCCATAACCGTGGCGTGGTCATGAATCCGGTGGATCACCCCATGGGCGGCGGCGAAGGCAAGTCCTCCGGCGGACGTCATCCGTGCACACCGTGGGGAGTGCCGACCAAAGGGCACAAAACCAGAAAGAATAAAAGAACAGATAAATATATCCTAAAGAGAAGAGGAAAATAAGACGTGGCTCGTTCGATCAAAAAAGGCCCTCATATTGAAGAAAGCCTGCTGGCCAAGGTCAGAAAGATGGAAGCCGAAAGCAGCAAAAATGTCATCAAGACCTGGTCGCGCCGTTCGACCATAACACCGGAACTGATCGGCCTGACGTTTGCCGTGCACAACGGGAAAAAATTCATTCCGGTTTATGTGACGGAAAATATGGTGGGGCATAAACTCGGTGAGTTTGCGCCCACAAGAACTTTTTATTCGCATGCTGGTGACCGGAAAACGAAGGTGAAAAAATAATTTTAGCCCAGGAGTATTTGCCGGGAGTTATAAGATATGGAAGTAAAAGCAGTTGCAAAATATATCAGGATGTCGCCTCAGAAGGTACGGCTGGTTGTAGATCTGGTGCGTGGGAAAAAAGTACACGATGCCCGTAATACTCTGATGTTTACAAGAAAGTACGCGGCCGGAGTTGTGGCCAAAGTACTCAAATCAGCCGTCGCCAATGCCGCGCAAAATCCAAACATTGACGAGAACACGCTCTACGTTAAAGAAATATTTGTTGATCAGGGGCCGTCGCTGAAAAGATGGAGGCCCAGAGCTCAGGGCAGGGCGGCGAGCATTAAGAAGAGAACATCACATATCACCGTTATTGTGGCTGAAAGGTAAGGAGGAACGGTATTGGGGCAGAAGGTTAACCCGGTAGGATTACGTTTGGGCTATATTAAAAAATGGCAATCGGTATGGTTTGCCGAAAAAAATTATAGCAGCATGTTGCTTGAGGATCTTAAAATCCGTAATCACCTCAAGAAAAAGCTTTACAGCGCAGGGGTTTCGCACATTGAGATAGAAAGAGCCGCCAACAAGGCTAAAGTCAATATTTACGCGGCCCGCCCCGGTGTGATTATAGGGAAAAAGGGATCCGAAATAGAGAAGCTCAAAACAGAGATTGAGAAATTTTCCGCTTCGGAGATCATCATCAATATTCTGGAAGTGCGAAAACCGGAGACAGACGCTCAGCTCGTAGCCGAGAATGTCGCCCAGCAGCTGGAACGGCGAGTTGCTTTCCGCCGTGCGATGAAAAAATGCGTAGGCTACGCCCTTAAATTCGGTGCCAAAGGGATCAAAATCACCTGTTCCGGAAGGCTGGGAGGGGCTGAAATTGCCCGCTCTGAGTGGTATCGTGAGGGACGGGTTCCACTGCACACATTGCGGGCCAATATCGACTACGGATTTATCGAAGCCAATACCGCCTATGGCCTTGTCGGGGTGAAAGTGTTGATTTTTCATGGAGAGGTTCTGCCGGGTAAAAGTGAGAAACAGCCGTGATGGTGTCGGAACGGCCGCAAGGCCCAACCGCCGTAAACAGGGAAACGGGAGTTATAAGATATGTTAATGCCAAAACGTGTTAAATTCAGAAAGCTGCAGAAGGGACGCATGGGTGGAAAAGCGACCAGAGGAGCTTCTGTTGCCTTTGGAGACTACGGCCTGCAGGCTGCTGAGTGCGGATGGATAACAGCGCGCCAGATCGAAGCCGCTCGTGTGGCCATGACGCGCTACGTGAAGCGCGGCGGTAAAATATGGATCCGCGTTTTTCCGCATAAATCCGTTACGAAAAAGCCCGCGGAAACGCGCATGGGAAAGGGAAAAGGAGCTCCGGAAGCATGGGTGGCGGTGGTCAAGCCCGGCGCGGTTCTCTACGAGATGGAAGGTGTGTCCAAAGAAACAGCCAAAGAGGCATTTCGCCTGGCATCGCATAAACTGTCCATCTCTACCAAGTTTATAGCAAGGGAGATATCTGATGAAAATTAATGAAATCAGAGAACTTGGTGTAAGCGAGCTTTTTAATAAAAGCAATGAGCTCAAAGAAGAGCTGTTTCGATTAAAAATTCGCCATTCTTCAGGGCAGCTCGAATCAACCGCGAGCCTGGGCCGCATCCGCAGGGACATTGCCCGCATCGCGACTGTCCTCAAAGAAAAGGAGGCCGCTGGTTAATATGGCTGAAAAAAGTAACAAGCGCACATTAAAGGGTGTCGTTGTCAGCAATAAGATGGATAAAACCATCGTGGTCAGAACAGAAAGGCTGGTTAAACACCCTGTCTTCCACAAATATGTCCGCAGACATGACAAGTATAAGGCACATGATGAACGAAATGAGTGCGCGATCGGCGATACAGTATTGATCATGGAAGCGCGTCCGATGAGCAGGGACAAGAGGTGGCGGATGCTCGAAATTCTGGAGAAGGCGAAATAGAAGCCAGTCCGTAGTGGCAGGTATCTTGATAAAACGGGGTTTATTTTATGATTCAGATGCAGACAGTTCTAAATGTGGCCGATAATTCCGGCGCCAAGCGCGTCGCCTGCATTAAAGTGCTGGGCGGGTCGAAGCGCCGCTTTGCCAGTCTGGGCGATGTGATCGTGGTGTCGGTAAAGGAGGCCATTCCGAACTCGAAGGTCAAAAAAGGCGATGTGATGAAAGCCGTCATTGTCCGCACGGCCAAAGAAGTCAGCAGGCCGGATGGTTCTTATCTCAAATTCGATGATAACTCAGCGGTCCTGATCAATAATCAGATGGAGCCGATCGGAACCAGGATATTCGGGCCCGTTGCGCGGGAGCTCAGGGCAAAACAGTTCATGAAGATTATATCTCTGGCCCCGGAAGTTTTATAGAAGGTTGGATGAGGGTGGAAATGAGCTTAGGCAGACTGAAAAAGGGTGACATGGTAAAGGTGATTTCCGGTAAAGATAAAGGAAAAACCGGGAAAATTATAAAGACCATTCCAGAAAAGAATAAAGTGGTTGTTGAAAAGATCAACATCATCAAAAAACACAAGCGCCCTGATCAAAAAAGTAAAGGTGGAATTGTGGAAATGGAGGCGGCGCTGGATGCATCAAAGGTAAGCGTCATTTGCGGCAAGTGCAAGGAAGCGTCCAGAATCAGAAATCGCATCCTCGATGACGGCAAAAAAGTCCGAATATGCGGTAAGTGCAATGATGTTATAGATGTGGGTTAAAATAAAATGGCAAGATTAAAAGAGTATTATAAAGAAAAAGTGGTGCCGGCGCTCATCAAGGAATTTGCTTATCCAAACCCCATGCAGGTCCCGAAAATTATGAAAATTGTCGTCAATATGGGGCTGGGTGAGGCGATTTCAAACGTAAAAATGCTCGACAGCGCCGCATCGGAAATAGCGATGATTACAGGCCAGAAGCCGGTCATAACCAGGGCGAGAAAATCAATTGCCACCTTTAAGCTGCGCCAGGGGATGCCCATTGGTTGTACGGTTACCTTGAGAAAAGAAATCATGTACGAATTTTTTGACCGGCTGGTCAATGTGGCTTTGCCGAAAGTCAGGGATTTCAGGGGTATCTCGCCCACTGCTTTTGATGGCAGGGGCAATTACTCCCTCGGTCTGCATGAGCAGATTATTTTTCCAGAAATTGACTACGATAAAGTTGAAAAAATCAAGGGAATGAATATCACCATCGTGACGACGGCCCGGACGGATAAAGAAGCCCGGATGCTGCTTCAATTGATGGGTGTTCCGTTCAAGAATTAACGAGGAAGCTCCGGAGGAATTCGCGTGGCAAAAAAGTCATTGATTGCAAAAGCAAAGAGAGAACCCAAGTTCGCGGTCAGAGCATATAACCGGTGTCAGGTATGCGGCCGGCCGCGCGCTTTTTATAGAAAATTTGAGATGTGCAGAATTTGCCTGAGGAAACTTTCCCTGCAGGGAGAGCTTCCCGGCGTTATAAAGTCAAGCTGGTAATTTTTGTTGGAGGAGGAACAGCATGGGGATGACAGATCCTATCGCCGATATGCTCACCAGGATACGTAATGGAAACAAGGCCCGTTTTAAGAGCGTCAATGTGCGTATGTCGCAGATGAACTTAAATATCGCCAAGGTTTTGAAGTCATCCGGTTATATAAGCAATTATGATGTCGTCAAAGACGAAAAGGGGCACCCGCTGCTCAAGATCGTTCTTAAATATCCGGACACCAAAAAGACGGTCATCACCGAAATTAAACGAATAAGTAAACCCGGGCGCAGAGTTTATGTGCCTGCGGACGGCATACCGAAGGTGCTAAACGGTCTGGGCATAGCAATTCTTTCGACTTCCCGGGGCGTCATTACGGACCGGGAAGCCAGAGAATTAAATGTCGGCGGCGAAGTCCTTTGCAATGTCTGGTAGTAAAACTGCAGATTATATATGGAGTTGTAGCTCATGTCGAGAATAGGTAAAAAGCCGGTCACTGTGCCAAAAGGTGTGAAAATCACCCAAAGCGAGGGCATGGTCAAAGTTGAGGGTCCCAAAGGGACACTGTCTTCAAGGTTGCCGGAGGGAGTGGCGCTCAAACTCGCCGATGGACAGATGACCATAGAGAGAACTTCGGATGATCGCCTCGCACGTTCCTATCACGGGCTGGTGAGAACTCTGATCAGCAATATGGTTACAGGCGTGGACACTGGTTTCCAAAAAGCACTGGAGATTTCCGGAGTGGGTTATCGTGCCGAACTTGCCGGCTCGACCCTCAAGCTTGCCCTGGGCTTTTCCAGCCCGGTGGAGTACAACATTCCCAAAGGGATCAATGTTGCGATCGACAAGCAGGTTAATCTGGTTGTTTCAGGAATTAACAAGGAACTGGTCGGCCGGGTCGCCTCGGAGATCAGGGCATTGAAAAAGCCCGAGCCATATAAGGGAAAAGGCATTAAATATGTAGGCGAATATATCCGCCGCAAAGCCGGTAAAGCTGCCGGTGCTAAATAGAATTTTATTAAATAACTAGTTTCAAGGGGTGGAACATTGGCTTCCAAAAAGACACTCAAAGTCAGAGCAAAAAGAGAAAAACGGGTCAGGGGAAAAATTACCGGAACTCCCGACAGACCTCGCCTGTCGGTTTTCCGGTCGGATAAGCACATCTATGCCCAGGTGATCAATGACACCCAGGGAACGACGGTTGCAGCTGCATCGACATTGAGCAAAGAACTGTCGGGCAAGCTCAAAGGCATCAACAAAACGGAAGTTGCCCGTGAAGTAGGAAGGCTCATCGCTGTGCGTCTGCAGGCGCAGGGTATAGATAAAGTTGTTTTTGATAGGGGCAGATTCCTCTATCATGGCCGCGTGAAAGCACTTGCCGATGCAGCGCGGGAAAGTGGTCTGAAATTTTAAATATTGAATTGTACGGGACTCATGATCAGAGAAGAAACTATTGAAGCCAGAGAAATAAAGGAAGTGGAGCTCCTCGACCGGGTGATTGCCATCAATCGGACGGCAAAAGTCGTTAAGGGAGGAAGGCGGTTTCGTTTCAGCGCGATTGTCGTGGTCGGAGACGGCCAGGGCATGGTCGGTGCGGGATTAGGCAAAGCGCATGAGGTTCCCGAAGCCATACGCAAGGGGATGGAAATGGCCAAAAAGAACATGACCAGGGTGGCGGTTACGGACAGAACAATCCCCCATGAAGTTCTCGGCAAATTCGGCGCGGGCAAGGTTCTGCTCAAACCAGCGTCGGAGGGGACGGGATTGATAGCCGGCGGGGCTGTCCGGGCCGTTTTAGAAGTTGCGGGCGTCCATAATGTTTTGACCAAATGTCTGGGCTCGCACAATCCTCATAATCTGGTCAAGGCCACGGTAGAGGGGCTGTGTCAGCTCAAAGATCCGGCGGAAATCGCCGCACGCCGCGGCAGGTAGGCAAACTGGCAAGGGGTATGAAAACAGTGGGCAAGACGTTAAAAGTAAAGATGGTTAAAAGTGTTATTGCGAGGCCGGAAAAACAAAAAAAAATTATGCGCGGTCTCGGCTTGAACAAACTCAACAGCACGGTTGAACTGCTGGACACGCCGGAAATTCGCGGTATGATCAATAAGGTGAGTCACCTGGTTTCCGTGGAGGAGATAAAGGAGTAATGCTTATGGATTTGAGTTCCCTCAAAGCGCCTGCCGGTGCGACCAGGAAAAGAAAGAGACTGGGGCGTGGCAATGCCTCCGGCCATGGTGGTACGTCCGGCAAGGGACATAAAGGGCAGAGATCACGATCAGGCGGCGGAGTGCGGGATGGTTTTGAAGGCGGCCAGATGCCCATGGCGCGCAGACTGCCGAAAAGGGGCTTCAGAAATCCTTTTCGTCAAAGCTATGTAGCAGTGAATCTGTCAGTCCTTTCGCGCGTATTTAAAAAGGATGACGTCATTGATGAGGCGGCTATTCTGGCCAGCGGCCTGGTAAAGAAAAAAAGAGATGGCATAAAAATCCTGGCCAAAGGTGAAATAAACTTTCCCGTGACTGTAAAAATGACAAAAATCAGCCTGTCGGCTAAAGCAAAAATTGCTGCCGCCGGCGGATCTGTCGAAGAGGTAATTTGAATTGTTAGAAGGACTGGGTGGCGTATCCAAAATTCCTGAACTGCAAAGAAGAATCCTCATCACGCTGCTTCTTCTTGCCGTATACCGCATAGGTGTCTTTATACCCACGCCTGGAATTGACAACACGGCTCTTTTGGCTTTTTTTGAGCACGCGCGCGGATCCATGATGGGCCTTATGGATCTTTTCACAGGCGGGGCGCTCAGTTCATTTTCCATTTTCGCCCTGGGGATCATGCCCTATATCACCTCGTCGATTATTCTGAGCCTGCTCACGGTAGCCATCCCGCATCTGGAGAAGCTCTCCAAGGAAGGCGAGAGCGGCCGTCGCAAGATCACTCAGTACACCCGATACGGAACGGTGGGACTGAGTATCATTCAGGGCTTCGGTATTGCCTGGGGACTGCAGCAGATGGCCAGTCCCACGGGAGCTCCCATTGTGTTGCATGCCGGCTGGGGTTTTATCATTATGACGATTATCACCCTGACCTCCGGGACGGCGTTTTTGATGTGGCTGGGTGAGACGATGACGGAAAAGGGGATAGGCAACGGTATATCCCTGATAATTTTTGCGGGAATTGTGTGCAGATTGCCTGCCGGCATCAGCAGGACTTGGAGCCTCTACTCGATGGGTGAAATTCATTTCCTCATGGTAGTTCTTTTGGGGATCTTCATGGTGGCGGTGATCGGTGCGATTGTTTATGTCGAGGCAGCGCAGAGGCGTATCCCCGTCCAGTATGCCAAAAGAATCGTCGGAAGGAAAATGTACGGCGGCCAGGCGACTCATCTGCCGTTGAAGATCAACTCTTCCGGTGTTATCCCGCCGATTTTCGCCTCATCGGTGATCATGTTTCCCGCGACGATTGCCAATTTTGCGCCTGCCGGTATGATGAAAACCATTTCCGGCTATTTAATGCCCGGCAGACTGGGATATGAAATCTTATTTGTCGCCCTGATTTTCTTCTTCTGTTTTTTCTACACCGCGGTGACCATCAAACCCGACGATATGGCGGAAAACATGAAGAAATTCGGAGGGTACGTACCAGGGATACGGCCCGGCAAAAAAACCGCTGAATATATCGAAGAAATACTGGAGAGGCTCACCTTCAGCGGCGCGATCTATGTTTCCATTATCTGCGTTTTGCCCAGCGTGCTGATTTCCAAATTCAATACGCCTTTCTACTTTGGCGGGACGTCGCTTCTGATCGTAGTGGGAGTTGCGATGGATACAGCCAGCCAGATTGAATCGCATTTATTGACCCGCCAGTATGAGGGGTTTATGAAAAAGGGGCACATGGCAAGGCGCCGATAGGGTGCAATTACAGCAAAGGTTGACGCTCATGGTCATTTTAAAAAAGCCTGATGAAATTGCGAAAGCCAGGGCGAGCAACCGGATTGTAGCGGAAGCACTCAGTGTTTTACGGGAAAAAGTAAAGCCGGGCGTAACTACACTGGAGCTTGACCGGATCGCAGAGGGCATTGCTCACAAGCGGGGAGCCAGGCCGGCTTTTAAAGGGTATCGCGGCTATCCCTTTGCGCTTTGTGCCTCGGTCAATGAAGAAGTGGTTCATGGCATGCCTTCGAAGAGAGTTCTGGTGGAAGGCGACATCATCGGTCTCGATTTCGGTGTCTACCACCAGGGATTTTGTGGTGATTCGGCCATAACACTGCCCGTCGGGCGGGTGGGCGAGAAGGCCGCGAGACTCATGGAAGTAACCGAGCGAAGCCTTTATGTAGCCATCGAGCAGGCCTTGCCGGGAAAGCGCCTCGGAGATATCTCGGCGGCGGTGCAGACAACTGCGGAAGAGGCGGGTTATTCAGTTGTGCGCGACTTTGTGGGCCACGGGATAGGCAGGGATATGCACGAGGATCCCCAGATACCGAATTTCGGCAAGAAGGGGCGTGGAATTGAACTGAAAGCGGGAATGATTCTCGCTATCGAACCGATGGTGAATGAGGGCGGTTACAAGGTTAAAATTTTAGCGGACGGCTGGACTGCGGTTACACAGGATGGAAGCTTGTCGGCTCATTTTGAGCACTCGGTTGCCATTACGGAAAACGGTCCGGAGATTCTCAGCAGGCTGAGTTGACGTGTCTGGAACTGGGTGGTACAGATTTAAATGGCCAAAGAAGACGCAATAGAAGTTGAAGGTCGGGTTCTTGAGCCGCTTCCAAACGCGATGTTTCGCGTTGAACTGGAAAACGGACACAGGGTTCTGGCTCATATTTCCGGAAAAATGCGGATGCATTTTATAAAAATTTTACCCGGAGATAAGGTTACGGTCGAACTTTCCCCGTACGACCTGACCCGGGGCCGGATTACTTACAGAACGAAGTGAGGAGTTGGAAGTGAAAGTAAGATCGTCAGTGAAAAAAATATGCGAGAAATGCAAAATTGTGAAACGCAAGGGTGTTTTGCGCGTTATATGCGAAAATCCGAAACACAAGCAGCGCCAGGGATAGTTTTATAATTCAGGAGGTTACAGGTGGCACGAATTTCAGGTGTTGATTTACCCAAGAATAAAAGAATGGAAGTTGCTTTGACTTATATCTATGGCATCGGAAAGACCAGGGCAAAGCAGATCCTCAAAGAGTCGGGAGTAAGCCCGGACACAAAAACCGACGAACTGGCGGATTCCGAGATTTCGGCAATCAGAAGCATTATTGACAGAGAGGGCAAGGTCGAAGGGGATTTGCGTCGTGAGGTATCCATGTCGATCAAACGCCTGATGGATATTGGCGCGTACCGCGGTTTGCGTCATCGTAAGGGATTGCCGGTACGGGGGCAGAGAACTCATACCAACGGCAGAACGAGGAAAGGCCCCAGAAGAGCTATCGCGGGCAAGAAAAAATAGCTTAAAGATTATTTTCAACCGGAGGAAAAATGGCCAAGGCAGTAAGAAAGACTGGAAAGAAAAAAGAAAAGAAAAATATAACTGACGGGGTAGCCCATATTCAGTCCACTTTCAATAACACCATTATCACGATTACGGACATGACCGGCAACGTCATTTCCTGGTCTTCCGCCGGGCTGCAGGGTTTTAAGGGATCTCGTAAAAGCACGCCGTTTGCCGCGCAGATGGCCGCCGAAGACGCGGTGCGCAAGGCAAAAGAGCACGGCATGAGGCGGGTGCAGGTCTATATTAAAGGTCCCGGCGCCGGAAGAGAATCAGCGCTGCGGTCCCTGCAGGTGGCTGGCCTGACGATTACCATGATCCGTGACGTGACGCCTGTTCCGCACAACGGGTGCAGACCCCCGAAACGGCGCAGAGTGTAAAAAAGTAATTAAATGATTCGAGACTAAAGGGAGGCGTTTTTTGGCAAGGTATACTGATTCTTCATGCAGATTGTGTCGGCGCGAGGGCTTAAAGCTTTTTTTGAAAGGCGATCGTTGTTATTCGGAGAAATGTTCCTTTGAGAGAAGAGGCTATGCTCCCGGAGACCATGGGCAATCCCACAGAAAGCAGAACTCGGACTATGGCATCCAGCTGCGGGAAAAGCAAAAGCTCAAAAGAATGTACGGCCTTTTGGAAAAACAGTTCCATGGCTATTTTGTGCGTGCCGATCGACAGAAGGGCATTACCGGTACTAATTTACTGCTGATGTTGGAGAGAAGGCTCGACAACATGGTGTTTCGCCTGGGTTTTGCCAATTCCAGAGTAGAGGCCAGGCAGCTGGTGAGCCACAGGCATTTTATGGTCAACGGCAAAACCGTCAATATACCTTCATATCTTTTAAAGGCGGGCGATGAAATAACTGTCAGGGAAAGTTCCCGAAAGATAAACCGTATGCTGGAAGCGATGGAAACGGTCGCGAGACGCGGGATTCCGCCCTGGCTGGAACTGGATAAAGACAACTTCAAGGCAACAGTTAAACTGCTTCCGACACGCGAAGATTTGACCATACCGGTCCAAGAGCAGCTTATCGTTGAGCTTTATTCAAAATAAACAATTACAGTATTCACTAAACCAGCTTGAAAATGGGGTTAATTATGCAAAGAAACTGGTCGAGTTTGATCCGTCCCAAGCGTGTTGATGTAGATGAAGCTACTCATACGCGGTTTTACGGAGAATTTACAATTCAGCCCTTGGAAAGGGGATTCGGTATAACTCTGGGCAACGCATTGAGGAGAGTTCTTTTATCTTCCATCCAGGGTGCCGCCATCATCTCGGTAAAAATAGACGGAGTGTTGCACGAATTTACAACGATTCCCGGGATTAAAGAAGATGTCACGGATATTATCTTAAACCTCAAAGGCGTTCGCTTCAAGCTTGGTTCGGCGGACACGAAGAATGTGTCACTTGATGTTACAAGAACCGGAGCGGTGACGGCGGCGGATATTGTTACGGACGGCACGGTAGAGGTCCTCAATCCCGATCATTACATCGCGACAATATCAGGAGGGGGCGTCCTGAAAGCGGAAATGGTCGTAAAAACGGGCAAGGGTTATTTGCCGGCTAAAAAGGAACTGGAGCCTGATCAGCCGGCCGGTACCATCAATACCGATGCGATTTTTTCACCCATAAAAAAAGTTAATTATGTCGTGTCTCATGCCCGGGTCGGGCAGATTACGGACTATGACAAGCTGGTCATGGAGATCTGGACCGACGGCAGTATCGTTCCGGCCGATGCCATGGCTTATGCGGCGAAGATACTCAAGCAGCAGCTTGATGTTTTCATTAACTTCGAGGAATTTGAAGAAGAAGAAGAGGTTGTGCAGGCGCCGGAGAGTGAACCCGGAAACTTGAATGAGATTCTGGCGCGCTCCGTCGAAGATCTTGAATTGTCCGTGCGCTCCGCCAACTGTCTGAAGAACGCAGGGATCAACACCATCGGAGAACTGGTGCGGCGCACGGAAGCGGACATGCTCAAGACGAAGAATTTCGGGCGTAAGTCATTGTCTGAACTCAAAGACATTCTCAGCGAATACGGTCTGGTTTTCGGCATGAAACTGGATGAAGAATCCTGAATAGAGGCACCAAAACATTAAGGAATAATTATCGGTCGTAAGGTTTGACAGCCAGGAAAGGAAAATCTCAAAATGCATCACGGTAAGGCGGGAAGAAAACTGGGACGGACATCCAGTCACCGGGAAGCCATGTTCCGGAATATGGTAACATCTATAATAAAGCACGAAAGCATCCGCACCACGGATACCATCGCCAAGGAGCTGCGCAAGCTGGCGGACAATATGGTCACCCTTGGCAAGAGAGGGGATCTGCATGCCAGGAGACAGGCGCTGGCGATTGTGAGGGACCGGCAGGCGGTGGACAAGCTCTTTGGTGAGCTCGCCGGACGCTTTCGTGATCGTGCCGGTGGCTATACGCGCATCGTGAAAGTCGGCTACCGCTTCGGCGACAACGCGCCGGTGTCAATTATTGAATATCTCCCCGACGAGCAGAAAAAAGAAAAGGCGAGGCCGAAAAAAAAGGACAAGAAAGACCAGTAGGGATTTCTGTTACGGGTGACAAAAAGGCAGGATGAGTATCCTGCCTTTTTTGTGGTTGTTTTTTTAACCGAAGAATGTAATGCTTTGCCGGTCAGACGGTTGCAGACAACATTACTGTGTGAAACGTATTATCTGTTTTATAAATCTTTGGGTGTTTTAACTGTTTGAAGTGGAGGAATTGACCATGGCAGAAAAAAAGATTGGTGAAGTAGTTAAATTTTTTGCCAAGCCGTCCGTGGCTGCGGTACACATCACTGAGGGCGACCTGCAGGTTGGTGACACTGTGAAATTCTCCGGTCATACGACGGAATTTACCGATGTGATCCAGTCCATGGAGGTGGACAACAAACCGGTGCAAAAAGCGACGGTCGGCCAATCCATCGGCATGAAGGTCTCCGACCGGGTGCGACCGGGCGACGAGGTATTTAAAGTTACAGCAGACTGATCAGGAACCGGCCGGCTGTGCCTTTTCACACCGGCCGGCCATAACCCGTCTTTTGTTTTGGGCTTGTTTTTCTTAATTTCCCCGGTATTGACAAATAACATATTGTGACGCCGGTATGGCCGGGGTTTTATGTCCCGTTGTGACGGCGGATTGAATAAAATTTTGTGCAAAAAGGAGTTTCCATGGAAAGCAAGATTGCCGCGGCGCTTCGCCTGAAGTATGAACCGGTTGCCCTTTTGTGGTCCGACGAGAAGCCCGAAGGGGCCATGCAGTTTGCCGAGGGCAAGTGGGGCTGCGTGATGTGGCTTGTTGCATCGGCTGCCAAAGGAAAAACCGCTGTGGCCGACATCAAGACCTTCGGATGTTTCGGCGGGGGTGTGGGCTTGGGCTTCGGCAATCAGTATAAAAATTTTCCAGGCGGTGAAGAGGGTTTTTGCCATTTTCTGTCCTCCGGCAATGCCTCTCGTCCCGGCGGCGCCGAGACGGCCGAGCAGCTCAGAGCCTTCATGACGAAAGAAAGCCATGAAAATTTTCTCCACGGCGAGCGCTATATCAATACACCTGAAAATGTCCGCAAATTTATCGACTCGCTGCCGATTACCGAGATACCGGCCAGATATGTCGTCTTTAAGCAATTATCGGCCGTTGATTTGGATCGGGAAAAACCGCAGACGATTATTTTTTTTGCCGATCCGGACCAGTTTTCCGCTCTGACCGTCTTGGCAAATTACGGCCGGGGCGACAATGAAAATGTTATCATCCCCTATGCCGCCGGTTGCCAGGCCATCGGCATTTATGCCTATCGTGAAGCGCAATCAGCCCGGCCCCGGGCCGTGGCGGGGCTTACGGATCTTTCCGCCCGTCTGTATATCCGTAAACAGCTGGGTGAGGCTGATTTGCTGACCTTTGCCGTTGCCTTTGCCCTTTTTGAGGAAATGGAAAATAATGTTTCCGGCTCTTTCCTGGAGCGCCCCACGTGGCAGGCCCTTGTTGCGTCCAAGTGAAGATTGCACAGTTTTGATTTTAAACAGTGCGGGATGAAATGGCTGACAACGAGCAAGCACGCTGCTGTATGGCGACGCCTTCAGCAGGGGCCGGCAGCCACCGATCATGTTATATTTTGCCGGGGCCGCGCATCAGCGTTTATACAAAACCATTGCCTCTGAAAAGAAGTTGTGATATTTTCGGTCTCGGTCTGTACAAAAATGCATCGGCGGCGGGGGCTCTGCATGAAGATACGCGTGTTGGGGTGCCACGGTTCACAACTTCCTCATTTCAATACCACCAGTTTCCTCATTGAAGACAATATCCTTGTCGATGCCGGGACCGTGACCACGGTGCTGACGCTTAAAGAGCAATTGTGTATTGATTATATTTTCATTACGCATGCGCATCTCGATCACGTGCGCGATATCGTGTTTCTTGCCGACAATCTCTACTATGCAAAGCGGAAAAAACCTTTGACCGTGGTCAGCAGCAGAGGGATTATCGGTAATCTCCGCCGTCATCTATTCAACAATGTAATCTGGCCTGATTTTACGAAAATCCCTACGGCGGCCGCGCCGATGCTGAAATTCCAGGCCGTAACGCCGGGGAGGAAAACCAGGTTCGGTGACTTTCAGGTGAGAGCCCTGAAGCTTGAACACACGGTGGAAAGCCTCGGCTTCCTCATAGAAACCGAAAAGAAAGCGGTTTTGTTTCTTGGCGACACGGGGCCCACGGAAGAAGTGTGGAAAACAGCCGCTTCCGTCACGGGCCTGAAGGCGATATTTGTGGAAACTTCACTGCCGGCCGGCATGCAGGAATCGGCGGACAAGACGGGCCATCTCACGCCGATCACCCTTGCCGCCGAGTTGAAAAAAATGAACGGAATCAAGCCGGATATTTATATTCATCACATGAAACCCCAGCATGCCCGCACTATCCGTCGCGAAATCATTTCCCTCCGGGATAAAAAAATTCATATCGTCAAAGACGCGCAGATTATTCGTCTGTAAGATGCCGGACCTCCGATGAAGAAATTCGATCCAGCTGCCTATCTTGCCGGCCTTAACATAAATGAGATGCGCTTCGGCCTGGAGGCCGTGACCGCGCTTCTCGAGCGTTTCGGTACTCCCCAAAACGCACTGAGAACAATTCTTGTGGGAGGAACCAACGGCAAGGGCTCCACGGCGGCCCTGATCGCATCCGTCCTTAAAGAAGAAGGCTACAGGGTGGGTCTGTACACCTCTCCCCATCTGGTTGATGTGCGTGAAAGAATCGTCATCGGCGGGAAGAAAATACCTCTTAAAGAATTCTCCTCAATATTGGCCCGGATCAGGGATGAAGCGCCGCTTCCTGTGACCTACTTCGAGGTTCTGACGGCTGCGGCCCTGATTTATTTTCAGAGCCGGCGGGTCGATATCGCCGTGATGGAAGTCGGTCTGGGCGGAAGGCTTGATGCGACCAATGTGTGCCGTCCGGAAGTTTCCATAATTACCAACATCGGTCTGGAGCACACGAATTATCTGGGAAAAACCATTGCCTCAATTGCCGCGGAAAAAGCCGGGATAATCCGGCCCGGCGGAGTGTGCATTACCGGTGCCTCTCAAAATAAAGCTCTGGAGGTGATCTCTTCTGTTTGTCGACGTAACAGAGCGAAGCTGTACCGCCTCGGGCATGACTTCAAAATAGTCAGGCGCGGCGAGCGTGAGGCGGATTATCCGGGAATCAAGCGCCGGATTAAAGCACTCAGGCTTTCTCTGCGGGGATTTCACCAGTGGTCCAATGCCGCGCTGGCGCTGGCCACGCTGGAAATATTGCACGAAAAGGGATTTGCCGTCACGGACAGGGCGGTCGGCAGGGGACTGGAAAAAACACGCTGGGAGGCACGCCTGGAGATTCTGAACCGGCATCCCCTTTTTATTCTGGACGGAGCCCATAACCCGCCGGGCGTTGCCGCTCTCTTACGTGCACTTGAGTATGATTATCCCGGTCGCAGGCCGATCCTTATTTTTGCTGCGCTCACGGATAAAGATTATCGCAGGATGCTGCAAAAGATCGTGCCTCGGGCGGCCGCCGTCATTTTGCCGCCGCTTAAGTCAGAGCGTGCCGTCAGCACCGGCGAGCTGGCCGGGATCGTAAAAAGTCTGGGTGGGAAAGCCCTTGTGGTGCCGGGTGTTCGTCAGGCTGTCGCTGCCGCTTTCTCGCAGGCGGGCGAAGATGACATGATTTTGGCGGCAGGCTCACTTTATCTGGCCGGCGAGATAAAACAGTCATTTCCACAAACATCTTCTTGTGATAAGGCTTAACGCAAAAATTAAGGCTGAAAAAAGGTGACTTTGGTTTGCTGATTAAAATTCAACATCATTACCTTTGGCTTGCGATCGCCACTGTGGTGCTTTTTTGTTCAATTCCGTGCGGGGCTGAGGATTTGAAGTTGCCGTCGGAGTCTGAGGTGAAAATCGAGGCGGACAATCTCTCATACGACAATGAAAGGGATGTATACGCGGCAACCGGAAATGTCATTATTTACTATGGTGGAGGCACACTGACGGCCGAGAAAGTGGAATATGACCGCAAAAACAATCTGGCCACGGCTGAAGGCGGCGCTTTTCTGAAAATGGACGAGGATACGCTGGCGGGCGAAAAAATCGTCGTTAACCTGGAAGACAAAACCGGTGTGGCCTACCACTCCAGAATCTTTTATGCGCGCAATCATTTCTTCATCTCAGGGGAGCGTATCGAAAAAACGGGGGAGAACACCTACACCATCGAGCAGCCGGTCGCGACGACCTGCGACGGAGATAATCCCGACTGGCAAATAGCCGGCAGCTCCATGAGTGTTACACTGGAAGGATACGGATGGATGAAGCACGCGCGCTTTATGGCCAAAGGCCTGCCCGTGTTATATACGCCCGCGGTTGCCTTCCCGGCCAAGACCAGACGTCAGACGGGACTGCTCCTACCCTACCTTTCCCATTCAAAAAACAAAGGCGGCCTCGATGTTGAGATTCCTTTTTTCTGGGCGATATCCCCCCAACTGGATGCCACCTTTTATCCCCGTTTCATTGAAAAAAGAGGATTTCAGGGAGGGCTGGAATTTCGCTACTTCGCCGGTTCGTCCTCCTGGGGCACACTCTATGGCGATTTCATGGCGGACCGCAAGCATGTTTTCGAAACAGGCCCCGAAGGTCTTCCCAGGGATTGGCAGCAAACACACAAGCGCTGGTCTTATTATTTGAATCATTATACGGAACTTGATTCCCAGTTTTATTTACGCACCGATCTGCGCCGCGTTTCCGACCACTGGTATTTTCGCGATTTTGATTCTCATAACTACTATTTGAGCAATTACTCGGCCACGGAGGACGATCCGTTCAGAAAAGTTCCTTTCCAGGCTAATGCCTCTTTGCCGCATCTGGAGTCCACCGCACGCGTGTTCAAGGGCTGGGATAATTTTAACCTGATGGGGCGTATCGGTTACCGCGATGATTTTTCCACACTCACAAACAGCCGCACCATACAGCAGTATCCCGAAGTAATTTTCACCGGTATCAGACAGCCGCTTTTTTCCACACCGGTTTATTTTGAGTTTGCCGGCACCTATGATTATTTCTACCGCGGCGAAGGGAGGAAGGGGCACTACATGGACATCGCCCCTTCCGTGTCCATGCCTTTGAACATTTTTGATTTTATGAAAATAACGCCCCGGCTGACCGTCCATGAGATACTGTGGTATGCAAACCGTGAAAAAAGCGGATATGACACGGGCCGGCGCGGCGATGCCAGGACACTCATAAACGCAGGCTTCAATGCCTCGAGCAGATTGTTCCGTATCTATGATGTCAATGCTTTAGGGTGGGGTAAAATACGTCATGAAATCATGCCGGAGGTGGTTTATTCCTACATTCCCGACGTGCGTCGGGATATGATACAGCAATGGGACGAAACGAGCAGCTCCTGGATATGGCGTGATCCGATTCCCGATTATCTGCCACGCCTGAGCTCCATGCTCGATCCCTTCACGGCTTTGGATTCAGATGATGTCGACGCCTTGAGAGAGGAAAACGCGGTGGGTTGGGCTCTGACCAACGCGATTACAACACGCCACAGAAGTGAGGCCGGAGATCTTACCTATAACGAAATGCTGCGCTTCAAGCTGTTCCAGACGTTCGATATCAATGAAGCAAAAAGAAACACGACCTGGTCAGGGCCGAAAAGGCGCCCTTTTTCCGATATCGGGATCGAGTTTGACTTTCGGCCGCACCGGTATGTGTCGTTTGCGGCCCGCAACAGATATAGCCCCTACAACGGCTGGAAAGAGATGAATTATGATCTGGGGCTTAACGACTGGCGCGGCGACAGCCTTATTTTCGGCTACCGCTATACCAGGGACACAGTTGAGTCGATCAACGCTGATTTGAAAGCGGCCATCACCGAACGGCTGAGCGCAAGACTGGTCTTGAGCTATGATCGGCTCCGCCGCCGCAATATTGAAAGCACAGTGGGGTTTATGTATAACCACCAGTGCTGGGGGCTGGGAGCGGATTACACCAAAACGCACGACGACCAGAGGGTGATGATTAAGATATCTCTGGCCGGCCTGGGCATGCTCCGGATATGATTAAGCATTATTCGTACGCTCGTAGCGGATGATGAGCGCGTTTTTGCGGGGGTTCCCCGCGCTTGATTTAAATATTTTTCTTGACAAAATGAAGCAAGTTGCATAAGTTTCATTTTTAATTTTTTAAGGGAAGTGATGGTTTTGATATGAAGACGTTCTCACCAAAAGCAGAAGAGGTTAAGCACGACTGGTACGTGGTCGACGCCTCCGGCAAAGTGCTCGGAAGGCTCGCCAGCGAGATCGCCATTCGTTTACGCGGCAAGCACAAGGCCATCTACGCGCCGCATGTCGATACGGGTGATTTTATTGTTGTTGTCAACGCTGAGAAAGTCGCGCTGACCGGTAAAAAACTTGCCGACAAAATTTACTACTCTCATTCCGGTTATCCCGGTGGTTTGAAAGAAATCGCAGCCGGTAAAATGCTGGCGGAAAAGCCGGAAAATTTAATACGCATCGCGGTGGCCGGCATGCTTCCTAAAAACAGCCTCGGCCGGAAAATGCTGAAAAAGCTTAAAGTTTACTCTGGAAACGCTCATCCGCATGAGGCCCAGTGCCCGCAGGCGTGGGCGATGTAATTGCCGGAAAATATTTTTTATTCAACTTGGAGAACTCATGACACAAGAACGTTTTTACGCAACAGGCAAAAGAAAAAGAGCCATCGCCCGTGTCTATATGAAGCCGGGCAGCGGCAACATTGTGGTCAACAAAAGAAGCTTTGAGGAATACTTTCCCCGCCCCAGTCTGAAGATGGTCATCCGCCAGCCCCTGGAAATAACCGGCAAAAACAATCAGTTCGACTTCTACATCAACGTTGCCGGCGGCGGCGTTGCGGGCCAGGCGGGTGCGGTGAAACACGGCATTTCCAAGGCCCTCCTTGCCGCGGATGCGGATTTACGGACTGTTTTGAAAAAAGCCGGCTTCCTGACGCGGGACGCCCGCGTTGTCGAAAGAAAAAAATACGGGCAGCCCGGTGCGCGAAAGAGATTCCAATTTTCCAAACGTTAATGATCAGGGGGGCTTTCAAGCCCCCTTTTTTTTGGGGGAGGAGTTTTTATGAAAATTAAAACAGCGGTATTCGGGGCGAGCGGTTACACCGGCCAGGAACTGATCAGGATCCTGTCACACCACCCGGAGGCCGAACTGACGGCCATCACATCGCGACGCTACGCGGGCGTGCCGGTGGCGAAAGTCTTTCCATCTTTGGCCGGTTTCACGTCGCTTGCCTATGTTGACGCGTCACCGCAGGAGATTGCCCGGAGCTGCGATATCGTTTTTCTTGCCCTGCCCCACGGGGTGTCCATGGAGATTGCGCCGGCCTTTATGGAGGCAGGCAAAAAAGTTGTCGACCTTTCCGCCGATTACCGTCTGCGCGACCTGGCCTTGTATGAAAAGTGGTATACCACCCACACAAGCGCCGATCTCATCGGGAGGGCGGTTTACGGTCTTCCCGAGCTGTACCGCCGGCAGATACGCGAGGCGGCCCTTGTTGCCAATCCCGGCTGTTATCCGACCAGCGTTATTTTGGGACTGGCGCCTCTTTTGAAAAGCAACCTCATCGAGACCGGCTCCATTATCGCCAATTCCGCCTCCGGTGTGAGCGGCGCCGGGCGTGACCCGGTTGTCGGATCATTGTTTTGCGAGGTGGACGGGGGCTATAAAGCCTATAAGGTGGGCAATCACCGCCACACGCCGGAAATCGAGCAGGAGCTGTGTGCGCTGGCGGGCGAGCAGTTTCCGGTTACCTTCACGCCCCATTTGCTGCCGGTGAAAAGAGGCATCTTAAGCACAATTTACGCAACCCTTAAGCGTGACATCTCCACGGTTGAGCTACGGGATATCTGTGCCTCCTTCTACCAAACCGAAAAATTCGTGCGCCTTCTGCCGGCGGGCGATATTCCCAATATTTCGTCGGTCTGCGGGTCAAACTACTGCGACATCGGGGTGGTCTGTGATGCCAGAACCAACCGCGTCATTGTCCTTTCCGCTATCGATAATCTGGTCAAGGGAGCGGCCGGACAGGCGGTGCAGAATATGAATATTATCTTCGGACTGCCGGAAGAGAGCGGACTGGCGGCAGTGCCGGTTTACCCATGATGAAGGATTCCAGATGAGCCAGAAAATATATAATACGAAAACGAGGCGCAAGGAAGTTTTCAAACCCCTTAAGGAAGGTGCGGTAGGGATGTATGTCTGCGGCATAACAGCTTATGATGTCTGCCATATCGGGCATGCACGCGCTGCGGTTGTTTTTGACGTTATTTTCCGCCACTTTAAAGCAAGCGGCTACCGGGTGACGTATGTAAAAAACTACACCGATATCGACGACAAAATCATTGAGCGGGCCAACCGCGAGGGTATGACCACACAGCAATTGAGCGAGCGTTACATACGTCTGCATGACGAGGACATGGCCGCGCTTAATGTTTTGACACCCACCGTTACGCCTAAAGCCACCGACCATATGGAGGAAATGATCTCCATGATCAGGACCCTCCAGGACAAGGGCATCGCCTACGAGGTGGACGGTGACGTATTCTTCGGTGTTGACCGCTATCAGAATTACGGCGCATTGTCGGGCCGTAAACTCGACGACATGATGGCGGGAGCTCGCGTGGACATCAATGATAAAAAAAAGAACCCGCTGGATTTCGTTTTGTGGAAAAGAAGCAAGGAGGGAGAGCCGTCCTGGGACAGTCCCTGGGGTAAGGGCAGGCCCGGCTGGCACATTGAGTGCTCGGCGATGAGCCGCCGCTACCTGGGTGACACGTTCGATATTCACGGCGGCGGTGAGGACCTGGTTTTTCCGCACCATGAAAATGAAGTTGCGCAATCGGAGGCGGCCACCGGCAAACCTTTCGCCCGTTACTGGCTGCACAACGGCTTTGTTAAAATCAATGCTGAAAAAATGTCCAAATCTCTGGGAAACACCTTCCCCATCCACGAGCTGGTTACGAGCTACCATCCGGAGGTGCTGCGGCTGTTTATGATCCAGAGCCATTACCGCAGCCCCGTCGATTTTTCGGAAGGGTCACTCAAAGAGGCCAGAGCCGCGTTGATCCGCTGCTATACCGCCCTGCAGGCGCTCAAGGAAGCTAAGGCACGATACGGTTCTGATGTCGTTCGGGAGGCGGAGGAAGAACCGCCGGACGACACAGGCAGGTGGCATGATTTACTCGGCAAGTTTAATCAAGCCATGGATGACGATTTCAATACGGCTCAGGCTCTGGGACATGTTTTTGACGCGGCACGTCAGATCAATCAGATTATCGCGGCAAGTAAAAAGACGCCTGCCCCGGCGCTCCTGGCACAGCTCGACGCAGCCACCGGCGCGTTCACCCATTTTGGTGAAGTGCTGGGTGTTTTTCAGTCCGACCCGGATGAGTATTTTTTGGCCGACCGCTCCATAGAAGTGACGAAAAGCGGCCTTGATGTCTCCTGGGTGGAGAGAATGATCGCCAAAAGACAAAAGGCGCGCGAAGATAAAGACTGGACGCTGGCCGACGATATCCGCAAAGAACTCGCCCAAAAAAATATTTTACTTAAAGATTCAGCCGGACGCACTGTCTGGACGGTCGGTTGAACACTTAAAGAGGATCTTTGCCGGCCGCGCTGCCATAGGCGCGGACGGCAAAAAAAGCCGCCATTTCAGACATTGTGCGGTCAGCGCCGAAATGTATGGAAAAAATCGAAAACACTAGTATATACTTTCAAGGTTAAAGACATTATTCCCAGAGGGGAAAAATAACTTCATCAAAGTGAGGCGGGCATGAAAAATATGCGGGGCAAATTTACTTTATTTGCAGTTATTTTCGTCGTACTTTTTGCCGTTTTCGGCACCTACTCCGCAAGCAGGGAGGCGGCACCGCAAAAGAGCATCTACAAGAGTCTCAAAACCTTTAATGAAGTCCTCGATATCGTTCAGAAGAACTATGTGGATGAAGTTGATCTTAGTGATTTGATTCAGGGCGCGGTCAACGGCATGATGAAAACCCTTGACCCGCACAGCACCTACATGACTGCCGATCTGTACAAGGAGCTTGAAGTGGAGACCCAGGGGCAGTTCGGCGGCATCGGCATCGAGATCACTATTTTGCGCGACGTACTCACGGTCGTGTCGCCGATTGAGGACACGCCGGCGTTCCGAGCGGGGGTGCTTCCCGGAGACCAGATCATCAAAATCGACGGCCAATCCACAAAAGACATCACCATCATGGAGGCGGTAAAAAAACTGCGCGGCCCGAAAGGTTCTCAGGTGACCATCACCATTATGCGGGAAAAAGCGTCCCAGCCGCGGGACATCACCCTGACCCGGGCGATGATTCAGATAAAGAGTGTCCGGGCAAAGGTCTTCGATGATCATATCGGCTACATCCGTATCGCCTCATTTCACGAAAGGACGGCGGCCGACTTGCGCAAAGCGCTGGGCGAAGTATCCCAAAAGGCAAAACCGATCAAAGGGCTGGTGCTTGATTTACGAAATGACCCGGGCGGATTGCTCAGCCAGGCCATTGAGGTTTCCGATATGTTTCTGAAGTCAGGCGTTATTGTTTCCACGCGCGGCAGGACCAAAACAATGGAAACGAAATCAAGCGCGCGCGACGACGGAGACCTGGATGTCACAGCTCCCATGGTTGTACTGGTCAATGAAGGCACGGCCAGCGCCGCCGAGATTGTGGCGGGTGCCTTGCAGGATAACGGCCGCGCGCTGATTGTGGGCACGCAGACATTCGGCAAGGCCTCCGTGCAGACGGTGATTCCCCTGGAAGACGGCTCCGCACTGAAGTTGACGACGGCGCGCTACTATACCCCGAGTGGCAAGTCCATTCAGGCCGAAGGGATTAAACCGGACATTGTCGTTAAATTATTGCCTCCCGACACAGGGGGAGCCGGCCCCGAAGAGCTGGTTCGTGAAAAAGACCTCAAAGGTCACATTATGCCGGCCAGAGAAGACGGAACGAAGCTCGAAGAGGAAAATCCGGAAGGAGCCAGACAGGAGGCGGATATCACCCGTGACAATCAGCTTAAAGCGGCAATCGATATTCTGAAAAGCTGGCAGATTATGAAGAACAATCTGAACCGGTGATGGACAGGACAAAGCAAGACGGTCGCAATTGACATGAAAAAGAAAAACAGAAAAAAAATTCTACCGGCGATTGTGTCGGTACTGATTATCCTGTCGGTGGCGGTCATCATCTATGTAGTTCAATTCGCCGAGAGAGAACCTAGCCTTGCTGAAAAAAGAGTTGCCGCAGGGCGCGAAGAAACAACAGCGCGTCCCGGAGCGGAAAAAGCCGGCGCAAAGGCTCCGTCGGGAGAGACGACTCAGGGGATTCAGGAAGGGAAAAAACAGGCGTCCCGGTCATCCAAAGATTCACAAGACAGGTCGGCCGGGAGGAAATCCGTCATTGCCAAAATCATCCCTCCGGCCACGGCGCCGAAACAGGTGGCCATCATCATCGACGATATCGGGCATGATATGAACCTGGTGAATGACCTTTTGAGTATTGATGAAGATATTACCTTCGCCATTTTGCCGTTTGTGGCCCATTCCCGTCAGGCGGCGGAGACGCTGCACAAGGCGGGGCGGGAAACATTGCTGCATTTGCCCATGGAGCCTATTTCCTACCCCAAGGAAAAGCCGGGCGACGGCGCCCTGTTTACAGATATGAGTCCCGAGGAACTGATCCTCCAGCTTGACAAAAACTTCGATTGTGTACCTTATGTCTCCGGCGTCAACAACCATATGGGCTCCAGGTTTATGGCCGACGAAGTCAAGCTGACGGTGATTTTCAAGCAGTTGAAAAGGCGGAATTTATTCTTCATCGACTCGCGCACGACGGGAAACTCGAAAGCGGATGCCGCATCCGGGAAAGCCGATTTGCCGATCGCTTCGCGCAGGGTATTTCTGGACAATGATCGCGATTACGCGAAAATTTATAAAATCCTGATGAGTGCGGTCGAAGAGGAGGCCGATCGTACACCGATGATTATTATCGGCCACCCCTACCCGGAAACGATCCGGGCCATCAGAGACGCCAGCAGGGTTTTGCGTCAAAAGGGTGTCGAGATCGTACCCGTCTCGAAACTGTTGCAGCCGGCTGTTTCCTGAGCCGGTTTTCCCACGGTATTAAACCGCCGCGCCGGCGGACAAGGAAGATTCATGGCGAAAAAAATCTTGAGCATTGTCGCGGGCGGTCTGCTTCTGGGTTCGGTCCTGGTCGGGTGCGCGTCGTCATTGGAGCACCAGCGGGGCCAAAATCGTGCCGCCGACGACGCATTTTCCCCGCTGGCTGCCTATCATTATTCTGTGTCCGTTTTACTCCGGCGCGACGGGGATTTGCCCGGCGCCATCGATGAACTAAAACAGGCGCTCGGGCATGATTCCGGCTCGTCCTATCTGGTCACGGAGCTTGTCTCGCTTTACGTGGAAAACAACGACACGGAAAAGGCTCTGTCGCTGGGGGAAGAGTCGCTGGCCCGGTCCCCGGAGAACATGGAACTGCGTTCCATCATGGGCGGCCTGTTTTTTTCCACGCAGGCCTACGATAAGGCAGCCCGCGAATACAAGACGATTATTGCCGGTGATCCCAAAAATCTGGTTGCCCACCTTTACCTGGCGACGATTTACGCGCAGGAGAAAAAATACGACCAGGCCGAAAGCGCCTACCGGAAGCTGCTGGAGATTGATCCGGAAAATATCATCGGCATGTATTATTACGCCAAGACATTGATGGAGATGCAGCGCTGGGCCGATGCGGAGGCGCTTTTGCAAAAAGCGATTGCGCAAAGGCCGGCTTTCGAGGCGGCGTGGCAGGGGCTGGGAAATCTCTACGAAACCACAAACAGATATGACGATGCCATTGTCCTGTATCGGCGCTACCTGGACCAAAACCCGGCACGGGTCAATTATCGGTTAAAGATTGCTGAAATGCTGAAGAAAGCCGGCCGTCCGGAGGAGGCGCAAAAAGAACTTCAGGAAGTTCTGAAAATTTCGCCCGACAACCGCGAGGTACGAACGAGCCTGGGGCTTTTATACTACGATATGCGTAATTACGCCGCGGCGGCACAGGAGTTTTCCCGCCTTCTGGAAGGAACGCCAGGCGACGACAAACTGCGCTATATGCTGGCCCATACACTCGAGCACAAAGGAGACCATGACGCAGCATTTCAAAATTATCTGCGAATATCTCCTTCATTTGAATTATATGCCAACGCTCAGATCCAGGCGGCAATGATCCTCAAGAAGCTGGGGCGTATGGACGAGGCCATATCGGTGCTGGTACAGGCGCTGGAGAAAAGAAACGACCAGCCCGCACTTTATCTGTATTTATCATCACTGTATGAGGACAGCAAGAATCTGGCCGCAGCGGAAAAAACCATCGTGGCGGGCATCGAGCGAGTTCCCGGCAACACGGATCTGCATTACATGTTCGGTGCGCTTCTGGAAAAGACCGACCGGTTCGAAGAAAGCATCAGGCAGATGAAAAAAGTACTGGAGCTTGATCCCAAGAATGCGGATGCGCTTAATTTCATCGGCTACACCTATGCGGAACGGGGAATAAACCTCGACGAGGCGGAGCGACTGGTCCTGCAGGCTCTGGAGCTCAAACCGGATAACGGGTATATTATCGATTCCCTGGGCTGGGTTTATTTCAGGCAGAACAAACTTGAAAGCGCGCTCAAGCATCTCAAAAGAGCATTGGAGCTGCTGCCGGAGGATCCCAATATCCTGGAGCACCTGGGCGATGTCTATCAGAAAACCGGCCACCCGGGCGAGGCTTTGGATTTTTACCGTAGAGCCATAAAGATATCCCCGGACAGTCTCATCCTCAAAAAGAAAATCGATGATCTCGACAAGGCTCCCCGTAAGTAGCGGCAAGATGCCGTCGGTGGAGACAGAAAGCGTGTCCGCTATGCCAGGCTCGGTGACATATCTGCGTCATGTTATTTTATGTGCGCTTGTTTTTTCATTCATCTGGGGTTGTACCGGTTACTTTCCCACCCGCGGGGTGCGGCAACCGCCGGACGCTTTGTCATCTTCCACTGTATATGACGGGCGGCTAACCGCCCTGGCGCAAATTGACCTCACAACCAGGCAGGGTAAGTATCCGCTGCGTGCCGTGCTTGTTGTACAGAGTCCCTCCTGGCTGCGCCTCGAGCTTTTGCCGCTTATCGGCAACCCTGATTTATACCTGACGGCATCACCCGGCCGCCTGAGTGTTTTCATTCCGTCGCAGGGGGAGTTTTACTCAGGGAAGCCGACAGCCGAAAATCTCGCGCGCTTCCTGCCCTGGGCGGTGAGCGTCGAAGAAATGGTGGCGATTCTGTCGGGTACATGCTTTTCGCCCCAAAAGGGATATGTTTCCTGTCGCCACCCAGGAGAGGAAAACCAGACGCCCGGCCGGGAAAAACCTCTTGCAGACGGCGCCCAGGCGGCACAGCCCGCAAGAGGTTTCTTAAAGGAGCTTGTTCGCTATGATGAGGGGCGTAACGAGGTTTACCGTGCCTCGTTTGATGATTACCGGCCGGGCGCGGCCAGCCCCGGCAGGATTGCTTTAGACTTTGCGGACGGTTCCGTTCGGGTGATCCTGCGCTATACGGACATGAAGGTGGAGCACCCGACGGACATGTCTGTCTTTGAATTAACCGCTCCCGGCGGCGCGACGATTATTGACCTGGATCCATCGTGACAAGGGCGCAAATCTTTTTTATGCCTCCCCTGAGCGGGCAGGTCTTTTTTCTTTAGCACAGGCGGGCGGCAGCGGGCCGGGTCCCAACGGGCCGATTTCGACCAACCAATTGAAAAATTTATCTTTTTTGTATGACGATTCCCGCGACGTTGCCGGCCAGTATGTCTGTAAAATCATAAGCTTTCCGGATAATGAAATATTTCTTGCTTTTCATTAGTTATCTGCTAAACAAAACAGCGTATCTCCGATGTTTTCCGGCCCTGCTCCGCTGCCGGCTTTGTTGTTTTTCCGTATCATCAGCGCGCTTTTCATAAAATATGAAAGGGCAGTTATGAGGCATTGGAAAAGCATTGTGTGCCCGGCCGCAGCCGATAAGTCATGATCCCTTTCGCAGTGGCAACCGACGAGCCGATAGAGTTTTAGCGGCCATTGGGGCCGGCAGGGGAAAACACAAAAGGAGTTTATGGCTATTCCGTCAAAGCCGATGACGCATCCGGCAATCAGTAAAGATCCGGCTGCCTGTTAAATACCGAGAAAAAATATTTTATGTAAGGAGGAAAGTATGTCGTTAAACCAGTTAATCGATTCACGTGATCTTCGCTTTGTCCTGTTTGAAATGCTGGAGCTGGAGAAGCTCAACCGGTTCGATGCATTTCAAGACTTTGACCGCAGCGTATATGAGGATACGCTCGAGCTGGCCGAAAAAATTGCCCTTGAGCAGTTTTATCCGTCCAATGCCGACGGCGACAAAACCGGCCTTCAGTTCGACCCGAAAACAAATGAAGTCAAAGTTCCCGAATCATACAAGAAAGGATTCAATGCCTATATCGAATCCGGATTCCATTCCCTGGCGCTGCCCCAGGAAATCGGGGGGTCTGGCCTTCCTTCCAGCATTTCCATGGCCTGCGCCGAGTATTTCAACGCCGGAAACACGTCCCTGACGATGTATTGCGGCTCCATCACCGGCGCGATCGCCATCATCGCTCCCTTTGCCGACAAAGAATTATATGACATGGTCATTCCCAAGATGCTCGAAGGTAAATGGGGAGGTACGATGTGCCTGACAGAGCCTGGTGCCGGTTCTGACGTGGGCGCTCTGAAGTCAAAGGCGGTCAAGCAGGCCGACGGCACCTATCTGATCACCGGCTCGAAGATTTTCATCTCCAACGGCGAACATGATATGTCCGAAAACATCATCCATCCGGTTCTGGCCAGAATTGAAGGCGATCCGGAAGGGACCAAGGGAATTTCGATTTTTGTGGTTCCCAAATTCCTCATCAACAAAGACGGCTCGCTCGGCGAAAGAAACGACGTCTACTGCACCGGTGTTGAACACAAAATGGGACTCAAGGGCAATGCCACCTCGTCGCTGAGCTTCGGCGAAAACGGCAAGTGCGTCGGCTACCTGCTGGGCAAGGAACGTGAGGGAATGAAGATCATGTTCCATCTGATGAACGCGGCCCGCATCCACACGGGTGTGCAGGCCCTGGGTTGCTCCAGCGCCGCTTACCTGCATGCCGTAACCTATGCCCGCAACCGTGTGCAGAGCGCGCTCATTACAAACCCCAAAGGCGGACCTGTTACAATTATCAACCATCCCGACATCAAGCGCACACTGCTTTACATGAAGAGCCAGGTAGAGGGGATGAGCATGCTTTGTCTGTTCCTCGCTCTCCATGAGGATATCATGCATGCTTCAAAGGATCCTGAAGAGGTGAAAAAGGCAACCGCCATCGTCGATATTCTTACCCCGGTCGTCAAGGCCGGTATCTCCGACGCCTCCTGGCTGGTGACAGCCGAAGCCATGCAGGTTTACGGCGGCTACGGCTATTGTCAGGAATATCCGGTTGAACAGTACGCCCGCGACACGAAAGTGTTTTCCATCTACGAGGGAACAAATGCCATCCAGTCACTCGACCTGATGATGCGCAAGATCCTCATGAACCCCGAAATGTACAACTACGCTCAGCTCATGGAGTGGATGAACGGCACGATTGCCAAGGCCAAGGGCGTTGTTGACGACAAGTATGTCAACCCGGTTATTGAAGGACTGGCCAAGCTCCAGGAAGTGGTCGAGATGATGAAAAAACAGATGGGCGAGATGAAAATTCTCCTGTTGCTCAACAATGCGACCGCTTTCCAGCGGGCCATGTATCCGCTCATTCTGTCCTGGCTGCATCTGTGGAGCCTTACCATCACCACACCCAAGGCCAAAGAGCTTCTGGGCGACGCCAAAGGCGAAGAGCGCGCGAAAATCATCGCTAATGATCCGGAAGCAGCCTATTATAGCGGGCGGGTGCTTTCATCGCAGTTCTTCATTGGGACGGAACTTCCGAAATATTTCGGCATGATTGCCGCCATCGTCGGAAACGAAGCTGCGGCGCTGAAAATGGAATCGGATAACTTCACCGGCGCCCTGAAAGAATAAGGCGTCACTCACCATGTTGCAGACATAACCATCGGGGATCGCTCCTGCCGGAGCGGTCCCTGATTTATGATTTCGCCGGAGGGTCCATGAGAACAAAGCAGGACTACATCAATGGCCTGTCCAAAATGAAGCGAAACATTTATTTTGACGGCGGGCTGATCGACCGCACCGACGAGCTGCAGATGGATTGCTTAAACACGATCGGCGTCACCTACGACGAAGCCCAGAGGCCGGAAAACGTCGAACTGATGACGGCCGTGTCACACCTGACGGGAGAACGGATAAACCGCTTCACCCACATCCACCAAAACACCGAAGATCTGCACCGCAAACAGGACATGACGCGGATGCTGTGCCAGAAAGTCGGCGGCTGCATCCAGCGCTGCATGGGGATTGATGCCGCCAACGCAATCTACAATGTCTCTTACGAGGCCGATAAATTGAGGCCTGGTGAGACCAACTATCATGAAAATTTTAAAAAGTGGCTTGTCCGTTTTCAGAATGAAGATCTTGTGGCCTGCTGCGCACAGACGGATGTGAAGGGGGACCGGATGCTCAGGCCCTCCCAGCAGCCGAATCCCGGCGCCTATTTGCGCATCAAGGAACGCCTAAAGGACGGCATTGTAGTGGAAGGATGCAAGGTGCATATCTCGGAGGCGTCTGTGGCCGACGAGGTGCTGGTGACTCCCACCCGTGCGATGCGTAAAGACGACAAGGACTGGGCGGTCGGGTTTGCCGTTCCCGGCGACTGGGACGGACTAAAGCAGGTCGTCACCATTCACAATGCGCGGCCGCGCCGTCATTTCAAGCGGGGTGTCACGCTCGGCGCCACTGATTCCTATCTTATCTTTGAAAATTGTTTTGTCCCGTGGGAACGGGTTTTTCTGGCCGGTGAGCACCTGCTCGGCGGCGCACTTGCACTCTTATTCGCTTTATTTCACCGTCATTCCTATTCCGGCTGCAAACCGGCCATCGGTGATATCATTCTGGGCGTGGCGGCGCTGGCTGCCGAGGCCAACAACGTCCACAAGACCGAACATGTACGCGCAAAGCTGGCGGAGCTGATCATGACGACCGAGCTGGGATACGCGGCAGGCTATACCGCCTCTGATCTGGGGAAACCTGAGCTTTATATCCCCGGATACGGCCCGGTTCCATTCGGGCCCGGCTCCTACATCCCTCACTCCATTTATTGCAATGTAGGCCGGTGCCTGACGGGAGAAGCGGTCTGGCGGGAAGCGGAAATTGTCTGCGATATAGCCGGAGGCGTTGTCGCCACCTTCCCGTATGAGAATGATTTTCTTAATCCGGAAACGGGTGAGCTCCTTTTGAAATACACCAAACGCGGCCCGAATCTGTCGGCCGAAGACCAGGCGCAACTGTGGCGATTGATCGGTGACAGTCTGTGTTCCGCCTCCGGCGGCATCGCCAAGGTCGGCGGCTACCACGGCGGCGGGTCGCCCATCATGGAACAAATCGCCATTACCACGCAATACGATATCGAGTCGCGCAAAAAGCTGGTGCGTTACATCGCCGGTATGAGCGACGGGAACCGGGAGGCACTGAGCAAGACTTTCCAAGAGAAAAAATAGCATGGGCACTGGATACGGCTGAGAAAAAGGGGAAACTCAACCATATTATTTAAGGAGGCTCCATACTATGACGACGAAACCCTGGCATCGATTTTACGACTATAACGTTCCGTCCACGATTCGCTACCCACAGTTTCCGGCGCAGCGGATTTTTCAACTGACGGCGGGCAGCCATCCGAATAAAGCCTGCACCAGTTTCTACGGTACGGAAATGACCTTCTGGCAGGTGCGCGAGCAGGTCTTGCGGCTGGCCAATGCGCTGGCCGCCCGGGGCCTGAAAAAAGGCGACCGTATCGGCATTCATTTGCCCAACTGCCCGCAGTTTATAGTCTCCTATCTTGCCTCGCTTCATCTGGGGGCGATTGTAGTGAATGTAAACCCCCTCTACACCCCCACTGAACTCAAGTTCATCATCGAAAGCACATCGATGCAGGCAATGGTGACCTTCGACATGGCGCTGGACAACGTGCGCGCGGTGGCGAAGGTCACGGAATTGAAAACCGTCATCGTCACCAAGATCACTGACTACATAAACGGTCTGGGTGTCAGCACGGCCAAAAGCCTGGATCTGGAAGAGGGCTGGCTGCATTTTTCCGAACTGATCGAAAACTGCAAAGACACACGGCTGCCGCGTGTGCCGATCGTCCCTTCCGATCCCGCGATGATTCAGTTCACCGGCGGAACCACCGGATTTCCCAAAGGAGCGCTCCTGACGCATGGCAACCTGGTGGCGGCAACTTTCCAGGCCGGCATGTGGGCCTCGCCGGGTGCGTATGCCCCTGTTGCTCCTTCTCAGCAGGAGAGAAACGTCCTTTCCGTCCTTCCCTATTTCCATGTTTACGGAAACATTGTCGCGATGAACTGGGCTTTTTTCGGCTGCGCTACGCAGATCTGCGTGCCCAGATTTGAGATTGACGAGATTCTCGACATCATCGTCAAATCCGGTCACATCCTGTATTTCCCGGCCGTACCCACAATGATCACCGCCATCGTCAATCATCCCAAGGCTGCCAGCCTCGACCTGGGCCGGTACCTGGGACTGCTCAATTCCGGCGGCGCTCCCATGCCGGTCGAGCTCATCGAAAAAGTCATCGATCTGGGCATTACCTTCGGTGAAGGGTACGGGCTTAGCGAAACCAGTTCAATCACCATCTCCAACCCGATTTCCAGAAGCAAGCCAGGCTCGATCGGCATTCCCATGGCGGACAACGATTTTCGCCTGGTAGATGTCGAGCGGGGTCTTGAAGATGTCAAGCCGGGTGAGCCGGGCGAGCTCGTCGTCAAGGGGCCGACCGTGATGCAGGGCTACTGGAACAATCCCGAAGAGACGAAAAACCAGCTCAGAGACGGCTGGCTGCACACAGGCGATATCGCCCAGGTGGACGAGGACGGTTATATCTTTATCGTCGATCGCAAAAAGGACATGATCATCGCCAGCGGCTTCAATATCTATCCACGTGAAATCGAAGAGTCCCTCTATGAACATCCCAAGGTGGCGGATGCGGTGGCGGTCGGCATACCGCATGACTACCGCGGTGAAACAGTCAAAGTTTTCATTGTCCTCAAACCCGGCGAGGAGGCGACCGAGCAGGAGATCATCGACTACTGCAAACAGAAAATGACCGCCTACAAAGTGCCCAAGCTCGTCGAGTTCAGGGATGCTGTTCCCAAATCGGCTGTCGGTAAAATTCTGCGCAAGGCTCTGCGCGACGAAGAGCTGGCGAAACTGAAAAAATAGAAACGGCAATGACGGCTGAAGGAGCGCCCGCAAGCCAGGAGGCCCGGGCGCTCCTCCATGTACCTGCCGTAAATGTCAACTATTCAATAAGGAGGTTTATGATGAAAGCACAAGACGTAAAAACAATTGCCATGATCGGCGCCGGAGACATGGGGCACGGAATCGCCGCCTGCTGTCTGATGGGCGGCTATAAAGTCATTTTGAGAGACATCGAGCAGAAATTTGTCGATAAAGGTGTCGCAGGCATCAAAGGCAGCTTCGACCGCTTTAAGGAAAAAGGCAAAATGACACAGGAGGCCTACGATGACGCCTTCAAGCGCCTTGTTCCCATGGTTGATTTGCAGGAAGCGGTCAAAGACGCGGACTTCATCATCGAGGCGGTTCCGGAAAAGGTCGAACTGAAAAAGAGCGTGTTTGCCGACCTGGACAAGTTTTCTCCCAAACATGCTATCCTGGCCTCCAACACTTCCAATATCAGCATCACGGAAATTGCTTCTGCGACCCAGAGGCCGGAAAAAGTCATAGGCTACCATTTTTTCAACCCGGCCATCCTGATGAAGCTCGTCGAGGTGATTAAAGGCGATAAGACCAGCGACGAATCGATCGCGGTGGGCTATGACATCGCTAAAAAAATCAACAAGGTCCCGGTCATCGTCAAGAAGGACTCGCCCGGCTTTATCTACAACCGTGTAAATGAACCCACGCTGGTACTCTTGTCCAAGATCGTGGAGGCGGGGCATCCCACGCCGGAGGAATTCGACGCGGCGCTCAAACCCATTATGCCCATGGCGCCCTTTGAACTTCTGGACTATGTCGGCATTGACGTGGCGCTGCACGGACTGGAATACTTTGCCGGTGTTCTTTCCAGAGACTACAAGCCGTCCGACGCGATCATGGAGTATCTCAAGTCAGGCAACCTGGGGAAGAAAACAGGCAAGGGGTTTTATGACTGGTCCAAGGGCAGGCCCAATATCGACCTGTCGAAGGCAACCAAAGAATATGACCTCAATCATCTGATTGCCCTGCAGGTGAATGAAGCGACCAAGCTGTTGGAAGAGGGAGTGGCCGACGACCCCAAAGAAATAGATCTGGCCATGGCCAACGGCGGCGGCTCGCCCTTCGGTCCCTTCGCGCTGGCCAAGGGCATAGGCTATCCAGTGCTTTTGGCCAAACTCGAAGAGCTCTACAAAAAGTTCCCGCTGGACATTTTCAAGGCCACCAAAACCATGAAGGAAGGGAACATTCAGGTCTAGCGGCCGGAATCGCCCCTGCGGATTTACCTTTTTAACCACACCGGCGGCGGCATCGGGCCGCCGCCGGACATGAAATAAAAAACCGTGCCCGGCACAGCCAGGCGGCGTGCGGGGAATGAACAATGTGCGGCCGATTCATTTTAGTCACGGACCTGTCGGAGGTCGCGCGGGAATTTGACATCCCGCACGTTCCTTTCAGCTTCGCACCCGATCCCAATATCGCACCGGGGAGGCAGATACCGGCTCTGGTCGCTTCTGGAGGCGGCTATGAGCTCGCTTCCTTTTTGTGGGGTCTGATTCCATTCTGGGCAAAAGATCCCTCCATCGGCGCCGGACTCATAAACGCCCGTGCGGAAACCGTGGCACAAAAACCAAGCTTCAAAAATGCCTTCCGGCACCGTCGCTGTCTGATTCCCGCAGACGGATTTTATGAATGGAAAAAAGAAGGCTCGAAAAAAATACCATACTGTTTCAGTCTGAAATCCGGGGCTCTTCTGTACTTTGCCGGTCTCTATGAAAAATGGACGGGGCCGGACAAAAAACAGATCGCCTCATGTACGATCATCACGACCGGAGCCAACAGCCTTGTTGCCACCGTCCATGACCGTATGCCGGTGATTTTGCCCGAATCCGACCGGCTCCAATGGCTCGACGAACGGCTGCAGGACCGTACAAGGCTTACGGCTCTTCTCAAGCCCTACCCCGCGCAGGAAATGACCGCCCGGCCTGCAAAATTGTGAATCACGCCGGATTCAATCCGACCACTCAGCTTATGGTGTTTCATGCCGCCGGCATGCGGGGCGGGCCGCAAATTCATCTTGCAAATTAATAAATTTAACTGTTAAGGAGCGGCATAAAAAATTTCATGAAAGGATTTTCTCCGCTACATGACACTCAAAGGCATCATTACTGTGATACGCGTGCCTTTTTTGCTCCTGGCACTGATTCTGGGTATTCTGGGGGCGGCCGTCGCCTGGTATGAGGCAAGGCTTTTCGGCTCGCCCTTTCATTCGGGATACGCTCTTTTGGCCACCTTCGGCCTGTTGGTGGCGCATGCCGCCGTCAACATCTTTAACGACTATTTTGATGCACGAAGCGGGCTGGATTATAAAACCAGACGCACCCCCTTCAGCGGCGGCAGCGGTGCCGCGCCCGAGGGCTTACTCACCGTCGGCGAGGTCCTGTGGCTGGGGCTTGGCTGCATCGTCATCCTTGTGCCCATTGCCGTTTTTTTTGTCGTCAAATCGGGCCTGATGCTTTTGCCGCTTCTGGTGATCGCCCTTTTGCTGATCATCTTCTACACTCCCGTGATTTTGAAAACTCCCTGGCCGGAGTGGTCGCCCGGTCTGGGGTTGGGGATTCTGCCGGTGCTGGGCGCTTATTTCGTGCATACGGGACATTATTCTCTAAATGCGCTCGTTGCCTCGATGCCGTCTTTTTTCCTGGTGCACAACCTTCTTCTGCTAAATGAATTTCCCGATGCGGAGGCGGATGTCACCGTCGGCCGGCGGACTCTGCCGGTCATCGCGGGAAAGAGAAAAGCGGCCTGGTTCTTTTCGCTGGTCACTGTGGCGGTTTATGTGTGGCTTGCCGGAGCTGTTTATTTTCGCTTCATGCCCCCCTGTACGCTGGTTGCATTTTTGACAATTCCCCTGGCCATCAAAGTCATCAGGGGATCATTTTCCTATGACGACCATGAGGCGTTCCTCAAAGCCATGGGGCAAAATGTTCTTCTTATTCTCGTCATCCAGGCGCTGATCGCGGCGGGCTATATTGTAGCTGGTTTTCTTGGATGAAAACCCTCAAGCAGGGCGATTGATGATTCCCGTGTAAAATCCGGCAGTTTTGCGGCTCCGCCTCCGGCGCGAAATTGACGGGAATGATGTCGCAGGATTTAACTTCCCATATAAAGAACTCACCGCTTTCGGGGCGCGCTCCCCATTTTTTATCTGTAGAGATTCTTTACAGTCTTTCTTGTTTTAATAAGTCTCCAATATCATTAACTAATATACAAACAGGAAAAACCCGCCTTCGCAGGAACTGTCGGCAATCTTTGCAATGAATGGACGACCTTGTCTGACATATTTAAAATATTCAATGATATTAAACATATAAATATTGGCATAAGTATTGCGGGAAATTCGGTTATCCTGAAACAAAGCTGTTTTTTTTATGTATCGTCCAGCGGCACTAAATGATTTATTTTGTTGTAACCTGGTCATTCAAATTTAAAGGGGGATAATATGAGCGTGCAGATGAAAAAAGTTTTTGTTTCCTTGGTCTTCAATCTGGTTTTGGTTTTTGCTATCGTTACCGGTGCCCATGCGTATTCGGGTATCATTGCTTTCGGCGACAGCCTCTCTGATAACGGAGTGGCGGACGGTGTCGGATTCGTACGCATGTCCGACGGCCCAGTTTGGGTGGATTATCTGGCCCAGGACTACGGCCTGACTGAAAGCTACATCAATTTCGCCTTCAGCGGAGCGACAAGCTACTACAACAACCCCGTGGGCGGTGCCTACAATCCTGCACTGGCCAATACTGGACTTTTGTCGCAGGTGCAAATGATCGGCGCCATTGACGGCAACGCACTTGTGACTGTCTGGGCGGGCGGAAACGATATGCTCAACTATGCCAGCAACCCGGAGCTTTATAATCCTGTTTTGGCGGCAGGTCGGGTCGGCCAGGCCATCGAGGTCCTCGTAGAAAAGGGTGCCAGAAATTTCATCGTACCCAATTTGAGCTATAATTACATCGATGATCCCGCAACCGCCTATTGGATGCAGGTATTCAATCTTTCACTTTCACAGGTGCTTTTGGGGCTTGATGAGATCGACGGCCTTAATATTTACGGGATCGACCTGACCAACCTGTGGTACACGGACCTTGACTTGACGGATACAATCACCGGCGCGGGCAGCATCATCGGGCCGGACGGCCTTCCCTATGCCAATTACGACAGCGTCCATCCTTCAAGCGCGGCCCACCGTCAAATTGCAAACTACGTCAAAGCCCAGGTTCCGGAACCGGCCTCCATTATTTTGCTGCTTATCGGCTTTGCCGGTTTGGCGGGCGTCGGAAGAAGAATAAAATAGTCAATCCTCGAACATTGATTATTTTTGCCAAAGAGCGGAGATTTCCCTTCCGCTCTTTTTTTATACCGGCAAGCGTTAGGCGGGCCTTCTGAAGATATGTATGTCGGCCTGGAAATAAATCATGGAAATTAGCGGCCGTTTCATATATCCACACCATGTGGATTTAACGGAGCTCCCATATCGGACGCGCGGTTAGCTTTTAGAGAAAAACGACGACGGAAAGGAAAATGTAAAAGCGCCGGTGAGTGAAATCATGAGATACTTAAGCGAGCTGGTCCGGAACATTAAACCCTATGTGCCGGGTGAGCAGCCCAAAGACCGCCAGTACATTAAACTGAACACCAACGAAAACCCCTATCCTCCTTCCCCGAAGGTGATAGAGGCCATTTTGGCGGCGGCAAATGATTCGCTCCGTCTTTACCCGGATCCTTCATCCGATGAACTGCGCGACACGATCGCCGACGCCTTCGGCCTCAAACGAGACAACGTCTTTGCCGGAAACGGCTCTGATGAGCTTCTGGCATTTTCCTTTCCGGCTTTTTTCAACCCCTCCGGCCCGCCGATTCTTTTTGCCGATGTCACCTACAGCTTTTATCCGGTTTACGCGGATTTTTTCCGCACACCTTACAAATTAATCGAAGTGGATGAAAACTTAAGTGTGCCGGCCGACGGCTATCTTCAGGAAAACGGCGGCATCATCATCGCCAATCCCAACGCGCCGACCGGCAGGGGATTTTCAGTTGCTGAAATTGAAAAGATTCTGGGCCACAACGAAAACAGCGTGGTGATTCTTGATGAGGCCTACATCGATTTCGGGGGAGAAACTTCGGCAGGCCTGATAGGCGCTTATCCGAATCTGCTGGTCATTCGGACACTTTCCAAATCTCATTCGCTCGCGGGATTGCGTGTGGGCTTTGCCATGGGGCATCCGGAATTGATTGAGGGAATCATCCGCGTCAAGGATTCGATAAACTCCTATACGATGGATCGCCTCGCGCAGGCGGGAGCAGTCGCGGCCATCAAAGACGTGGCCTACTTTCAGGAAACGCGCGCCAAAATCATGAAGACGCGCGAGCGGGTGTCGCGAAGGCTTGAGGCTCAGGGGTTTACTGTGCTCCCGTCCGAGGCCAATTTTATTTTTGTGACCCACGAGAGCTGCCCGGGCCGGGAACTGTTTGAAAAGCTGCGCATCAGGGGCATCCTCGTTCGTTATTTTGACAAACCGAAAATCGACAACTTTATCCGGGTGAGCATAGGAACGGACGAAGAGATGGATCTCTTTGTGGAAGCCTGTCTTGCCGTTTGCGGTGAAACATCTTGATGAGTCGGCAGATCTTGTCTGTAGTCGATAAACGGAAAATAACCCGAAGCAGGGATGCTGGCCCGGAAATAAAAAACACCGGCCTCTTTCCGGATCATCATCTCACTGCCGCCGGTCATTATCGGCGCTACAGCAGTGACGAGTCAGGGCCAGTCGGGGCTTTTCCTTTTATTTAGCCTTCAAAATAAATGATTGCAGCCATGCTACGGACGAGACCTGTTTTTGAAGAATCCGACAAAACAGCCGATTCCCTCTGTAGAGGGTCGGCAATTTCAAATGAAAGGAACCATTCATTATGACATTGCCATTGGCCGCCTGGAAGATCCGTTTTGCCCGGCCGGAAGATATCCCCTCCATCATAGAGCTGATGCGGCCCTACAACATGCATCACATTCCTTCGCCGGAAATGGGCGCTCTGGACTACAAGTGCTTTATCGTTGCCGAGCAGAACGGCTGGCTCGCGGGCGCTGCCGGATACACTTTTTTATCGGAGGATGTCGGAAAAACAACACTGATGGCCGTCAATCCCGAATGTGCCGGGCATGGCCTGGGCATGGAGCTCCAGACCAGGCGCATGCAGATTTTGCGCAGTCTGGGATGCTCCCGAATTATCACCAACGCGGACCGGCCGCAAACCATCGCCTGGTATAAGCGTCATTTCGGCTACCGGGAAATCGGGCGGCTGCCCAAGATTCATTCGTTCGGTCTTGACGATGTTCACGAATGGACGACGCTGGAGGCGGATTTGACAGGTGTGCCGCTTGCGCAGCCCAAACGTGATAAATTGCTCATCAATGCCGCTCTGACCGGCATGAAACATAAAAAAAGCGACAATCCTCATCTTCCGGTCACGCCGGACGAGATTGCCCGGGCGGCCCTGGAAGCGGCGGAACTGGGCGCGGCGATCGTTCATCTTCACGCCAGGGATGCCCGCGGAGAGCCCACCCCCGATCCGTCAATTTACGCGGACATCATCGGCCGTATCCGGGAGAAAAATACATCATTGATCATCTGTGTAACTGCCAGCGGCCGCAACTGGCAGGAGTTGGAAAAAAGATCCGCAGTTCTGGGGCTGCCGGATGATTTAAAACCGGATATGGTTTCTCTGACCCTGGGTTCCATGAATTTTCCGACACAGGCTAGCGTCAACCCGCCTGAGGTGATCCAGGCTTTGGCACGGGGAATGCTTGCGAGAAATATCAAACCGGAGCTGGAGGTGTTTGAAGCGGGGATGATCGATTACGCCAAATACCTCATCAGGAAAGGATTTCTGGGGCAGCCCGCATACTTCAATTTAATGCTCGGGTCGCTCGGCACGATGAACGCGTCCGAAAGCCATCTTGACTATCTTGTTTCGCAGCTTCCGGTGTTTTCGACCTGGGCCGCCTCCGGTGTGGGCCGCTCACATGCTTTGGTGCGGGAGATCGCCGCCGGGCGGGGAGGCGGACTGAGGACCGGCCTGGAAGATTATCTTTACCTGGACGTGGAAAAACAGACACTGGCGAGCAATCGTGATCTGATCAGACAGGCTCTGGAGACGGCGGCAAACAAAGGGCGGGAAATTGCCACACCCGCCGAAGTGAGGCAATGGTTGGAGATGGAAAACCCGTGAAACACCACATTGCATGCTGTTTCACGAGGCCGGTTACCGTAACGCCTGATCTGAACTTTACCGGATTTCCGGAGGCCGCGCGCCGGAGGCATTTACAGCTATTTTCAGAACCGATAATCACGTCCTTATCGAAATAAGCAAAGCGACATCAGCTATGGACCCTGCCGTCGCCGGAACCTTGCCGGACGCTTTTCATCTTTGTGCACCTGGCTATACTGCATTACCAGTATTTCGTTGACATCGACCGGCATTGTTCCTATAAGTCACCCACTGACTGCTCGAGGGAAAGGCCGCACCGGTGCCCCGGCCCCGAAAACCGGATTTCACACCGCAAAAAGCCACCTTGAAACAAATAACCCCGAAGGAATGAAGCGATGCCTATTACAGACTATCTCACACAAAATGCCGTCCTGTACGGCGAAGAAATCAGCCTGATTGAAGTCAACCCCGAAATCGAAGAAAAGAAAGCCAGTTGGAAAGACTATGAACTGGTGGAAACAGACCCGGAAAAGAGATACCGCCGCGAGCTGACCTGGCGCGAATTTGACGATAAGGCCAATCGGTTGGCAAACTTTCTGCTGGACAGAGGCCTCGAGCGAGGCCACAAAGTCGGCATACTGCTTATGAACTGCCTCGAATGGCTGCCCATCTATTTTGGTATACTGAAAACGGGGGCGCTTGCCGTGCCGCTCAATTACCGCTACACCGAAGAAGAAATCAAACACTGCCTGGAGCTTGCCGAATGTGATGTTTTGATCTTCGGGCCGGAATTCATCGGACGAATCGACGCCATCCGTGAATTCATACCGAGGGTAAAAATCCTCCTGTTTGTGGGGCAGGATCCGCCCGCCTTTGCCGAGAGCTACTATGCCCTTACCGCCTGTTGCTCGTCCGTCGCGCCCCGAATCACCCTGACCGATGAAGATGACGCGGCCATCTACTTCTCATCCGGCACCACCGGCTTTCCCAAGGCCATCTTGCACCGCCACGCGGCGCTCATGCACGCGGCCGAGTGTGAAATGAACCACCACGGCCAGACCAGAGAGGACAACTTCTTGTGCATCCCCCCCCTGTACCACACAGGCGCGAAAATGCACTGGTTCGGAAGCCTGCTCGCGGGCAGCCGCGCAGTACTATTAAGAGGCGTCAAGCCGGAATGGATACTGAAAGCCGTTTCGCAGGAGCGAGTGACCATCGTCTGGCTTCTGGTTCCGTGGGCGCAGGACATCCTCGACGCAATCGAATACGGCCAGGTAAAACCGGATGATTTTCACCTCGAACAGTGGCGGCTTATGCACATCGGCGCACAGCCGGTGCCGCCCAGCCTCATCAACCGATGGAAGCAACATTTTCCCCGCCACGACTACGACACCAACTACGGCCTTTCGGAATCCACCGGGCCGGGCTGCGTCCACCTGGGAGTCGAAAACATTCACAAAGTCGGAGCGATTGGAAAGGCCGGCTACAAGTGGGAGATACAAATCGTCGATGAGAGCGGCGCTCGCGTCATGCCCGGATCAGTGGGCGAGCTTTGCGTGAAGGGAGCAGGCGTCATGAAATGCTACTTCAACAATCCGGAGGCCACCGCGGAATCACTTAAAAACGGCTGGCTCTACACGGGCGATATGGCCCGCACGGATGAGGACGGCTTTGTCTATCTGGTGGACAGGAAAAAAGACCTCATCATCACCGGCGGCGAAAACATCTATCCGGTGCAGATCGAGGACTTCCTGCGCGCTCACGAGGCAATCAAGGACGCGGCTGTCATCGGCCTGCCGGACCATCGCCTGGGTGAGATCGTCGCGGCGATTATTGAACTGAAACCCGGCGCAACTCTCACCGAGGCCAACCTCGCAAAATACTGTGAGGCCCTGCCGCGCTACAAACGACCGCGCCGGATCATCTTCGACAAAGTGCCGCGAAACCCCACCGGCAAAATAGAAAAACCGCGCCTCCGGGAAAAATACTGCGGCGACGAAAGCCTCGTCGAGGCCCAGACTGGACATTAGAGAAGAAAGCCGGTCCACTTGTCGTCAAGATTTTCTTGACATGCAAGTCACCATTTCTTATATTGCCTGCCGTTCACAGAAAGCAAGTTCTTGTCAATTTAATAACCAATTCTTGTCGGTCAGGCCCTCGAAGGAGTCGTTGCACGGGCTACGGCAAGAGGACCAACGTCCATGAAGTTCGGCTTTCCCGTATCGGGTAAAACCGGAACAACCAACAAAAACCGCGACTTCTGGCCTGTCTGCTTCACTCCCGATCTTGCAATAGCGGTATGGGTGAGGTGCGATACAGGGGCCGACACCGGTCTCACAGGCGCTACCGGCGCGCTGCCTGTAAGCGCAAGGTTTTCTTCAGATGCCCTACGCACATTCCGTACCGCCCGTATTCATCCCTCCGGAAGGGAGCGAAACGGCACTGATCGATCCGGAGTCCGGTTTTCCGGCAACGAAAACTTGCCCTCAAACCTTTCGGGAAGCCTGCCTGGCAGAAACGGCACCAAGGGGAAGTCCGCCTCAACCACCTGGTGAATCCCGTGATGGATGCTGTCCGTGAAAAAGTAATTGACACAGGCGGATTCTTCCGAAAACTTTTTGACAAAACACAATAAAAAAGGATGACCGGCATGACCATGCCTTCCCTTCTTGAGAAAAGCGAGCTTCCCTTAGAAGTGGTGATTCTGGTGATTGTGGGTATGGCGCTGCTGATTACCGGCACGCTGCTCTTTCCAGTGTCCTCAGGCGCACTTCCCTATTATGAAAACGGTGTATATGGTTTGCTTCTGGTAATTCTTGCACTTCAGATCGTTACGATGGGGAAAACACCGTTTGGAGATGTGCGAAGATCAAGACTGATCGTTGCCCTTGGTGCCGTGATTGCCGCCGTTGGCATTGTCACCTGTTTCATTCCCGATGTTTTTAACCGTCTTTCACGCATCATGCTGTTTATCTGCTTTGGTCCCGGAGGTTTCCTGCTCTTTTTGCAAATGCTGTTGGACAGGAGCAAATTTCGAACATGGATCAAACACGGAGGCCTTCTCCGGCATCTGATTCTTGCATGCTGCCTGGTTTACGGATTGTCGATGCTCATTGCACTGCTTTTGTGGAATCAGAAGATGCTCTCTACCGAAATGACGGCCGTGGTCGTTCTGGCATACGGGGCATCCATCCTTTATCTTGCCGGCGTTTTGTACTTCCTCTACCGGAAGTATCCCGCAGCGGAGAAACCACACGAAGGAGACATCGAGCTTTCCATCGATCAGGCAATGATCCTCCTGATGGGTATTTTCATGGTGCTTCTCGGAGCCCTGCTGATTCCCGTCAATCTGGGCAGACTTTCATTTTCCGCAAGTGCACAGCTCGGACTTCTCATGGTCATTTTTGCCATTCAGATGCTGGCCTCCGGCAACACGCCGCTTGGTGCTTTCCCCCGTTCGCGGCTGATGATTCTGTTGGGGCTTTTATTTGCCGCGCCGGGCATTGTGTCGTGCGTGATTCCGAATATTCTGGTTCCTTTGTTGACCATTCTTGTCGGTGTGCTCAATATCATGGGCGGATTGATCACCCTGATAAAAATTTTCATACCATTGCTGCACCAATCTGATGAAGTTCGCGGCCCCATCCCCCCGCTACTGAAAAAACTGTTTGTAGTGCAATTAATAATGAATCTGTTGACCATCATGTTCGGCACATCGATGCTTATCCCCCATCTGGTTCACGGACTGGTTCTTGGTGTGATTCTGGCCTCCAATGGATGTGTTCTTTTGTATTTACTGCATCTTCTTATCCAGCTGGGTAAAATGCAGCGTGATGCACATAACGGCAGGTAAGTTTCTCTGAACAACAAAACGTTCAGCAGGAATAACAAAAAAGAAAGCAGGACTGTCCTGAATGCTTATTTTGTATTGTTGATTACAAATGCTGAAAAGGAGACTCGCGATGGATGACAGAAATAATTTTTTTAAAGACAAAGTATGCGTTGTCACCGGCGCCGGTTCCGGCATCGGCCTGGGAATCACCCGCCAACTGCTGGCAAGAGGTGCTACCGTGTATATGGTCGGGCGCACGGAGAAAAAAATCCTGGAAGCCGGGAAATCTCTGTCCGAATACGGCGACAAAGTCCACGCCGAGTCGCTGAATGTTACCGATTATGATGCTTTCCGGTCTTTCATCGCCCGGGTTGAGAAAACACAACACATAGACTACATTTTCAACAACGCCGGTGTGGGCTGGGGCGGATTCTTCGCCGCGGAGAACATGGACAATATCCGAAAAGTCATCGATGCCAACCTGTATGGCGTGATTCACGGCGTACAGGCGGTGCTGCCCTACATGCTGAAACGGGAAAGCGGCCATATCGTTAATATTGCTTCGCTGGCCGCGATTGTACCTCTGCCCCTCCAAAGTGTTTATGTGGCCAGCAAATGCGCCGTGCGCGGGCTGACCGAATGCCTGCGCTACGAACTGGCCCCCTTCAACATCAAGGTAACGGTGGTCTGCCCGGCCGAGGTTGCCACAGAGATATTCGGCGACCCTAAAAACATACCACCCGGCGCCATCAGTATCGATCAGGCAGGTATCGAGATTCTTGACGGCATTGAGCAGGAAAAGATTGTGCTGCCCATTGTTGACACAGCCCGCAGGATCTATCGTAACGCAATAGAAAACCCAGAAGCAAACGAGCAATTCCTGCAGCAAATGTTCGACCATGCTTTAACCAGCGGCGGCATGACACTGAAACAATTCCATGACCGGGTCATTGAGCAAATCGGATAAAAATAAAGGAGGACTGCTATGAAAGAATATTATGAAAATAAAACGGCGGCGGTGACCGGCGGCGCTTCCGGTATCGGACTGGCGTTGGTGGAAAGCATGCTGGAAATGGGCGCCAAGGCGGTGACCATTGCAGACATCAACACGGAGAACCTCAACAAGCATGTGACCCGTTTGAGCAAAAAGTATCCGGGCAAGGTGCAGGGGATAAAGACCGACGTGACCTCGGAATCCAGTGTCAAAACCATGGTGGACAAGGCGGCGGCATTCGGTGGAGGACGAATCGACCTGCTTTTCAATAATGCCGGTCTTGGCCTGTCCGGTGCTTTTGAACAGCAGGACAACGATAAATGGGAAAAAGCTTTCGCCATCAATTTCTACAGTGTGATCTATGGTGTGCGCGCGGCCCTGCCCTATATGAAAGCGCAAAAGAGCGGCCATATCGCCAATACCGCCTCGGGCATTGCCTACGTTCACTTTCCCTATCAGAGCATGTATTCGGCTACCAAGTCGGCAGTGCTGGCTCTGACCACTTCGCTGCGCTACGAATACTGGGATGAAGGCATTCGTTTTTCCACGGTGATTCCGGGTACTGTTGCGACGGCGATCTGGGAAGGCGGCCCGATCCCCGACTCGGCCATCACACCGGCGCAATCAGCGGAGGGTATCCTCAAAGGTGCGGCGGAAAACAAAAGGGTGATCTTTGTGACCGAAGACGACCGTGAAGGCTGTCTCAATATGGCACTGGGAGCCTATGTGCCCTACGCGGCCAAGGGGATGGATGAATACATGCTGGGTGTGGCCAGGGCAAGAAAGGACGGCTCTTTTGACGCCATTTAAGCTGATTTGAAGTAGTTTATGGGCAGGTCTTGCCATATCAGATTTCTGATATGGCAAGACCTGAGCCGATGAGCACGCTGATGATCTGTTCCGTTTTTCTCTCTTTGTTTTCCATGCACGATTTGCTAATCTCCATGAGTAGCCCTCCTGACGGTATTGTTTTTGCCTTTGAACGATAAATCCTTTGCCAGATTGGGCTGCTTCTCAAATGTGCGAAAAATATTATACGTTATCTAAAAGCGTCACCTTATAAAATATTGGCAAGGAAATAATTATGACAGGCAATCTCAACACAAACACAACCAAAGAACAAGAACGCGCCGAATTGCACCGCGCCATCTGGCAGATCGCCAACGATCTGCGCGGCAGCGTTGACGGCTGGGACTTCAAACAGTATGTTCTGGGGATGCTCTTTTACCGCTTCATCAGCGAAAATCTCGTAAGTTGGATCAATGAAGACGAGCGGCGCAGCGGCAATAAAGAATTTGATTACGCCGTACTTGCGGATGAAAAGGCGGAGTTTGGGCGTGCCGATACGGTAAAGGAAAAAGGGTTTTTTATTTTACCGAGCGAGCTTTTTGTAAATGTACGCGCCAAAGCGCGCCATGACGCTAACCTCAACGAAACGCTGGCCGCGGTGTTTCGCAACATTGAAAGTTCGGCAAAAGGAACGGAAAGCGAGCCTGACCTCAAAGGTTTGTTTGATGATCTCGATGTCAATTCCAACAAACTTGGGCCTACGGTAGAAAAACGAAACCAGAAGCTGGTGAAGCTCTTGGAGGCGATCGGCGACCTGAAGCTGGGCAACTATTACGACAACACGATTGATGCTTTCGGTGACGCCTATGAGTTTTTGATGACCATGTATGCCGCCAATGCAGGCAAGTCCGGCGGTGAATTTTTTACCCCGCAGGAAGTCAGTGAGCTCCTTGCCGAGATTACAACGGTCGGTAAAAAAGAAGTGAACAAGGTCTATGATCCGGCTTGCGGTTCCGGGTCATTGCTTCTCAAATTCGTCAAGGTTCTCGGCAAAGAAAATGTCCGGCAAGGCTTCTTTGGGCAGGAAATCAACCTCACTATCTATAATCTTTGCCGTATCAATATGTTTTTGCATGACATCAACTACAATCATTTTGATGTCGCCCACGGTGATACACTGACCGACCCGAAGCACTGGGATGATGAGCCCTTTGACGCCATCGTTTCCAATCCGCCCTATTCTACAAGGTGGGAAGGCGACGGCAATCCGCTTTTGATCAACGACCCGCGTTTTTCACCGGCGGGCGTCCTCGCGCCCAAGAGCAAGGCCGATCTTGCCTTTACCATGCACATGCTCTCCTGGCTGTCCACCAGCGGCACTGCGGCGATTGTTGAATTTCCGGGAGTGCTCTATCGCGGCGGCGCGGAGCAGAAGATCCGCAAATATCTGATAGACAACAACTACATCGATTGCGTGATTCAGCTTCCGCCCGATCTTTTTTTTGGCACGACCATCGCCACTTGCATCATCGTGCTCAAAAAAAGCAAGAAAGACAACAAAACCCTCTTCATTGACGCGTCCGCCGAATTTGTCCGTGGAGGGAACAAAAATAAACTGGACGAAGAAAACCGCGCCAAAATACTGGAGGCGTTCACCAAGCGCGCGGATAAAGTGCATTTCGCCAAACTGGTGAGCAATAAGACCATTGAAGAAAATGACTACAATATCGCGGTTTCCACCTATGTGGCGCAGAAAGACACCCGCGAGGTGATTGATATCAAGAAACTAAACACTGAAATTGCCGGGATCGTCGCCAGACAAAACACACTGCGCGCGGCGATTGATAAAATTGTGGCGGATATTGAGGGTCGCCATGACTAAGCCTGTGAATAAAATCGAGAGACTGATTGCAGAGCTTTGCCCTGAGGGGGTTGAGTTTAAGGAGCTGGGAGAACTGGTTAGAATTTTGCGAGGTAAAAGATTAACTAAAAATCAACTTTCTGACGACGAGAAATATCCAGTTTATCACGGAGGTATTGAGCCATTAGGACATTATGGACAGAACAATAGAATTGCAAATACAGTTATGGTCATAAATGTTGGTGCGTCTGCCGGTACGGTTGGATATAGCTCTGTCGATTTTTGGTCTTCTGATGGATGCTTTTGCCTTGAACAATCTGACTTGCTGATCAGTCGATACGCATATTATGCATTACTTTGCCATGAGAACATACTGCGTTCAAAAGTAAGGTTTGCCGGTATTCCAACATTGGATGCTTCCGCGGTCGAGAGCATAAAAATCCCCATCCCGCCCCTTGCTGTTCAACAAGAGATTGTGAAAATTCTGGACACCTTTACTGCGCTGGAGGCAGAACTGGAGGCGGAGCTGGAGGCGGAGCTGGAGGCGCGAAAGAAGCAGTATGAGTATTATCGGGATGAGCTGTTGACGTTTGGGGATGATGTGGAGTGGAAGACGCTGGGGGAGGCTTGTGACTATGTGGATTATAGAGGTAAAACACCAAAAAAAACTGCCGAAGGAATATTTTTAGTCACTGCGAAAAATATTCGGAAGGGATATATAGATTATAAAGCATCACAAGAGTTCATCTCGGAGAATCACTATGATTTAGTGATGCGTCGAGGGTTACCTAAAATAGGTGATGTGTTAATAACTACAGAAGCCCCATGTGGTTTTGTGGCTCAAGTGGACTGTGAAAATATTGCTTTGGCACAGAGAGTAATAAAGTACAGAAGTAAAAATAAATATCTAAGGAACTCTTTTTTAAAACACTACTTGTTAGGAAATCAATTCCAGGTCAGATTAGAAAAAACAGCAACGGGTTCTACTGTAAAAGGTATAAAGGGAAGCAAATTGCACAAATTAAAAATCCCTATCCCGCCTCTTGCCGAACAGGAACGAATTGTTGCGATTCTTGATAAATTTGACGCGCTGGTGAATGGGACCACCCCGGCGCTTTGCGCCACCCCTCCAAAGGAGGGGAATTTGTCGCTTCGCACCACCCCTCCAGAGGAGGGGAATTTACCGTCGCCTGACGGCGCCACCCCTCCGAAGGAGGGGAATATAACGGCCTTAACCGACTCTTCTCCGGATGAAGGGAATTTATGTGCTAGCTTGCCGGCGGAATTAAACGCGCGGCGGAAACAATACGAGTATTACCGAAACAAATTGCTTACCTTTAAAGAATTCAATTCCCCTCCTCCGGAGGGGTGTCAGTCGAAGACTGACGGGGTGGTTTCATGAGGGCAACACAAAAATACAAATTGCTTCCTTATAATCCCAAACTGCGCGAAAGAGCAAAAGCCCTGCGTAAAGCAGGCATTATGCATGAGGCATTGCTTTGGAATCAGCTTAAATCAAAAAAACTGCATGGGTTGGATTTTGACAGGCAGAAAATTATCGGCAATTATATTGTCGATTTCTATTGTGCTGAAAAAGATGTGGTTATTGAAGTTGATGGTGCTTCTCACGACAGCGAAACAGAGACTGATAAAACACGGGATAAGTTTTTGAGTGGGTTGGGTTTGACGGTAATTCGTATATCAGCAGGTGATGTATTACATAATATGGATGGGGTTGTTATGTTTTTAAGTAACCACCCCGCCCTGACGGGCACCCCTCCAGAGGAGGGGAATTTACCGTCGCCTGACGGCGCCACCTCTCCGAGGGAGGGGAAAATAACATGAAAAAAATTTCTATCCGTTTTTTTGATGATCGCGAAGTGCGCGCCGTTTGGGATGAGAAAAATGCCAAATGGTGGTTCTCTGTGCTGGACATCGTAGCTATTCTTGCCAACCAAGACGATTATGGCAAAACGCGTAATTACTGGAAATACCTCAAAGCCAAGTTAAGGAAGGAAAACAGTGAAGTGGTTAGTGCCACTACCCAGTTGAGGGTTATTGCACCCGATGGGAAACACCGTCTGACCGATATGCTTGATTACAAAGGCATTATTGCCTTAGGTAAGCAGTTTCCGTCCAAATCGGCAAACCGCTTTATCGAATGGTTCACATACAGCGATCAAACCATCGATGGCAAAAGCAAGCAGAAGGCATACAGCCTGTTTGAAAGCTCTTTTATCGACGGCATAGAGGTGGGCCGAACCAAAGGCTTGCAGCAGATTCACGCATACCTGTTTGGTGGCTTATACGATTTTGCCGGACAGATACGGCAGAAAAACATTTCCAAGGGCGGTTTTCAGTTTGCCATGGCGCGATACTTGGATGCCACATTACAGCGGATCGAACAAATGCCGGAAAGCTCCTTCGATGAAATTGTCGATAAATATGTGGAAATGAACATGGCCCACCCGTTTATGGAAGGCAATGGGCGCAGCATCCGGATCTGGCTTGATATGATGCTGAAAAAACGATTAAAAAAATGCGTGGATTGGAGCAAGATCGGCAAGAAAGAATATCTTGATGCGATGGTAAAAACTGCAACCAACAGCGCCGCAATCAGAAACCTGCTTAAAAATGCCCTGACGGGTAAAATCAACAGCCGCGAAATCTATATGAAAGGGATAGACTATTCATATTATTACGAGGAAAATAATTGAATACATCAGGCAATAAAAAATACAATTTAGTGGCGGAAAACCCGCAAAGCACGGTGGTGGCGGAATACACCCCCGTTTACCGTGCAGCCAAAACATACCAGAGCGAGGCGGAGCTGGAGCGAGCTTTCATTGAGCAGCTACAATCACAGGCGTATGAGTATTTGCCTATCAGGTCTGAAGCCGATCTGATACTTAACCTGCGCCAACAACTGGAAAAACTGAATAACTTCACCTTTACCGATACAGAATGGGAACGTTTTTTTACCGGCGAGATAGCCAACCCCAACCAGAGCATTGCTGAAAAAACAGCCACGATTCAGGAAGACTACATCAAAAATCTAAAACGGGATGATGGAACAGTTAAAAATATCTATCTGCTCCGCAAAGATAAAATCCATGAAAACAGTTTGCAGGTGATCAATCAGTACGCAACCACCCCGTCGCCTGAAGGCGCCACCCCTCCAAAGGAGGGGAATTTATCGTCGCCTGACGGCGCCACCCCTCCGAAGGAGGGGAATTTTGCGATACGGGAAAATCGTTATGATGTCACGGTGCTGGTCAACGGCCTGCCGCTCGTGCATATTGAGCTGAAACGGCGCGGGGTGGCAATTAAAGAAGCGTTCAATCAGATCAACCGCTACCAGCGCGAGAGTTTTTGGGCAGGCTCGGGGCTTTTTGAATATGTGCAGATATTTGTTATCTCCAACGGCACTCACACCAAATACTACAGCAATACCACACGCTCGGAGCATATCAGGGAATCCAGCGAAGGCGCGGTCAAAAAAGGGAAACGCTCCAGCAACAGCTTTGAGTTCACCAGCTGGTGGGCGGACACGACCAATAAGCCCATCACCGACCTGGTGGATTTTGCGAAAACCTTTTTTGCCAAACATGCGCTTCTTAATATTCTCACCCGCTATTGCGTGTTTACCACCGACAAACAGCTTTTGGCGATGCGGCCTTATCAGATTGTGGCCACGGAGAAGATATTGGGGAGAATCGAAGTCAGCACGAATTATAAAAAACTTGGAACCGTGGCGGCAGGCGGTTACATCTGGCACACTACCGGGTCGGGTAAGACCCTGACCAGTTTCAAGACCGCTCAACTGGCAAGCAAACTGCCCTATGTTGACAAGGTGCTGTTTGTTGTTGACCGCAAAGACCTTGATTACCAAACCATGCGCGAATACGACAAGTTTGAGAAAGGCGCGGCCAACAGCAATACCAGCACGGCGATATTGAAACGCCAGTTGGAAGACGGAAGCGCCCGCATTATTATCACCACGATTCAAAAACTCGACCGATTTGTCGGACGCAATAGAAAACACGCCATTTTTGACGGCCACATTGTGCTGATTTTTGATGAATGCCATCGTTCACAGTTTGGCGAGATGCACGCCTCCATTACCAGGGCGTTTAAAAATTACCATCTCTTCGGCTTTACCGGCACACCGATCTTTGCCGTGAACGCTTCTTCCGGCGGACGGCCCGATTTCAAGACCACCGCGCAGGCTTTTGGCGATAAATTGCACACCTACACGATTGTGGACGCCATTAATGATAAAAATGTTTTACCGTTTAAAGTGGATTACGTTTCCACCGTTCGTGAAGCCGAAGACATTGAAGATAAGAAAGTGCGCGACATCGATAGGGAAGCAGTGCTTGCCGCGCCGGAGCGTCTGACCAATATCGTCCAATATATCCGTGACCATTTTGATCAGAAAACCAAACGGAACAGCTTTTACAAACTCAAAGATCGCAGACTGGCGGGCTTCAACTCTATTTTTGCCGTTTCTTCCATTGACGCGGCAAAAAAATATTATGCTGAATTTAAAAGACAACTGACGGATGCGCCAAGCGATAAGAAACTCAAAATAGCGCTTATCTACAGCTTTGGTGTAAACGAAGAAGAGGCTGATGGTGTGACAGACGAAAACTCTGAGGACACCAGCGGACTGGACAAAAATTCCAGGGATTTTCTTGATAACGCCATCCAGGACTACAACGTCATGTTCGGCACATCCTATGACACCTCTTCCGATAAATTTCAAAATTACTATAAAGATGTAAGCGAGCGGGTAAAAAACCGGGAAGTGGATATTTTGCTGGTGGTCAACATGTTTTTGACCGGTTTTGACGCGACGACGCTAAATACCCTGTGGGTGGATAAAAATCTGCGCCTGCATGGGCTTTTGCAGGCGTATTCGCGCACCAACCGCATTTTAAACACCGTCAAGACATTCGGAAACATTGTCTGCTTCCGCAATCTGGAAAAAGCGACGAATGAATCCATCGCCCTCTTTGGCGACAAGGAAGCCGGCGGGATTGTGCTCTTGAAATCATACGGTGAGTATTACAACGGTTACAAAGACCTGTCTGCGTGCAGCGCACAGGCAGGCGGCGAAAAAGAAGACCCTGGTTATGCCAGTCTGGTCAAAGAACTTCTGAAAAAATATCCGGTTACAGAAGGGATTATCGGCGAACAAAATCAAAAGGATTTTATCAGGCTCTACGGTGCGATTTTGCGGGTGAGAAATATCCTGGTTACTTTTGATGAATTTGCCGGCAACGAAATTTTAACCGAGCGGGATATTCAGGATTATCACAGCAAATACATTGACCTTTATAACGAGTTTCGCAAAGCAGGTGGCGGCGAAAAGGAAAATATCAACGATGACCTTGTGTTTGAAATGGAACTCATCAAACAGATTGAGATCAATATTGATTATATTCTGGGGCTTGTTAAAAAATACCATGAAGACCAGATCAAAAACCGCGAACTGCGTATCGACATCAACAAGGCCATCGACTCCAGTGTTGAACTCCGCAACAAAAAAGACCTCATCAATCAGTTTATCGCTTCGCTTGATATCCATTCCGTGGTGGATGAAGACTGGCAAAAGTATGTGAAAAAGAAAAGGATTGAGGAACTGGACGGAATTATCAGGGACGAAAATCTTGATCACACCGAAACCTATAAATTTGTGCGAAACGCTTTTCGTAACGGCGAGGTTGCAAGTACGGGCACCGCTCTGGCCAAGGTTTTGCCGCCCGTATCGCGCTTTTCTCCCGGAGGGGAGCGCTCCAAAATACGCGAAAGTGTTCTGAGTAAATTGACACGCTTCTTTGAACGGTTTTTTGATATATCGAATGGGGAGCTATGAAAGCATTTTGAGAAAAAGGGGGCGGTTCTATAAAAAATAGAAGTTCTGGATTCCCCGGTCAACCGGTATGCGTCGGTCTGCGAGCCGGGGAATGACATAGGTGGTGGTCGCCTCTTGTGAGTACCAGGTTGAACAGGACATTTCTATATTGGCTTGACAATGTTGTCTTAAACAGTTGACACACAAATGAAAATCCCGCATATCATCGGCGTCAAACGCTGTTTTTAGTAAAAATCTTCTTAAGACGGTCAGCAATTGTTCCATGGATCATCCATCACAAAATGAAAGGCTTGAAGATGTAATCAGGCAGATGGCTCAGAGGGATCCGCAGGCTTTGGCCATGGTGTCTTCCAGATTCAACGCACTTTCCTACGCACAGCTTGTCTCACAGATTGACCAGGTTGCCGGCGTGCTGGCTCAGGCAGGTTGGGGGAAGTCTTCCCGTATTGCCATTGCCGTCAAGGATAACGCAGCAGCCGCATTGGCCATTGTCGCCGTAGCCTGTGCAGCGGTGGCCGTTCCTCTGGATCCGAATCTGGCGGCAGCCGAGCTGGAGATGCGGTTGAAATTGCTCGAGGTGGACGTCTTGTGTACTCTGGCCGGGGAAGCAACGGCGGCAAAAAACGTCGCCGAAAAATACGGAATTCCCTGCGCGGAAATCGTTTTGAAGGACCAAAGAGATCTGATATTTTCTCTGGCGATGCCGAAAGCCTTCAACAGGCACGAAGAACCAAGCGAAGTTGTGGATACCATCGCGGTCATTTTACAGACTTCCGGAACTACGGCAGAGCCCAAACTGGTTCCCTGTCTTCATTCGAACCTCCTGGCCACGGCTCGCAATGCCCGCCAGTGGTTCAATCTGGACCGTCAGGACCGGTCTTTAAGTGTAGCGCCTCCTTATTACAGCCATGGTCTGACCTTAACCATTCTGGGGGCTCTGCTTTCCGGAGGCAGTGTGGCGTTTCCGACCAGCCTAACCGATGTAAACGTTGTGGAATGGTTCGAATTGCTTAACCCGACATGGTATTCCACATCTCCTACCATGCACCTGGTGATTTCTGAAATGATCGATATGCATCCTGCCCCGATCAGGCATCGGATCCGGTTCGCCAGTTCAGGCGGAGCTAAAATGCCTGAAAGTGTGCGTTCAGCCATCGAAAGCAAGCTGGGAATCGTAATGCTGGAACATTACGGCATGACGGAAGCAAGCCAGGTTTGTGCAAATCTTCCTCTTCCGGGACTCCGGAAATCAGAAACGGTGGGCGTGCCGCCTCCTGATACTGTCATGATCGCGGGTCCGGATGGAAATGCCCTGCCTCAGGGTGAAGCAGGCGAAGTGCTGGTTCGGGGGCCCAATGTCATGAAGGGATATCTGAAAAATCCGGATTTGAATTCGATTGCCTTTGTCAATGGCTGGTTTCGCACGGGCGATATCGGCAGTATCGACCCCGAAGGTTTTTTACAAATCAGCGGCAGAATAAAAGAGCTCATCAATCGCGGCGGGGAAAAAATTTCGCCGTTTGAAATTGAAGCTGTTTTAAGTAAACATCCGGATGTCCTGGAGGCTGTCGCTTTTGCCGTAGCGCATCCACGACTGGGCGAGGATGTCGGCGCCGCAGTGGTTTTGCGCCCCGGTGCCACGGTTGCAGCAGGCGAATTCCGCCGGTTTATGGGGGAGCAATTATCCTGGAATAAGGTGCCCAGGCGGGTTCATATTGTTGAATCGATTCCCAAGGGAGGCCCAGGTAAGGTTCTGCGCAATAAACTTCAAGAGCTGTATTCATGAACGACGAAAGACCGGTCAATCTGACGGATGATACTCTGGAATCCCAACTGCTGGAGATGTGGCGTCGCGCACTGGGTTACGATCAGTTAACGGTTGATGACGATTTTTTCGAATCCGGCGGCGACTCATTGCTGGCTGCCAAACTGCTTTTGGAGATCGAAAAGCTTACGGGTAAAAAGCTTCCAACATCCATCATCTTCGAGACGGGCACCATTCGAGAGTTATTGAAAAGAATCGAACTGGCAGAGGCACAATCTCCGATTCTGGGCAATGAAAAAGGAAACCTTCTTCATTTTTTTCACGGCGATTTCAACTTCGGAGGCGTGCCGGTAAAATATTGTCTGAAAATGCTGGGAAACGATCACGGCATTCATGTGATCCCGCCGTATATTCCGAAAGCAGGCGACCCGCTGATTTCCATAGAAGAGATGGCCAGAGAGCATCTGCAAAGTGTTCTCGATAGACAGCCTCAAGGTCCGTATGTTCTGGTCGGAGACTGTAACGGGTCGTGCGTCGCTTTTGAAATGGCCAGACTTCTTGTCTCCATGGGAAAAGAGGTAAAAGCCGTGGCGATGCTTGATCCGATTATTACATCGATCAGAAGGTCCGCGCAGGGATACTTTAAACTACAGGATTTCCTGATGCGTCTCAAGGGTGTTCCGGAGAAAGAAAGACGTGAACGACTTGTCCTGACGTGGAAGAAGATGTACGAATGGAACAGCAAGACGAAGGATACCTGGCGTCTGACGTATCTGAAGTCGTTGTGTAAAAATATGTTACCCGGACATTGCCGTTTTTTCGATATTCCGCAACCGGTCCGTTACATCTTTCATAGAAGCTGGCGTGAAAGAATTGCCTTGATTGCCCAGAGCCAGGCCAAAGGACGAAAACGATCCGATGAAATGGTGAATCCGGAAGGGGCGTACGAAAGATTTAAATATTACTGGAATGTTTTATTTGACTACAAGCCTTTGCCGCTGGATGTGCCGGTGATCTACGCCTCTGTCGAATACAGCGGACGGGCGTGGCGTCGAATTGCGCCGCACACCGCTTTTGTGAATATCTGCCGCGGTACGCATAACTTCTGGGAAGAAGATTATATGCCGTATATATTTAATAAAGTCAGGGAATTTATTGATCGCTGAGCCGTATGAATACATTATCAAACAATCCCGTATATGATGTCAGTCTTTCTTCCCAGAAGACGGCCGCCGTGAGCGCCGTGGTCAGGCTGGATATTTTTACGATTATCGGCGCAAACTGCCTGAGCGCAATGCAAATCGCGCAAGCGTGCGGTTGCGTCATGATTGTTGAGATGAACCCGAATACGGATCGTGTTTCCCCGCCGGAGCCGGCGGCTTTTGCTTTTTTGATGCTGGCGATAACGCCCGAGGGTGCTGCGTATATCGCCGCCGAATATGAGGAAATGGCCCGCAAGGCGGGTCTTCGTCTTATGAACGCCAGGCGGGTTTCCCCTACGCCTGTGACGCTTATGGAGTTTAAGGTTTAATCAAATTGCCGGAGGGAGCGGCTTTGGCTGTAATTGCTCCGACTCCAGCCGGTGAAAGGAATAAATTGTCTATGAGCCGTATCATGATTTTAGCCGGTGGCTGGCCGGGTCACAATCCGGAGGAGATGGGAGATTTCCTGGAAACCTTAATGCATTCCGGTAATGAAGTATCGCGTGCCTCCGATCTGAATGTTCTTCGGCCGGAAGTATTATCCAAGGTCGATATTCTGGTTCTTATCTGGACCTATGGCGAGATTACCGACGAACAAATCCAGGCCTTGATACAGGCCGTACAGGGCGGTATGGGGTTGATGGCCTGGCATGGTTCCACAAGCGCCTTTCTGGCGAATCGCCCCTATAAGTT
>Ga0255344_1000435_pt1 | contig 66434 bp, 67 predicted proteins | sample wastewater_treat_5_FD_192414 | JGI IMG/M metagenome (GOLD analysis project Ga0255344, IMG submission 192414) | Wastewater microbial communities from Lulu Island WWTP, Vancouver, Canada - plant18 | ecosystem: Engineered > WWTP > Wastewater > Unclassified | place: Canada: Vancouver, British...
AATTAATTCTTAGTTTATCCTTATAAATTCTTTATTTTTTTTTACAAAGTTCGTTCATCCTTGGCAATTTCTTTAAATTCTTTTATCTTCATTTCCTTGGTTTTTTTCTCCAGGAAAGCGTAGACACTCTTGTGCCTGGCACCGTTTAAAATCATATCCACGGCTTCTCGGGCAACTTGTAAGTGTTCAAAATCACCAATTATGGACACAGTCTTACCGTACACCGACAGGTATACGCCGGTCATCTCGGTGATTATGTCCCTAGTTCGACCTTCTTTGCCGATGATCCTGCCCTTCTGTCTTAAGATGGCCTTCTTAGATTTACCCACATAGTCAGGCAGGTTGATGATATCGAGCATCGTATCGTCGCTGATGAGCTTAAGAGCTATTTCCGGGTTAAAACCCCTTCCAATGGCTTTAACCATGTACCTTGCCTTCCAAACAGATAATGGATCTTCCATATCATCAGTGGGTTTAATAGCCACGCTACCGGATTCGCTATCTACCTCTAATTCTGTCCGGGTTAATTCTTCTACTTTGTCTTTAATTGCTCCCCCTTTCCCGATAACTACTCCTACTCTTTCTCGGGGGATTTTAAGATATTCTATACTTGTCAAATATTATCTCCTTTGAGTTGAAAAAAATATTGATGTAATGGGCCTTAAAAATATATTACATTAACCTGTATTATATACTTTTCTAATGGTTAAAAGTCCATAATTATACTTGTAATCTCATCTTCCGATATTTGCAGACCTAATTTTTTAAAATCTTTATGTAAATTACCAATATCTCTTTTTAAAAGGTCCTTTGCTAAGGGATGATCAACAACAACACTCTGTGAAACATCGATAATAACCGGTTCATCATCTTTAATTAGAATATTAAAACTAGATAAATCACCATGAACCAATTTGGCTTCCTTATAAAGAATTTTAACATATTCTATTAATTTATAGGCTATTTTTTCTGGATCATGTATATGTGCATATTTTAAAAGCGGAGCTGGATTGCCTTCTTTGTCACCTATAAATTCCATGACTAGTATGTTATTTTTGGCAATAATGGGTTGGGGAACTCTAACCTTAAATTCACAGGCCCTTTTAAGATTCCTGAATTCTTTATTAACCCACGTATGAATTACCTGGCGTTTGTTACTTGTTTTTACCTTGAAGCGTGGGTCTCCCTGGATGTAATCCTGCATCTTTTTAAAATCAGAGGTGGCAACTCTATAGATTTTAACTGCAACATAGTTACCATCATCATCTACACCCTTAAAAACGTTAGCTTCTTTACCTGTGCTTATAACGCCATGAAGAATCTGCAAGTATCCCTGGTTTGCCAACTTATACAGGGTTTCTAGTGTCTGTTTATCAAAGACTTCACTTCCCACACGTCTGTCTTCAACGCTTTTTATACGCTTCTCTGACAGCATTTTTCTAAGATCTTCATCTGCCTTTGATATTTTCGACATTTTTTAAAACCTCAGAAAAAATTAATCATTGTTTAAGTGAGGATTTAATTTTTGAAATAATTTAAGACATTAAAATTAGAGTATAAAAATAGGATATTATAATTTTAGATATCCTCTGCGTTCTAACCAGTTAGATTCTGTTCTGGTGTATCTCCATATGATATCTGCTTTTTCATCACTCTGGAAGTCCCAGGGTTTTACTAAAACCACATCGCCTTCCCTGATCCATATCCTCTTTTTCATCTTACCAGGTATACGACCTAACCTTGTTTTACCATCGGCGCATCGGACTTTAAGCTTACCATGACCCATGATCTGTTCTACCACTCCTGGTATTTCCCCTCTACGAGGAGTTCTAACTCTCCTAACTTCCTGTACATCCTGTCCACGACCTCTACTCAAATACTCTCCTCCTTATTATTATAAATTTACAATATTTACTGTTTAACTAATATTTCAACACTGATTTGCCTTATTTCAATACTGTATAACAATATTTTGAAATAAAAATATGTTGAAATAAAATATGGGATGATAATCTATTTGATAATAATCTCTTTATTTATATAGTATTTTGATGTATATAAAAAAGAGTGTTAATATCCATACTATCCTTCATAATTTAAATTAAAACGTATGAATTAAACAAATTTTTACCAAAACTAATATTTACTGGTGATTCAATGGGACAGGAATTTCTAAAAATAAAAGACCCTGAAGATGCAGAAGATATCATTTCAACCCTCCCCATCCTGAAAAAGGTGGAAAAAGTATCCCTTGTTGAGGCCTACCGAAGAGTCCTGGCTGAAGATGTATATGCCACAATAGATTTGCCCCCATTTAGAAGGGCTGCCATGGATGGATACGCTTTGAAGTCTAAAGACACTTTTAATACTTCAGAAGATAATCCAGCACAACTTAAACTCCTGGATGTTGTAACAGCCGGAAAGATCCCCCAAATGAAGGTGGAGCATGGGGCATGCATAGAGGTTAGCACCGGAGCCCCCATACCCGAGGGTGCCGATGCAGTGGTGATGATAGAATACGCCGAGAAAGAAGATGATTATGTGTCAGTACTAGAAAGTGTTCCGTTAAATGCCAACATAACAGCCCAGGGCTCCGATGTAAAGGAAGGTGAACTTTTACTGGAAGAAGGTGAACGCATAACAGCAGATAAAATAGGGGTTTTAAGCGCCATTGCGATGCAGCTAGTTCCAGTTTATACCCAGCCAAAGGTGGCGGTCATATCCACTGGAAACGAAATAATAAAACACCAGGAAAAACTGGATTACGCAAAGATCTATGATATAAATTCCTATACCCTTTCCAATGCTGTTAAAGCATGCGGATGTATTCCCATCCACTCAGAGATAGTTAAAGATGATTATAATTCCTTAAAAAATGCCATCTTAAAATTTAAAGATGCAGATATAATAATAACATCTGGTGGAACATCAGCAGGGACTGGAGATAACTTGAAAGTGGTCCTTGATGAGCTAGGAGATGTATTAATTCATGGAATAGCAGTTAAACCAGGTAAACCAACCATAGTGGGATTAATTAAAACTAATTCAGTAAACCATCAAATAATATTCGGCCTTCCAGGTTACCCAGTTTCAGCCCTAATGATCTTCCACATATTTGTAGCACCATTTTTAAGGAAAATGGCATGTATAGGCGAAAATGAGGTAGAAAGAAATATTAAACAGTATAAACTGTCCCGGAGATATATACCCTCTAGGGGTAGAAAACAATACCTGCTGGTTAAAATCAAAGATGGCCAGGCACACCCAATTTTAAAGGACTCCGGTGCCATAACTTCCCTGGCTGAAGCAGATGGTTACTTCATAATACCAAAAAACGTGGAAATGATAGAACAGGGAACATTGGTGGATGTTTATTCACTGGATAATTGATATTGGATATATAGGATCCATAAAGGATCATTGATTTTAAAAGAGGGAATATATCAATAGGGAATATATCAATAAACCTCAAACAAATCTCCTAGAACTACTTTTTTATTAGTTTTAACAAGTTGGGGAATCTTACCAACCATTCCTGCAGATTCCCCTACAATTATTAAAACACCCCTCATATACTCCCTGAAGTCATCTGCTCTGGAGAGTCCATTTTGGATGGCAACACTGTCTATATCTCCCATCACTTCATTGGCAATGGATGTTGCCAGGGCATCTGCAACACTGGCTTCGTCTGCAAAAACGGTGACTGAATCCGACCGGCCGAAACTCATGGAATGCCCCACCGTACCTGAGGAAGTGCAAACACCCATAGGGGTCTTTTCATGTTTTAATTTAAATCCCATCTGGCCAGAGAGTGATGAGTCCCCTGCATAAACTCCAATGATCACATCCTTATTAGTTTTAAGTGCTAAATCACCACCATTATCTATAATGGCCATTTTTGCTCCTTCATTGATTAGATATCCCATGGAAAGCTGTGCTATGCTACCCGCAACAGCGGCCATAGGACCAACTTCAGCAAAACGTCCTGCACGAGCCATCATCTTAACTATGAGCGGTGCTTCTTCCACCCGGACTGGCTCTAAGCTTAACTGAAAATCTTGGTGTTTAATGATATAATTTTTAAGTTCCTGACGCTCCTTGAGAATAAAGTAGTACAGGCCATTCTTTTTTAGATCAGTTGTCAGGTTAATATGTGTCTCTTCAATTGAGATCTTTTCTTTAATCATCACATCTATATTTTGGAAATACCCATAAATATATCCATAAATATATGTTAAAGGAGTTTAGGATATTTAAAAAATCGAGTACTAATATTTTGATTGGGTGAAAGTTAAATGGCAGAAAGAGATGAGAACCCCTACATCGGTGAGAAAGTATTGTTTGAAACCAGGCCTCGACTTATACTGAATTTAGGATCCACCATTTTAAAAGCCATAATACTACTCTTATTTTTGTATTTCTTCAGCACTATACTCTCATTAACATCATTAGCCCAGGAGTATTTGATTTATTACATCCAGATACCGTTAGTACAGGGTGTAAGTTATCTATTACTTTTAATAGTAGTTTTTCTAGTCTTATCTATCTTATGGGATATTATTTCCTGGAGAACGATACACTATATGCTTACAACCCATAGAATCATGATTAAGAAAGGAATATTTAGAAAGAGAAAAATTTATATGCCTTATAATATGATTCAGGATGTTAATGTATCACAGGGACTTTTAGAGAGGCTTTTCCGTGCAGGGGATATCCAAATCTATGGTGGACATGAACAAACCCAGGTGGTATTGGAGGATGTCCCCAATCCCTATCAAGTAGATAACACCATAAATCGATTGATGCAGGGAGAAGATATTGGATATCGGAAATACAAACGGAAAGTAGATAGGAAATCTGTAATTGATGAATATGATAAGAAATTTAAATTATGAAGATAATCTTTGATGAATTTTTAAATGTACAATATTAATTTTTAATCACCATAATTTCAAGGGGTAACATGAAAAAAACTATCCTCATAAGGGATATCCTATTGATATCCAATCCATTGGGCCAAATAATGCAGGGCATAGGTGTGGTAACCATGATACCTCTCATAATTGCATTAATATATGGAGAACCACATTTAATTGTTTTCCTGGTACTTGGACTCCTGTCAATTGGTATTGGATCCATCCTCAGAAGAATACCCTTTGATGGTAACCGGGTAAAATTGAAACACGGAATGATGGTAGCTTCCCTTGCCTGGCTTTGGGCAGCACTCATTGGAGGGCTCTGTTTAATATACACCACCAACATTGACTTTATAAATGCTTATTTTGAAAGCATGTCTGCATGGAGTGGGACAGGAATTAGTATATATACTGATGTAGAGATATTACCCAAATCAGTCTTGTTTTTGAGGAGCATTGAACAATGGGTCGGAGGTTTAGGGGTTGTTATAATGGTTATTGGTATTCTTATAAGGCCAGGGACTGCAGCCGCACGTTTGTATAAATCTGAAGCACGGGAAGAAAAAATTAAACCCAGCATAACCGGTACAGTTAAAACCATTTGGTGGATTTATCTATCATACACATTAGCAGGGATATTGCTTTATTTAATGGCAGGAATGCCTCTTTTCGATTCTATCTGCAATGCATTTACCTCCATATGTACCGGGGGTATGTCCATTAAAAATAACAGCATAGGGGCCTATGGTAGCAACATAATTTATATCATAACCATGATCCTTATGATCCTAGGAGGTACCAGCTTTTTAGTTCATTATAAAGCTATTAAAGGACGTATAATGGATGTTTTTAAAGATATTCAGTTTCAGGCCATGATATTTATAATCAGTATATTTTCAATTCTCCTAATATTTATTTCAAAATTTACACCCATGGATTCCATCTTCTTTGTTATATCAGCTCTAAGTACAACCGGGGCAAACATCCAGCCCATTAGTACAGTAATCAACTGGCCAGACTTTACCAAGGTACTTATCATAGGGGCAATGGTGGTTGGTATGTCAGCAGGTTCAACCAGTGGAGCAGTCAAACTCATAAGGGTAGTTACCCTAATTAAAGGAATGTATTGGGAGGTTAAAAGATTATTATCCCCACAAGGTTCGGTTATAACTCGGAGGATCAGTACAAAGCAAGTGGGGGATGTGGAGATCAGAGAAGCTGGTAGTTACCTTTTCATTTACTTCTTTTTCATCTTCATTAGCTGGTTAGTCCTGGTAATCTATGGATATGGAGGATTGGACTCACTCTTCGAGGTTATATCCCTCCAAGGAAATGGAGGATTATCCATGGGAATAGTTTCCCCTACCATGCCTGATCTGGCTCAGATATTCTTGATATTCAACATGTGGATTGGTAGAATTGAAATTATACCTGCATTAGTGTTATTTAAAGGCTTATGGGATATTTTAAAGAGATAAATAACTGGAAATCCTTTAATATAATGAAAAATTTACCTTTTTTTTATAGTCTACATTAAATATTTAAATCTATAATAATTATGGGATATATGGAATCAATTAAACGGAAATAATAAATGACGCATGATGTATTGATAGTTGGCGCCGGGCCTATAGGCACAACATTCGCCAGGTATATTGCGGAGAAAGGATTTAAAGTAGGAATAATTGAAAAAAAAGCCAGAGTAGGTGTGCCTCTCCAATGCGCTGGCCTATTAGGTAAGCAGATAAAAGAAGTAAATATCTTACCTGATGAACTCATTATCAACCCTTTTTACGGGGCCTATTTACATTCTCCCTCTGATCACATTTTAAAGGTTGCAAAAAATAAACCAGAAGCTTATGTTGTAGATAGAGTAGGTTACGATAAATTTCTCGCTGAACAGGCAGTAGATGCCGGGGCAGAACTGTACTTAAAACATAATGTAAAGGGTTTAGACCTTAAAAATTCCCATGTACTGATGGGAAATGGAAAAACCGATTTTACTGGAAAAATTATACTGGGCGCTGATGGTAATGATTCAATTGTTTCAAGAACGTTATCAATGGGCTCCTCAGATGGAAAACAGTTACAAGCAGCCCAATTACTTGTAGATTTTGGTCGAGACATATTTGATATGGACTATGTAAATCTCCATACCTTTTCATCAATTTCCCCTGGTTTCATATGGGCCATACCCCTATCAACATCAACTGCCCGTGTGGGTTTATTTGGGAATTTTAATTATCACAAACTTAATGATATTTTAAAGAATTTTTTAAGCACAAAACCAGAATTTGAAGGTTATTCAGTAATTAAAAAGTATACAGGAAAAATTCCAGTATATGATAGTAAGAAGATGATAGTAAAAGATAATGTTTTATTATTGGGTGATGCTGCCTCTCAGGTTAAACCAACTACTGGGGGTGGTTTAATAATAGGATTCAAATGTGCCCAAATTGCTGCGGATGTTACAGAGAAGGCATTGGAAAGGGATGATATGAATATTTTAAGGGAATATAATGAAAATTATCGTAAAATCTTTAAAAATGAACTTAAAACCCAATTAATGGTTCAAAAGATCTTTAAATCACTTTCAGATGATGATCTGGACTATATGTTTGTTAAGCTTAAAGAGGAAGGGGCTGAGGAAATAATATCTAAATATGGTGAAATGGATGACCAATCACCCCTGGTAAAGAAACTTTTTAAACAGGGGATTCTCTTCAAGATACTTCCCAAAATTCTGCTTAAGGGATTATCTATATTATGGAAATAATCAGCTGAAATTCAATTCTCTTTTTCTATGCTTTTAAACCATTTCAACAATCTTTTTTTAGGCAATATTACAATTTCTTCCTCTTCTAAATTTACAAGATCCATTTTAAAGTCTTCTAAATTGTTTATTTTTTTTATTTTTTTCATTTTTTTTCACCAAAAATATGTAATACCTATTTCAGAAAACATAGATCAATATTTACAAATTTGTTCATAAATTTCAAGGGTTTTAATTGCGGTATCGCTCCATTTAAATAATTTAGAACGTTTTAAACCTTTTTTTATTAGTTTTTTTCTTGTCTCATCGTCAGAGATAAGTGCGTTAATGCTTTGTGCCAGTTCCGTGGTGTTGTAGGGATTTATTAATAGCCCCGCATCATCAACTACCTCTGGCAGTGAACTGTTATTGGATGTTATAACTGGAGTTCCACATGCCATAGCTTCTAATGGTGGTATACCAAACCCGGCGTATAAGCAGGGGTACACAAACAGATCTGCTGCATTATAAAGAGCTACTAGATCCTTTTCAGGAACTGGACCAGTAAAAATCACCTTTTCCTCTATACCTAACACCTTTAAAGTTTGAAATATCTCATGGGATCTGTCCATGGGAACTCCAACAATCACCAGATTATGCTTTAACCCGTCTTTTAGAGCCAACTGGTAAGCCTGTAATAAACGTGGAATATTTTTTATAGGATGTAATCCACCCACTGATAAAATAAATTCATGGGGGAGCTGATATTTTGTGGTAATGCCCTCAATTTCTTCCTTATCTAGAGGTTTGAATGCTTCACCTTTTCCATTGTAAATCACCTCAATCTTATCCTTTGGAGCATTCAAATATTTTATCAGATCATTTTTTGAGTGATGAGACACTGTTATAATTTTATCGGCCCTATCAATGGTTTTTTTTAATAATAAACGATGCAGAACCACATCTGTTTTTTTAAATAATTTTGGAAAGATCAACGGGGTTAGATCATGTACAGTGATCACTTTTTGAAATGGTTGACTGAATGTAAAGGGCCCTAACTCATAGGGATCATGTACCATGTCTAGAGAATAATTTTTTAAATTCAGGGGTAGAGTTAAGTATCGCCAGAACATAAAACTTCCCCATCCATTTATAAAACGATTTTTAGGTATTATAATCTCTTTATTATGGCTATATATGTCTAGATCATTTTTAAAGTAATGAATAAGGTGATATTTATTTTCATCATCTATTTTGTTAAGATTTTTGATGAGTTGGTAGGTATAAACCCCGATACCTCCACTGAATTCATCGATGAAATTGCATATAATCCCTATATCCATAGTACACCTCTTTTATTAATTTTCATATCAGTAATTTGTTGGAGAGTAAATTTCAGCCCCTCCATTATCATAAATTCTGGATCGTCCTTGGAGAATGTTTAGAGGAGAAACATATTTTTCGTCGGTTATTATGTTAGAACCCTCCATATTGTATATTAAGACCTGATTTTTTTCTGTATTCCAATTTCCTAGGAATATATAAGTTTGATTTTGAACTAGATCGAAATAATATGGAATTTCGAGTACAGGAAAAATCATACTACGTAAAACACTGGCGCGATTTTTATCGGCATAAACCGGATAATCATATTTTGTTAGAGAAAGCCAATTACCTGCTGTAACTTCTTTTTGGTTGAATTTAGGAAAGTCAAAGGATGGATTAAGTGCAATAGATGTGGTTTGTTGAGGGTCCAAAATTTGGTTGGTTAAACCAGTATCAAAAATTAAGAAGATTATGAAAAAGATAGATATGGCTTTAAATAGATTATTCCTATTCAAATTAATGTTAAATGTATTTTTGAATTTTTCGACTATTCTTATTATCCCTAAAACACAAAATGGTGCTAAAATAATGAGGGCTATATGATACAGTCGAGTTGTATTCATTTGGCTTGAAAATAATGGTAAAATAATCCCAGTTACCAGTATGATAAGAGTAGATATGCTGAGTGCTTTATATTCATCCTTAAATTTCATACCATCCCTACCAAAAAATAGGGATACAACACCAATGAAAATTAAAAATTCACTTAATAAATAGAGATATTTATGTATGTTTTTAAGGAATGTTACTTGAGTTTGAACAACCATATTCAAACCTTGGATATCACTCGGATTCATTAATTTAAATAGATTATCGACTATACTCAGGCCAATATTTATAAAACTTTGTAAAATTGAAGAATTAGAGGTATAATGATACCATATAAAAATAAATATTATAAATAGAGGTAGAAATAACAAATTGATTATCAGTCTGTCTTTTTTGATTATCTTGTATTTTTTAATTTTTTCTACAATTCCTGATTCTTTGTAATGAATAGGTATGTTATGTTTTTTAATAACTGCTAAATTTAAATTCAACAAATGATTGAAAATCATATTAATCTTATGGGGGTTTTTTAAACGAATAAAAAACCGATTAATAAAGTTTTTATCAATAATATAAAGGATTACAGTACTTATAATCAGAATAATCATCATGAGATAGGCTATACCATAATGGGATACAATAATGGACAGGCCAAAAATAACAGCTAATAATATTCTTTTATTTTTATCTATATTATCTGTAACCAACAACATCAACACTAACACTAGAAATAATTCTGCAACTTGTTGTCGGGCTACAGTTAACATTTCAGTATGGAAAGTGAATAGTATCATAAAAAAGAAGGCTGAAAAAAAAGCTATTTTGGCTGTTGTTTGTTTGTAGTAAACGTAATATAATCCAAGAGGTACTAATGAGAAAATGAAAGGATAGACAATTTTCATTACCCACACCAGATTGAGATTGATGAAGTTGGAAAGTATGGGTGCCAGGATCATCACACTTAACATGGAATTATAATTATAGGGAAGATTACTATTCCAGAAAGAGTTTGAGATTATTTGATTGGCCAGAAAATATTCCCCGTTTATATCCCAACCCCAGATATAATTTGTAATTAATGATTTGTGTAATACAAGGGCCAATGAAATTGCGAATATGATGAAAGGATAGATGTTACTGGGTATAAACTTGTTTATACTTATAAAAAAAGTTAGTAAACCAATCATTAGGATCATTATAATGATCAAAATATTTGATTGGTATAAATTCATTATATAAGCTCCTAAAATGCTTATAATGGGTATTAAAATAGATACCAATATTGGTATTGTAAATAAATTTTGAATATTTAATTTTTTAGAATATGTGTTTTTTATTTCTTTTGGTTTGTTTAAATTACTTATTTTGGATTGTATTTTTTTTATGTAATGTTTTATGTCTTCTGCTTTGTTTAAATCCTCTAGATTGAGCTGTTTATCTTTTATATAACATAAAAAGGAAAAAGCTATAATGAAAAAATTGAGGGTAATAATAATAGATATAGGGGAAAGAGGGGTTTCAAAACCAAACAGCGGATATAAGGTATTAATTAGGAATCCCATTAATATCAAAATAAATAAACTGGATCCAATTGTGTATAAAAATATCATTCCAGCATTTTCTATCTTTAAATTTAAAAGTCGGAGAAAAATTGTCCCAGGAATAAATAACACTAAAATAAGCCCGATTATTTCTTTAAATGGGGTGATATTTAAACCTAAGTAGTGGAGTAGAGAAAATAAAAAAAACAGCATAAGAACTGAGGTGATAAATAAAAGAAAATCTTCAATTTTCCAATCCTTCAAAAAGAAGGGATTATTTATTTGCATATGATTCTGTTTTATTGGTGTAGGATTCTACTATTTCAAGATTTAAAAGTTGATCATATACGTTCATCAACCTTTCTTCCATTATTGCCCAATTATACTTGTTTTTATAGGCATTCCTTCCGTTGTTACCCATTTCTTTTTGTAAGTTCATGTCATTTTTTATGAGTGATATGGCTTTTTTCAAAGCATTTTTATTTTTATAGGGTATTATAATGCCACATTTTTCTTTTCTTACAATATCTGCCATGGGCGTGTTTTCATTAACTATTATAGGGGTCCCTGAGGCCATAGATTCAAAAAGCTTGTTTGGACTTGCATATTTATTGTTTGGAATACTAGGATCATATAATGCAAGGGATAAATCTGCCACCATCGAGTTTTGGATTATATCATCGTAGGGAACCCCATTTAAATCCATATCTATATTTTCCATTTCTTTAGTACGGGTTAATAACTTCTTTTTGTACTTTTCTTGATTACAAAATCCTTTAATAATTAATTTAACATCTTTAAAGTCTTTTACAACAGAAATAATCTGATCTATTCCCCTTTCTTCAATGATTTTACCGCCCAAGAAGATTTTAAAATCTTCCGCATTGCCTATGTCTTTTTTAGTTTTAATATCCTCTTTATTTTCATTGTAATGGACATGTTTCGTATGTTTCTTGTTTTTTATGAAAACATTATCTTCTGGACTGTTATTTATTGTAATAATTTTATTTTTAATGTTTTTTCCAATTTGATGAATCCTTGAGTCATCAGCAATTATTATGGCACTTGCAAATCTCATGGTATATTTGTCCAGGTTTGCGATAATAGGTCGTAAAAATCTATTCATCATATCTCCGTAGAAATCGAATATATCGTATATAATTGGTTTTCTTTTTATTTTAGCGATAATCATGGAGAATAAGTAAGTATCAAAATTCACTGTGTGAATAATGTCCCATTTCATTTTTAATATCCAGAATAATAAAAAAGTCCACCATATAGGAAAATAAAACAGTGTTTTCATATTGCCTACAGGTACATCTAAATTCAAACTTTTAACTTCAATATCATCATCTACTGGAAAAGGCCAACTTCTTTTCCAGATAATAAGACTAATTGAGTATCCGTTTTTTTTCAAACTTTCCATTTCTTTCTTGAGACGATTGTCCGGGTAAGAAATTACCATTAAAATTTTATTTTTTAAAGAAGTTTTGTCCAGATCTTGTAATACTAGAAGATAGTTTTTTGTAATATTATTCCAGGAATAATTATCCAAGACATGATGATAAATTTCATTTTTCATATCCTGATAATTATCTTGGAATTTAGATATTGACTGGAGTTTCCTGGTTAGATCCAGTTCATTTGTAAAGTAAACTGCAGAATCACCACAAACTTCCCGGTTGAATTGATTGTCATGGGCAATTATTATATTCCGGGAAACTGCCGCTTCAAGTAGGGAGGGATTAGTCCCTCCAACAGTATGACCATGGATATAAGCTGTGCAATTTTGACGTAACATGTTTAAGAATTTTTGATCGTAGATGGATCCTAAGAAAATAATATGGGGGTTGTGGGATGCTTCTGATATCGATGATTCTATTTCTTCCTGGTATTCTTTACTGGTAAAATCCCCGACAATTAAAAGTGGTAATTGGAGTTTTGACTGTATGAAACCATTAATAATGATATGAATATTGTTTTCAGGTTCTAATCGAGCTACAACAAGATAATATTTTCCAGGATTTATTTCGACAGGGTTAGTATAGGGTTTCATTGCAGGATGATTTTCATCCCATATTATTCTATCAGGACTGTCAATTCCGTAGGAAATATAGTCGGTTTTCTCCCAGTATTTTCTATTTACGTATTTTTTCATTGCTTGGGAGTCTACAATTATTTTATCTGCAAATAAGGTCGCAAAATCATGATTTATTTTTAGGAGCCATCTTTCTAAAATATTGAATTTTCTCCTTTTCCACATGACTCCATCGACGTTTACCATTACTTTTGATTTTCTGTTAATTATTTTGGGAATAAAAAGAAACATACCCACTTCTATACCCAAAAAATAGATCATATCTGTTTTCCTGCTTAATCTTATCAGAAAATAGATATCGGAAAGATTTTCATAAAATTTCCTTAATAAATAATTTTTAGGTGGTTTTATAGGGAAATATTCTAGTTTCACACCGTTATAATCTTTTTTTCTAGAATTTGGAGGTTCATATTCACAACTTACAGTTACATGGTGGCCTTTTTTTACTAAATTTTCTGATAATCCCTCAGCAAAAGTTTCGAATCCACCATATTTTGCTGGTATTCCTCGACTTCCTATGATCATAATTTTCAATTTAAACCCTCATTGTCACGATTTAACCATTTAACCAGTAAATAACCATTCGTTTAAATATTTTAATCCCGTCATGCAATGAATTTAATTTTGTAGGGTCTTGACGTTTTTTATATAGAATAGGAATTTCTTTAACCCTTAACCTATTGTTGGAAATCTTGGAGAACATTTCCACTTCCAGATCAAATCCATCTGAATCAATCCCTTCCTTTAATAATTGATCTATAGCGCATTTTTTGAAGGCCCAATATCCAGTGCATACATCAGATACTTTGGCGAAAAATAAACTTGCAAAAAAGCTTAATAAATAATTTCCTAATAAATTAAATCTACTGATAGATCCTTTTTCACGCTTACCTCGGAGGCGGGAACCTAAAACTACATCTGCTTTGTCATCCATTAGGGGTATTAAAAGTTTTTGTGCATCTTGAGGATCATAGGTGTTGTCAGCATCTAACATCACCACAAATTTAGATTTGATATTTTCAAAACCCGTTTTAATAGCATATGCTTTTCCTTGTTTTCGTTCTTGAAGGACGTCTGCACCTCTTTTTTTAGCTATTTTAGCGGTTTTATCTTTAGAATTATTATCTATAACAATTACTTTGGATTTTTGGTAAGCATTTACCTGTTTAAGCAGTGGGCCAATTGATATTTCTTCATTGTAGGCAGGAAGTAGAAAGGTAACATGTTTCATGGAATAATTATAATTTTTGTTAAAAACCCTGCATACTGTAGGTTTATTCTTATGTGTCTGATAATATTCTTCTACATCTTTAATATGATTTAATTCTTCAAAATATCCAATTTTATCTGTTTTTTGGCTATTCAATTTCAACCCTAGAATTATTATATTTAATAATGGATATGTTTGGATACTATTATCACAAGACCATTGAAAGGAAAATTCTCACATTCACAGTGATGTCTTTGTGAAAAATGAATAGGTGTGCAAAAATTTATAGACATACAATAATAATTTTAATAATATAATTATTATATTTTTTATCTCTTAAAACTCTTCGATTTTTTAATTAAAATCTTAATCCTATATATTATGGGATATAAGGGCTTTTAATAATTTTATTGGCTAAATAACTATTTAATTCTTGGAATCAGTTACTATTTTAATCGAATTTTTACTTTTCAATTAACTGAATATTTTGATGTTTTTTTTAATCCATAACCCCAAAAAATAGACCAAGAAAGTCAGTAACAGAATAACTAATGTTATCCAATAGTCATCAGGGGATATCAGATCTAGATGGAAGGTTTGCCAGCTGAATGGGAAAAACAGGTACAATCCTTCTCCAACACTGATGAGTAATGAATCCATGACAAAATGAGATATTACCCCTATAACTAGAAAGGAAAAAGCAATTCTTTTATTTTCAAAAAATTGAGATATTATACCTGCCACTATGAAAGATGCCACTGGAATATGGAAAAATGGAAGAAAATCTATTAAATCTATTCCAAATTGACTAAAAATTATTTGTAATTTGAATATATCTGGAAGTAATGAGCCTATCATGGCTAAAATAGTATTTTGCGGGCCAAACAATGGATATTTAAAGTATAGGATCCTACAAACCAAGTATGCTATACAGATATGTACAATCCAGTCAGGCATTTTATCGTCCCTCGAATGTTAATTTCTTTAATTTAAATTTCCAGTAATGTAAGAAGATTATCAATAGGAATGTTAATGCTAGAAAAGATCTTAAAAGTAGAAACTTGTATTTCCAGTCGAATATTACCCGAATTTCCTTTACACTTAAAATCTGATAGGAAGGACCTAATACTCCTAAAATACTTACATGGTCACCTAAACCTGCAGGAGATTGTCCTAAAACATTAAAAATGATCTCATGGTTGTTATAATTATGAATAATATAGTATCCATCGGAGTTAATTTTAATAACGGAACCCTCAACATATACAACCTTATTTATCGGATAGTCAGATGATAGTATAGTCTCGTATGATGGATATTCCAAGTTTTTTTCATGTTCAAAGGAATAATATGATGATAAAGCAAATAAACTAATTAATAAGATGATAATTATAAAGATCCTAGATGAAATATTGATTTTCATATTACGATCGCTTTGATCCGGGTTTTGAACTATTCAACAAACATTTTATTAATGATTAAATATTTTTTTCAACAAGTATTAAAATTCCAGTGTAATGCATAGAATCACTAATTTACATATAATAACAACCATCTTAGAGTAAAAATGTCTTTGCAGACTGATGATCATGTGTTTAGTTTAAAAAACGCAATTATTAATAAAAAATAGGTATAAAGAAAGATTGATGACTAAACTCAAAGTCCAAGAATGTCTATAAAGTGTTTAACAGTGGTAAAAAGATGGAATATAAATTTAATCTGTATAAATTACAATAAATTTTTTTAGATTCTTTCAAGAATTAGTTTAGTGAGAAATGTCACATGAATAATGGAAAAAATGATTTTAAATTTCCAGGTTATATTACCACTAAATCCGATTTTTATTGGTTAAATATATTATTAAACGTTATTTCATCTGGTATTCTCATTTTAGACAGAGGGGATATGTCTAAAATTCTGGTGAATAAAGAATTTTTAGAGATTTTTAATTTCATCGACAAAGATGATGGGAAACCAATACTGTTGAATATGGAAGATATTCTGAAAATTAATTTATACAGATCCAATGGTGAAAAATTAGACAATGGAGATTTTCCTACCATAAAATCAATTGAAGGAGAAAACATTAAAGATTTAGAACTAATTCTTAAGCCCGGCACTGATGAGGAAAAGAGAATTTTAACTGATTCATTACCCATATATGGTAAATCAGGGGATATATTAGCGGCTATAACAATAATTTCAGACATTTCTGAGCTTAAAGAAATTGAAAAAAATTTAGTTAAAGCAACTAAAGGTAGAAAACTAATTTCGCAGGATTTCAATGGTAGAATGCTCAATATTTTAAATTCTATGGTCAATATCTTCAAGATTGACGAAGAATATGATAACCAAGATAAATATGAAACTGGATTAAATTCAAATAAATTAAATTCAATTCTTTTCAATTTTGTACAAGAAATATTATCCTGTTGGGACAGTGTAGATGAAGTAGAGATAAGGGAATATGTGGAGTTAATATTATCTCTAATTCAGGAAATATACGATAAAAAAGTCGATTTAAAGGTTTATGGTCATGCGCCCATGACTTTGGACATGGTGATGAACTGTGGTCTTATTATAAATGATATTGTTGCTTATAGATTGCAATCATTCCAATCTAATCTTCATATAAATGAGGTTATTGCAGACAGATTTCCATCATTTCATAACAACAATATATTTGAAATGAGGATTCAATTAAATTCAAACGAAGGTAAAATAAGGGTCAAAATAATTGATAACGGCCCTAAAGTACATGTTTGGACAGAAAATCATATTGAAAAAACATTAACACTTGCTAATCAGTTATTAGGGGAGTTGAGTGGATTTATTAGGATTGATTCGAATAAGCAGTTAACGTCCTTTGATTTTGAATTTCTTTATCTAGAGATTTAGGGGAGTAAATCACGGTATTGCCACTTATGATATTGTATTTTTGTCCTGTTAATTCAGTAAGGGCTTCATCGATTATGGATTCTAAAGGACAGTTTAAGAAGATGGAATCATCTATGAATGATATCAGGAGAGGAATGTACGATTCAAATGAATTTTCCTTTTTCAGGATAACGTTATTTCCATCCACTTTGTATTTGATGTCACCCAAATACCTGAGATGCTCAAAATGATCAACTATAGAATCGATTAGATCCACAGGATCGTTTGAAGCAGCATCGATTTCATTCCTGAAACAATTCCATAGATAATTTTTTGTTTCGTGGGGAATTTCATCTTTAGGTCTTGAATGATAAATAATCCATAGTTTAATAGCCTCCAAAACAGCTTTACCGTACCATCCTCGTTCAAAACTATAATATATTTCAGCTTTTTTACGGAAATCAAGATCTATATCTTGAGGTATAGATATAGTCACTCTATTCCTTTTACCCTTCCTTTTTTTGTGAATCAAAATAAACACCTTGAAACCATTTTTTTGGTATCATTTTTGTGACGATCTAAACATATGTTATCCATAACATATAATATTTTTTAATAATTATTAGTAATAAGTAATAATAAGCCTTATTCATGTGTTTAGGAGATTAATTCATTTTTGTGATAATGTGTTTTTATGTTATTGTATTGTTTTTTTTTAGTATTGAAGAAATAAAATAAAATTACATCACATAAAAATCCATGTTGGGATTTAAAATGTTTAAGGAACCACAAATTTCGAAAATCCATGTTGGGATTTAAAATGTTTAAGGAACCACAAATTTCAAAATGTAGGGTCATGTACCTTCCTAAAGTCGATGATGTTCGTGGAAACTTAACTTTCATTGAACAGAATGAACATGTTCCGTTTGAAATAAAGAGAATTTACTATCTTTACGATGTTCCTGGGGGAGAGAGTAGAGGTGGACATGCTCATAAAGATTTAGAACAATTCATTGTGGCTGCTAATGGAAGTTTTGATGTTATATTAGATGATGGATATAACAAGGAACGCCATCACATGAATAGGTCTTACTATGGTCTTTACTTGCCAAACATGATCTGGCGTGAACTTGACAACTTCTCTTCTGGTTCTGTGTGTCTGGTTTTGGCTTCAGAAGTTTATGATGAAGAGGATTACATTCGAGATTATGAAAAATTCTATGAAATCACTCAAAAAAATGGTCAAACATACAATAAAATCCTCAATACATCAAAATAATTACACGAATATAAAAGTGAAAAAAAATGGAAAATGAAGAGAACTTAATAATCGTTGGTATAGGAGAATTTGCAGAAATTGCTTATGAATATTTTACTCATGATTCACCTTATAATGTAGTAGCATTTAGTGCTGAAAAAGATTATATCGATAAAAATAGTTTATTTGGCTTACCAATTATTCCCTTTGAAAAATTGGATGAAGATTATGACCCAGAAGAGTATAAGGTATTTGTAGCAGTTACCTACACAAAACTTAACAGAGTCAGAACCAGGCTTTACCATGAAGCTAAAAAAAAAGGGTTTCAAATAGTTTCTTATATAAGTTCAAAGGCATTTGTATGGAATAATGTAGAAATAGGAGAAAATTGTTTTATTTTTGAGAATAATGTCCTTCAATACAGGGTAAAAATAGGTAATAATGTGATTCTGTGGAGTGGTAATCAAATTGGACATGGAACCCGTATACGTGATAATTGCTTTTTATCTTCCCATGCTGCGATTTCTGGAGAATGCATAGTGGGTGAAAACTGTTTTATAGGGATCAACAGCACTTTTTCAGACCATTTAACCATAGCAAAAGATTGTATCATTGGTGCTGCTGCAAATTTAATAAAAAACACTGATGAAGCAGGGATATACGTAGGAAACCCCGCAAAACGCATGGAAAAAAGTAGTTTAGACACTGTTTTTTGGATCAGCGGAAAAAATGAGGATTAACAGTTAATTATAGTTTTCTAGTGTTTCTTGAATTAAATTTCACCCTAATTTCTAATTGAGGTTGAAAATAATGTTCATTAGTGGGATAGGCAGAACCAGGTTTGGAGCTTTGTCAGAGTCGCTCCCAGAATTATTATATGAAACTATGTATAACACCCTAAAGGATAGCTATTTGGATATTTCAGATATTGGCGCCATTTTTGTTTCTAATTTTTTAGGAGGCCCATTAAATGGTCAACGTCATTTAAATTCACTTGTATCTTCATTTTTGCCGGACATTAATATTCCTCTCCGAATTGAAACGGCCTATGCTTCTTCAGGTTCTGCAATAAATCAGGCTATTTATTCATTACAACAATATGAGAACATAATGATTTTAGGTGCAGAAAAAAAATGACCTCTGATAACATTATGGGGGAAGTTTAGATGGAATATCACTGCATAAGATTTAATAAATGGTGGAATTATCCTGTTAAAAAATGTATATTATGTGATGGGGATGTGGTTGAAGTACTTGATATGAAATATAAGATAATTGGATATACAGAGGTCTTTGTTCCTTCAGAAAATCATGAAGAAGTACCATACTTCCAATATTTATTAGAAAGTGAAGAGGGTAACCGAAAAATAATCAAATCCTATGATGATCATTCCATTGGAGACTCTATTGATCCGGATTTGGAATTAATCTGAAACTGATAACCTAGTTGTCCATACCGATGTGAATAAAATGTTAACCGTCAAAAAATATGAACCTCAGGATAAAAATGTTTGGGATAATTTTATAACCCATTCTAAAAATGGATATTTCCTTTTTAATCGAGATTTTATGGAATATCATTCTGATCGTTTTTGTGACTTTTCTTTGATGTTTTTTAAAGGAAATAAATTGATGGCGGTAATCCCCGCAAATATAGAAAGCCATAAGGTTACAAGTCATGGTGGATTAACCTTCGGCGGAATAATTTCCCACAAAAAGATGGAAACACAGATAATGTTGGGAATATTCCAGAAATTGAAGGAATACCTCAAACTTCAAGGGGTTAAAGAACTGGTATACAAGCCAATACCCCATATATATCATACCGTACCTGCTGAAGAAGATCTTTACGCCCTATTTTTAAACAGAGCGAAATTGATCAGAAGAGATGTTACATCAGCCATATATATGGAAGAAAAATTACCATACAGCAGAAATATGAAACGTAAAATCCGAAAAAGCAAAGAAATTGGATTTAAAATCCAGAAAAGCCAGGATTATGAGAAATTCATGCAAATTGAAGAGAAAAGATTAGATGAAAAATATAGGATAAAACCCACCCATACTGGTAATGAAATCAAATTATTGGCCTCTAAATTTCCAGATAATATAAAGTTATTCACAGCAGAAAAAGATGGAGAAATTTATGGTGGGGTTATCATCTTTGAAGGTGAAAATATTGCCCATGGCCAATACCAAGCCTCTACAGATGAAGGATTAAATTTGAATTGTAACGATTTAATTTTTGACTATCTAATTGGTGGCTATTACAAAAACAAAAAATACTTCGATTTTGGAATATCCAATGAAAAAAATGGTTTGTATTTAAATAAAGGTTTAATACATTACAAATCCCAATTTGGAGCACATGCTGTTGTTCATGATTTTTATAAATTGGAAATTTGAACCTAATCATAGATGGTTATTATGATCCCATTCATCAATTTAAAAGCGGAATATAGATCTATAGGGAAAGAATTAGATCCGAAAATCCATTCTATACTGGAAAATGGCTTTTTTGTTTTAGGAGATGAAGTTAGAAATTTTGAAAAAGAATTTTCCGATTATATGGATAATAAATATGCAGTTGGAGTTAATTCTGGTTCAGATGCATTATTTCTGGCAATAAGATCTTTAGGAATTGGATCGGGAGATGAAGTTATCACAGTTTCTCACACTTATATATCAAGTGTAGATGCAATTATTAGAAATGATGCAAAACCTGTTTTCGTTGATATTGATAAAAATACATATTGTATGGATTCATCCCATATAGAAGAAAAAATTACAGAAAACACCAGGGCAATTTTACCAGTTCATCTTTATGGTCATCCTGCAGATATGGATTCAATAGGAGAAATAGCCGAAAAACATGATCTTTTTATAATTGAGGACGCCTGTCAGGCTCACGCAGCTGAGTACAACGGAGTTAAGGTTGGTAATTTTGGGGATTTAGGATGTTTTAGTTTCTATCCAACGAAAAATCTAGGTGCTTATGGTGATGGGGGAATGGTTGTTACCGATGATTCGGAATTAGCAGAACTTCTACGTCAGTTTAGAAACTATGGTCAAACCCAGAAATATTATCATGATTTTCAAGGTTTTAACAGCAGATTAGACGAATTACAAGCATCTGTTCTCAGAGTTAAATTAAAACATCTGGATTATTGGAATAATAAGCGTAGAAAGATCGCTAAAATATATGATGATCATCTTAATGATTTAGATTTAGTTTTACCTGTAGAAATGGAAGATTCTAAGCATGTCTTTCATCTGTATGTTATCAGATGCAAAAACAGAGACAGATTAAAAGAGGAGCTATTAAAAAAAGGAGTTCAGACCAAAATACATTATCCGATTCCGGTTCACAATCAAAAGGCATATGAAAATTTTGATGTTAAGTTACCAGTGACTGAGAAAGTCTGTAATGAAATATTATCATTACCTATGAATCCCTTTCTAGATGATGATGAAGTTATTTATATCTGTGAGATGATGGAAGATGCCCTTGGTTAGCGTGGTAATGACCTCATATAACCATGAAAAATTTATTTCTGATGCAATTGAAAGTGTTTTAAATCAATCTTTTAAAGATTTGGAATTGATCATAATTGATGATAATTCCATGGATAGATCCCCTTTGATCATTAGTGAATTGGCTGATAAGGATGAAAGAATCAGGAAAATGTTCCATCAAAAGAATTTAGGCATTGCAAAAACTATAAATGATGGTTTAAGAAATTGTAATGGGAAATTTATCGCATTTATTGCTTCAGATGATTTATGGATGGAGGATAAATTGGAAAAACAACTTAAGATACTGGAAGAAGATGAAAATCTTATAGTTTGGTGTAACTCGGCAATAATAGATGATGCTTCTGAATTTACCGGTGAAAAAAGCAGCGAAAAATATAAAAATGCCACATCCAATGGCTATGTTTTTGATCAAATCGTAAATTCCTGGATTTCTGGTTCTGGCATAATGATGAAAAGGGATAATTTAAAGGATATACAGCTTAATGAGAACCTAAAATACTTGAACGATACCATGTTTTATTTAGATTTAGCCCATAATCATAAATTTCATTATATGGAAGAAACGCTGTCAAAATATAGAATACATGGAGAAAATTGTTCATTTAAGATAAAAGATATTGAAGGATGGTATAAAGATTCATTTTTACTCTGTCGTTATATTTTCAATAAATATGGAGAACATCTATCCTATCAAGCTTTAAGGAATATTTTCTATAAAACTTGTATAATTCCAGTTATGATAGGCGCCCAGAATGACATGTTAAACAAATATAACCTGATCTATCCTGTGATTTTGCCATTAAATTTTATGATGTTGATCATTAAAAACATCCCCATAAAATTAACTTAAATAAAAAATTGATTTTGTTCATGCATTTATCTGGGCCACAGCGTTATGTACTATTTTTTCTAGTTCCATACCTATTTAGTTTGAATTATCTTCTCTTGGCTCCATATAACTCGTAGTAATTATTAAATTTACATTAAAAGTAACCAAAACAGCAACCAGATCTAAATAGGGATAAAGGGCTATTCAATGCTATATTATTGGTTTTTCTAAGATATTCCCGCATAAAACCCATTCTAGTTACAATGCATCACTTTGATTATCTTTTTTCATATCAACACTTATTTATTAATAGAATATTATTAACCAACTCATTTTAAACAGCTTTAAATCAACTATCTGGCAACCAACTTCTTAATTAAATAAACATCACCTTCAGAGAATGTTTTAAATAGGATTAAAAGACCTAGATATAAAATTGCCGATATTAAAACCAGAATAAATATGTTTATATTTACCACACTCATGAATACTGTCATGATACCTGTTGCTAGTACTGGTTTCCATACATATTTTGCAATGGGAACTTTACAAATGAACTTGGAAAGATAATAATAAAGCATAATAAAGTTCAACAATTCTGATAATACAGTTACAACTGAAGCACCTATATAACTGAATTGGGGAATTACCACTAAATTGACAGCTATGTTAAAAATCATATAAATAAAAGTCAGTCGAATAATTAACACCTGTTTATTCATAGATATTAGGAAATAACTGAAAATCATGGTTAGAAGTATTAGGGGAATTGTCCAGATTAAGATTTGTAGTGTTATAACAGATGGGGCAAATTCAGATTGATAAAGGATTAGAATTATATCATTGGAAAGAATGGTGATTCCTGCAGCTAGGGGCAAACCCAGTATAATTAGATATTTTATGGATTTGGCATAAACTAGCTTAATAGATTCATGGGAAGAAACGTAAAATTTTGAAAGCACTGGAAATATTGCAGTATTATAGACGATGGGGATAAAAAGTAGTATCTCAATTATCTTATATGAAGCACTGTACCATCCTACTGCTGCATCACCCTGTAATAAAGAAAGTAATACAGTATCGACCCTAAATGCAATTGTAGAGAAAATTGAAGCTATAGATAATGGTAAAGCTATGAGCATCTTTGATTTCCAAAAATCCCAGTTAATTCCCAGTTGAGGCATTGGAAATTTGACAAGATAAATTATTAAAACACTGATCAAGCCTATCAAACTACTTATTAAATAGATTAAGGCAAACCATAGTATGCTAAAATTGTTGGATATTCCGTAAAATACACCGAATAGGAGTATGATACCAGGTAAAATAATACCAACACCTTGATACTCCATTTTTTCATATGCTTGAAATACTGAGAAGAATAGCTGAGTAAAAGATGTAAACACCATCCAAAAGCCCAGAATATAAACCACATAAATGGTTTGTGTTGGATAGTTTAGAATATTAATAAATAATATGATAAAAGCCAATGTAACCGCGCATAAAATCAATTTAAGTACGATAATATTTCCAGTATAATGCTGTGAGATAGTTTTGTCCCTTGCAATTTCTCTCACAGTCAGTATAGAAAGACCTAAATCGGCAATTACACCCATAAGCAGGGTAAAAGATAATCCAAAAGATAAAACTCCAAATTCTTCCACTCCCAGATAACGAGCCAGATAAATGGTGTAAAAAAAAGCCAGAGAATAATTTATTATCTGAGCAATAAAAAGAACTCCGGTGTTCTTAAAAATTCGCTGTATAGTATTCATTCATATTCCTCACAAACCAAAAATCATCAAAAATCCTCTCATCTTATATGAGGAATTTTTAGTTTTTTAAGTATTGGGCTACTGAACTTGACTAGATTGATATAGATATTCAGCTACAGTTTAAAGAAAGAATTAGATTAACATATAAGCACCGATTCACATGTATGTAAATTCGGCTAAGAGAACTTTATGAAAAAAATCAATGATTGAATATATTATCTTCATATACAAAGTTTAACTAGTTTTTAAAGCACGAGAAGGTTTTATTTTTTCAATAAGTTATTAATGAAGAAGTAATTTTAAGTTTTTTGAAGTACAATTATAATTATCCTAGATGACCTTACTTTTAATTAGTAAAATACATAATTATTAACTGTTTACTTATTTGTGGAGTAACCATTATGGAAATTGCATTTATATTATCTCTTGAACATGAAACACTTCCAGAAGCAGAACTCAAAGCTGTCTTAAAGGCGGAAGATATTCAATATAAATTTAAACGTAAATATAATGGGTTTTTGATTATAGATATCCCTGGAGATAATTTACAAAACTCTTTAGAAGATTTTAAATCCTCATTAAGTAGATTATCCATGACCAATGAAGCTTTCCAGATACTCATAACAACAGATACTGATGAACTTCTCAACAGGGTTAATGAATATCCCTGGAATAATTTAATAACCGATGAATACATGGTTAGAGTTAAAAATAAGGAAAAATATGAGGTTAACACATTAAAACTTGAAAAGGCTATTGGAGGAGTTATCAAGGATAAAACTGGGGGCAAGTTTAAAGTAAACCTTGAAGATCCTGGGATATTTATAAGAACAATTATATTTGATGATAAAGCCTTTTTAGGATTGAGATTAGTTAAAATCCCTAAAAAACATTTTTTTAATTTGAAACCACATAAAAGGCCCTTTTTTTATCCTGGATCCATGAGCCCCAAGTTGGCCCGGTGTATTGTTAACCTGACCGGGGTAAAGAGAGGGGAAAAGCTGCTCGATCCCTTCTGCGGCACAGGAGGTATCTTATTGGAGGCAGGTATCATTGGTGCAAAGGTGGTGGGTACAGATGTAGACCCGAAGATGGTTAAAGGAACTATTGAAAACCTTAAATACTGCAACATTCATGACTACGAAGTATTCAGGGAGGATGTGAGAAAATTAGAGCTCCCCTATAAGGTAGATGCTATAGTCACCGACCCCCCATATGGCATATCTGCTTCAACAAAGGGTGAGGAAAGCCATAGGCTCTGCAAACAGGCGATTGTATCATTAGAAAACTTAATTAAGGATGATGGAAGGATATGCATGGCAACACCCCATTACATGGATATCAATGAGTTTGTAGAAGGAACAACATTTAAAATAATAGAACAACATCATATAAGAATGCACAAAAGTTTAACCAGAGTAATATCTGTATTGATGAAGGATTGAAATTAACTTATAATTAATAAAATGGAAGTGATTCCCTTGGACGTTAAAATATTCGACACAACACTTAGAGATGGTGAACAAACACCCGGAGTATCTCTTATTCCAGATGAGAAATTGAGAATAGCAATTAAACTCGATGAATTGGGTGTAAATGTCATTGAAGCAGGATCAGCCATAACGTCAGAAGGTGAAAGAGAGGGAATAAAGAAGATTGTGGGAGAAGATTTATCTGCAGAAATATGTAGTTTTGCTCGGGCAGTTAAATCTGATGTAGATTCTGCCCTGGAATGCGAGGTAAATAGTGTACACCTTGTTATACCCACATCAGACCTACATATACACCATAAATTACGTAAAACCAGAGAAGAAGTTAAAGAACTGGCCATCAACACCACAGAATATGCCGTAGATCAGGGCTTAATTGTGGAATTATCCGCAGAAGATGCAACCCGAAGTGACTTAGATTTCCTCATCCAACTATTCAGGGAAGGAATTGATGCCGGGGCAGACAGAATATGTGCCTGTGATACTGTAGGCATGTTAACCCCTGAAAAATCCTACGAATTTTACAAGAAACTGGGAGAACTGGACAAACCCTTAAGCGTGCATTGTCACAACGACTTTGGGCTTGCAGTTGCAAACACGCTGAGTGCGATAAGAGCTGGGGCAAACCAGGCACACGTAACAGTAAATGGAATAGGTGAAAGAGCTGGAAATGCCTCATTAGAAGAAACTATAGTTGCTCTACACTCTCTTTATAATATAAAAACAGATATAAATACTGAAATGTTATACGATGTCTCCAGAACTGTATCCAGAGTTACAGGTTTATTTTTACAACCCAACAAGGCGATTGTGGGAGAAAACGCATTTGCACATGAATCAGGTATACATGCTGATGGTGTGATAAAGAAGGCTGAGACATATGAACCAATAACCCCTGAACTAGTGGGACATAAGCGGAGATTTGTGATGGGAAAACACGTAGGCTCCCATATCATCAAGAAACGTATCCAGGAAATGGGATTAAGAATAGATGATGATCAATTCAAGCAGATATTCACTCGTATAAAATCTCTTGGTGATAAAGGAAAATGCGTTACTGATGTAGACTTGCAAGCGATCACCGAAGATGTTTTAGGTGTAATGGGTGAGAAAGTGGTTGAACTGGAGGAACTCACCGTAGTATCAGGAAGTAAAGTGACACCCACAGCATCTTTAAGACTTCTTATAGAAGATAAGGAAGTACTCGAGGCGGGTATAGGTATAGGACCTGTCGATGCAGCAATTGTTGCAGTTAAAAAGAGTATAAAGGATTATGCAGATATAGAGCTCGAAGAATACCATGTAGATGCCATCACAGGCGGTGCAGATGCACTGATTGATGTGGTGGTTAAGCTTAAACACAACGGTGAAATAGTAACCGCCAGAAGTACGCAACCGGACATTATAATGGCAAGTGTAGAAGCATATTTAAGTGGAATAAACAAGATATTAAGCACTGAACATGTCAAAAACATAAGAGAAGGCGACTTATAGATCTATTATTTTTTATTTTTTTTGAGGTTTTAAATGGGACATAAAATTCGGGTATTAGGATTTTCCAAGGTTGTAGAGGACATCCCAGATTTAATAGGAAAAATAAATGATACAACTAGCAATTCCTGTGTTATACAGCTTTTAAACGCAGATGGAATAGCAGGGAAAGAACACATCCTTCATGCAACAGAGCAAGCGATTAAGGCATTTGAAAGAAAACAAAATATAGCAAATGATCTAGGCCTCGAGATCTGTGTACGAGCATCTGCCCAGAGACAGATATCAAAGGCATTGGAAATATTAGGATTAAAAAAGGGTTTAAACAATATCTGCGCAGTTATTATAGATTGTGATTCTGGAGTGGATAAAGAACTGGAATTATTACTAGGTAAAACAGATGATACCATTTTAAAACCAGATATATCCCATTTAAATGATCTTTACCAGATTTCTGATGAAGAAATAGAAAATTCCGGCGGCATTAGCCGGGTTATGATTGAGAGAACATCGTTACTAGTTTTAGACACATAATTAAACTTTCATTGCACTCTTTGCTATTTCAATTATTCCATCCAGATTTTCCGATGTTAAACAACATATATCTAGGTTTTTAATCTCTAATGCAACCGCATTCTCCAATATCCTATCATATCGGGGACATTTAGAGATCATACCTCCATTATGTACTTTTATGACTGTCCTTAATTCCTTTGCAAGTTTATTGGGGTTATCTGCTTTACAGATAACGTTAATACCTCTATAATATTTATGGAACACATTTTCCAATTCGTCCTTCAAATATGAGGATGAAGAAATAGCTTTTGATAATGTGGAGGGGGCATGCTTTATTTCCTGGGATATGCCAGCACATGTAACATGATCTGCTTGTAAGAACTTTAAGGATGTTTCCAACATTTCTTCTAGGTTGGAAGATATTAAACCTCCGTTTCCCACGTTCACTATCTTAGGGGAGCCTGTTGAGGCCACAATTATATGGGAATGTTTTCCATTGGCCAGCCTACCCGTTTCATCACCTAATGCTCCAGATGCATCTTCAATCAGCACAACTCCCTCTTCATCACATACTTCATAGATTTCTTTTATGGGCTGTTCAGCAGTATATCCGGCAAAACTGGTTAAAAAAAAGGCTTCAGGTTTTTTTTTAATAAGGATGTCAATTAGTTGCTTGGGATCAATTAACCCATTATCTGTGGGCAGATAAATTAGTTCAAGACCCAAGAATTCAGCTATTTTAATAAAACCAGACCATCCACCCTGGTCAGGGACCATAATTTTCTCCTGAAAATTGTTCATAACTGTAAAAATAGCTGAATTACCACTGTTCATGATTTTTGAGTATTTATGGCCGGTTAAATTACATACGTCCTTTTCAGTAGATTTAATCAACTGATTTCTTGATGAAATATCATTAACTGCTTGGCACATAGCCTCTCTGGCTTCCTTTGAAGGTTTTTTGAAGTAAAGATCCAACAGTTCACTCTCCAACAGGGAAATAAACATTTATTTATAACTAAGGTATTCTAAAAAGAATAATTAGACACTAAAAAAGCTATCCAGAGTTGTCTGTCTGGACTGCAATAACTCCTTCAACAGATCACTGGTTTTAACGAATTTATCAAGTGGTAATTTTAGATTACTACCTATATATGCTAAAGCAGTTTTCATATCCTCAAATTCTTTATATGGTTGGTTCATGGCACTTCTAATATTTTCCCTGACGTTGAATACTCCCAGAGGTATATAACCCTGGTAGGCTTCCCTTAAGATAATTGCAGCTGCCTGTTTTTTTTCCCTAACAAGTTCTTCAAGAACTGCCATCTTTGATGTATAATAACAGCCACCCACTCGGGAGTATCCTCGTTTACCTGTATTGTTTTCATAGTCAGAGAATATAATTTCTTCCCTTCGCAGTACATGGAGGAATGCTTCCATCCACTCAAACTGCCATTCCATTGGTAATAAAAGAATTGCATAGTAATTGTTGAGGCTGCTGTATTCATAAACCCGATGAGTTTCAATGGCGTCGTATGTTCTAATTTGCCGAAGTAATTGGTCTCCTATGGTACTATCGCATGCAGTAATAGACCATCTGGTCGGCACCATCTTCCGGTTTTTACCCAATCCCATGGTTCCCACAGAGAAGGCTTTCTGAATACTGGAAAATGGTACTTCCTTACTGTGAAGGTGCATTACTGCGTCTGCTGCCTTTAAATCGCTATCATAGTAAGCTTTCTCCAGTTCACGGTCCCACTTGACAGTTTCTATATCAAATTTTTCCAGGAGGGCACTTGGGCCATGGGGAGCATGTTCTTCATTAAATGTTCGGCCACGTGGTTTACTACCGAATTCTGCTTCGCTGTTTATGGAGGCAGAGGCCAGTGATATTTCTTGTAACTTTTCAACAAAAGGATTCTCCAGATCAGTTACTTTGTTGGTTAGTTTTCCCCGTACAAGGTTAAGCCGGTAGCCGATGATATCTTCCTGTGTTTTATCAGTTTGTATCCAGGACTCAGGTGTGTCCATTATTGAGGTGTCACCCTGTATTGGGGTTATCATAGGGCCAGCGAATACTTTAGGGTAGTTCCAGCTTCCAATAAAAACAGATGGAGGTGTGCTACCATCCAGTTCCCGGCCAACATCTATACTTGGTATTTGTATCTTGGATGTCAGTCTCTTCAGGTAGGCTGCCTTTCCTTTTATCATATTAATTACTATATATTTTTATTAAATAAAAAGTTGATGAGAGCAGATGAAATGTAAAGTTAGTGATGCTATTTTTACAGTTACTCTCTTTAATTAAAGTGTTACCAATTTAGGTGAAGATTTATTCAATTTTTTTCTTTTTTTAAACCTACTTAAATAATTGAAACTAAATAAAAGAGATTTTGAAGTGTCCTTTATCTTTTATCTAAATGTAGTGATGCTGAGTTCATGCAATACCTTTTCCCGGTAGGTGGGGGACCATCATCAAAGACATGGCCCAGATGGGCGCCGCAGCGGGCGCATAAGGCCTCGGTCCTAACCATGAAATGGCTGTTATCAACAGCAGTGACTACGTTTTCTTTTGCAATGGGTTCCCAGAAACTGGGCCATCCAGTGCCTGATTCAAACTTGGTATTGGAGTCAAATAAGTCAGTATGACAACATACACACTGGTATATTCCATTTTCATGACAGTCATGGTATTTACCAGTGAATGGTAGTTCAGTCCCTTGTTTTCTGGCTACATCATAAGATTCTGGACTGAGTTCTTTCATCCACTCTTCATCTGTCTTTTCTATCCTATCCACTAGTTTAATTTCCCCGGTTTTTGCAAAGTAGATTGGAATTTTTCTATCTTCATAAGACATAATATAAATTATGGACTTTAAAATTAATATAAATATGGTTTATTCATCATAAATGAAAAATATTTCTTTGATTCTGAATTATTTAAGTTTAATCTCGTTTTCACTAATACCGGTTTCTAAAATAACCCCATACCTAAAAAAATTAATTAAAATTAAAAAAATAATTAAGCAAACTCAATAGTGCTGGGGGGTTTATCACTCACAGAAAGCGACACATGGGTAACTTCAGGTATCTCTGCAGTGATACGCTGGGAAATTTTCCTGATCATATGCCATGGTAATTCAGGTACCTGGGCTGTCATGGCATCTAGAGATTCCACCATCCTTAGTACCACTAAATATCCATAGTCCCTCATATCTCCTTTAACTCCCGTGGCCATGGTATCGGTTAAAACTGCAAAGTACTGCCATAGACTATCTTCTATACCTTCCCTTTTTACCTCGTCTTCAACGATTGCGTTGGCTTTCCGGCATATTTCAATTTTTTTCCGGGTTATTGGGCCTACAATACGCACGGCCAGTCCAGGGCCCGGGAATGGCTGTCTGTTTATTATTTCGGCAGGAAGGCCAAGCTCAGATCCCACTATCCTTACTTCATCCTTGTAAAGGTCTCTAATGGGCTCCACAATCTTAAGTACAAGTCCATGAGGCAGAGCTAAGTTATGGTGGGATTTGATGTTTCCCTGAGTTTCAATCCAGTCCGGGGCTATGGTTCCCTGCACCAGATACTCAGCACTCACATCTTCAGCTACTCTTTCAAAAACGTTGATGAACACTTCTCCGATGATTTTTCGTTTCTCTTCAGGATCAATGACATCCTCCAGTTTATCTAAAAATTCTTCGCTGGCATCAACGGATATAAAATTAAGCCTGTCCTTGAAGGTATCCTCAACATATTCAGCTTCTCCTTCCCGTATCAGGCCATGGTCTACAAAAACAGCTATCAAATTATCTCCTATGGCATTTGAAGCTAGTACTGATGAAACTGAACTGTCTATACCGCCTGATAATGCAATTATGGCTTTTTTATCTCCTATGGTATTTTTCATATCTTCAATGGATTCATTTATAAAATCAGATGGATTTAACATATATATACACCCTTGTTTATTATTATACTTTTTTTCTATGATATTATTTCTTGAATTCCTTACAAATCCTGTGGAAGTTTTCAAATATAAGATGCCCTTTTTCAGTGTGGTGCACTTCGGGGTGGAACTGGATACCATAGATTGGTTTGTCCTTGTGTTTCATGGCCTCTATATTACATGCGGATGATGTTGCCAGTAATTTAAAATCAGGAGGTAAAGTTTTAACATCATCTTTATGTGAGGTCCATACATCCATGGTTTCCCCTATTCCCTGGAATATATCGTTTTCATCAAGGATATTGATTGTGTATTTGGCGTAGCTTTCTATACCTGCACTTCCAATTTCCCCTCCATATGCCTGGGCTATGAGCTGATGGCCAAGACAAATTCCTAAAATGGGAATATCCAACTCCTTAATGTATTTGGGCGTATTGCCTGCTTTTTCTATGCTGGGACCTCCACCCAGTATGATTCCTAAAGGATTCTTTTCAATCACCTCTTCTATGGAGGTTGTATTAGGTATAATCTCCGCCGGGTATTTCAGGTAACCAAGACTCCGATTAATTCGGTGATTGTACTGTCCATGATTGTTGATGACCAATATTTTCATTGTAGATTCTCTCATTAATTTACTAGGATTTAATTAATAATAAAATTATCAATTGGTTTTCTGGAAAAATTTATATCTTTAAAACCATAAATATAGTGATATGGAATTAAGAGACATTTTATTTATAATAGTGGCCATAATACTCGCGGTAATCGTATTTAATGTATTTATATGGCTATTACCCGTAATAATTATCCTTATAATAGCATATATCATCTATCTGTTTTTAAAGGGGCCCTCCCGCTATTAAAAAGGTTAACTATTTTTTAATATTTTTAAGTAATCAAATAAAATAAGTAAAATGAGGTTAACACATGCAGGATCTCCACTCAATTGGCATGAAGAAAGGAATGCTTTATGAAACTATTATAACCACTATAAATCCAGATAAAACACCCAATGCAGCGCCTATGGGGGTTATATGTAAAGATAAAGGTGAAATAGTGGTTTATTTACATGAAGGATCTCGAACAATTAAAAATATTAAGAACAATAGGGCATTTGTTGTTAATGTACTTAAAGATCCACTAGTTTTTGTTGATTCTACACTGGATAACCTTTCAGAAGAATATTTCCTAGAATTTAAAGATAATTATGCTGTTAAAAATGCAGATGCATATTTCCTGGCCAAAGTCAATGATCTTAAGTATATTGAGAGGGAAGACCAGTTCGGAATTGATAAAAGTTACATAATAAAGGCCGGCGTAGAGGAAATCGTTGTAGATAATGAGTGTGCAGAACCTTTGAATCGGGCAATTTATGGTGTTATAGAAGCACTGGTTTATCTCACCCGTAAAGATATGATAAACGGGGAGACAGAGAAACTCTACAACCTCAGGATGAAGGAGATATCCCGGATTGTGAACAAAGTGGGCTCCAAGAAACATACAAAGGCAATTAAAAAAGTGATGGATGCTTGGGATGAGGATAAATAATTATTTCTTTTTTTTAGATAAATTCATTTAATAGTTGCACAGATTAAATCTATGAGATCTTTAATTGTATACTATTCAAGAAGTGGGCAGACAGCAAAAATTGCCCGAGAACTGGCAGATGCACTCAAATGTGATTTAGAGGAGATTATCGACACAAAAAAACGATCTGGTATTCTGGGTTGGTTACGCTCTGGTAGTGATGCCATGAAAAAGTCACTAACTGTTTTAGAAAGAGCTGTTAATGATCCTGCAGAGTATGATCTTATAGTGATAGGAACGCCTAACTGGGCAGGTCATGTATCTTCTCCGGTCAGGACTTATATACATCAAAACCAGGCGAAATTCAAAGAATTAGCCTTTTTCTGCACAGCAGGCAGTAATGACTTCGCTGGACCCTTTAACGATATGCATGAAATCAGTGGAAAATCTCCAGTGGCAACTCTTGGTGTGAGAGGTAAGAAAATTAATGATGGGAGCTATAAATCTGAAGTGCAGGAGTTTATAAAAACCCTTCCCGTGAATGACATTTAATAGATAACCTTTAGCAGACATTTGAGACACATTAACAGATAACCCTTTAGCAAATAACTTTTAAGCAGATAAAATTGGAGTTCATATTTTGTTGCTTAATCAGATCGGAATTATTAAATCCCCATATAAACTTAGAACTGATGTGCCTCGTCAGGGTCGATATTCCCCGGAGATAAGTGAATTAATGGTTTTTGATGAATATTCAGATGGATTGGATTCAATAAAAAGACATGAATATTTGTATGTTTTCTACTGGCAGGACAAGGCAGAAAGAGATAAGCTTAAAGTAACCCCTCCCGGTGAGTTAGGGGAGAAGGGAGTATTCTCTATCAGATCTCCTGCGCGACCAAATCCCATTGCACTTTGCTTGGTTAAGGTACAGAAAATTGAAAATAACAGCTTATTTGTGAAATGGTTAGATGCCATTGATGGGTCACCTCTACTGGATATAAAGCCCTTTATTAAGGAATTGGATTGTATGTGAATATTTCTGGTAAAAACTTTTTCTAATTCTAATCAATTTCCTTATTTCTCCAGATAAAACTCCTTACGTCGGGCTTCCAGGAGATTAGGTTCTTTACCCACAAGTTCGGATGCTACCATTAATTTATTTTCAGTTTCATCCTGTACTGATTTTATAAACTCAAAACAGCGAAGGTCTCTCAGAAGGTGATGGTCCACCACCACCTTTGGTATTTCCCTGCAGAGATGGGTCAAGTTGATTTTTGCCTGGTCAATATCCTTCTTGGATAAGGCGAGTCCCAAAAGATAAAGTGGTGGGCCACTTAAAATCAATATATCCGGGCTTTCTTTCAGGATATAATTTTTATTCCCATTATAAATCGGTCCTTGTACATCAGAAGCATGCATCACAGTTTCATTTTTATATCGAATGGTTATTGTCACAAGAAAGCCCAGTTTATTTCCCTTTGAGCCGTGGGGTAGGGCGTTTGAAAATCTAATTTCTGTATTTCCTTCTTGGAAGGAGTTACCGTCACTGTATGTTATATCCGAATTTAAATCCTTTAAATTTTTCAATAAATTCCTGGCCCTGGTCATTTGGTTCTTATTTATATTTTTTTCCGGATTTTTTAAGAACAGCTTCTTATCCTGATAGATATCTTCAGCATATTTGGGGCTTGAATCTAGAAATCTTCCCAAGCTGAAAGGTGTGAAGTGGTCGTGATGGTAGTGGCTGATGGTCACGATGTCTGCTAACAGTGCATGTTTCTGTATGGCAGCTCTTGTTTCATGTAAAGCGTTAAATTCAGTTTCCCATGGCGGTAAACCGAATCTCTTAGCCCCTAAAGATGTGCCTGGGTCAATCAGAATTTTATGGTCAGTTTCAATGAAGGTGGCCATGGATCTTACCCCCATACTTTCAAAGGCCAGTGGTGTAATTTTCAAAATAAAACATCCCATATAATTATTGTTTAATTAAATCAACGAACTCAAACATCTCCCCATCGAAAAGTCCCCTGTCACTTATCTTTAATTTAGGAATCACCAGGAGAGCCATGAAGGACATAGTCATAAAAGGTGAGCTCAGCTTGCAACCCATTTCCTTAACTTTCTTTTGCAGAATATTTAATTTAAGAGAAACGTCATCAGCACTTTCGTTGCTCATCAGACCTGCGATAGGAAGTTTCAAGGATTCAAACTGCCCATTTGAGGTGGCAACCAGACCTCCGTTATTTTCAATTAACCTATTAGTGACGGCAGCCATTTCCTTGGTACTGGTTCCTACCACAATGATGTTGTGGGAGTCATGGGCAACACTGGTGGCAATTGCACCATTTTTAAGTCCGAATCCGTGTATGAATCCATTGCACATATGGTTGTGACCGTATCGTTCTACAACAGAGATTTTCAGGATATCTTCTTCAAGATCTGGCTGTATATTACCTTTGTCAACCCCTAAGATTGCTTCTGATTCTCCGGTGATTAATTGTCCCTCAAATACATTGATAACCCTTAAAATTTCTTCCTTGTTTTCAGAGGATATTTCAAAATCAACTGAAGTTTTAGAGTTTAATTTAAATGAACTTTCAAGATCATGGGGTTTAACTGTAAATAATATTTGATTATCCTTAGCAACTAATTCTCCTTTAATATAAACTTCTTTAACATTCAATTTTTCCAGATCATCCACAACAACCATATCGGCCCATCTACCAGGAACAATTAACCCAGAATTTAAATTATAATGTGTAGACGGGTTTATGGTAACCATTTTAATTGCATCTACCGGATCTAAGCCATAATCAATAGCATCCTTGAGCATTAAATCTACATGTCCTTTTATCAGGTCTTCTGGATGTTTATCATCTGATACAATGAAATCCCCACCGGAATTTATTAAATCCTTTAAGTTCCTGGCAGAAGATCCCTGTCTTAGCATGACCTTCATTCCCAGTTTCTTTTTCTCTATCACTTCTTCTTTGATGGTACATTCGTGATCAGTGGTTATTCCAGCAGCTACATATTTGCAGAGTGCATCTCCAGATAAAAGTGGGGCATGCCCATCAATTGGTTTTTTGTGTCTTTTTGCAAAGTTGATTTTGGAGAGAACTTCCGTATCACCCCCAAGAACCCCGGGAAAGTCCATCATCTCTCCCAAGGCAACCATATCTTCCATATCAAGTAATTTGTCAACTTCATCTGCATTGATGGTTGCCCCTGATGTTTCGAAGGGGGTTGCCGGGACACAGGAGGAGGCAGTTAAATAAACGTTGAGGGGGACAGATGTAGCATCATTTATCATGTATTTGATTCCACGAATTCCCATTACGTTGGCTATTTCATGGGGATCACTTACCACTGATGTTGTTCCATGGGGTACAACAACCTCTGCAAAACGGGAGGGTGAAAGCATGGAGCTTTCGATGTGGACATGGGCATCAATGAAGCCAGGTAAAATTAAGTCCTTATAACTCTCATTAACTTGCTTAACACATTTAATAAGCCCATTTTCAAAGGAAATCTCAGCAGGATAAATTTCCCCAGTAAAAACGTTTAATAGGTTTCCATTAATCATATGCATCGGTCAAAAGTTCATTTGGAAATTATTAAAATTAATTCCTTAAACCTAACTCAACAACCGTTGCTTCCGTCTTATTCATGTCTGGAATCATGTTATATATACCGTTGATATGTTTATATGTTCCTTCAACTTCCCCGATTTTAGCGTTATCCAGGTTAAAGTCGTAAATTAGCTGTTGGATTACTGATATTTCCAAGGGGGGGATATCGGTTTTTATATTCTCTCTTAACATGTTCACAACAGCAGGAGCCTCCTGTATGTTGGAGGGGTTTAAAATTTCATCAGCTATGGCTTTTATAGCTTCTCGATGTCTTCCCATACGCCCGTAATCTCCCTCATTATCTTGTCTGAATTGGAGTAGAATCAAAGCTTCTTCACCGTTTAATCTACTCATTCCTGTTTTTCCATGTAGTTCTGGTCTAGCGTCGGAAATGTGTTGAGGCACATTCATATTGATACCGCCTATGGTGTCTACCATCTTTTTAAAATCTGTGAAGTCAACCACCACATAGTAATCGATTCTCACATCCAAAAAGTCCTCCACAGTGTCTATGGTGGTGTTAATGTTTCCATAGGCATATGCATGATTAATTAAATTCTCATCTTTTCCAGCAATTTGTACTCGTGTAGCTCGGGGTATAGAAAGCATATAAGTTTCTTTGGTATTTTTATCGATGGATAAAATGTGGATGGAATCTGTAAATCCATTGGTTGCATTTGTTCTGGCATCTGCACCTAAAAGTAGAATATTAACTCTTTGGCTATTGGGGTCTGTTTTTGGACTAAATAACAAATATGTGGCAACTGCAGATAACAAAACTATTATAATTATTAATATTAAAATCATTTTCCTTTTCATTTCAATACCCTTTTTTTATTTTATTATTCCCAGTATGAGTTGTTTTTCCATGTTAAATAGTTTTATATGAGATTTTTGTTTTATTTAGCGGTCCGATGGTTTCACTTTATTAATATTTCCCTTAAATCGTCTTATTGATAACTATAAGCCTTTATCAGTTAAAAAGATTACGTATTCTATAAATTTATATGGAACTAACACAAACATTATCATACTAACTAGGTTTTGGTATAGTTTATGGAGACCAAAAGGCTATTTTTCTTGAGTGTAGGTTCAACATTGCTGGGAATAGGTGTAATAGGAATAATAATTCCTGTTTTACCTACTACTCCCTTTATTTTAGCTTCAGCTTTTTTTTATGGTAAAAGTTCAAAAAGATTAGACAATTGGATTTCCAACAGCCCGTACTTCGGAAGCTATATTGAAAACTATAAAACAAAAAATGGCGTTCCTTTAAATGTTAAGCTTACAAGTATAGGCTTTCTATGGTTAACTTTAGTTGTATCTGCATTTTTATTTTCCAATACTTGGTACATTCCTTTAATTTTAATTATCGTGGGGATGGCTGTTACTTTGCATATTGCCCTAATTAAAACCAAGGATAATTCTTAATTTCACTTTAAACGGGTTTAATCTAATTTTTCCTGTTTTTCAGTTTAATTCATACTTTTTAAAATCAAAAATTTTATAATATTATATGATCAACTATTCATATGGAAGAAAAAGATACCTGTGAATTTATATGTGTACATGAAGATGCAGTTAAGGATGTAAAGTCTAAAATGCTTGAAGATGAGTTTTTTTTTGAAGTATCTGATAATTTTAAGGCATTTGGCGAGTCAACCCGGCTTAAAATCATGTACGCGTTATCTCAAAGGGATCTATGTGTTTGTGATCTGGCTGCTGTACTGGATATGAGTCAGTCTGCTATTTCTCACCAGCTCAGAGTTTTAAGGGGTAAGAATCTAGTCAAATTCAGAAGGAAAGGCAAAATGGTATATTATTATTTGGCAGATGAACATGTAGTATCCATGATTGAATTTGGTGTAGAGCATACCAAGGAAAAGTTATGAGAAAAACTGGATCCTATTTTTTTTATTATAAGTATTATTAGAAATTTTAATTCATCGGGATATTTTTTTAATTACCTCAATTTTAAGGGGAATTTTTTTTAAACCATAAAGTATTTATGTACATATGAGCATTAATTCATATGAAAATTGATATGAAAGTGGCGTCCCTGGCTAACCGGACCATTGAAGTATTAGACGGACGAATCAAATCATAAGTTGGAATTAAATTGCAGGATAAAGAACAACAGATAGACACTTGTGAAGAAAAAGTAGAAACTGGTGGTTACTGCAGTTGTGCTGCCGGTGTCTTTGAAGAAAAAGAAGAGGAAAACAAGGGTAGACCTATTTATATAATGGTTTCATCTGCAATAATTTTCGCGATAGGATTGTATTTTGAATTTTTCACCCAGCAAGACATGATGGCAACACTACTATTTCTGGCAGTTGTTGCCATCTCAGGTTACAAGCTGATTCCCAACGGAATAAAGTCCCTTTTCAAAGGAAGGTTTAACATAAGCTTTTTAATAACCATAGCAGCAGCTGGAGCTTTCTTGATTGGTGAAGGGGCTGAAGGTGCGTCAGTTGTATTCCTCTATTTTATAGCAGAATACTTAGAGGACTATGCTGGTGAAAGAGCCAGGAAATCCATTGGATCACTCTTGAAACTGGCTCCTGAAACAGCAACTGTAAAGAAAAACGGCAAAAACATCGAAGTTCATGTACACGCTGTGAAACTGGATGATGTAGTTATAGTGAGACCTGGAGACAAAATCCCTGTAGATGGAGCGGTGGTTAAAGGGTTTTCAACAGTAAACCAGGCAGCAATAACTGGAGAGAGCATTCCTGTAGGTAAAAGGAAGGGTGACACTGTTTTTGCGGGCACAATAAATGAGGAAGGTTATCTGGAAATACAGGTGACCAAAAGACCCGACGAAACCATCCTCTCCAAGATTATAGAGATGGTCAAAGAGTCCCAGAAGAGAAAATCCGGGACGGAATCCTTCATCGATAGATTTGCCAAGTACTATACTCCCACGGTAATTGGGCTTGCCATAATAGTGGCTACGTTGCCTCCATTCCTATGGGGACTGGCCTTGGATACATGGTTCTACCGGGGTTTGGTGTTATTGGTTGTTTCCTGTCCCTGTGCACTCATAATTTCCACACCAGTTGCCATGGTTTCTGGGATAACGGCTGGTACTAAAAATGGTGTGCTGCTTAAGGGCGGCAAGTACATAGAAGAAATGCAGAACCTAGATGTGATGGTGTTTGATAAAACTGGAACTCTTACAAAAGGAGATTTAGAAGTAACGGATATCATTCCATTAAAAAATTATTCAGCAAAGGAAATTTTAGAGATAGCATGTTCATTAGAGATGAATTCTAATCACCCTCTGGCAAAGGCAGTGGTGAAACATGCAAAACAGTTGAATATAGAATTTAAAGAAGTTGAAGATTTTGAATCCATCACAGGATCTGGTGTAATGGGTAAGATCCACAATAAAACCTTCTACATTGGTAAAAAGAGTTTATTTAAGGGTAATGCGGAGTTTCCAGATGAAACCATAAAAATATTGGAAGATGGGGGTAAAACCGCTGTGATATTGGGTTATGATAAAGAGATTGTGGCGGTTATAGCCTTTATGGACAATATAAGGGATTCTTCCAGGGCCACAGTTGCTGAATTGAAAGATAAGGGAATTGAAACCATCATGCTTACTGGTGACAATCAGGGAACGACCAGGGCAGTTGCAGCAAAGGTGGGTGTTGATGAATTTTATTCAGGCCTACTACCCCAGGATAAAGTTACTATCGTTGATAAATTATTAGATGGCAATAGGAAAGTGGGAATGGTGGGTGATGGTGTAAACGATGCTCCTGCACTGGCAAGATCAAATGTGGGTATTTCTATGGGAGCAGCAGGTTCGGATGTGGCCATTGAAACTGCAGATATCGCACTGATGCATGATGATATCTCCAAGGTCAACTTTCTGGTTGATTTAAGCAAAAAGACCATGAATGTGGTGAAGCAGAACGTTACTGCATCTCTTTTAATTAAGAGTTCCTTCGCCATATTGGCGGTTTTTGGATTCATATCTCTGTGGATGGGGGTGGCCATAGGGGATATGGGTTTAAGTTTAGCCGTCATAATAAACGCACTAAGAATAGGGAGAAGATGAAAATTATATGAATTGTCAATTTATTTCAAAATCAACTCAAATGTACATTAGCTTAAAGCCATATGTTAATTGTAACCAAATAATACTCATTTACCCAGTTCCTTAAGTAACATGGGTAAAAAGGCCCCTACATCGGTTACAATGCCTATAACCTGGGCACTTCCGCGGTCGCTAAGTTTTGTAACTGTAGATGGGTTTATATCCACACAGATACTTTTAACTTCAGAGGGGAGGATGTTTCCTATAGCTATGGAATGGAGCATGGTGGCAATCATGATAACCATATCCACATCCTGCACATACTTACGCATAGCATCCTGAGCCTCCAGTACATCAGTTATCACTTCTGGGAGTGGCCCGTCGTCCCGGATAGATCCGGCCAGTACGAATGGAACGTCATTTTTAACACACTCGTACATGATACCTTCTTTTAAAATTCCCTCTTCAACCGCATCTTTAATAGAACCCGCCTGGTTAATCTTGTTAATAGCATATATATGGTGTCTGTGTCCCCTGGCTACTGTCTCGCCAGTCTTCGTACTTATACCTAATGATGTGCCATAAATGGCGTTTTCAATGTCATGGACGGCTAGGGCATTCCCGGCAAAAAGGTAATCAATTATACCTTCTTTAATCATCTGAGCCAGAACAGGAGCATTACCTGTGTGCACGATGGCAGGTCCACCCACCAGTGCAATTTTTCCCCCTTTATCTTTGATCCGTTTTATTTCCTGGGCTGTTTTACTCATTATTGATTTGAAGGGCTTTTCTGTTGACGCCTCACTGGACATGAACTCAAAAACACCGAGTTTACCCCTGGGCCGTTCTGGGGGCACGACACGTATACCTTCCCTTCCTACGACAATTTTATCTCCCTCTTTTATATGGGCTAATGGTTTGCAGTATGCCCTCAATTTTTTGGTGTCCAATACAATGGCGCAGTCCATTTCAATATTTTCAACCAGGATCCACTGGTTACCATACCGTATATAGGTGGGATGGTTAGTGGTGGAATAGAATTCATCAGGAAAGGTTTTATCTTTAGGTGATGGTTTTAATTCTACTTCATTGATTTCAACTACTACTGCACCTATTTCTGAGAGTTCATCCAGTATTTTTCCTAAGTGTTCTTCACTCTTTCCTTTAACCTGTAATTTAGCATAACTTGTGTCTTTTTTTAGCTTACCTACATTAAATTCAACTATTTCAAAGTCTCCGCCCATATCCATGATTAAATCCAGGGCTTTAGGGATAATTAGTGAATCTATGATGTGACCGGAAAGCTCAACTTCTCTTCTGTACATTTTTCCACCTTTATATGAAATTAATTGTATTGTAAATGAAATTAAAGATAATATATCCTATAAAAAATATTAAGAATTAGTTTATTTTTAATTCTATTTAAAAATAATTTTATGGTTTGGATTTTTCATCTTTAAGACTTTTTAGTGGATTTATGAGTTGTATTATCTTGTTACCATGGACATGATAAAAAAATGCATTTAGTATTATGGTTATTTCTTCTTTTTACCCATTATTTAGTTAATATTAAGAATTTTCTTTAGTATTAATATTCTTCACTTTCGAATCGAATTTAGAATTTGTCTTTTTACTTTTTTTAAATTTGTTGTATAGATATTTTGATAAGATTTTTTTCTTTAATATTTTAATTAGATTAGTAACTTCATATAAAAATAAAAAAATAGGGAAGGATTTAATAAAATAACGTAAATGGATTTAAATTATGGGATTTAAATTAAACAGTGGATTTAATGGGAGTTAAGATTTTTTAACTCCTCTTCCTCTTTTACTTCCAGGTTTCTTATACTTCCTCTTCGGTTTGGTTCTCTTATTAGTTCCTGATACTTTTGCCATAATATTCAACTCCTTTTAACAATTTTTTAGATTCATAAACATATAAAATCATAAACAACTTGTGCAGCATTTATTGAGGTTATATCTCCCATGCAGCGTGAGGAAACTTCCATTAAATCGAAACCAACCACATTTTTATCCTGTAAAGAGAAGATTAATCTCTGCAGTTCCAATGGATTTAGCCCTCCTGTGCAGGGAGTACTTACTGATGGTGCGTATGCTGGGTCTAACACGTCAATATCTACTGTCACATATACTGGACCTTTAATTGATGAAATTACATTTTCCATCTCAGTTAAATTCTCTTTAACCCATGAGGAAGTGTAATATTTCACACCTGCTTGTTGAGCAAATTTAGATTCGTCTTTTGTTCCAGATCTGATTCCGACCTGTATGATCCCTTCCGGATTTAAATCATAAATTCGCCTCATCACTGTGGCATGGGAATATTTTTCACCCTGATATGCATTACGGAGGTCCATATGTGCGTCGAAGTGTACAACAGTAACATCTTGGGCACCAAGTGCCTTTACTACACTGTAACTGATACCATGTTCCCCACCAAGGGTTATGGGGATGATTTCCAGGTCTTTAACTTCCTGGATGGTTGATTCCAAGTAATGACTGGTTTTCTGGATGTTGCCATGAACCACCTGCATATTTCCCAAGTCATATAACTCTTTGGATAGTTCCTTATCCAGGTTTAGGTGGTACCTTTCCAGGTTATAGGATGCTTCCCGGATTGCATTTGATCCGAACCTTGCACCTGGAAGATAAGTTGTGGTGCTGTCGAAGGGCACCCCTAAAATACCGTACTGTTTCGATTTTGGGATTTCATCATTAAATTCTTTGGAAAAAGCAAATCTTAATGGATCTTCCATGTACAATAACATTTTCTATCCTCAAAATCAGGAATATTCATGTTGAAATTATTTAAATGTTCTATTTGAATTTCTATTTGATGCGCATGAATTTTTTGTTGCCTAAAGCCACTATGTAACCCACTTCAGCACCTTCGATGAGGTCGTCACGCAGTTCTTTGGGTATAGGCACCTCGAATGTTTCATAATTTTCCAGATCCATAAGTTGCACATCACTACCCATTAAAGCCAGAACCTGGGCAGTCCTTTTATCAATTATGGGGATGTCGATTTTAGAGTCAACTGGTTTGACTATGTTTCTTTTCTGGTTATCGAAAATTCCAATGGCATCTACCCGTGCTTTGGCTGCCCCGTGTTTACCCGGGGATGATGTCTGGATGTTCACTATTTTGGATGCTTCACCATCCAGTATAACATATTTACCTACTTTTAAAGTTTTAACTTCCACTACTTTTTTTGACATTTAAATTAACCTCCGATTAATCCGCATTAAAAAAATTAATTTCTAAATTCATTAGAAAACATTAATTTATAATTAAAGGAGAGCAAAGATTAGATCATTCATGTTAATGTAGAGGGCTATATTTTTTTCAATATTTAAACTTTGAGTGATAGCATGAAAGTATCCATAACATCAGGAAAAGCAGAAGGTCCAACAATACTCAATGCATTTGATAATGCCCTGCTTGATGCAGGAATAGGAGATGTAAATCTTATTAAAGTTTCTAGTATTCTACCTACAGGAGCAGAAATAGTGGAATTACCCGAATTTCCAGCTGGGAAGATGGTAAACACCGTGCTTTCCTATGTTTCATCCAATCAGAAGGATGATCATTTATGCGCAGTTATAGCGGTGGCCATAGCTGATGAACTGGGATGTGTAGTGGAGCATGGCGATGTAAATAAGGATTCTGAAGAAGTTAAAGGAGAAGCTCTTGAAATGGTTAACAGCATGATGCAGGTGCGTGGATTTGAAATTAAGGATATAATCATTAAATGCCAAGAGCACCAGGTTAGAAAACAGGGAGCAGCAATAGCAGCACTGGTTTATCTGGAATAGGAGGGATTACCAAATGGAGGATTCAAAATTCTGGAGTGATGTTTCACAAAAAATAATGAAGGAAGTTCACCAGACAATCACCCCGCTTGTTGGGGAAAAAGAAGCCGGGGAAATAGTTAAAATGGGCGCAGATGGCACACCCACCAAATTAATAGATTTAGTTGCCGAAGAAAAAGTTGTTGATGTTTTAGAAGGAGTAGAAAGACCCCTGATCCTGGTGAGTGAGGAGATTGGCAGGATAAATATTGGGTCTGGTTCTCCCGAGGTTATTTTTGTGGTGGATCCCCTGGATGGAACTAGCAACGCAGTTAAAAATATACCAGCATACGGAATATCACTGGCCATTGCAAAAATTAATGATATGGACAGATCAATGACCATACAGGATATAGAAATGGGATTTGTGAAAAATTTCGCAACAGGAGATATTTACCAGGCAATTAAAGGTGGAGGTGCAGGTTTAAACGGCCAGGATATTAGCACATCCACTCTAACTGATATTTCCAGATCTTCCATTGGAGCTTACATCTACCGAGCCGATATGGAGAAGGTGGATAAAATATGTAAGATGATAAGGCGTATGCGTATTATGGGATCAGTAGCTATCGAGCTTTGTTATGTGGCTGATGGGACCTACGATGCTTTCATGGATATACGTGGTAATTTAAGGATAGTAGATATTGCAGCAGCGAAATTGATAATTGAGGAAGCTGCTGGAATAGTAACTGATGAATATGGGCAGCCATTAAATGGCAAACTAAATGTTTTAGATAGAACCTCCATAATTGCTTCCGGCAATAGTAAATTTCATCAAGAAATGATTAGACTTATAGGGGGAATATAAGATGAAAATAGGAGTTGTAAGCCGTTTAGATATGGAAGAATCCATACAGTTGACTGAAGAAATAATAGAATTTCTTTTAAAGAAAGATATTGAAGTCTTAATTGATAAATCCGTATCAGAATACTTGAATAAGTACCAAAACATGGCTACCCCTCTGGAAGAAATGGATACTGATATCATCATAGCTGTTGGCGGAGATGGAACCATATTGAGGGCTCAAAGCTTTATAAGCTCCAAAAATATACCCTTATTGGGTATAAACATGGGTACTGTTGGATTTCTAACTGAAATTGATCCAGAACATGTTTTCGAATCCCTGGAACAGGTATTAACTGGTGAATATGAAGTTGAAAAAAGAACTCAGCTTCAATTCAAGCATAACAAGGAAATAAGCAACGCACTGAATGAAGTGGTTATAATGACCCGTAAACCAGCCAAAATGTTGCACATGGAGATAATTGTTGATGATGAGGTAGCAGAAGTACTTAAAGCAGATGGGTTAATCATATCTACGCCCAATGGATCTACCGCTTATTCTATGTCTGCTGGTGGGCCAATTGTAGATCCCCAAGTGGCAGCATTTATAATTGTTCCAATTTGTCCATTTAAATTGGGGCACCGTCCAATAGTAGTGTCTGAAGATAGTGAGATAAAATTTAAATTGCTCCGGGAAGGTAAAAAGGCCATAGCAGTTATAGACGGCCAGTCAGAAGAGGAGATAAACTATATGGATGAAATTATTTTTAGCAAATCAGATGACAAAGCCTGTTTTGTAAGACTGTCCACAGGTTTCTACAGGAAAATCAGGGAAAAACTCATCAAAGGTGGAATAATTGATTAAAGGATTTTAAACATGTTGGATAAGATTTTAATTGTGGATATGACTCATGGGGGAGTTAAACTAGCCACTGAATTTTCTAAGCTGAACTGTGATGTTTTTGCATGGGATATTTACCATACTTTAAATAAAGAGCAGAAGGAACATCTCCAGATTAATAAGGTTGAACTGGTGGATGAAGATTTTATCACTGAAAATGAAGTATTTATAGTTGCACCTGTTCACTGTAACTTAGAACATCCTGTGCACATGACCCATCATGAGGCAGTGGGGTATTTATTGAAATCAAGTGTAAATGTTCCAGTAATAGAGGTTACTGGAGTAAAAGGGAAGACAAGTGTCGTTTATATGCTAAAGGAGATATTTAATGATGTAAATCCACTGATATTAAGCAGTCTGGGTATTGAAATTGGGGACATGGTATTAGAAAGGGATGTAAGCATAACTCCAGCCAATATTATAACTGCATGGGAGTTGGGACAGAAATATAACCCTGGAATTTTTATAGTGGAAAATTCATTGGGGGGTACTGGATTAGCCAGTGTTGGAATTTTAACTAACATTGTTGAGGATTATTCTATAGCTTCTGGGACCAAAAAAGCCAGCCAGGCAAAAGAACAAATTTTTAAAAGTGGTTTGGTGGTCTGTGACATAGATCCATACCAGAAATTTTATATCCATTACAGAGAAAAAACCAACACATCTGGTCTGACAAATGGCAATGTAAGAACTCGAGGCATCACATACGGACTTAAAGAATCTACTTTTAATGTGGAGGTGCAGGGACTTAAAACTATCTCCGGAGAATTTTTACATGACAAATTCCAAGTTGAAACCTTTGCACCGGCACCTCACCATGTAGAAAATGCCTTATCTGCCATATGCGTATCTTTATCTTGTGGAAAATCAATTGAAGACATAAAAACAGGTTTGAAGAATTTTCATGGTTTAATAGGTAGGACTTCCCTTAAATTTAATGAAGACACAGTTATTATAGAGGAGATAAACCCTGGTATAAATGTAACGGCTGTTGAAAGAGCTCTTGGGATGTTGAAGCACCTTTCTAGAAGTGTGGTGATTTTTGGGGGTCAATATGGTGTTACCTGTGAAGAAATCCATGAAGAATCTGTATCTCAAGTGTTAAATGAGATAAATAATGATATAGGCCTTATACTCACTGATGAGTTGGGGGCGGCAATTAATCATAGGATAAAAAGAGATGTAAATTACGAGGAAGATTTTTACATGGCAGTTGAGTATGCGAAAAAGCATTATCAAAATATCCTATTGATTTACAGATCTAATTTTCTAGATATCGACCATAGGTAGTATGTAAGAAAACATTCAAATGTATAAATGTAAAATTCTAAAGTACATTGATTATTAAAATATACTTTTTAAGAGTTTAATGATACATAATAACTTAATCAAAATTATATATAAAGAAATTACTTTAACCTAAGAAAGTACTTTAACTATCGGAGGATGATCATCGTTGAAAGCAGGTACCCGGGGGAGTAGACTGGCAATGGTGCAAACAGAACACATAATAAAAGAGTTATCTGAAATCACCAGTCAAAAAACTGAAGTGGAAGTAATCAAAACTACTGGAGATAAGATCAAGGATTCCCAACTTTATAACATGGATGTTAAGGGAATATTTACCCGAGAACTTGATAAAGCGGTTTTAGAAGGTGAAGTTGATTTTGCAGTTCACAGCCTCAAAGATCTTCCCACAGAACTTGTAGATGGCCTGGAAGTCGTTTCAATTCCCCCAAGAGAATCCCCAAGAGAGGCCCTAATATCACCATACGGATGGGATGAGATCCCTGAAGGAGGGACTTTAGGCACCAGTAGTCTAAGAAGAGAAGCTTTTATTAACCATTATCTAAAGAATGTACATATAAAGTCCGTTAGAGGAAATGTGGAAACGCGTATAAACAAAGTTTTAAATGGAGAATATCATGGTATAATATTAGCTGAAGCCGGGTTAAAAAGACTCGGACTTCAAGAACATGTTAAACAAGTATTTCCTACGGAGTATTTTACTCCGGCAGCTGGTCAGGGAGCACTGGCCATAGTTGCTAGAGAGGACAGCGAATTTAATGGTATACTCAGAAAATTAAATCACACACCAACAGCCCTGGAAGTTAAAGCTGAAAAAACAGTTTTAGAAGAACTTGGCGGGGGCTGTCAGTGGCCCCTGGGAGCTAATGCGCATGTAGAAGGAAATAAGTTGTATTTATATGCAATTTTACTCACCAGGCAGGGTGAAGTGATATCAAAAGTTCATTTAAGAGGTCCAATATCAGATGCCCAGAAAATGGGTGAAAAAGCGGCTAAAATTATCAAGGAGGATAGCTAGTGAGAAGTGTTAATGTTGGCGTTATTGGGGTGGGTGCCATGGGCCAGAATCACGTGCGTGTCTATTCCAAAATCAAAAATGCTAACCTCCTGGCCATTTCAGATTTAACAAAAGGAACCCTGTCCAAGGTTTCTAAAGAATATCATACGGTAGGTTACGTTGATTATGGTAATGTTTTAGAAATGCCGGAAATAGAAGCAGTAAGCGTCTGTGTACCAACCACCTATCATTACGAGGTGGTCATGAAGGCCATTGAGCAGGGAAAGCATGTTTTAGTGGAAAAACCCATAGCATTCACTCTGGATGAGGCCAAGGAAATGGTGGATGCTGCACAGGATGCCGGGGTAAAATTAGCCACCGGACACGTTGAAAGATTCAATCCTGCTGTACTAGAAGCAAAAAGACTTATTGATGATGGTGTAATTGGAGAAGTGGTATCCGCATCAGCAAAAAGAGTAGGTCCCTTCCCACCTAGAATAAAAGATGTCGGAGTCACTATAGATTTGGCAATACATGAAGTAGATATTATGTTCTACTTATTTGACAGTCCAGTATCCCGAGTTTACGCAAATATGGGTAGTAGATTAGAAAAATGTGAATATGAAGACCATGCAGAGTTGATGATGAAGTTTGAAAGTGGTACTGTCGGTGTACTGGAGACTAACTGGCTTACGCCCTATAAGAAGAGAGAATTAGAGATAATTGGTGTAGATGGTATAATATCCATCGATTACATAGACCAGGCAGTGAAATTATATGGAAAAAACGCCCAGAAAATAAACGTAACCCATAAAGAACCATTAAAAGAAGAATTAAACTCTTTTTTATCGTGTATCATTAATGATGAAGAACCAAAAATTACAGGTGAAGACGGAATACATGCGTTAAAAGTAGTATTAGCCGCAATGAAGTCAGCAAAATCAAAAGACCCAATAAACATGAATGAAGTTTAATTTAAATGATATACTTAATGGATTAATTTAATTTTGTATGGATGTGTTAAATATGAATGAAAAACTCATAAAAGAGGCACATAAACTTAGAAGCAGAGGCTTCACCACAGGTGAAATCGCAGATGAACTAAACGTATCCAAAGACACGGCCAGATGGCTTATTCTGGGGGGTGTAAAGGGAAAAACGGGAAAAGAACATGAAAAGGCCCCCCTGGACATAGCAATAAACTGGAAGAGTCTGGGTGGAAGTTCCCTGAGAATGAAATATGTTTCTGCAGCCATGGCAGACATGGCATTGGAACAGGGCGAACCTGATGTAGTTGTAGGAATTGCAGTAAGTGGAATACCATTTGCCATTATGATGGCCGACATAATAGAAGCAGACATATCTATATTCCACCCCACTAAGACCCATAAAGAAGAAGATGCCAAGGGAACAGTAAGCAGTAACTTCGCTACAGTAGATGGTCGTCGGGTGGTAATTGTAGATGATGTGATTACCAGCGGAAGGACTGTAACCGAAGCAATCAAGGCATTTAAAGACTTAGGTGCAGAGCCCATTGCCGTAATAGTTCTTATAGATAAAAAAGGTATAGATGAATTGGAAGGAGTGCCTGTTGAGTCCTTGATTGGGGTTAGTAGGTTAGGGTGACTCTTTTTTTTATTTATTAATTCTATAATTCTATTTTTTTATTTCTGATTAGATTTTTGAGATATTACATATCATTTTTTATTATTATGGACAAGTTATTACTTCTCATATGCTCTTACTCAATCCTAACTAATCTTAAATATCATAATGTATCTCCTGGAGGGATCTCATGGCAGGTATTAAATCAATTAAAAAATCAGGTATTAAGAAGCCAAAAAGTAGCGAATTGCTTATAATCCCTAGTAAAAAGCTTTTAAACTGGTATAAATATGAAAAGGAGGTGTAAAACGTGGTTGAACATTGTTTAGCATGTGGACAAAAGAAAACAGATTATAAGTCTATTTTGGTTGGTATGTACTTCGTTTCTGCCTGGATATTTGCTGGTGAAGTACTGTTGATGATTTTACAAGTATGATAAATTGAATGATGAATAAGCACCAGTTACATGATCATTATGGAATTTTTAGGCCTAGAATCAGGATTACACCAGATATCAAACGTAAACATCAAATGGAGATAATGGAAGAAGCCTGGAAGCTATTTAACTGGATGCATAATGAAGAGATGAAAAAGCAGAAGAGTTTGAATGATTATTGAATAACAAATTGTCTGGATAAATTACTTTATAACTCTATCTGGCCATACGCTTTAAAATTTATAACCCTTGATTATCCTCTGGTTCCTTAGTGGGTTTAGGAACTTGTGAATAAGAAATTTCTGCCACTTATTTTAGTCTCAAAAATATATATTAAGTATAAAATACTTTTTTGAGTTCCAAAAATACCCATTCAAATCCTTCCCATAGATTCAAGTACAATACCGGTTTTTTTTTAACTTCGGAAAATCTAATCATAATATCAAAATTCTGCAAAACCCAAATATGATGATTTTTTAAGATAACCGATAATGTGTGTAGAATCGTCATCTTTATCTGTTAAAATATAAATAGAATTTAAATAAATGGTAAGGTAATGGTTTGATGAAGGAAAAAGATTTTAACTGGATAAAAAGCTCAGAATTAGATGATAAAGGTCTTCAAAGTGCTTATGATATTATTGATGTCTTAATTTTGTATTTATCAGTGGCTAATAATCCAGAATTACCGGATAATTTAAGGGCTTTTTTTAATGAAATGGTTGAAAGTTATCTGGAACATAATCATACATCCTTAGATGAAATTTATCAGAAACATTTCAATGAGTAATAATTCATTTAATTTTAGCATTTTCACATATTTCTTTTTCCAAAAAAAAAATTAGGAATCCCATATTGGGATTTATTTTTGATATATTAAAACAGAAGATTATTAGGATACCCTGTACCTTAAAATAGCAGCAATACCACCAAATGCCTTTAATAATTGTATTCCTTCTTCAGTTTCAGTGGATATGATTTCTAATTCTGATCCAACTTCTTCTGCCATGTCTACAAAGTCATCTATCATGTCCAGTCCTTCTTCTGTTTTTAATTTCTCACCACAGGTAGGACAGTCTAATTCTGCTTCTTCAACTTCCATTTTAACAGTTTTTTCTGTTTTTCCCTGACATGCAGGGCAGTGGAAGATCAATCTTTTCTTTTTTAAATCTTCAGATAGAAGCAATATGTCAACTGCACCCATTTTAAGGTTGTGTCTTACTTCTGCTTCACCATAGGATGCCAGCCCATTTTCATCCACAAGTTCATGCAGAAATCTCTGCATCAGCTTCTTCTCCCTCATAACATCTATTTCAGTTAGAATATCCATTGATTTGTCCATTACTTCCCTTATACCGAATTCACCGGTGTAGGAAGTGTCCACTGAAGTGATGATCTTCTGTTTAATCTCATGGTGAAGATAATCTCCTTCAATAAATTCCTCTTTGGTGTGGCCCGGGCCTCCAATTATGATCCCTTTAAGGTCAGGTAGTTCTAGAAATGCCTCATTCATATGTTCACCTATCCTCTTTTTGAATTCATGGGCTGCGAGATCTATGAGTCGATCAAACCTTCTCTGAGACTGTCCACCCGCTTTATGTTTACCAGGCACGCCGCTTGTAAGATGTTTAACAATATCGATCCTTTTACCCCTTAATATGGCGATGGTGGCTTCTTTACGGTCGATAACAGCGAGTCCGTAAACATCTTTTTCAGCCAGAATTTCCTGAAGTGGTTCCAGGAAGAATTCATTGTTACAATGGTAGATGTAAGTTTGCACTTTTTCTGGTGGTTCGAAGACATAGGTTTCCATTTTCTCTGTTCCGGGACCTCCTTTGGGAATCATTCCCACGAATAATACCAGTCCATTTTCTGGTGGTCTGGGAAAGAGCTTCATACGCTGCATAATAACTTCAATAGCAGACTGAACATTTTTCTTAGTTGATTTGCTTTTGATATTAGCGCTTTGGCTTAGCTCCTCCCGCATATGTTTTACCACATCACTGATCTGCTTATCTGGAGGTATATATACGGAAACGAGCTCTGTACCCCGCCCACGTTTTTGGGATAATTCATCCAGGGTCCTTTTAACCTCGTAAATCTCCTTTGATGATACCTCTGACATATTTAAAATCACTCCTTTTTTATATAAAATTATCAAGTAAAGTTAGATGTAAAAATAATATTTTATATATTAAACTATGGGAATGATAATTATCTGTAACGATACATTTTGGAACAATTATCTCCCCTTTGTTTTATTATTTTTAGGTTAAATAAATACGCTGTTTTTGACCTTTAAATAGTTTGTAGGTGGGTTAAAATATACTTTTTTATTACTTATCTGTCAATTTTGATTATAACAAGGAATAATATAGGCTGTTTAAGAATAATCACCACTTTATTTTTGTATTACCATTTAAAAAATTTATTATTAATTATCTGTTTCGAAAAAAAATTTATAAATTAATTAGATAATCTTTTAACAATCTTTCGAGAAGCTGGCTGAACTATGGACTCTCTGACAAAAAAAATTCAGGGTTAACATAGTAAGAACCCGAAAAAGTAGAGGGATATATGGATTCAAACCTCTAAATCCATATTTTTTTTGATTTTGAAGTCCATTATCCATCAAGGAAAATGTATCTAAACTCTTTCATTTTTACTTTAAATGTATATCAATAATATGAGAAAATATCGAATGAGAAAATATCGAAATTTTCTATTATTACATTATAATTATTATATAATAGATTATTTATATATTTGATATTTAAATACCAAGTGTATACTGGAAAAACTAAAAATTATCTGATTGATATTCTAAATGGAAGTTTTTAGATAAAGGGTGATTGAATGAAAATCGTGGTTACCATCGGGGGATCCATACTAGTTCAAGATAATAATTATAAAAAATTTGAAGAATACGCGGAGATAATCTCCCAGATGAATAATGAACATAAACTCTATGTGGTGGTAGGCGGGGGTAAACCAGCACGCGACTATATCAGCATGGCCAGAGGTTTAGGGGCATCAGAGGCATTGTGTGATGATATTGGAATTGATGTTACCCGTTTAAATGCCAGACTCCTCATCACTGCAATGAGTGAAATTGCATATCCCGAGGTTCCCCACAATTTCGCTGAAGCCTTAGAATATTCAGAGTCAGGTAAACTTGTAGTTATGGGGGGTACTGAACCAGCCCACAGTACAGATGCGGTGGGCAGTATTTTAGCCGAATTTGTTGGAGCTGATCTAATTATAAACGCCACGTCAGTGGATGGTTTATATGACAAGGATCCCCATAAAAATAGCGATGCAGTTAAAATTGATGAAATTACAGCTTCAAGAATGATGGAACTTCTCTCTAACAAGGATACCAAGGCAGGGACCTATGAATTTTTTGACCACACAGCCATTGGCATCATTAAAAGATCCAGAATCAAAACGGTAATTGTAGATGGGACCATTCCAGAAAACCTTTATAAAGCGGTTTTTGAAAAAATTGGAACTATAATTTTGCCCGAATAGAATTGGAAATTTTTAATTTGTATCCCTTCAAAGATGATAATGAACACCTAAAGTTAATAAATAATAATAAAAACAACAAAGGAGTTATATATATGGCAGTAGAACCACATAAACACTGTCCTGGCTGCGGCTCACCAATGCCCATGAGCGAACGTACCTGTTCGCCCCGATGCCAGCAGATAATTGGAGAAAACGAGAAAAAACTTAAAAGAACAAAAACATTCCTCTACATAATATTTGCAATATTCATCATAGCCTGGCTTTATTTCATGTTAGGGTAACCTATTCTAGATTTAGGATAAATGAATATCTGTTGATAATTAGTAAGAAACTTAAATACTAATGGAAAATTGATAAAATTTTTTTTAATATTTTTTATATTTTAAGTTATTAATTAAGTTATTAGGGAGCTTTTTAAGTCATCATGGTGGCACGATATCCTCAAGCCCCTTCCTCATCTGTTCCCTTTTTTCTTCGTTTTTCTTCTGTCTTTCCCGCCATTCATTAAGGAATTCCAGGGCAAGCTCGCTTATTTCACTTATGGCTGTGTTTAAGGGTTCTTGAGATTTTAATGATATAACTTCGATTTCAGAACCATCATCTGTTTTATTTATTACCACGAATGCAATTGGTTCAACAGCCGCCCCACCACCAGCACCAAGGCCTTGAGATCCTTTATTTGGACTATCAGTGCCCTGTCCAGCACCAAAACCCATTCCTATTCTGGTGACAGGAATTAAAATCCTTCCTTCACTTTCTATTGGTTCCCCGATCACATTATCCATACTTAAAACTTTCAAAAGCCCTTCTAAAGTCGAATTTATAGGATCTGCATCGCCCACAATAATTCCTCCTTGTAAATTTATGAAATTGACAAATTATTATTCATTATTCTATTTCTCTGTAAATATATGGAGGTATATAAAAATAAATATGATGTTTGATTATCTGGTATGTTTAAATGTAAATTATAAGTTAAGAATTTTCCAGGGAAAGGGGGTCTATTTATATCTCAATATTGAAGTCTAAAAATTAATGGATAGTGTGTTGTGATGCACTGGAAATATTAACTAAACACAAATACTAATTATCTGGAACTCATGCAGTTATTAAAGTGTATTTAAAGTTTAAAATTTGATTTTAATAATATATTAACCAATAATCTTTGGGAGTTCAAAATAGAAGGTTGAACCTTCTCCGAGTTCTGATTCTACCCAAATTCTTCCACCATGCCTTTCTACAATTCTTTTACAAATAACTAGACCAATACCTGTTCCCTCATATTTTTCCCTGGGGTGTAGTCTTTTGAAGATTTTGAAGATCTGTTCATGATACCGGCTATGGATACCTATACCTTCATCTTTTACACTAAATAACCAATTTTCTGACAATTCCTCTACAGAAATGTGGATTTTTGGAGGCCCTCCCCTCTGGAATTTAATGGCATTGGTAATCAGGTTATGTAATAGCTGGTTAATCTGTGATGGGTCACCCATTATAACTGGTAGATAATCATATGAAATTTGGGATTCATTATAGGTAATTGATGTTTTTAAATTGTCTAAAACTTCATTTAAAACTACGTCCATATGAACTGGTTCAGATTTTTTTTCCCGAGTGCTCAGCTGAGAAAATGTTTGTAGGTCATCTATCAGATCCTTCATTCGCTGAGCACCATCCATTATGAAATCTATGTATTCATCGGCATCTTCATCATATATGCCTTTATAACGCCTTTTCAGGAGCTGGCTGAAACTACTCACCATTCTTATGGGTTCCTGTAGGTCATGGGAGGTTATGTATGTAAGCTGTTCAAGTTGCCGATCGAATCTTTCTTTAACCTGATTTAAAGCTTCTTTAGTCTTCTTGTGCCGTGTATTTTCAACCATTGTCCAATTTCCTTCGCGCTTTATCAATGTAAATTGGTGATTGTTCACAGCATCGATGATCTGGTTAGCATCACATTCATCCAGGGGATAGGAGCACAGGACCATTATTTGTAAATTATCAACTATTCTATCCAGTTTTTCCTCATAGTCAATCAGATCATCCCAATCTTTTTTATCCAGGAAAGAGACATTTCCAGTGACTCTTAATCCTTCATAGCCTCTATGTGTACTTTCATTTACTTTTTCCACCCAGCCCTTTAGAACGTTTTTTGAATTGAACTCATCATAATTAATATACCATTCATTATATGGGATGATTTCAAGTTGTTTTGTATCCAGATACTTCTTTATATCTGGCATCACTTTTTGCATTGATTCTATGGCTTCTTCTACGCTTAAAGGATTGGAGGTAATCCAAATGCAAAATTCGTTATTTTCTAAACCAGCTTTAAAATAAGGAACAAGGATATTAGTTAGATCTTCCTTAGTCTGATAGAAATGGCAAAAATGCGTACCCCAATCCATATCATCGATGATACCTACGCCGGAACTTCTAAGCATATTCATTGAAAAAATTCTCCTTAGTTAAAAACTGTATTAATTATACTTTTTTGGAAATCATTAATTGTATTTATTATCTTTTTAGTATTAATTAATGATTTTTAAAAAAAAATATCATTTCTAAAAAACATTTCTCTACAAATAATAATATTATAGATTTAAAATGAGCAGGTCCTATAAATTAAATATTGATAAATAATGTTTCAGGCCTAAAAAAAACGAAGACCTGTAAAAAAGGAGTTTATAAGGTCACGCCCATATCGAGCTGTTCAGTGAGTTCTTTGTATCTGTTTCTGATGGTTACCTCGGTAACTCCTGCAATATCAGCAACGTCTCTCTGGGTTTTTCTCTCACCAAGAAGTACGGATGCAATGTATAAAGCGGCTGCAGCAACACCAGTAGGCCCTCTTCCAGATGTAAGTCCTTTTTCCATGGCTTTTTCAATTATTTCAATAGCTTTAGATTGTACTTCACCAGAGAGGTTTAATTCACTGGCAAACCGTGGAACATAGTCAACTGGTGATGTGGGTGGTAGTTTTATGTTTAATTCTCTGGTCAGGAACCGATATGTTCTACCTACTTCCTTTTTACTTACCCGGGATACTTCTGCAATTTCATCTAAAGTACGGGGTACGTTACATCTTCTACAGGCGGCGTATAGCGATGCAGCTACTACTCCTTCGATACTTCTACCACGTATGAGCTTGTTTTCTACAGCGTTTCTGTAAACGACAGAGGCAGCTTCCCTGACACTCCGGGGCAGACCTAACCTGGATGAATCTCTATCAAGTTCGCTTAAGGCAAAAGCCAGGTTTCTTTCAGTTGCACCGGATATTCTGATTTTTCTCTGCCATTTTCTTAAACGATACCATTGAGCACGGTTTCTGGCAGGGATGTCCCTTCCGTAAATATCCTTGTTTCTCCAGTCAATCATGGTGGAGAGACCTTTATCATGTATGGTATAGGTTATTGGTGCTCCTACCCTTGTTCTTTTATCTCTCTGTTCATGGTCAAAGGCCCTCCATTCAGGCCCCATATCTACCAGGTTATCATCGATTACCAGACCACAGGCTCCGCACACTATTTCACCTCGCTCGTGGTCATTGATGAGTTTTTCTGAGTCACATTCAGGGCATTTGGTTTCAATCTTTTCGATTTCTGAAACTTCCTGTCTCATATGTTCCTTTTCTGAGACTTCTGGTTTGATTTCATCATTAATAGTAGTCTTTTCCTTTAGTTCTTCCTTCGTTTCCGTCGCCCCCATTTTTTATTGCTTTTTTTTGATACATAGAGGGTTTCTCCAACTCGATATTCAATATTTTTAGAATTTTTTGCGCTAATTTTTATTGATATATATGGCTCTTTTGTGGGACCAAATACATCACTGATAGTGCCAATTCTTTTTTTATTTTTCAAAAAAACAGCCAGTCCGAAACCTGGGGTTTGGTTGGATCTTACTATGATTCTACCCCTATTGGAGATGTGAGAGATGTTTCCTAACTTCTTCATGTATCAACCGAAAATTTTATATAGTAATTTATATATATGAACTACTATATAAAGGTTTCGATAAAATTAAATATTATATGGCATGATTTATATGATTTTTGGATTATTGGTAGGACGTTGTTTCATGTCTTTGATACGTTTTCCATAGTATAAAGCGCAAATTGCCCCTATTATGGTTGGTAATATATAACTAACGAACCTATCAATGAGATTAGCCGACATAGACACGTCTCCGGACACACCAATTACTGCGAAGAGGCCGACAATTATAGCTTCACGTATTCCCCAAGAACCAGGGAGAAGGGGTACGAGCATGATAAAAATACCTATGGTATAAATGATTATCAGGGGTATTAAAGGGGGATTAACGCCTACTGTTACAAAGCAAACATAGATACGTAATATATCCATACCCCACATTAAGAAGGAAAGAATGAATCCAATGACTAACGCTCTTCTATCTTTAATCACCTGAATGAATCCTGTAGAAAAGCTGTTGATGTAATAAGTTATTTTGGAATTGACTTCTGAGATAGTTAATTCACTTTTAAATAATTTCTTGAAGAATGGATATATTGATTTCACAATTCTGATAATCACTCTTTGAGCTATTTCTTTACTATAAACTACGTATAATAGGATGGCGAAGAAGAACAGAGAGACTAATATCAATACAGATACAATTATCTTGGTGTATAAAGGTATATTCCAGCCGAGAATGAAGATTGCAGCGAAGAGGGATATGATCACAAAGGGGAAGAATTCAAAAACCCTATCTGCAGTTACTGATGCAAACCCTATCTCAAAGGGAGTTTTGTTGTTGGCAGTCAAAAGATACGCCCGTAAGGGTTCTCCCCCAGCTGCACCAGGAGTTATGTTGTTTCCAAAATCACTGGCAAATAACATTGTCAGCAGACTCCCAAAGGGAATATCTTCATTTACAGTAGATAAAATCAATTTCCATCGGTAAGTCCAAATCAGGTAAATAGCTGCCTCCATTAGTATTAGAAAAAGAATCAGATACCAGTTAGCGTTCATCAATATATTAATAGTATCCCCAAGACCGACAATCAACATTATAATGAAGACAATAATGAATGCAATTGCAAATGATAGGATTATACTCCATTTATGTTTGCGGATAGTTTCGTAGGTATCTTCCATAATTTCAAATCCATAAGATATTAAAAATTAAGTTTTGGGGTTAAAAATTCGAAATGAATTTATTTATTGAATATGCTTGCCAGGGAATATCCTTCATCCACTTTTTTGGCTATTTTCTTTTCATCCTCTTTTATCTGCATTGCTTTACGTAATGCTTGGGGGAAAAGTTCTCCAGGCACCACAACAACACCACATTCATCTCCCAGAGCTACATCACCCGGGTTGACAGTGATGTCCTCATATTGCAGAGGAACATTAATTTCTCCTTCCCCTCGAGGGTATCCTGCATTAGGTACTATGGATTTGGAAAACACGGGATAATTCAGTTCGCGAATTGCAGCTACATCTCTGGTAGCACCATAGATTATGGTACCGCCAATACCTTTATATGATGCATTTTTTGATGTTAGCTCACCCCAAACTGCAACATCATCTTTATCTACATTAATAAATAATATATCCCCTTTTCCTGCCATTTCAATTGCCTTTAAGGGGGTTCCCCAGTCATAGGCACATGTACTAACGGTTATTATTTTACCCAGGATTTTATATTCATCTTTAATGGGTTTTATCCCAGGAATTACTGGGATGTAATCTAGTAAATCCTTAAGTGCGTCTGACAGTTGGGGGGTGCTCAATTTATTCTTCCATTCGGAGTAACTTTCTTGGCGTGCAAATCTCTTTAAAAGCTTTTCTGGTGAGATTTCCATTTTTCTGTTCATAAATATCAGTCCTGATGTATTGGAATTTCTTTAACTACGGTATTGATGGCAACAACCACATCGATACTGTGGATTAGTTAGCCGTATTGTTCATGGGTTGGGATATTCCTTCAAAATCGGGATATCTACCTGACAAGGTGGCTTTATTGTTCTCTGTTTTCTTCATCTATCTCCATTGAAGTTAAATTTGCATCCACAAATACATATTTCACTTAAATCATTATTGAGATCAGCTAGGTTAGGTTTCTGGGGGTATATGAATTCAAATCTATTCTTGTCAGGCCTTTGTGCACTTTTATTTTCTCCGATTTTAATGAGTTAAGAAATTAATTTAAGAATATAGGTTTTATTAGCTGATTTTTAACTAGCTAATACTTCTTTTTATAAATTATTTAAAAGTTTACCTTAAATAGAAATAAGGTAACTAGCCAATAGAAAATATTAATCAGATTATTGTGTATCATCGATAAAATTAAAGAGATTTAATTGAAGAATCAAGGTGTAATTTGCTTTTTTTGGGACAAATAACCTTTAAGAATTGGAAAAGGTTCATTTGAAAACATCATCAATTTTATATGTAACTTGTTTTATATAAATTGAATAGATACTAACTAGTAATCATAAGGACTTCAAAATGAGTTATCAAAAATTGTTATCTATAATGGAAGAACTCCAACACTATGCAGAACAGGGAATGCCCATTATCATCGAGGGTAAAAAAGACGAAAAGTCTTTAAAAGAACTGGGAATTGAGGGTAATTTTATTAAAGTTTCTGGTTCCCCATACAAACTATTTGAAATTGCAGAAATTGCTGCTCAATCTTCCAAAATTATTATATTAACTGATTTCGATAAAAAAGGCAATGAACTTGCCCAAAAACTTTCAGAAGATATACAAAGACTTGGTTCTTATCCAAACCTTCAAATCCGAAGAAGAATTATGGGAATCACCCGCAGATATATCAAAGATATAGAGAGTCTTTCCAGACACCTCCACCAGCTGGAACTTGAAGAATACCCTTATGGTGTAACTGGTGATTACTACCTGGAATGTTCAGGTAGCGTAACCAAGTAACGCTGTAATAGCGACTATCAGTATCTATACAATTAGGGAGGCCCATAAAATGGGAAAAGGCGAAGAAATAAGTACAACTAAATATCTCATTCACGCTCAAATTAATGCTAATGGAATTGTGGAAAAGCCCGATGTGGTGGGTGCTATTTTTGGCCAAACCGAGGGACTTTTAAGCAATGATCTTGATTTAAGAGAATTACAGAAGACCGGAAGAATCGGAAGAATTAAAGTTAACATCAACTCCAAAGCCGGCCGATCCAAAGGAGAAATCATCATACCATCCAGTCTCGATCGGGTGGAAACCGCTATACTGGCGGCATCACTGGAAACCATAAACCGGGTGGGGCCATGCGAAGCCTACATCCAGGTTTCTAAAGTAGAAGATGTAAGGGCGGTAAAAAGAAGGAAAGTAGTGGACCGGGCCAAAGAACTCTACAAGGGAATGATGGAAGAAGTGACCCCCGAAAGCCTCAAAATGATAGAAGAGGTTAAGGAGGCCATGAGAATCCATGAAATCACTGAATATGGTGATGAAAAACTTCCTGCAGGTCCTAACGTCATCTCATCTGACGCCATCCTGGTGGTGGAAGGAAGGGCTGACGTACTTAATCTGCTACGATACGGAGTAAAAAATGCCATAGCAGTTGAGGGAGTAAGCGTACCAAAACCTGTGGCAGAACTAACTAAAAATAAAACAGTAACCGCATTTCTAGATGGTGACCGTGGAGGAGAACTTATATTGAAGGAATTACTCCAGGTAGGGGAAGTGGACTACGTCACCAGAGCACCAAAGGGTAAAGAAGTTGAAGATCTAACTAAAGATGAAGTTATGGTTGCATTAAGGGATAAAATACCTGTGGAACAGATATACCATGACATGGGGATAAAAACTAAAAAGCCCGCATCAGCTCCACCAGAACCCAACAAAGGCGAAGACAAAATAAAGGTATTGAAAGGTATCTTAAAAGAGCTGGAAGGATCAGGAAATGCAGAGATATTGGACGATGCATTAAATATCCTGAAAGAGGTCAAAGTAGAAAATCTCTATGATGAACTAAAAAAGGTCAACAACAACGTATATGCTGTTGTCTTTGATGGAGTAATTAGCCAGAGGTTAATAGATATCTCCAAAGAAAAGGGTTTAAAACACATAGTTGCGGTTAGAATTAGTGAAGTGGTGAAAAAACCTAATAACATCAAGGTAATAACCAGATAAACCAGATTTAATTCTTAATTTTTTTATATTTTTTTATTTTATTATTAAAACTTGTACAGGGGGTTTCTTTATGTATGTAAATATGGATAAAGAATTTCTAAAGGATATAAAGACAACTAAAGACATCTTAATTCCTAAGGATCCCTTAGACAGGGTTATTGGTCATGATGATATTATAGACTTTGTTAAAATCGCTGCTAAACAACGGAGAAACCTGCTCTTAGTAGGCCCTCCAGGGATTGGGAAGTCACTCATTGCACAGGCCATATCCTTCCATCTTGGAAATCCCAATGAAGAAATAACTGTAGTCCATAACCCTGAAAGGCCGGAAAGACCCTTCGTTGAAGTCAAAACCCGAAAGGAGATGGAGACTGAAAAAAGGGATATTCAGATGGCTGAAGGTGAAATTGTAAGCCCAGAAAGCGTGCCTGAAGCAGTTGCCGAGCGATTAGGATTTAGATGTGTTCACTGTGGAAGTTACAACAATGCTTATCAAAGTATTTGCTCCCGATGTGGTGGTGATAAATATTCCCATATAAACGCCAGGAGAAAACATCTGGGTGATCTTCTAGGTATGTTTGAAATGAACAGCGACCCAATTAACATGCCCCAGGATAGGGTGACCACCACCCGACCCCTGAATGATAGGGAAGAAGTGGTTATTTATGAACGGGTTGATGGAGAAAGCATAAAAATCCTGGATCAACATGCCTTGGAGAAAAGAAGGGAACTGGTTGAAGAAAAACCAAAAAATGTCATATTGCCCCTTAAGAGGAACCTGTTTGTACAGGCAACAGGTGCGAGTGAAACCGAGTTATTGGGGGATGTTCGACATGATCCTTACGGAGGACACCCAGATCTAGGTACACAACCATATGAAAGAGTGGTTCCAGGAGCAATCCATGAAGCACATGAGGGAGTTCTTTTTATTGATGAAATAATCCACATTGCAAATCTTCAGCGATATATCCTGAGTGCCATGCAGGACAAGTACTTTCCCATTGTGGGAAGAAACCCACAGAGTGCTGGAAGCTCGGTGAAGGTTCAGGATGTTCCATGTGACTTTATATTTGTCGGTGCATGCAACATAAGGGATGTAAGATATATACTCCCACCATTACGCTCCAGAATACAGGGTGAAGGCTATGAAATCCTCATGCGAACCACAATGCCGGATACACCAGAAAATGCGTCGAAATTGGCTCAATTCGTAGCTCAGGAAATAAAAATGGATGGTAAAATACCCCATGCAACGAGATCAGCTGTTTCAATACTTTTAGATGAATCCAGAAGAAGAGCCAAGGTTATTGATGACCAGAAAAATTCTTTGACTTTAAGATTAAGAGACCTAGGGGGAGTAATCCGCATGGCTGGTGATATGGCGGTAATGGAGGGTAAAAATTTAATTGAAGACAAACACATGCATTTTGCAATAAAAAAATCTTTATCCATTGAGGACCAGATAATAAACAGGTATAAAACCTTTGAAAATGCCATGCAACGTGATTATTCCAGTACACAACAGATGGGTGGTGGAAAAGACCATCTGCCTAATGAGAATGTGGATAGGAGTTACATGTAGGTTTTGTACATTTATTATTCATTAAGAAAATCCTTAGGTTTAGTACATTTATTATCCATTATAAATCCTTTGAATTGCTTAATAAGATATTCTATTAATTGTTTTTAGGTTATTAGTGGTTGAGCTATTAAGGGATAAAGGAGTTTTTGACTTTTAACAGACATATATTTCTAATTATAAATTATTTTTAACATAAAAAATAAACTAAAAGTATTACTCTCAAAATTTTATTTAAGAAAACAATTACTTCGCTTTTCAATGTTCATTTTCATGTTCATTTCAATATTTAATTCCCACAAATACCAGAATATTAATATAGGTCTTTAAAAAAATATATTTTAGGGACTAAAATCCTATCTTTAGGAATAGAGTTGAACTTTGTGGGAGACAACAGATTTGCAAGATATAATCACCGGTGATGAATACGATAACCGGAAAAATATTCTGGAAGTTTTTAATTTCCCGGAAAAGTTGGAAGATTATCTTTTTGAATTAGAGATAAGAAATTACTCCCTCAACACAATTAAGACCTATAAATCCATCATCAACAACTTTTATAAGTACTTACAGAATGGTAAGGAAATATACGATGAAAGACACATACTAAGGACATTTAAAAAATATATAGGTTATCTTAAAAGGGACAGGAAGGTATCTCAAAACTACATCTACCTGGTAACTGTGGTCTTAAAGAAATTTTTTGAATTCATAGGTATTGGGGTTCTTAAAGATGTTAAAACTCCAAAGAGAACTAAATCTCTGCCAAAATCGTTGAATGAAGATGAAGTGAGGCGATTGATCAATGCCCTGGATGATTATCAAACCATAGACCCTCCCACTGCCCATGGAGAATTTTTAAGGCGCAGAAATAAATTAATCTTGGCCTTATTATACTCTTCAGGTCTCAGGGTCTCTGAACTGGTATCCCTACGTATTGATAGTGTGGATTTACATGAAAGAACCATTAGAATAAGGGGGAAGGGAGAAAAAGACCGTATCGTTTTATTTGATGATAACACCAAGGCTTTAATTGAGAATTACCTCTCCCAGCGGGATGATGATAGTGAATATCTTTTCATAAACCGTAACTATAAACATCTTACTCCTCGGTACGTGCAGATGATGATCAAAGATTATGCCCGTGTGGCGGGTATTAAAAAGAAGGTAACGCCTCATATACTTCGCCACTCCTTTGCTACACATTTACTAAAAAATGGGGTAGATATCCGGGCCATACAACAACTTTTAGGGCATTCAAATCTTTCCACCACCCAGATTTATACCAGTGTAGATATGAATACCCTTAAAAATGTCTACGACCGGGCCAAGCTGGGTTAAATATAATTCATTTTCTAACATTCGGTACCGTTTATTTTATTAACATTCCATATGGATTTATTATTTTTTTTAATTAACGATCAGTAATCATATGAATATAAATATAATTTTGACATAAGTCAATAAAGGATAAACATTGGATACTTTATTTATCTTTTTATTCAATTTAGTGGATTACTTAAATCTTATTATATAGTGTATTTAGCAGTATTTTTGACATAGGTCTTATGGAGGATTATAAAATGGAAATAAATATAGACAACTATTTCGAAAAAAGGGAGATTATATTTAAATGGCGTTCTAACACTTCACTGGCCCATAAAGTTATTTTAGCATTTTTAGTAGCATGTTTTACCGGTATCATGGCCCAGGTAGTTATACCATTACCTTGGACTCCGGTGCCCATCACATTACAAACCTTCGCTGTTTTAATGGCAGGTATCTTCTTGGGAAGATACTGGGGAGGAATAAGTATGATGATGTACCTTGTAGTGGGGTTACTGGGAATACCCTGGTTTGCCGGGGCGTCTGGAGGAATAGAGGCAATCATAAATGCA
>Ga0255344_1000440_pt1 | contig 65914 bp, 67 predicted proteins | sample wastewater_treat_5_FD_192414 | JGI IMG/M metagenome (GOLD analysis project Ga0255344, IMG submission 192414) | Wastewater microbial communities from Lulu Island WWTP, Vancouver, Canada - plant18 | ecosystem: Engineered > WWTP > Wastewater > Unclassified | place: Canada: Vancouver, British...
AATGTTCAACAGATGCCTTCGGCGCAAAAGTATTAGAATTTAAAGTAGTTCCGGCAATTTCATTATGGAGGTAATAATGGCATTTTCAAATGATGTTGTATTACGAGCCTGGAGAAGATCAGGTGGAAAATGTGAATGTAAAAGAAGTCCACATAACCATCCATATGTTAGATGTAACAAAGAATTAGTATGGGAAAATCGTGGAAGAGAGGGAAGAGGGGCGTGGGAAGCTCATCATATAAATTCTGATGGAGATGATACTGCTAGTAATTGTGAAATTCTCTGTTGGGATTGTCATAAAAATACTAGGAGTTTTGGCCGAACATAGTCAAGTTCATTTCTTGCCGGAATTACTTTTAATATTGATTATAGAGAGATAGTTATCCACTAGAATATAAATAAAATGTTAACACAAATTATAATAGCTTGTAAAAATAAATTACATTAATTCATAAAAGTCAATGAAACTAGGGAATTCCTATTGATAACGATAGGGAAATCGTAATGATAATTCTAGGGAAATTCAGTTGATATAGAATAAACAAGGCCATCATGGTCGTAGAGGGCATAAACCTTCAGAGAATGCTGCAAATACTAGTCGTTTCCGGAAATCGATGCGCGAAAAATCGCATCTAGAAATACTCTGGAACGACTGAAAAAGGAAATTCGAAGACGATCAAAACCAATTGGAGTCTTACCGAGTGTTTCTTCGTACATTCGCCTGATTTGCTCATGCCTTATAGAGTATGAAAAGGACTGGCAAACAGGAAAAAGTTATATAAAGGCAGAGTCGCTTGTTAAGCAACAGGCGTTATTCTATATAGCAGCGTAATGGAGACGATTCCCAATGATCTTTTTAGCAGCAAATTGCGAACAAGTCCGGACACAATCCGCTTCTATTCTTGGGCGAAACTAGACTCTAGAGCCCGCTATTCAGTAGATTTCTTACAATAACTATTAGAGCAGTGGGCCTTTCGAACGAGGCCTAAGGAGTAAAGCTATGAAGAAAACAGATTGGCCGATGTTGGTCGTCGGAATGATCCTCTTTGTGGGCGGGATTCTTGCCCTCGTCAATCCTGGCGGAACATTTACGGCGCTAGAGATTATGCTCGGCATTGTTGCGCTCTTTGAAGGCATTGTGCTCGTCTTCAAGTATTATAAGATAAAAAAATATACTGGATTCAGGGCAAAAGCAGGCGCCTGGTTTGGCGTAGCGCTCGCAGTTCTTGGTGTTCTTCTAGCCTTGTGGCCAGCAGGTATGGCCACGATATTTACCTATTTTATCGCCCTTTGGTTTATCGTCGACTCAGCCAGAGACCTTGTTATATCTTGGCCAATCCGACGGCTCAGCACTAGCCTGTATGTCACTACCCTCGTTTTGAATATCCTTGTTATTGTGGGCGGCCTTATATTGCTGTTCAATCCACACATAATGCAGAAGACCATGGGGGTGATTATCGGTATTTCACTGCTCCTCTCCGGTGCATGGTGCGTCATTTTTGCCCTCAACTCAAAGATCGAGGCTTAGGAAGAGGCAAATCCTAAATTAGCGCGCGCCTTTTCTAAGGATCATTCAAAAATCGATTAGGTTGCTCAGATGCAAGCCTGATCTCTTTGAATAAGCCTTCTTAGAATAAGTCTACGGCGTCGGAGACCAAGATCATAAGCGGGTTTTTTATCCAAGCGGGCATTTTCGCATCTTCGCATCAATTTAGATAATCTTGCGCAATTTCTTGCAAGGGCGCAATGACCATCAAAATCCCAGATGGTGCGTTACGACTATTGATCTGAGTAGTCTTTGGATAAGAATACTAAAATAGATACAGATAATTACGTTGGATGGCAGAACTATCTGGCGCAGAATTCAATCCGGTAATCGAAAGAATATCCCTTAATACGATAATCCCGCAAATCCTGTCTAGAACTCACTTGGCTTTTGCCAGATGGGCCTTGCAGATCTTGCAGATTTTAGCCTTTTTGCCATCTATTTCTTGTTCATATATAATCTTAACTCCGGTACGCCCGCAGATGGGACAAGTGCCTCGTCCGCCGGCGGGAACTTCTTTAAGACCTTTACCTCTATGAGCTTTAGACATTTCCGCTTCCTCCCTGCGAACTCTAGGCTTGCTTTTTGGCTTTGCGTTGCGCCTTGCGCTTATCGCGTTCGTTCTTCTTTTCGTCGGCCTTCTGACCTACGAGCTCTAATACGACCAGACTAGCCGCATCATTTGCGCGATTCCCGAGTTTGATAATCCTTGTGTATCCGCCGTTGCGTTCCTTGAAACGCGGTGCTATATCGGTGAAAAGCTTTGCAACTACATCTTCGCCACAGACTCTGCTAGACACGATTCTGCGGTTGTGTACCGAATCGACTTTAGCCCTGGTGATGAGTCTTTCCGCCTGTCGCCTTGTCTCTAGAGCTTTTGCCTTAGTGGTTATAATTTTTTCTTGTCTGAAAAGCATGCTGACCTGATTCCGGATCATTGCTTTGCGGTGAGCGGCATCGCGGTTCAATTTGTTATAGCCCATCTTATGATTCATCGCTCTCTTCCTTCTTCATATTGAGTTTGATATGATTCTTCAGCGCAGAATAATCCGACATACCGAGGATCAGGTTCCATTCGGCAAGTTTTGTCTTTATTTCCTGCAACGATTTCTTGCCAAAGTTCCGCGTCTTGGTGATTTCTTCTTCTGTTTTCTTGGTGAGATCACCTATCGTTCTGATATTGGCATTCTTCAGGCAATTGAAGGATCGCACCGAAAGCTCGAGCTCTTCCACGGGCATATTTAGTATCTGGCGTACACGTTCCTCTATTTCGTCGCTTATTTCTTCGCCACCGGCTTCGCTCTCATCGAAATTCACAAAGATCAAGAAATGATCTTTTGCGATTTTTCCGGCTTCTCCGAGAGCATCTTCAGGGCGAATTGTGCCATCAGTCCAGATCTCCAGCACCAACTTATCATAGTCCGAGCGCTGACCTACGCGGGTAGGTTCGATAGAATATTTTACCTTTCTTACCGGCGTAAAAATAGCATCCATGGGAATTGTGCCGACAACATCGATATATTTTTCGTTGACTTCGCTTGGCACATAGCCACGGCCCAGGTTTACCTGGAGTTCGAGCCCTAGGTGGACGGATGGTTCGAGTGTCGCAATCTTAAGGTCCGGATTGAGCACTATGAGCGAACCCTGTTCTGCAAAGAAACTACCATAGATTTCTTCGAGGCCTTGTATCTCATAGTCGAGAGTAAGCTCTTCCTTATCACCTGGTAGCTTCAACCTGAGTTTCTTCAAGTTGTTTAGCACCTCGATGGTATCTTCGAATACTCCCGGAATCGTCTCGAATTCGCTTGTAATAACGTGTGGCAAACCTTCCTCATCGTATCGGGTAATGCGGACTGCGGTGATTGCATAGCCCTGAATTGAGGATAAGAGAATGCGGCGCAGAGTATTTCCAACGGTAGTTCCGTATCCAGGCTCAAAAGGATATGCTATAAACTTGCCATAAGTGTCTGTGGACTCGCTTTGTTCGTATGTGATACCTTTTGGCCTCTTGAACCCTTTAAGTAGGCTTTTTCGAGCCATTTCCGCTCCTTATTATTTCGAGTACAACTCGACTACCAGCTGTTCCTTGATATCCAGCGTATCAGTGACATCTTGGCGCTGTGGATTGATGACATATCGACCAGTCATCTCGTCCGCATTGACTTCGAGCCATGGCATGACGCCGGATTTTTGAACTTCCTCTAGGGCATGGCGGATCGAATCCATCTTCTTTGCTTGTCCTATAACCGAGATAACATCACCCGGCTTTACGAGGCTTGAAGCTATATCGACTCGCTTCCCATTAATAGCTATATGGCCATGATTGACCAATTGACGAGCCTGCGCGCGTGAACTTGCAAAATGTAAGCGGTAAACAACATTATCCAAACGTCTCTCAAGGAGAATAATAAGGTTATCGCCCGTCTTGCCGGGGAGCCTCAGAGATTCATCGAACAAGTTGTGGAACTGGCGCTCCATAAGGCCGTAATTGCGTTTCAAGGCCTGCTTCTCGCGTAGCTGCACCGCATATTCTGACTTCTTTCCCATGCGGGTTTTTGGGGCCTTTCCAGGAGGAAGCCTTTTTTTGTTGATAGGACATTTATCGCTCTTGCAGCGATCTCCCTTCAAAAAGAGCTTCCTGTTCTCGGCGCGGCACAGTCTGCATACAGGTCCAATATATCGAGCCATTTTTGTAACCCCCTCCTAGATGCGGCGAGCCTTGCGAGGCCTACAGCCGTTATGAGGAATCGGCGTAACATCATTGATCGACTTTACCTTGAGCCCCATAACACCGAGCTGTCTAATCGCGGATTCGCGTCCAATTCCAGGTCCTTTGACATAGACATGCGCTTCTCGCAGACCAGCTTGCATAGCCTTCTGTATGGCGGCTTCGGTCACGGTCTGTGCGGCAAAAGGTGTAGATTTCTTTGCACCACGGAATTCGTGGCTTCCGGAGCTCGACCATGCAATGGCGTTGCCGTTGAGGTCTGTCACGGTTACAATTGTATTGTTGAAAGTCGCCTGAATATATACGTTCCCTTCATAGACACTCTTTTTTTCTTTTCTCTTCTTAGTTTTTGTCGTAGTCGCAGCCACGTTCATGCTCCTCTGTTAAACAGCTTTCTTCTTGTTTGCAACGGTCTTTCTCTTGCCTTTCCGCGTACGCGAGTTCGTCCTGGTACGCTGACCGCGAACCGGAAGACCTCTGCGATGGCGTAGGCCACGATAGCAGCCAATATCCATGAGGCGCTTGATATTCAAAGCTACTTCGGTTCTTAGACGACCCTCGACCTTATAGTCGTTTTCTATGACTTTGCGAAGCTCAGCAATCTCTTCATTGGAAAGCTCATTGATTTTCTTATTGGCATCGATGCCTGTGGTTTCGCAAATCTTTTGAGCACTTGCCCGCCCAATACCATAGATATACGTAAGAGCAATATCGACATGTTTATTAGGGAGATCGACTCCCGCAATTCTTGCCATGAGCTTCCTCCTGCTCTTAGCCTTGTTTCTGTTTATGTTTAGGATTACTGCAGACAATCCTAACCACACCATTGCGCCGTATTATCTTGCATTTATCACAAATTTTCTTGACGCTTGTTCTAACCTTCATGGGTTCCCCCTATTACAAAACACGCAATTAAATCCTATTCGCGCAAAAATTTCTAGAGGTTCCTCGACTTGATACGGCCTTTGCGTACAAGACCGTCATAATGGTGCATCTTGAGGATAGCCTCAACCTGTGCCATGGTATCGAGATCGACTCCCACAAGAATGAGCAAGGAAGTACCACCAAGCAGATAAGCCAGCTCACTCGGGAAGTTGAACATCTGTTGCACCAGCGTCGGTATAAGCGCGATTAGGGCTAGATACAGCGCTCCGGGAAGTATGATGCGATTCAAGACCCTGGTAAGGTATTCTTCCATTTTATCGCTTCGAATGCCCGGAATAGATCCTCCGTTTTCGCGGATATTCTTGGAGATCTCCTGCGGGTTCAGTGTAACCTGTGTATAGAAATATGCAAAGAAGACGATAAAAATGACATAGAATAAATTATACCAAAACCCACTAGGTCTAAGCCAATACGAGAAATCCCTGAGCCACTTTGCCTGAACACCGAAACTCTGTGCAATCTGCAAGGGAAAAGTAAGAAGACTCGAAGCAAAGATGACTGGAATTACGCCCGAAGGATTGATCTTGAATGGGATATAGGTGTTCTGAGCCCCATACATTCTGCGTCCGACAATTCGCTTGGCATAATTTACAGGTATCTTTCTTTCTCCTTGCTGTTCGATGACTACGAGCCCCACAACCGCAACGAACATTGCCAACACTACTATCGCGTATACTGCGTTAATTTCTCCCCGCTGAATGCTTTTTATGAGTTCGTAGGAAGCGTTTGGAAGCCTTGCCACAATACCAGCAAAAATCAAAAGAGAGATTCCATTTCCGATGCCGCGCTTGGTTATCTGTTCGCCTATCCAAACAAGGAACATAGTGCCTGTCGTAACTGTGAGTATGGCTATTATCGTATAGAGCGTACGGTTGGACATGACGATTGCATTGGGTATGCGATCTGCCCATACGGTCACCGAGAAACTCTGAATGATTGCAACTACGATCGTTCCAATCTTTGTCCAGCGAGAAATCTTCCGACGACCACCTTCTTCCTCGGCTATTGCTTTCAGCTTGGGAAAAATGACGATCAATAGCTGCATGATTATCTGTGCGCTGATATAAGGCATTACGCCCATCATAAAGAGCGAAAAATTCTTGAACGCGCCACCAGCAAAGAAATTTAGGTAATCGGTGATACCGCCGCTACCAGTGCTGGATTGCTGCGCGAAATATGATTGCAGCGCGCTTGCATTGATTCCGGGAATGGGCAAGTATGTACCCAGGCGGAAAATCGCGAGCCATAGCAGGGAAAAGAGAATTCTATCCTTTAATTCCTTGACCCTGAAGATATCGACGAGTGTATTAGCCATTCGCTCCCGCCTTCATATCATGCATCTGCCGAAGAACCTGTGGCTATAGGTGTCTCCACTTTGCCACCAGCGGCTTCTATCTTTGCCTTTGCACCCGAAGAGACCGCATCGACGCTCACCATGAGCGCGATATCGATCTCCCCTTTGCCCAATATCTTTACTGGCAACTCAGGCTTTTTCACGAGCCCTTTCATGAAAAGGCTCAGGGTATCCACGCTATCTCCGCTCTCGAATTTGGCTTCTAGGTCGCACAGATTTACAATCTGATATTCTTTGCGGAATGGCTTGTTTGAGAAGCCTCGACCAGGCAGACGCCTGTAAAGAGGCATCTGTCCACCTTCAAAACCAGGGTAGGTCTTGCCGCCAGAACGCGACTGCTGGCCTTTGTTGCCACGACCTGCCGTACCACCAGAACCCGAACTGTTGCCTCTACCAATAATGCGCTTTTTTTTGTTCGCACCCTTTGGGGCGTGGAGATAGAAATCAGGCATCACTCCACCTCCTTAATCTCAACCAGATGTTTCACTTTATCCACCATGCCTAGGATCTGAGGACTGGCTTCCTGTATGGTGCTCGAACCTATCTTCCGCAGCCCCAGACAGCGGACAGTTTCTCGCGCTTTAGGCTTTTGACCAATTGTGCTGCGAACCAATGTTATCTGTATTTTGGGCATGATTAACTCCACATGTCTTTGAGCGACTTTCCTCGGTTTTTCGCGACTTCTTGCGCATCCAAGAGTTTATCCAGGCCATCGAATACCGCACGCACAACATTTACGGCTGTTCTCGAACCTATACACTTCGAGATGATATCGATGTAGCCTGCACACTCCAGAATAGCACGCACAGGGCCTCCAGCAATAACACCGGAGCCGGGGCAGGCTGGTTTCATATATACCTTGGTCGCCTTGTAGATGCCGGTAACCTCGTGGGGCAGCGTGCCGTTCTTGACGGGCACCGTAACCATGGCATGCTTTGCTCTATCGACGCTTTTCCTGATTGCTTCGGTGACATCATTTGCCTTGCCAAAACCGAACCCGACATGGCCTTGCTTGTCGCCGACCACCGACAGTGCTGAGAAGGAAAACCTTCGTCCTCCTTTGACAACCTTGGCAGTCCTGTTCAGCTGAATAAGCTTTTCGGTGTAGCCTTCCTGCATACCGGAATCATCTTTCCTTGTTCTTTCCACTGCCGCCCCCTAGAATTTGACGCCAGCTTTTCTGACGCCGTCGGCAATCGCTTTCACGACACCGTGGTATTTATAGCCGTTTCTATCGAAGACAACCTGTGTAATACCTTTTTCCATGAGCCTTTTACCAATTTCTTCACCTATCAGGTTACCGCTCTGGACATTAGGTCTGAGGTCGCGAAATTGCTTTTCCATCGTAGAGACGCTCGAAAGGGTATGACCAACCATATCGTCGATAACCTGCACATAGAGATGCAGATTCGAACGATACACCGTCATTCGAGGCCTATCGGGAGCCCCAAAAATGCTCTTTCGAATATGGGTCTTGCGTTTTTCACGCTTGCGTCTCTTATCTGTCAGTTCTTTTACGCTCATCCTATCTGCCTCACTTCACGCCTGTCTTGCCGACTTTTCTGCGGATTCGCTCTTCTTCATAGCGAATTCCTTTGCCTTTATATGGTTCGGGCTTCCGAAGCGATCGCACTTCGCTTGCAAACTTGCCAACCTTGGCATAGTCTATACCTTCGATTATTATTCTCTGGCCATTCTGATCGACTGAGACTCTTAAGCCTTCGGGAATCACCACAATCATATCATTCGTAAATCCGATACTGAGCATAAGGAAGTTGCCTTGCACTTCTGCTCGATATCCTACACCAGAGATCACGAGAGATCGCTTAAAGCCTTGGCTTACCCCGGTTATCATGTTGTCCAGCAAGCTGCGATATAGACCATGATAAGCCTTGGACTGCTTGGAATCATCCTTGCGCTCCACTACGGCAAATCCATCTCTTATTTCGATCTTGATATCGGAGCAGTATTCCTGAGAGAGCTTCCCTTTCGGTCCTTCGACGTGAAAAACCGTCGGCTCTATAGTCACCTTTACACCTTTGGGAATTGCTACAGGTCGCATTCCAATTCTCGACATACTTTACCTCGCCTTACCAGACCGTACAGATGAGCTCGCCGCCTACCTGCTTTTCCACAGCCTTTCTACCGGTTATGACACCATCGGAAGTCGAGACGATGGCAATACCATAGCCATTGAGAATCCGCGGCATTTCACGATACCCGGAATAGACGCGTCGCCCTGGCTTAGAGACCTTGCTCAATCCATGGATTATGGGGTCATTCTTCTCATCGTATTTGAGAAAGATCCTGATAAAATTCTGCCCCTCATTCTGGATCTTCTTGAAATTTTTGATATAGCCCTCGGTTTTGAGAATCTTTACGATCTCAAGCTTGAGCTTGGAAGTCGGGATATCGACTTTCTCATGCCGAGCTTCATTTGCGTTTCGAATCTTGGTCAGCATGTCCGCAATGGGATCAGATACACTCATTGCACCCTCCTACCAGCTCGATTTTGTGACGCCCGGTATTTTGCCTTCGGAAGCAAGCTTCCGGAAGCAAATGCGACACATATCGAATTTTCTCATATACCCGCGAGACCTACCGCAGATTTTGCATCTGCGAACCAGACGAGTGGAGTATTTCGGCGTTTTCATCGCCTTTAAAAACATTGCTTTACGAGCCATCTATGCCTTCCTTATTTTCTGAAGGGCATGCCCAATTTGGCAAGAAGGCTTTTTGCCTCCATGTCCGTCTCGGCTGTTGTCACAATCGAGACGCTGAGCCCCATAACCTTCTCGATCTTATCGAAATCGATTTCCGGAAAAATAATCTGCTCGGTCAGACCAAGGGTATAATCCCCATGGCCATCGAAGCCATTCGGATTTACACCACGAAAATCCTTAACACGAGGCAGCGCAACATTCATCAACCTGTCGAGAAACTCCCACATCTGGTTTCCTCTCAGAGTTACTCGTGCGCCTATCTCCTGACCTTTGCGAATCTTGAAGTTTGCAATGGATTTCTTTGCTTTTGTCTTGATCGCATGTTGGCCGACAATAGTCTCCAGGTCGCTTATTGCCGCATCGAGAAGCTTCTTGTTATCGCGCGCCTCGCCTACACCCATCGATACTACTATCTTTTCGAGACGAGGTACCTGCATTGTTGAGGTGTAACCCAGCTCATCGAAGAGCTCCGGGGTCACCTTTTCACGATAGAACTTTTTGAGCCGGGGAACATAGGCTTTGGTTTGCGTCGGTTGTGCTGCGGTAGCCTTTTTTGCAGCATTTGTCGTCTGAGCTGCCATCAGAGTACCTCCCCACATTTTCTGCAAACCCTCTTCTTTTTGCCATCGATGACCTTATATCCGGCACGAACGGGTTTATTGCACTTCTTGCATACGATCATAACATTGGATATATGAATCGGCGCCTCGATTTCCACTATGCCGCCGCGATCCGTCTGGGATTTCTTTTTCATGGCTTTTTTTACCATATTTAGGCCGGACACTATAACACGACCATTTTCGTGGTTGATTTTGAGGACTTTGCCCTGTTTTCCACGCTCTTTACCTGCTATTACTTGAACAAGGTCTTCTTTTCGAATTTTATGCTTCACATTAGGCATATTCAGACTCCTTATAGGACCTCGGGAGCAAGAGAGATAATCTTCATATAATCCTTCTCGCGTAGCTCCCTGGCAACAGGTCCGAAAATGCGCTTGCCTTTCGGGTTTCTGTTAGCATCGATTAGAACGCACGCGTTGTCATCGAACCTGATGTATGTTCCATCTGGCCGCCTATACTCCTTATGTGTGCGCACGACAACAGCTTTTTCTATCGACCCTTTTTTGACCGCCGAGTTGGGCAGAGCTGTCTTTACCGCAACGACGATGATATCGCCGACGCTCGCATACCTGCGCCGTGTACCACCTAGCACTTTGATACACTGGACAGTCTTCGCACCTGAATTGTCGGCGACATTCAGCATGCTTTCTACCTGAATCATAGCCTACTCCCGCTCGTTATTTTGCCCGCTCGACGATTTGAACAAGCCGCCACCGCTTTTCTCGCGACATTGGCCTGCATTCGACCACTGAAACGGTATCGCCGACATGCGCTTCGTTGTACTCATCGTGGGCTTTTACGCGCTTCGTCCTATTGACGTATTTTCTGTACAGGGGATGCAGCTTGCGCATGATAATTTTCACAACGATAGTCTTATCATTCTTGTCCGAAACTACGATGCCTTGAAGAACAAGCTTTCCCTCGGTCATCTTTTGGATATTCGCATCCACGTTCTCTCTCCTGAAGAATTATGCCTTCTTCGCGGCCTTGCTGCGCTGGGCTTCGGCAATTCTGGTTTCTATACGCGCAATCTGGCGGCGAAGATTTCTCTTCTCTACCGGATTCTCTACGTGGCCGACCACCATTTGGAAACGCAGGTCAAAGTATTTCTTTCGAAGCTCATCGCGCTTGATGAGTAATTCCTCCAGTCTTAGGTCCTTGAATGAGTTTTTCATGGTGATCACTCCATCTCGCTACGGATCGCAAACTTCGTCTTGACAGGGAGCTTGGAACCAGCAAGGCGCATGGCTTCTTCCGCTACCTTTTGTTCGACGCCAGATAGCTCGAAAAGAACCGTGCCCGGCTTGACTACCGCAACCCAGTATTCAGGACCTGGCTTTCCACGACCCATGCGAGTTTCTGCGGGTTTTTTGGAATATGGCTTATCCGGGAAAATCCGAATCCACATCTTTCCGCCGCGCTTGATATATCGGTTCAGCGCGATTCGTGCGGCTTCGATCTGACGATTGGTTATCCAGTGTGGCTCGAGGCTCACAAGACCATAATCGCCAAACACGATCGTATTGCCCGAATGAGCTTCTCCGCGAATCCTGCCACGCTGCTGCTTTCTATATTTTACTCTCTTAGGTAACAGCATAGTCTAGCTCCTTGCCTCACCTTCTGTTCGACTCGCTTCAGGTCTTGGAGCAGTAGGGCGTTCACTGCGATCAGATCGTTCGCCATGTTCGGCTCGCTCCACACGCTCGCGTCGCCCCTGCCTATCTTGACCGCCTTCCCTGCGCTCTCCGCGAGGCTCTCCAGGGGACTCTCTCCGCGCTTTCCTAGCAAGCTGACCGGCGTCTTCGTTTTTATCCTGAGAATACACCATGCCCTGGTAAATCCAAACCTTTATGCCGATCTTGCCAAAAGTAGTATTTGCTTCGGTAAAGCCATAATCGATATCCGCACGAAGCGTATGCAGAGGAATTCGTCCATCCTTGAGCTCTTCGGTGCGGGACATATCAGAACCGCCTAGGCGACCCGATAGCCTGACCTTGCAGCCCTGCGCACCACCCTTCAATGCGTTCTGGATTGCGGATTTCATGGCACGCCGGAATGATTGTCTGTTCTCCAGTTGGCGCGCGATATTCTGAGCCACAAGTTGAGCGTTCGTGTCGACTTTCTTGATCTCTTTTATTTTGATCTGCAGTTTCTTCTGTGTAACCTTCTGGATCTGTGCTCCTATCTTGTCGATATTCGCACCCTTGGTTCCAATCAGCACACCGGGACGAGCGCTATGGATTACCAAGGTGATGCGCTGTGGATGGCGGATGATCTCGATTTCCGATATGTCCGCACCCCTGGTCTCGTCCAGCTCGAGAAGCCGACGACGGATAGCGAGATCTTCGTGCAGGGTCTTCGCATACTCGCGCGGTTCTACATACCAGTGCGAGCTCCAGTCCTTATTGATACCAATCCTTAATCCAATTGGATTGACTTTTTGACCCACTTTACGCCTCCGTCTTCTTGACGATCTCGTCCACCACGCATGAAATGTGGCACATGCGCCTTAGCTGCATATCCGCTCTTCCACGTGCGCGGAACCAAACTCTCTTAAGTCGGGGGCCTTCATCTATCCTCAGTTCTTTTATATAGAGCATGTCTTCTCCCAGCTTACGATTTTTGTTGAGCGCATTGGCGGCAGCAGAAGCAATTACCTTGCGAATCAATTCGGCTCCCTTGTTCGGCATATTATCCAGTATGGCAATTGCCTCCGGATAAGGCTTGGCTCGAACAAGATCGGCGACCGGGCGCACCTTGAACGGCGAGGCGATCAGCCATTTCGATGAGGCTCTATAGCCATTTTCATTATTCGCCATTTTCGCCCCCTATTTCTTCTCGGCTTTCTTGTCGCTGCCCGCATGGCCGCGGAATATGCGTGTCACCGCAAATTCGCCAAGCTTATGGCCTACAAGGTTTTCGGTCACATAGACCGGAACCCAAGTTTTGCCGTTATAGACTGAAATCGTCTGTCCGACCATTTCCGGGATGATCGTCGATGTGCGGGAGTATGTCTTGATCAACCTCTTCTCCCCCGCCCTGTTCATCTCGATTACCTTTTTGTACAGGCTCTTCTCGATAAAGGGCCCTTTTTTTACCGACCTGGACACGAGTTTACTCCTCTATCTCACTTGCGCCGCTTGACAATAAAGCGGCTCGAAGGCTTATGCCCATCGCGGGTCTTATAGCCCTTCGCTGGCTGACCCCATGGAGAAACAGGCTGCTTGTATCCCTTGCCTCGCCCTTCTCCACCACCATGCGGATGATCAACAGGGTTCATGACAGTACCGCGCACCGTTGGCCTTACGCCAAGCCAGCGCGTACGCCCTGCTTTTCCAATCCGCTCGTTCATATGCTCGTCATTGCCGACCTGACCTACGGTCGCCATACATTTCTTGAATACCATGCGCTGTTCGCCAGAAGGCAGCCTGAGCACCACATAATCGCCTTCCTTGGCAGCTATGAGCGCGCTGACGCCTGCCGAGCGGGCGAGCTGGCCACCGCGCCCGAGGGTGAGCTCGACGTTGTGCACCGTAAAGCCGACGGGTATCCTTTCCAGGGGCAGCGCGTTGCCAACCTCGGGCGCGGCTTCAGGACCCGACAACACAGTCTGCCCAACCCGAAGACCCTTCGGGCTGAGAATATAGCGCTTCTCGCCGTCTACATAAGCAATAAGCGCGATGTTCGCACTGCGGTTCGGGTCGTACTCTATATTTTGCACCTTTCCAGGAACATTAAGTTTATCGCGTTTGAAATCGATGTTTCGATACTTGCGCTTATGACCGCCCCCATGATGCCGGACTGAAATTCGGCCGTTCGATGCTCTGCCGCCCGTGCTGCTCTTTCCTTTTGTAAGAGACTTAGCTGGCTTGCTCTTGTTGCTCGAGATCTCTGTGTTTGCTACCTGCACACGGTGTCGAAGTCCGGGCGTGACAGGCCTAAATGTTCTGATCGCCATATTATATCCTTATATCCTTTTCATGCGCCTTCGAACACTCTGATCGTCTCGCCCTTCTTGAGTCTGACGATCGCCTTTTTCCATTCTGCCGTCCGCCCCGGTCTGCCGCGTAGCCGCTTTGGTTTCGAGGTGACATTGATGATCTTGCAGCTCACCGGATGCACATTGAATGTCTTCGCAACAGCATCCATTATCATGGGCTTTGTGGCTCGCTTATCGACCTTGAAGATATACTGACCAGTTTCGCGTAATATATTGCTCTTTTCGGAGAGCACCGGCTCAATAAGAATTGCGTCATATTCCATAATCAGCTCTCCTTAGTCGCTTTCGCATAAAACTCGTCAAGTTTTGCGGAAGCTCCTTCCATCATGATGATCCGTCGTGCGTAGAATAGATCATGAGCCCTCAATCTGTTATAGGTGAGATATGTCAACCAGGGAATGTTCCTTGCGGCACGTTTGATCATCGGATCGTCATCCTTGAGAATGAGGACCGTTCTCTCGGGGTTCTTTATATCCACTACATTTGACAGAACTTTGAGAAGGTCTTTTGTCTTACCCGATTCCACTGCGAAATCCTCGACGATCAACACAAGTTCATCTTGAACCTTCAAACTCAGAATAGTCTTGAGCGAAAGTTGTTTTTCTTTGCGAGGTATGGAATAAGAGTAATCCCTGGGTTTAGGCCCAAAGGATACGCCGCCTCCCACAAAGATATTCGCTTTCAGATCGCCATGGCGAGCGCGACCGCCACCCTTCTGTGAGAATGGCTTGCGGTTGGTTCCCCTAACCTCGCTTCGATCTCTTGTCGAGGCGGTTCCAACTCGGCTATTTGCCAGCTCGTTAGTAACCGCATACCAGATGACATCTTCATTGATAGGCAATCCAAAGACGGAATCGGACAGTTCGATTGTTCTTGGCTCTTTCCCACTCAGGGAAATCACTTTAGCTTCCATACAGTCCTCCGCCATCAGCTCTTCTTTATCGATTTGCGAATAAGAACATCGCAATTGCGCGGACCCGGAACTGCGCCTCGAATGAGTACCACGCCTTTTTCCGGATCAACCCTAACAAGCCTGAGGTTCTGCATAGTTACTCGCTCATTGCCCATATGCCCGGGCATCTTAATATTCTTAAAGCTATGATGTGGAAAAGTGCTCTGGCCGGTCGAGCCCGGTTCTCGGTGAAATTTGGAACCATGGGATCCTCGTCCGCCATCGAACCCCCAGCGTTTCACGACGCCCTGAAAACCCTTGCCCTTCGAACGAGCTATTACATCGACATATCGCACCCCGTTTAGAATCGAGGCGTCGATCGACTGGCCAATCTCTACTTCTCCCTCAAAATCTCTGAACTCTCGGAGAATCCTCGTAGGCGCAACGCCCTCGGGAAACTGGCCTGCATATGGTTTGGTTACTCGGGTCTTCTTCTTCTCATATACTCCTACAAGAATGGCATCGTAGCCATCTTTTTCGGCTGTCTTCTTTCCAACTACAAGATTGGGTGCAACCTGAACGACGGTAACTGGCACAATTTGGCCTATCTCGTCGAACACTTGAGTCATCCCTATTTTCTTTCCAATGACACCGATCATTCGGTACTCCTGCGTTGAACGCTTCCGACACAAAGTCGGGCGTTACAGCATTCTTTTATTTGCCGCGACGGACAAAAGTCTATTGCCTGATTTCGACATCGATCCCAGAGGGAAGTTCGAGTTTCATGAGAGCATCCATGACTTCTGGCGTCGGCTCGATTATGTCGATTAGGCGCTTATGTGTCCTCATTTCGAACTGCTCACGGCTCTTTTTGTGCACATGAGGTGAGCGCAGCACCGTAAATTTATTTATTCGCGTGGGAAGCGGCACCGGTCCGGAGACCTTCGAGCCCGCATCTTGCACGGTTCTAATTATGCTTTTGGCGCTATCATCCACCAGGCGCACATCGAAGCCTCTGAGCTTTACTCGGATTCTGTCTTTCATCATTCCTCCAAAGATCTCTTGCACTTGCACCGCAGGCCGTACCCAGGCAGGCGCGCTCACGATGATTGGTGCGGGCGGATTGGGGAACCCACCCTTGGTTTTGTGCTACTAAATCACACAAAAACGTGCCCCTCTCAACGAAGGGCACGGAATACTAGCACTCACAAAAATATTTGTCCAGTAGTTGACCCCTAAGTGTTGCTTATAATTTAGACTATCGTCGGGCTCCCTTATATCAACCCCTGAACAATAAGCCTTGAGCTTTTTATGCAATAACCTCGGTTACCTGACCTGATGCTACGGTGTGGCCGCCCTCACGGATGGCAAACTTAAGCCCTTTTTCCATGGCGATCGGGTAAATAAGCTCGACTTCGATTTCGCTATTGTCGCCGGGCATTATCATGTCCCTGCCCTCGGGCAGTGTCACCATACCGGTTATATCGGTGGTTCTGAAATAAAATTGCGGACGATAGCCTGTAAAGAAGGGGCTATGACGCCCACCTTCCTCTTTTGTAAGGCAGTAGATCTGACCCTTAAATTTAGTGTGTGGAGTGATACTTCCTGGCTTGGCAAGAACTTGTCCGCGTTCCACTTCTTTCTTTTCAATGCCCCGGAGAAGAGTGCCGATATTATCTCCGGCCCTGCCTTCATCCAATGTCTTATTGAACATCTCAACGCCCGTTACAACAGTTGTCTTTGTGGGATGAATGCCCACGATCTCGACAGTATCATTGACACGGACGATTCCCCGATCGACTCGGCCTGTAACAACAGTGCCTCGACCTGAGATAGTAAATACGTCCTCGATAGGCATAAGGAAAGGTTTATCGATATCGCGTACTGGATCCGGGAAGTAGTTATCCATAGCATCCAGAAGCTCTTCGATGCACTTAGCGGCTTCCGGATTGTCCGGCTCGGTCATTGCCTTAAACGCGGAACCGCGAATGATGGGGGTCTTATCGCCCGGGAATCCATAAAAGTTCAGCAGGTCTCGGACTTCCTCCTCTACTATATCGATGAGTTCGGGGTCATCGACGAGATCGGTTTTATTGAGGAATACGATAATCGCTGGCACACCAACCTGACGAGCCAGCAGCACGTGCTCTCTGGTCTGAGGCATGACAGAGTCAGGAGCGGATACGACGAGGATTGCACCATCCATCTGCGCTGCGCCGGTGATCATGTTCTTGATGTAATCAGCGTGACCTGGGCAGTCGATATGTGCGTAATGCCGCTTATTCGACTGATATTCAAGGTGCCTGGTGCTGATCGTAATACCGCGTGCCTTTTCTTCCGGCGCCTTATCGATTTCTTCGTATTTTAGCACTTTGTCGCCGAACTTGCGCCCGCAGTACATGGTGATGGCCGCGCTAAGCGTCGTCTTGCCATGGTCGATGTGTCCGATGGTACCAACGTTCATATGAGGTTTGGTACGCTCGAATTTTTCTTTGGCCATATAAATCTCCTCCTTGGCTTCGTCACCGGCAGTTCGCAATATTTCAACACATGAAAGTACCACGAATACCGTCCGCCGGCATCGATGCCGCCGGATACTATGCCATAATTTACTTGTTTGAGCGTTCGGATTATAAGCAAAGAATTGAGATTGCGCAATAGCCCTATAGAAGAAAAGCTCTTTTTTTCTTTCCTGTAAAATATATGTGCCTATATGTCAGGAAATATGGATATAGAAATCCATCTCAATATTCGTTCATATTGCCATAATGATCGAATTTTGCTTGGTAAATGCCGCGCCCTTCCGTAATGGATCTCAAAGAGGTGGTATATCCAAAGAAGTTTTCCATAGGTGCATAGGCAATAATGGATTTGACGACTCCCTCATCCTCCACAGCTTCTATGCGGGCTCCCCGAGCCTGCAATGAAGCCAGGGCAGCTCCAAACCACGCATCCGGTACTTCGACAGAAACCTGGACGATTGGTACAAGTATATAGCTACCAGCAAGGCTCACTGCCTTGCGCAGAATCGCAGATGTCGCAACTTCCACTGCGGTTTCTGCTCGTCTATCGCCGCCCATGGGAGCTGTAATCCGTTCAATAATCAGTCTAGCCCCAATAATTGGCCAACCACCAGATGGTCCAACGGCAAAAGAAGTCTCTGCTGCCCGATGCAGAGCTGCCTCGTAGTTAGCCAAGAGGCGCAATCCCTGTGCAAAAATGACCTTGTTTTCGTTCTTGTCTTTCTGGTTTTCCAATGAAATCCCTAGGGTCACCGAAAGTTTTTCGCCACCAAAATCTCCTGTGAATTCTTCTTCGATATGAACAGGTTTCATGAGTCGCTCGACCTTAGGAACCTGGGGATTTCCCGCCCTTACACGGAGTCCGTATTCTTCTTGCAGACGCTCGAGTACGATGTCAAGGTGTAATTCTCCTTGACCTGCTATTGTTATTCGACCGGTTTCCTTTTCTTCATCGATCAATAGACCTGCATCTTCAAGGCTAAATCGCTTAAGGGCATTACGCAGTCTTGGAAGATCTTGCTGGGAAGTTGGTTCCAGCGCTATGGATACCAGAGGTTCGGGATTTTTGAAAGATTCATAGACGAGCTGAAGATGAGTCTCACAGAGAGTACTACCTGCTTCCATATAGGACAGACATGCGCCTACTATTTCCCCCGCAGCCGCTGAATCGATCTTCTCGATTTCTGCTCCGTTTATCCCATAGAGGTGCTTCATCTGAGCAATCTTTTTGAAGGGCATTGCCATAACTTTCATGCCCTCGCGAAGCTGGCCCGACCATAGACGAATCCATGCCAGGGTGTTGAGATCGGCATCAAAGGCTGTCTTGAAAATATAAGCTGAAAATGGAGCGTCAGGTTTAGCTTCCAGTCTGATCTCTTTTCCGGTTTTCATATCCTTCGCAGGCGGACAGCCACGAGAATAAGGATCAGGAAGATAATCGATTATCGCATCCATAAGAAGCCGGCTGGAAATGTCGGAAAAGGAAGAACCGCATAGAATTGGTGTGACTTCCTGCTTCCAGATGGGTGCAATAAGCGCGGATCGGATTTCCTTTTCAGAGACGGTTCTCCCGCTTATCAGTTTTTCCATCAGGGAATCATCATACATGCTGACACGATCGAGAAGCTTTTCTCGAGATTCTAGGGCAAGGCGGCGCATCTCCTCAGTAATAGGAGCTTTTTCTATAGGAAAATGATGTTCGCTTGATGCGGTCGCAATCTTATCGCCTTTGTTTTCTGACTCGTTCTCTTCTTCGTTCGACAAAACAGGATACCAGGACATATCGATCAGATCCACAATCCCATTCCAGTGATAATCTTCGAAGGTGGGTATCTGGAGGGGCAAAACAGGTTCACCGAGTTCACCTGCTATCTCTTTTACAGCGCTGAAAAAATCAGCGCCCCGCCTATCCATCTTGTTTATGAAATAGATTCGCGGGATATGGTGAGCTCGGCAGCCAGTAGCTATAAAGCCAGTCCTAACCTGAACACCGGATACCGCACAAAGAATGATCACCGCACCATCAAGAACACGGAGCACCCTGTCCACCTCAGCACTAAAATCCACGTGTCCTGGAGTATCCAACAGATTAAAGAGGACTCCTTTATGGACAAAGCGCACAGCCGCTGTTTTAATTGTTATTCCGTGTTGGCGTTCAACGGTCAAATAGTCGGTAGTCGTTGTGCCATCGTCGACATTTCCCGCCTTTTCACGCACTCCTGTGACATGCAGAATACGCTCGGTAATCGATGTCTTGCCGGCATCTATATGGGCGAGAATACCTATATTTCTGATAGGCGCCCTGAGGCTCCCCCGAGGCGTCTTTGATGAATCCATTGCAATATCAATATATCAGAGCTATTACAAAGATAAAAGCATTACTGTAAGGATGGGCACACGCTTCCTATGGCAAATATCTGCTCCCTACCAGCGGTAGTGGGCAAATGCTTTATTAGCTTAGCGGCTGAGCTTCGCTCAACCTATAGCACGCTTTTGCGCTTTACCATCTGTAATGCGCAAAAGCTTTATTCGCTTCAGCCATTTTGTGCATGTCGTCTTTCTTCTTGATTGCGGCTCCAGTGTTGTTAAAGGCATCGAAAAACTCATCGGCCAAACATTCGGACATGGACTTACCAGTTCTGGCGCGGGCGGCCTGGATTATCCAGCGCATCGCAAGAGCCTCTCGACGCGATTCGCGTATCTCGATCGGAACCTGATAAGTAGCACCACCCACACGTCGGGACTTGACTTCTATAGAGGGTTTTACATTTTCGAGCGCTTTGGTAAAAGCATCCAGAGCCGGCTGTCCGGATCTCTGCTGAAGGAGATCTAGGGCATCATACATTATGCCGGTGCAGACAGATTTCTTGCCTTCCCACATCATTCTGCAGATAAAACGAGATACGGTAACCGAATTATATCTGACATCGGGGTCGTGCCCCCTGTCTATTGCTTTCTTTTTTCTTCCCATTTACAACCTCGCTCAAGCCTTTGGCTTCTTGGCGCCATATTTTGAGCGGCCCTGTTTGCGGTCTTCAACTCCGAGCGCGTCTTTTGTTCCACGGATTATGTGATAGCGAACTCCAGGAAGGTCCTTGACACGACCACCGCGAACTAGCACCGCAGAGTGCTCCTGAAGATTATGCCCAATTCCAGGAATGTATGCGGTCACTTCAATACCATTGGTGAGTCGCACACGTGCCACTTTACGGAGGGCTGAGTTTGGCTTCTTTGGTGTTACAGTCATAACACGCGTACAAACACCTCGGCGTTGTGGGCATCCCATCAGCGCTGGCGATTTGGTCTTCCATTGGGTTTGCTTTCTTCCATTTCGGATTAGCTGGTTAATCGTCGGCATATAAGCTCTAGACTCCCTTTCATCCGCTCGCGTCAGCATCGCGCGCGGTTTTCTTCAATATAATTTAAATTACCGGTCTGCAAAAACTGCGGTGTCTGTTTTAGCAGCGGTGTAGAATACCTTTCTCACCCATCACATGTCAAGGCCTCGAATTGCCTAAAAAGTTTTCTGGCCGATAATAAGCCATCGCCTAAAAACTATATTCTAGCCGAAGTTAAATCGCAGTGGCCATATCAAGCATATACAGAGCAATGCCTGTACCATAAAGTTATGCGATCGGGCATGCTCAAAAACCCTTGGGATCTTACTCCTCCAAGGATTGGTCCTCTTCGCTGAATCCTTCGTCATTGTCGAAGATCGTCGTTTCCTCAAAGCTTATCTCGCTTGTACGATCTTGCAATATAGCAGGTGGAGCTAGTTCGCGTTCCTGCTTTCGCTTTTCGAGCACTTCCTCTACCAAGGCGTTGAGATCATCATTTTCAGCATCGAAAAGCCTCAGTTGACGGTATTGTTTCATTCCGGTTCCCGCTGGTATAAGATGCCCTATGATAACATTCTCCTTGAGCCCTCGCAGTTGATCCACCTCTCCCTTTATGGCTGCATCTGTCAGAACTCTTGTTGTCTCCTGGAAAGACGCCGCGGCAAAGAAGGAATCGATCTTTAGAGATGCACGCGTTATACCAAGCAGAATCGGGCGCGCTACTGCAGCCTGTCCGCCTTCTTCCATTACCCGTCTGTTTTCCTCATGAAATTTATGCTTATCCACTTGCTGGCCATAAATAAATACCGTGTCACCTGGATTTACTATTTCGACCTTCTTCATCATTTGTCGGATGATGACTCCTATATGTTTATCGTTGATGGTTACGCCTTGAGCACGGTAGACTTGCTGCACTTCATCCATGAGGTAGCGCTGACATTCCTGTTCACCCAAAATCGCAAGGATATCATGTGGGTTCTTTACCCCATCGCAGAGCATCTCGCCTGCGACCACTTTATCCCCATTGCGCACCAAAAGTCTTCGATTCTTTGGCACGAGGTGCTTATGGGTTTTTCCAAAGGAATCGCGGATATTGACTACGCGCTTGCCTTTGAGTGTGCCCCCAAAGGTAACAGTTCCAGAGACCAATGCGAGAACGGCTGGGGATTTGGGTTTTCTCGCTTCGAAGAGCTCACCAACCCGAGGTAGACCGCCTGTGATATCCATAGCCTTGGCACTTTCCTTTAGAATCTTTGCCAGCATCCTGCCTGCGCGAACGCTCTCGCCATCCTCGACGTTTACATAGGCGCCTTCAGGGAGGTAATAGGTCTCGATATCGTTTCCGGCCTCGTCGGTTATTATTATTCGAGGCTCTTTGGTATCACGCTCGTTGCCTGCATCTGCAATGATCTTTTCCACGTTGCCGGTCTCGGCGTTGATCTCTTCATTCAGTGTAACGCCGGTCATGATGTCTTCGTAGCGAACAATGCCATCATGCTCGGATATTATCGGGTCGTTAAAGGGATCGAAGGTAGCTATAGTCTCATTAGCAAGAAGGATTTGACCGCGCGATACCACCATTTCGGAACCGTTTCGAATCTCTACCTTCTGCTCCTGAGAGATTAGCAAGAGTCTGTTGCCGAGAACCTTGGCATAAGAGATGCTCGGGGATTTTATATAGCTACCATCGGCTTTCTTGATAACCGAATCATCTTTCAAGACGCGCTGGCCGTCTTTGACAAGGAGAGTATCTTCATCAGTAAAATCGAAAACGCCAAAGACTCGATTCACATAGATATATCCGCGGCGAGTGAATAGCAGACGACCAAGCTCCGTCTTTACATAAGAACCTTCGATATCTGCGATGTATACTGGGTAATGAAGCGAAATTCGGTTCTCTTCCGCGGCTTTTGTTGCCGCACCACCGATATGGAAAGTGCGCATGGTGAGCTGGGTGCCCGGTTGGCCTATGGATTGTGCCGCAATTATTCCAACAGCTTCTCCAATATCTACGGTTCTGCCGCTGGCAAGGTTGCGGCCATAGCACTTGCGACATACGCCATGTTTAGCCTCGCAAGTCAAAACGGTGCGAACCGAGACTTCTCCGATTCCTGCTTCTTCTATCTCCTCGGAGATCTCCTCGGTAATCTCCTCGTTGGTTCCCACTATGATCTGGCCAGTTATGGGATGGCGGATAGGGTCTAGGGTAAAGCGACCGATTATGCGCTCGGCTAGTGTTTCGACGATTTCGTCGCCATCTTTGAGTGCCGTATAGATGGAACCATTTATGGTTCCACAGTCATCCTCGTTGATTACTACATCCTGTGCGATATCTACGAGGCGCCTTGTAAGGTAACCTGCATCCGCGGTCTTGAGAGCCGTGTCTGCTAGACCTTTACGGGCTCCATTTGTAGAGATGAAGAATTCGATGACGGAAAGACCTTCACGGAAATTGGAACGAATAGGAAGCTCGATTATATCTCCGGATGGCTTAGCCATAAGCCCACGCATTCCTGCTAGCTGGCGGATCTGGTTTTTGCTTCCGCGAGCCCCTGAATTAGCCATCATGTATATATTGTTGAAGCCATCACGGTCTTTTTCCAGCGTCTTCATCATCACAGCAGTGAGTTCTTCGTTTGTCTTTGACCACACCTCGACGACACGGTTGTAGCGCTCATCTTGAGTTATGTGGCCTGCAAGATACTGCTGCTGGATTGCCTCAACTTCCTTATTGGCCTTCTCTATCATTTCGGCCTTTTCTTTTGGAATGACGATGTCATCCATGCCGATGGTAGCGCCAAAGAAAGTCGCATACTTAAAGCCCATTTCTTTGATTGTGTCGAGCATATTCACGGTGATAAAAGGGCTCGTGTTCCGATAGACATGCTCGATCAGCATGCGAATGTCTTTATCGGTCATTGCATAGTTTATGTAAGGAACCTCTTTTGGCAGAGCCTCGTTTAGAAGAATGCGGCCTCCCGTCGTCTTTATGAAGTGGTTCTTGGAAGGCTCTGCTTCTTTTTCATAGGAATTCCACACTGGTTCCTTGCGTACTGCCACATAGACAAGAGCCTGATATTCGCATGAACCATATTCGCAGGCAAGAAGGAGCTCATCTGTGCTTGAAAATCGCTTGCCCTCGCCTTTTGCCCCCGGTCTATGGCGGCTTAGAAAGTTGATTCCGAGAACCATGTCTTGAGAAGGATAGACAATCGTCTTTCCGCTTGCTGGATCAAGCAGGTTGCGACTCGAAAGCATAAGAGTCCAGCATTCAGCCTGGGCAGCATGGGTTAGAGGAATATGAACCGCCATTTGATCGCCATCGAAGTCGGCATTATAGGCCTTGCACACCAGCGGATGCAGCTTTATCGCCTTGCCCTCTACGAGAAGAGGCTCAAAAGCCTGGATGCCAAGCCGGTGCAGAGTTGGGGCGCGATTAAGGAGCACCGGATGCTCCTTTACAACCTCGTCCAGTACGGCAAAGACTTCTGGCGTCTCTGATTCTACCAGCATTTTGGCTTTCTTTATGTTGTATACAACATCCTTCTCCACCAGTTTTTTCATGATGAAAGGCTTGAATAGCTCGAGAGCCATCTTGGTAGGAAGACCGCACTGCCACATCTTGAGCTCTGGCCCAACAACTATTACCGATCGGCCAGAGTAGTCGACTCGCTTACCCAATAGGTTCTGACGGAAGCGCCCCTGTTTTCCCTTTAGCATATCTGCCAGGGATTTGAGCGGCCTATTGCCCGCTCCCTTTACCGCTCTGCGGCGACGAGTGTTGTCGAATAGCGCATCGACGGCTTCCTGGAGCATGCGCTTCTCATTAAAGATGATGATATCCGGCGCGTTTAGCTGCAAAAGCTTCTTGAGGCGATTATTGCGGTTTATGACTCGACGATAGAGATCGTTTAGGTCGCTAGTGGCGAACCGACCACCATCGAGCTGAACCATGGGTCTTAACTCCGGCGGAATTACGGGAATCACGGTTAGGATCATCCATTCAGGCCGATTTCCGGAAGATCTAAATGCTTCTACGAGCTCGATACGCTTCAAAAGGCGCTTGTCGGACTTGCTTCCGCGCTCTATCATCTTCTGTCTGAGTTCCTGAGACATCTTATCGAGGTCTATCTGCTCGAGAAGAGATCGAATAGCTTCAGCCCCCATGCCTGCGGTAAAAGCACCACCATATCTGTCCATGGCCTCACGATATTCCTCGTCGGTGAGCAGCTGCATCTTCTTGAGCTCGGTCTCTCCTGGATCGATTACGATATATTTTTCGTAATATAGGACAGATTTGAGTGTCGCCATCGGCAGATTGAGCAAAAGACCCATACGGCTGGGCACGGAGCGGTAAAACCAGATGTGCGATACCGGGCTCGCTAGCTCTATATGCCCCATGCGCTCCCGCCGCACCTTGGAATTGGTCACTTCGACACCGCAGCGGTCGCAGATGACTCCCTTATATCTGATAGACTTGAATTTGCCACAATAGCACTCCCATTCCTTGGTAGTACCAAAGATTCGTTCACAGAAAAGGCCATCTCTCTCAGGGCGCAAGGTCCTGTAATTGATCGTCTCAGGCTTCTTGACCTCTCCATAAGACCAAGCCCGAATCATCTCCGGACTTGCCAAATGAATGGAAATATTGTCAAAATCCTGAATATCTCTCATGTTACCCCCTCGGGTTGCAGGCATCTCTCATGCCTGGGAACATTGTTTCCATAGCGCCCCGTACCCAAAAAGGCGCATAGAAGACCGTGCAAGGTCTGACGGACATGGATTGCAAAACAGCAACATCTGCCATCCTAGAATGCTCCGGTCTGCTTCTTGATAATATCTTCATCGCGCTCAGTCAAAGCAATTTGTTTACCCTTAGAGTCATACACCTTGATGTCCAGCGCCAAGCCTCGAAGCTCCTGCACCATGACATTGAAGGCCTCGGGAATTCCGGCTGCCGTATGTGGTTCCCCCTTGACTATTGCCTCGTAGATCTTGGAGCGTCCTGTCATGTCGTCCGACTTGATCGTAAGAAGCTCTTGCAGGGTGTTTGCTGCCCCATATGCCTCGAGTGCCCACACTTCCATCTCGCCCAATCTCTGGCCGCCAAATTGCGCTTTGCCGCCCAGGGGCTGCTGAGTTACCAGCGAATAAGGGCCAGTCGATCGAGCATGCATCTTGTCATCTACGAGGTGGTGTAATTTCAGGAAGTATACGATTCCGACTGTTATCGGATTCTTGAAGAATTCTCCCGTCTTGCCATCGCGAACCATAACCTTCGATGTGGCAGGCAACCCCGCTTCTCTTAGCTTTACTTCGATCTGTTCTTGAGAGGGCGATTGGAATACATGGCATTCATACCATTCATTTAGAGTGCTGGCTGCCCAACCGAGCTCGGTCTCCATGATCTGGCCAATATTCATGCGGCTCGGGACACCAAGCGGGTTTAGGCAGATGTCAAGCGGCGTACCATTATCCAGGTAGGGCATGTCCTCAATAGGGAGAACGCGTGCAACGACTCCCTTATTGCCATGACGACCTGCCATCTTGTCGCCTTCCTTGAGCTTTCGTTTTACTGCTACCAGAACCTTTACGGTCTCTTCGACGCCCGGCTGGAGATCATCGTTGTTTGCTCGTGACATGCGCTGTACGTCTATGACCGTCCCCTCGATGCCATGTGGCACGCGGAGCGAGGAATCGCGGACGTCTTTGGCTTTTTCGCCGAATATCGAGTTTAGAAGCTTGAATTCTGGAGTTGTATCCGAGTCGCTTTTTGGGGTTACTTTTCCTACCAAAATGTCTCCGCTCTTTACTTTGGCGCCAATCCTAATAACGCCTTGACCATCTAGATTATCCAGCATTTTTTCGCTTGTATTTGGAATGTCGCGCGTTATGCGTTCTGGACCCAGCTTTGTGTCGCGCACCTCTAAAATGAATTCCTTTATATGGATAGAGGTGAAGAGGTCTTCCTTTACTACACGTTCGGATATTAGGATGGCGTCCTCGTAGTTATAGCCATTCCAGGGCACGAATCCAGCAAGAATGTTGCGGCCAAGTGCCAGCTCTCCCTGGTTAGTAGCCGGCCCATCCGCAACGACTTGGCCTTTCAGCACCTTCTCGCCGCGCTTTACAATCGGCCTGTGGTTGAAACAGGTGTCCTGATTGGTCCTTTGATATTTTATGAGCTGATATACATCCGTATCATCGGGCGATTCGGGTTTTTCAGGTCGAATGACAATTCTGTTAGCGTCCACATAATCGACGATTCCGGAGCGTTTGGCCTTGACCAAAACACCCGAATCATAAGCCGTTTTCCATTCCATACCAGTGCCGATGCGCGGAGGTTCGGTAAAAACCAAAGGCACCGCCTGGCGCTGCATATTCGAACCCATAAGAGCTCGGTTAGCATCATCGTGCTCGAGGAATGGAATCAGAGCCGCCGATACCGATATTATCTGCTTGGGCGAGACATCCATGAATTGTATTTCCGCTGGAGATCGCATTGTGTAGTCGCCCTGATGGCGGCAGGATACGGTTTGGTCGAGAAATTTACCGCTTTTGTCGATATGAGCAGAAGCCTGTGCGATATAATATTTGTCTTCGTCGATAGCGGAAAGGTACTCAATTTCGTCGGTTACAATGCCATTTCTTACGCGGCGATACGGTGCCTCAAGGAATCCGTACTCGTTGACCGTCGTATAGGTTGCAAGCGATACAATTAACCCGATGTTGGGTCCTTCTGGCGTCTCGATGGGGCACATTCGTCCATAATGGGTGTAGTGGACATCGCGCACTTCGAAGCCCGCGCGTTCGCGGTTTAGTCCACCAGGCCCAAGGGCGTTCAGTCTGCGCTTGTGGGTTAGCTCGGCCAATGGGTTGACCTGGTCCATAAACTGAGAAAGCTGCGAGGTACCAAAGAATTCTTTGATAGCCGCTACGATTGGCTTGATGGTAATGAGGTCTTGTGGCTTTGCTGTTTCGAGGTCTTTGCCGGTCATCCTGTCCTTTGCGGTGCGCTCCATACGGCTAAAAGCTACCTTCATGACATTTGCAAGAAGCTCGCCAACTGCGCGTACGCGGCGATTTCCTAGATGATCTATATCATCGATATTCGCCTCCCCATAATAGATATTTATGAGGTGTTTCATCGTTGCGACGATATCTTCCTTGGTGAGTGTATTCGTTTTGATATCGAAATCGAATTTTTTGTTTAGCTTGTAGCGGCCAACATCGCCCAGATCGTACTGTCTGGCGGTAAAAAACATGTTATGTAGATCGCGCTCGGCATTCTCCAGAGATATGGGTTCACCTGGTCTGAGCACAGAATAAACCGCCGAGATCGCGTCTTCCTTAGTCGGCTCATCCTGGTCCGGTGTTTCCTTTACAAGCTTGACATCTTCTCTATCGAAGCAGTTCAAGATCATCTCGTTGTGCAGCGAATTATCGTCTTCAAAATCTATGATTTCGATAGAATCTATGCCTAGGTTGATGAGTTCGTCGATTTCGTGCAGATGAATCTTGTCGCCGGCTCGGAAAAGGCGCTTTTGCTCGTTATCGATCTCCATATATACGGGTTTTGCAAGTATTTTGCCAACAAGAGCATCTTTATTGTTCTGATCTTCCGAGAGCTCCGCTTTCTTGGTTGTATAGAATGCCGCGATGATCTCTTCGCGCGAATGAAAGCCAATTGCGCGCAAGAACATGGTTCCCAGGATCTTTCGCTTGCGATCTATCTTGGCGTGAATGAGCTCGTGCTTCTGGTCAATCTCGAATTCGAGCCAACTTCCTCTATATGGAATTATGCGTGAGGAAAATACGCCTTTGTCATGACTAAAAATAACGCCCGGCGAACGATGAATCTGAGAAACGATGACTCGTTCCGCCCCATTGATGATAAATGTACCGCGGTCGGTCATTAGCGGGATATCGCCCAAGTAGATCTCTTTCTGTCTTATCTCTCCGGTCCTCTTGAACACAAGGTTTATGACTGCCTTTAGAGGCACGGAATAGGTCAGTGTCTTCTGCTTGCATTCTAGTTCAGAATACTTGATGGCTTTTTCATCTAGAGAATATCGTTCATATTCGATCACCAGATCACCGGATGGACTTTCTATAGGAAAAGTGCTGCGGAATACCTCCTCAAGGCCGATCAATTCGAGAGGCTCTCCCTTACGGAGTTTATCTCTTTGGAGAAAATGCTCGTAAGATGAGAGCTGAATATCGATGAGATCGGGTATATCCATTACATCGTGGAATTCCTTTCCTATGTAAATCCGCTTGATCTTCTGTCCTGAATATGTCATTCATTACCCTCCATGCGCCTTTAGCGCTCGGGTCAAAGGTTCATGCGCCGATGCCGATATATCGAACATCGGTGCTTTATTTTATTCCGTCATCGGGAAGCACTCTTTTTTGCAAGACTCAATCGGCTGGAATGCTTCCCGAAAACGGGGGATCTCAATCCCCCTTCTTTTCATCGACTAAGGCTCTAACTCCAAGCCCAGACTTATTTTATCTCGACTGTTCCACCAGCGGCTTCGATCTGCTTCTTGATCTTGTCCGCTTCTTCTTTAGAGATGTTCTCCTTGAGAGCCTTGTCTCCAGCTTCGACCAGGTCTTTAGCCTCTTTCAGGCCAAGACCGGTGATCGAACGGACTTCCTTAATAATAGCGATTTTCTTGTCAGCTGGCACATTGCCCTTGAGGATCACTGTAAACTCGGTCTTCTCCTCAACAGGAGCAGCTGCAGCAGAAGCAGCGGGAGCGGCAACTGCCACGGGTGCGGCCGCGGTTACGCCAAACTTCTCTTCCATCGCTTTTACCAGTTCGGAAATTTCGAGGACTGTCATCGAAGCAATTGCGTCGATGATTTGTTCTTTCGTGAGTGCTGCCATATTATCTTCTCCTAATCTCATGGTAATCCATCACAACGAATGGACCTTCTATCGAACTCCGACAGGAACGGCAGCGTCCGAAGCCTGACGGATGCTCGCTTTTTCCAAAAAGCATGCCGAATAAACGATCAAAGAACCCCTTCATTGGCCTTCTTTTCCTCGATCGCCTTGAGAACTCGAACCAACTTGGTCGGAATTGCATTGATGACATATACGAGGTTCTGCGCTGGTGCTTGCATGGCAGACATTAGCATTGCTATTAGCTGATTGCGGCCAGGCAACTTGCTGAATGTTTCAACCCTATCAGAATCCATGAATTGTCTATCGATCATTGCACCCTTTACAACCAGTGCTGGTGTTTCCTTGGCAAAGTCGAGCAAAATCTTGGCAACTTCATTCGAGTCGGTCTTGATAAAAGCAACCGCGGTGGGCCCTCTTAGCACAGGCTCGACCGCATGCGAATAACCGAGCTCCTCAAAGGCCAAACGCGCAAAGTTGTTCTTGACAACATGGAGTTCTACACCTTTCTCGCGCAGTTGCCTCCGCAACGTTGTGATCTGTTCGACCGTTAGGCCTCTGTACTCGGTAAAGATAAAATCGCTTGAGCCCGAGATCATTTCTTTGAGCATGCCTATGGCTTTGACTTTCCTTGGCTGAATTTTCGATGCTTTAATTGCCATAGTCTTACCTCTTCTCCGATTTGTTCAGTACGACTTTGACGCTTGGCCCCATGGTTGGCGTCAAGAATATCGAAGCAACAAAATCGCCCTTTACATCAGAAGGACGCTTGCGATTTACTTCTTCTACAAGCGTGCTTAGATTCTCGGCAATTTTCTCAGCCTCCATGGATACCTTCCCGACAGGTAGGTGAATAATGCCGAGCTTGTCGGTGCGGTATTCGGTGCGGCCTTTTCTCAGTTCGCCAAGCGTGGCGCCCAGATCGTTTGTAACCGTACCTGTCTTAGGGTTCGGCATAAGGCCGCGGCGTCCGAGCACCATACCCAATTTTCCGACATCTTTCATCATATCGGGTGTCGCAACGGCGATATCGAAATCTAGCCATCCACCCTTGATTTTTTCTATGTATTCATCGCTCCCTGCATAGGCAGCTCCCGCCTCGAGAGCTTCTTTGACGCGATCGGGTTTGCAAAACACAAGGATTCTCTTCTCTGCTCGGAATTGATGGGGGAGAACGACTGTGTCGCGCACAGATTGGCTCTTCTTAAGGTTTAGCCTTATGTGCACTTCCACCGTTTCATCGAACTTGGCTGTCTTGAGTTCTTTTACGAGTGCACATGCATCCCCAATCTCATAGGCCTGCGTATGATCCACTTTCTTGGATACTTCGATGTATTTCTTACCGCGCTTCATATCACAACTCCACATCCACGCCCATGGACCTTGCGGTCCCCGCAACTATGCGTTTCGCGGCTTCGAGATCATTTGCATTGAGGTCGGGCAATTTCTGCTTGGCGATTTCCTCCAGCTTTGCCTTCGAGAGCTTTGCAACCTTGTCCTTCTGGGGAAACGAAGAACCCTTTTCAATACCGCAAGCTTTTTTGATTAGCACACTCGCGGGAGGCGTTTTCAGGACAAACGTGAATGTCTTATCCTGATAAATCGTGATGATAGCTGGTATTACTAATCCAGGCTCCATGTTTTTCGTACGCTCATTGAACTGTTGACAGAACATGGGCGCCGAGACACCATGAGGACCAAGCGCAGGTCCTACGGGTGGAGCCGGTGTCGCTTTGCCAGCCGGACACTGCAATTTGACTATTGCAGTAATTTTCTTTTTGGCCATAGCCTTTCTCCTGTTGTGGTATACCCGGCACTCGATAGCCGGGATAGCGTCTCCATACCATGGAGACTCCCATCATTAGAGCAAAAATCCCTTATCTGAGAAGCATATCAGACACCATGCTGGTATGCCGCTTTATAAAGATCTCCGCATCCTCTTACGGGATGAGAACCTATATTTTCTCGACCTGTGTCATATCGACTTCTACAGGCGTCGATCTTCCAAAAATCTGTACACTGACCTTGATCTTGTTTTTTTCGGTATTCACTTCATCGATAATCCCCGAAAACGACTCAAAAGGTCCTTGTGTTATTTTGACCTGCTCGCCCACAGAGAACGACTGACGGAAGTAGACGGGACGCTCGCCTTTTAACTCGCCCGTGCGCTGGAATATGCGTTTGACTTCTTCCATTGTGATGGGCTGAGGCCTTGCATTGGAAGACGACCCCACAAAACCTGTAACACCGCTGATATTTCGTATTATTGCACAGGTTGTCTTCCAGCCATCTTCGGGCAAGTCCATCTCTACAAGGATATATCCAGGAAGAATCTTGCGAGATATGGTGCGCTTCTTTCCATCTTTTAGTTCTGACACCTCTTCAGCAGGAACCTTTACATCTGTGACTATATCGCGCGAAAGCTCGCCAGAATCGATGAGCATTCGGATAGTCTTCTCTATCTTATTTTCATAACCGGAGTAAACATGGAGAATATACCAGGATTTTGCCATCCAGCCTCTACCTTAACGGAAAACGACCTCGATTCCCAGAACAATGAGGAAATCGATCAGGCCGAGTATTAGAGCTACCGCCACCGTGGAAATAATGACTAATTTTGTCGAAGCAATTACTTCATCTTTAGATGGCCATACAACCTTTGAGAGTTCTGCATAGCTATCTTTGAAGAACTGAATTATCTTCTTCATGGCGGCTCCTTGGACCCCTTTCACATTCTGCTGTACACAAGCACAGCATCTTTTGCCTTTTCTTACTACCAGGCCAGGTAGGACTCGAACCCACAACGTCCGGTTTTGGAGACCGGCGCTCTACCATTAGAGCTACTGGCCTAAGACCGTCTATTTTACCTTTGTTTCTTTGTGGAGAGTGTGCTTGCGATCCCATTTGCAGTATTTCATTAGCTCAAGCTTTTCTTGCGCAGTTTTTCGATTCTTCTTAGTTGTATAGTTGCGACGCTTGCACTCAGTGCACTGAAGAGCGATTATCTCTACATTTTGCTTTTTCTTGGATGCCATGACTCCCATTCCTTTCGCGGCGACCGACAATTGTATACGCCGGAATAATCCTAAAACATACTCGAGCCCCCGAACGGAATCGAACCGTTGACCTTATCCTTACCATGGATATGCTCTGCCAACTGAGCTACAGGGGCGCAAATAGAGCTTGGCGAATATATCACTCATGTGGGGATGTGTCAAGATTGTGATGCGTTTTTTCCGCGGCTCCTGCGAGACAATGCAGTCGTTATTGAAGCAGCAACTGTATCTTTTGTCAACACCAGTAGAGCAATGCCGATAGCTGCAAATACGAGTGTCGAGGTTACAAGAGGAAGACCCGCATATACGAACCTCGATCCATATTGCGAGACCGCTTTGAACACAGCCTTATCCACAAGTATCGCTGGCACAATAGCGATAGCTGAGAATATGAGCATTTTTAATATATATTTTAGAGAAAGCCATAACTCGTTCCTTATACCCTCGATGCTATCTTTAATAAGCGCCCACACCAGCAATACTGTATTTACGGCGCTCGAAAAGGAGAGCGCAAAAGCTATTCCGGCACCTTGGAATCTAAAGGCCAGCAATAGAACAAGGATGATATTTACGGCAAAACTCGCTATTCCGGCAAATGTTGGCGTCTTGGTATTGCTTCGAGCATAAAACGCTGGGGCGATTAGCCTATTCATCGCAATGAAGACGAGGCCAGTTTGATGCCAGAAAAAAGCGCTCGCCGTGAGCTGAACCGAGACATCGGAAAAATCGCCGGTCTTGAAGAGCAGCGTTACGATCCTAACCGTAAATGCCATGGAAAAAACCGCCACGGGGACGGTGAGCAAGAGCAAAGACCGCATGGTATTGCCAAGGATCTTTGAATACTCTGCCCAATCTCCCTGTCTTACAGTATCGGCCAGGCGAGGCAAAAGCACCGTTCCCGCGGAGACCGCAAAGATGCCCAGAATCAACTCTTGAAGGCGCAGTGAATACTGAAGGCTCGATGCTACTCCTACACCGGCACGCGAAGCATATGCGGTGCTCACAAGATCGTTTACCTGATAAGCGGCCATTCCTAGAATTGTTGGCGCAATAAGAGCAAAAACCTTGCGCATCCCGGAATTCCTAAGAGCCCGGATTGGATTCATGAGCCCTATATGAGTGCTCAGCCTCAATACGGCAGGCAGTTGAACTAAGGCTTGGGCAAGGCCGCCCAATACAACACCGACAGCCATGGATCTAGCGGGATTACCAAGACGATCTCCGAGAATCCACGGCACCACAATAAAACAGACATTGAATAGAATTGGCGCAAATCCGGATGGTCCAAATATTTCGTGAGCATTCAGAATGCCTTGCAAAAGAGCGGCAAAAGAAACAAATGCAAGGAATGGAAACATGATACGCGTGAGGATAGCTGTTTCCATGGGGTCTGAACCAAACAGCTTGACTATTATAGGTGCAAGGGCAATTCCTATCGCCACTACGATCGTCACACAGATGCTCAAAATCGTGAGGCTTGCGGAAAGGAATTCGCGAGTTTCGCTATCATTCTGGGCATGAAGATAACCCTTGTATGTGGGGATGAAAGCTACAGTTACGGAGCCTTCGGCAAATAGGCGGCGAAGAAAGTTGGGAATAATGAAAGAGACCGTAAAAGCATCCGAATAGATCCCGGTTCCAAGAAAGCGCGCCTTGGTCATCTCGCGAATGAGGCCGAGCACACGCGAAATAAAGGTAAGGAGCGAAAGTTTACCAGCATTTCTAACCATTTTTGCAGAAGCCTGCGAAGCAAGCTCGGCAGCTGTATCCTCTGGGAATCCAACGATATCGTACGAGTTCTCTTGTATGGATGAATTCTTTTGGTTGTTCGAATTCTCTTGATTGTTCGAATTCTCTTGATTGTTTAAAGTCATTTAGGCTAGCCTACTTCAAGCGCGCACAAAGGTGAAGTCCTGTGTAATGGATTTTGATTGCGACGCGCGCAGTATTCATAGCGAGCCGGTTGGGGCTGCGCTCCAGCGAACGCCGCCAGGGAAGTGCGCTCAGCAGCACGCCTTGTATCTACAAAGACCAACGAACAAGATGCCGTGTCAGATATCCTCGGACAGATCATTTTCGGCTAATTCGGTAGGGCTGCGAGGAATTCGATTAGATACTGCTGGATGCCAAGAAAGAAACGCTCTTGAAGTTCTACGGCGGGCGGAGAAATATAGCGATAGTGCCAGCTCTCCCATTTATAGCCGGTTATATTCTCCATATCCTTTGGAAAGGAAAGCGAAAATCCGAATTTTCCTGCATTCGATGCAAGCCAGCGCTCGGCATCGCTGCCCGCGAATTCATCACTTATGGATCCAAAATCCACGACGGTGCCAAGCTGGTGCTGAGACATCCCAGGGACCGCGGATACACGCTCAGCTTCTGCTCTCCCCATTTCATTGACATTCTGCTCAAATACGATCTTCTGATAGTCGTAGGAGCGATAGGCAGAGGAGACAACGAGGGCAATCCCGTCCTTTTTTGCCATTTCTGCCATGCGGACAAGCGCTTCTTGCGCTGGCTTGCGCAATTTCATGCCTTTCTTAGAAACGATATATGGGAACGGCCCATCTAGATCTACAAGATCTATGGGCACATACTGAGCGGACAAGGCTTTCTGCTTATCAACCCGACACAGAAGGTCTGTATCATTTTTCATGATTTCGCGTACTTCGCTAAAAAGCACTGCAAAGCCAGCTGGGTCATTATTTATTGCATCCCGCACACGATTCCGGTCGGTATCGCTGAATTGCACCACGGAAAGGGCTTTTTCCACTTGATCACGGATAACTGAAGGCAAGGAAGAAAGACGATTATCCTTCTGACCCGAACACGATACTATTACAACCAATATAAATGCCAATATAAAAGTAGTTGCCAGAAAAGACAGGGCTCGCATGACAAAATCATACCATGGATCGAGATAATTTTAAACTCTGGTCAGGATGCCATTAGAATAAGACTATCGGACGCTGGCTTGAGATTCTAAGGAGAGTACAAGATCGGGCTGAGTCACCTTCGCTTCATTGGCTTTGTGGCAGCCTCTATTCCATTAGCTTCCTAGATCTTAGCTTTTTCCTCGCTGTTTTAATCTAAGATAGACCTGCTTGCCTGGCACCATGGGGTTAGTACGCTCATCAATCTCGAATAGATTCACAGCCTTAATCAGCTCGCCCAACTTTCTAAAACCATAATTGCGAGGATCGAACTCCGGAAGGCGATTCGCGAGATAGGTTCCCACTTCGCCAAGATAAGCCCATCCGAACTCGTCCGCGGCTTCATCCACAGCGCTTGCAAGCAAGGCTTTCATCTTTGTATCGCTCTTTATGTCGGCCTGTGGCAAAGAACCTTTGCCGCCTTCCTTTTCCGACGAGCTTTCGCGCCCTTCCTCTGTTTCGTTGACATTGGCTTGCAGAATTTCGGTATAGATAAATTTGTCGCAGGCCGCTAGAAAAGGCTTGGGCGTCTTGCGCTGACCAAAACCGAGTACGAGCTTACCGTCCTCACGCAGCCTTGCAGCAAGCCTCGTAAAATCCGAATCGCTGGACACAAGGCAAAAACCATCGAGGTTTTCGGTATACAAGAGATCCATCGCATCGATTATCATCGCACTGTCTGTAGAATTCTTGCCGGTTGTATAGGCAAACTGCTGAACGGGCTGAATGGCATATTCTAGCAATCTCTCTTTCCAGCCCCTAAGAGTCGGGTTTGTCCAATCGCCATATATACGCTTTACACTGGCCACACCATATTTGGCAATCTCCGCGAGAAGGCCATCGATAATAGTGGGCTGAGTATTGTCTGCATCAATGAGCACCGCTAATTTTAGTTGCGTATCACTCTTCATAAATAATCTCCAAAAGCAATTTATTTCACTATAAGTAGTTGAATGTCACACACATTCGTGCCGGTCGGTCCGGTCACAAAAAGGCCGCCAACCTCTTCAAAAAAGGCGTAGGAATCGTTATTGGCCAAGAACTCCGAAGGATTCAGCCCAAGGCGATGTGCATTTTCGAGAGCTCCAGCGTCGGCAAAGGCTCCTGCAGCATCGGTAGGGCCATCGTTGCCATCGGTGCCAGCCGATAAAAAGAGCGTTCTTTCAAGGCCTGGACGAACAGAGCGCGAAAAATGATCAAACTCATTTAACACAGAGAGGGCCATTTCTTGATTCCTTCCACCCTTGCCCTTGCCGCGGAGAGTAACCGTCGTTTCTCCTCCGGCAATGATACATGCGGGCGCACAAAGTGGAGTCCTATGCAGTATAATATCCTGAGCGATTCCAGAAAAAACCTTGCCGATTTCTCGAGCTTCGCCAGAAAAGCGACTTCCAAGCACAAGAGTATTATATCCCAGCTCTTTGCTTCTCTGTTCAGCCTCCTGAATCGCATGGTAGTTGGTTCCCACAAGCATTGTCGAACATAAATCGAAGATTGGATCTTCTGGCTTCGGAGTCTCTGACCGAATACCTGAAAGTCCATCTTCTACGGCTTGAGCTATGGACTTTGGCAGCCTGTCCAAGAGCGCATATCTTTCGAATATGGCTTTCACATCCCTCCATGTACTCGTATCTGGAACCGTAGGACCAGAGGCAATGGTATCCAGATCATCGCCCATCACATCCGAAAGGACTAGTGCAATTATCCGTGAAGGGAAAAAAGCCTTTGCCAGATGGCCGCCTTTAATGGAAGATAGATGCTTGCGTACTGCATTGATCTCATGAATGTTAGCTCCACAGCCCAATAGGAGCCTTGTCACTTCCGCTTTATCCTCTAGCGAAATTCCGGGCGCAGGTACCGCCAACAGAGCGCTCCCTCCACCAGAGACCAGTACAAATACAAGGGTCCTTTCGCCTGCTTCTTCCCATTTTCGCACCCGCAAAGCAAGGTTTAGCATTTCGCTTCCGGCTTGCACCGATCTTTTATCCGGAACGGGGTGACTTGACTCGATCGAAGTGATCGATCGGGACGCAAAGAGACTTTCGATATCCTCAGAGAGCCTCGAACTTTGTCCACTTTCCGGGGCCTTAGAGACCACAAGCCCTTCTGTAACTCGTTGGCCTAGAATCGAGGCCAGGCTTGCGGTCATAGGAATCGAAGCCTTTCCAAAAGCAACTATCACAACATGATCATATTTGGATAAATCGTAGGTTTGAGGCTCTTCTCCATCCAAAAGGCGCAGAACCGATCCCTCTAGCGAAAGACAATAGGAAAAAAGCCGTCCCGGCATAACCCGATCCACCGCTGCTCGGAAGATCTCCTCCGCATCGGCGCGCAAGGAGTGTCCAGGACTTTCGCTTACGTGCGTTGTCTCCATCTTTTTTTCTGTCCTTCTTTTTTCTGATTCTGGTTGAGTGCCTGGATACAGAGGTCTAGATTTCTAGCTACCTGAGGGCTGCGAGAGAGCTCGAAAGCCTGCCGAAATAAGGGTTCTGCCTCCGCAGGATTCTTTAGCATGTTCAAATGAATCGAAGCGGCATTGTTGAGGGCGGGCCAATTTGTCTCATCCAGAGCAAAGGATTTCATGAAATACTCAATGGCTTTTATATGTTCGCTCGATTCTCTCAATTCCTCTGCTTTCTTGAAAAGCTCCATGGCTTTTATTGCATCGCAGAATCTCTTATCATCTTCGGTCATCGCGAGGCGCCGCTCTATAAAATCTCTCATATGGAAAGCCTTGCCACCTTTAGCACATTCCGGATCTTTGAGCGCAAGCCGATATCGCTTTTCTGCCTCTTTTCTCTTGCCGGTTGCGTATGCAAGATCGCCAAGCGCTGAATTGCGATAGAAAGATGGGCCATAGAGCTTTTCTTCTCTCAAAAGATAGCGTTCTGCTTCTTCCGCTCGCCCCAGCGCAAGGAAAATTATTCCGAGGTTTCTCAAAACGCGGATTGAATCCGGTTCCGATTGCTCGAGTTTCCGGAACCAGCTCTCTGCCTTTTGGTAATCCCCCATTACATAGGCATTAAGGCCAAAACGTTCGCAGATATTTGCATAGAATTTGTGCATCGGCTTCCTAGATTATCCCACTAGACAAACAAGGACAATACGAGCACCATCAAGAATGCGACCACTCCTTCCACGGCAGTTGCAGAGCTGTAAGCCTTATAGGCTGTATTTACAGGCATGCCCGAGAATTGGGAGACCACCCAAAAATAGGAATCATTAGCGTGCGAAACAACCATCGAGCCCGCGCCGATCGCTATGGTCGTAAGGGCTGGATCTAGGCCGAGCGTCTGCAAAAGAGGCGCCATAATGCCTGCAGTGGTAACAATAGCTACGGTAGAAGAACCTTGGGCGGTTTTGAGGGCAGCGGAAATTATAAAGGGCAACAGAATTCCCAGATGCATGCTCGCCATGTTTGTCTTTATAAAATCTGTTATCGGACTTGCCTTGATAATAGCACCCAGTGAGCCGCCTGCTGCGGTGATTACCAGGATGATAGCGGATTCCTTTATTCCCTCCCCCATCCAGTCCGAGATAGCCTTCTTTAGCTCTCCTTTATGAACCAGAAGCAAGGAACACAGCACACCGAGAATAAGCGCGGTTACAGGATCGCCAATAAAAGACAAAAACACGCGGAAATCGCCATTACCAAATGGCTTAGAAGGGAATTCCGCAACACTCTTTAATAGAATCAACACAATCGGAAGCACTATTGGCAAAAAGGAAAGAAGTGTATTTGGTAATTTGCCGAATTTTTTTACTATTTCCGAATAAGTACCTTGGATTTCGGGCTCGATTTCATATCTCTTAGCGAACTTGGTAGCCCAGAGAAGTCCGGAAAGAGAGGCTGGAATAGCTGCAATAAGGCCCAAGAGAATGACTTTCCCCAGATCCGCTCCCAATGTTCCTGCAGCAGCGATAGGCCCCGGAGTGGGCGGTACCATTGTGTGGGTCGCGTATAGCCCTGTAGAAAGCGCAACAGCCATCACTGTCATCGAAATCCCGGATTCCTTTGCAAGTGCTTTGTTGAGTGGATTCAAAATAACATAGCCGGAATCGCAGAAAACTGGGATCGATACAATATAACCAGCTATATTCATGGCCAGAGGAGCATGCGATTTGCCTACCATGTTCAAAATGGCCCTGGTCATCGAAAGCGCCGCACCGGTTTTTTCCAGTATTGTGCCCAGAATAGTGCCTGCAACTATTACAATGCCTATACTCGTTAGAGTGCCGCCAAATCCATTCTTGATCCCCACAACAACATCCAGGGCTGGTAGCCCAATCAGAAGTCCAAAGACAAAAGACACACCAATAAGTACCAGAAAAGCGTTTATTCTGTACTTCCCGGTTAAGACCACAATAGCTATTACCGCTAACAACAAGAGAATTAAGGCGACAATTCCAGAAACCATATACACCTCCAAATATATAGTTTACTTTATGATGCTTCTAGCTCCGATAAGGACGTCTCATTACATCCCATAGGGCGCGATCCGGATTCCGAGATTAAACGATTCTAAGGCTCGAAAGCTCCAGGGATACAGCGCTAATGCCTTTACACATAATTGTCATGTATCCTGATTTTCCCCACAGATAAAGAAAGTCATTATTGCGTACCATCAACAACCGAAAGAACAAGCTCAACAGGCAAATGATCTGAATATCCATCTGTTCCCTTCCATTCGCGAGGAACACCCTCGGCAGTAAATAGCATGGGAGCATCTGCAATATAGAACCCCTGATATTCAAGCCCAATGCCGTCCTTGAGGCTTTGGCTGACTAAGAAGCCATCGTATTGTTCGCGCTTATCTCTATAGGCGAGGCTGAACTTGTCCGGATACTCCGCCCATGGAGTGTAGAGCTCTATTTTTTCGTCAAAATCGACACCCTTGCCATGTTTTATGGAATAAGAATCGATTCCTTCGCCATTTATTATGCCAACTTGGCTATGGCTTTCGGCCAGTTCTGAGCTTTCGTCTCCTATTTCCTCTAGACTACTGCAAGCCCAGATTGGCTCTCCTTCGATAGCCATGGGTGGAACTCCCACACCTGAATACATGATCGCCGTAGGATAGCATCTGTTTGTGCGGAGGTATTCATCGGGTGATTCATTGAAATCGCCACAGACGATTATGGGAACAAAAGGTCGCTCTTCTCGAAGCAATCGTATTCTATTCGCGACTAATGCCGCTGCAGCCCGTCGAGCTGGTTCAGTCTCCGCTTCTCCTTCCAGCTTGGACTTCCAATGGCAGGCGAAGATTACCATTCTGCCCATACTACCGCATTCGAATTCCACCTCCAGGACATCCCGCAACATTCCAAGACCCCACGCGTCCATAACCGAATGCGAATGAACGGCCACGATAGGGAAACGGGACAAAATGCCGGTATGGATTATGCTCTCTTCAGGCCCACTCATTGCCCAATAGCGGAGCTTTCCATGACCAAGGTGCTTTGCGAGATCAAAGAGAACCTTTTCGTTCTCGAGTTCCTGGAAACATAGAATATCAGGATCCGAACCAGGAGAACCTTCGCCATCTTTAGTGTTGGAAAGCGACCGAACGGCCTCTACGACATTTCCGAGCCTCTTGGCATAGAGCTCTTTAGTCCACTTTCCTTTGGAAGGCCTAAACTCAGGGTATTCCTTTCCGCTCTCTTCTGCATCGAAAAGGTTGTGCACATTGTATGACACGATATTGATCTCACCATCTGTCCGCAAGGCTGGCAGAGAACACTGGCAACCTGCCGCCAACATTGCGAGCACAGAAAGAAAAAGAAATGCCGGACGCATCTTTCCTCCTTAATAAGAAAGACGCTATCCGGCATTATCAGCGCTTCAGAATTCACGCGCCAAAATCAAGAAACAGCAATAATTCCCGGATAAGACATGCCCAAACTCTTCAGTCGAGCTCTTGTCTGGAAACTATCACTTTTCCAATGAGTCCATATTGCATCGCTTCTTGGGAATTCATCCAAAAATCTCTATCGGTATCTTTTATAATCTTTTCCAGCGCTTGCCCTGTTGCCTCGGCAAGCAGCTCATTGATATGCAGACGCGTCCTTTCGAGTTCCTTAGCATGAATCTCTATATCTGTCGCGACACCATTCATTCCGGATAATGGCTGATGAATCAAATATGAAGAATTTGGCAAACCAAACCGGTGATCCTTAGAAACCGCTATCAGTATGAGCGCTGCCGCAGAAGCGACAAGCCCTATACCAACAATCCTGACCGGCGCCTTTATGAAGCGAATCACATCGAAAATGGAAAATCCGGCATATACATCTCCGCCAGGAGAATCGATGAGCAGGGTAATCGGTTCTTTCGAAATGCTTTCAAGCAATAGAAGCTGACGCACCACTTTTTCCGAAAGATCCTTGTCGATCTCACCTACCAGAAGCACGGTGCGGGTCTTGAGAAAACGTTCATTCAAAGACTCTTCTGATTTCTTGGATTCCGTTTCAGTGGTCTGTGGCTCTGCAAATTTCATTTCTTATAAGACTCCTTGCAATAATGTAAGAGACTCTTTATCTATACTCGATTTTATAGTAACGATTTCGAGATAAAACGGCAACGATACTGACAATTTGAAAAACTCATGCAACTCCTGCCTTGAGAGAACGACGATACAGTTCTCGCCGCAAGCGCTCCAGCCATACGACAATTATCGAAAGCAAAATGCGCGGCAAGATAAGCCAAAAAACTGGCAAGGAAATAGCCCCGTAGAGCACCGTGTCTTCAAGGATCGAGTGCGAAATCGCCGCATGATGATTGAAGAGATCGCCTTCCTTTGCGGTCATGCGCCCTTCATCGCGCGCGGCCTTGATGATTCCCGCTCCATAGGCATAGCCTACGATGTTGATCACTATCCATAGAAAACTCATCGAAGGTTTTAGTCCAAATATGCGCATTAGCCATCCAAGCCAACGGGAGAGCCTTTCCATTAGATTGAATTGTTCCAAAAGCGTCTCTGCAAGCATCAATATTAAAAGGTATAGAATGATTCGTCCAATGAGTTTCAAAGTGGATATAGCCCAAGCGCCGATCATTGGCCAAAAGGGACTATGGGCTACGGCAGTCGTACGGAAAAGCTGCACTTCCGAATAGGACGAAGGAAGTATGAGATTAAGGATAAAGCCAGCCAGAAATGCAACACCTACACGCAAGATCACCATCTTGGTTCCTGAGGATCCAATTGATTTCATAACCGTGGTCTCTACGATCAGATTGTGAGAAATGAGGCACATGACAGCCAGGATGATAGCATGGTGGAGACTGAGGTTCATCGAGCTCATGACGGCTATAGCAGAATAATTGTTGAGAAGGGCTCCGGAGATATAGACAAGTGCAGCCTCTCCGGGCAAACCCAAAAGTCGCATAATCGGATGCAAGACTACTGAGATTTTTTCCAATAATCCACTCCAGCCAAGAAGTGCAACCAATAGGCTAACCGGAACCATTATTTTTATCAAAAACAGCGATGTATCGATTGTTCTCTTGATCGTAGTGTGCGCGATCTGCTGCATTCTTTGTGCCGAGTTGCTCACGCTTGCCCTCCTCGAGCCATAACCTTAGAAATAAAGCCTGCAAAGTCTTCATCCTTGGCAAGCGCCTGTAGATCGATAGGCATTCTGTACATCCAGTTTGTTGGGAGGGTAGTACCGGGCACATTTATCCTCTCATCTTGAGCATTGGGTAATCGCCACTCCGTGTGGCATGCGAGAATATCTTGAATTGGATAGGCGGCAACAATGGAGCCTGATAGTGCCAGTGCGCGCACCAGAACGGCAGCTTCTTTAGAGCCGAGCTGTTCAGGAGCCGTATCTCCGCAGCGTTGAAGCAAGGATTTCAAAAGCTCGTCGTGCTCCGCTAGAGCCTGACATATTGCCCATATCTGCGATCTATCGGCTTCTTCCTGCCACCATTGTCGCAAGCTTGTGGAGTCGTGCACCGATGTACAAGAGATAGAGAGCGCTTCATATCTATCGAATGGTATATATGGCTGATTTGGCTTGTCCCATTCTCGCTCCCAGCGCAATACTCGCAGCCCTGGGATTTTGAGTTCACGCAATACCTTGGGGACACAGGGTGGAACAGCGCCGAGGTCTTCCGCAAAGGCTTGCATTTCGCTAGCCGATACAAGCATCGAAAGAAGTTTGCGGCCTCGTTTCTCCCATATGTTCAACGATTCCTCACTGAGTGCCTTTGCCTTCGCCTCTAAGGCCTGTTGTTCTTGGAGCGAAAGGCTTTTCCAGCTTGTCGTTTCTCTATAACTCCACTGAAAGACAAAGCGATCCGGCTCATATCGATATAGTGTTCTGTCTATCCACCAATCTCGCATTATCCCGGCATATTCATCGATAATTGGTGCAGCCTCGGGGAATTCGCTCCACAGAGGCCCAAAGAGTGCATTTAGGTCTGCGGTGCCTCGGATTTCAGGTTTGAATAGAAAGAGTGGCTCATTCTTTATGCGCACAAAACAGGATTTCCTGAGTTCTTCGAGGCGCTTGCCAAATAGCGCCCTTATATCGGCTCGCTCATCTTCCCGATTATCTTCTCGATTTTCTTCTCGCTTCCCTTTTTGTTTATTCTCTATGCCTGAAGCCTCGCTTTCTGCAAGCAGGGGCATTCCTGCATCGAGACATCTTTTCTCAGCCTTTTGTATTTTCCATTCGGGAATATGAGGCTTTGATAGCCATGTAAGGCGCTCGTCTGAAAAACCCATCGAATTGAGCTCTGCAGGTTCCAAATAGCCAGAAGGCTCAAAGGCGCCAAGATAAGCATCGCTCTCATGGATGCTTATAGCCCAGATACGGAAAAATCCCAGCACATGATCGATGCGATACCCGCTGTAGAAATTTTCAGCAGCCTGCAGGCGTTGGCGCCAGAAATCATAATTCCGCGCACGCAACGCATTCCAATCATACAGTGGAAAGCCCCAGTTTTGTCCCCTGGGCGAATACATGTCCGGAGGCGCTCCGGCTTGTTTATCGAGGATGAAAATCTCTCGCTGAAACCATACATCAGCTGAATCCTTGGCAAGGAGAATAGGTATATCGCCCATGATATCGATGCCAAGCTCATGTGCTGTTTGAGCTGCATGCCTTAGCTGATCCTGAGCCAGGACTTGAAGCCAAAGCCGAAATCGCTCCTCTTCAGCTAATTCTTGGTTAGACCAGAGCTTGTCTATATCGGCCGGCAAGACATTTTGCCACTCTGGCCACTCCCACCAGGGCGCTAGACCGAATTTTTCTCTCAAGGCGACAAAACAGGCATAGGGTTTTGCCCACGACTCTCGGCTTGCAAAGGCTTCCGCAAGAGGACTACAGATTTGCCGGCTTGCTTCCCATGCCTTGCGAAGCGCATCTATTTTGCGCTGTAGCACCGCTTCGAATTGAACTCGTTGGATTCGCCCGCCGTTTCCAAATCTACGATCTAGAGCCTTCTCGGCGTACACCAGTTCCTTCGCTACTTCGTCCTTAAAAGGCAGACCGAGTAAGGCCATAGTATCGATCGTATCGGAGAGAGAAATATAGATTGGGTGTAGTGCAAAGGCACTTATGGCCGCATAGGGTGACGGTCCATTGCCCGTGTCGTTGAGCGGCAGAAGCTGAATCAAAGAAAGTCCCCATTTCTTTGCTATTTTCCCAAGACTCACCAGATCTGAGAACACTCCGCATGCAGCATTCTCATTCTTCTTAAGCGATAAAAGCGGCACGACAAGTCCTGCAATTCGTTGCCCATTATTGATAAACTGCATTTTAGGTCCCCTGACCCCATAGAATTCGCAGCGATTCTCGAAGAGAAGAAGCCCCCAGCCAGGGCAATGTCTGTCCCGAAAGAGCGGCCGCTTCCATCCTGACTGTTCCAGACTTAGCCGCTTCTGCTCCAACGACCTCGGCTTTTGCTGCACCTCTCTTTGCCGGGACCTCCGCGCCAGCGGGTAAGGCTTTTGGTCCAATAATACGCGCAAAGCCAAGCTGATGAGCCGCCCTTGTTCTACGATCCATAGAACGCACCGGCCTGATTTCCCCTGCGAGCGAAAGCTCACCTGCAAGAGCGGAACCCTCCGGCAATGGCTGGCCCGATCGTGCGGAATAAAGAGCACATGCCAGTGGCAAATCGACGGCAGGCTCTGTTAGCCGCAAACCTCCCGCGACATTCACATAGATTTCTTGGCTGGAAAAATCTAGCCTTGTCTGCTTCTCGAGCACAGCCGCAATCCGAGAGACACGCAGAGGATCGATTCTATCGGAGTACACTCTCATGATGCCCGATTTCGAAGGGATGGTTAAAGCCTGAACTTCCGCTAACAGAATCCGCGATCCTTCATATACAATTGCCAGGGCAATGCCCGAAGGCAACTGTCCCTCGCGCCTGATCATAAATATTCCAGATGGATCCTGCAGCTCCGAAAGCCCCCCTTCACTCATCAGAAAAAATCCTAGCTCATCCGAAGACCCAAAGCGATTCTTGCTGGTTCGTAGCACTCGTAGGGCATTCTCCGCTTGCTCGAAGCTTATTACCGCGTCCACGAGATGTTCTGCTGCTTTGGGTCCGGCTATCATTCCATCCTTTGTCACATGCGCTACAAGGACGACAATAGAATCATGGCTTTTTGCCCATTCGACGAATTCCTGGGTGCAAAATTTGATCTGGTTCGGCGTTCCTGGCACAGCCCCCGCCTCCTCTGAATGCACTGTCTGGATCGAATCCACAACAGTAAGAAGCGGATGTGCTGAATCCATCACAGAGAGACAAGCATGCATATCGTTGCCACAAAATACCTCTATCTGCTTCGAAAGAGCCTTGATGCGTTCGGCTCTAAGGCGTATCTGGGCTGCAGATTCTTCTCCGGAAATATATAGCGCTTTTCCTTTTGCCCCCAACTTCGAGCATGCTTGCAGAAGAAGGGTGCTTTTCCCTATCCCGGGCTCACCACCCAAGAGCACTGCCGAGCCTCGCATAAAGCCACCACCAAGCACTCGATCCAGTTCCGAAATTCCAGACGATACGCGCGCCCCCAGAGCTGGATCCACCGATTCCAGCGGTACGGAAAATGCAGTCTTATCCTTTTCAAAGCGCCCTATGGTTTTGGCTTCAACCATGGTGTTCCATTGGCCGCACTCGGGACAACGTCCAAGCCATTTTGGTTCTTCATGGCCACAGGCTGAACAGCGATATATGGTCGAAGGCTTTTTCATATTGCCATAATCGTATATGAGGCGAAGCGTAGGTTCAATAGACGCGCCCAATGACCCCCATGATCTGTTTTCGACTCATCGAGAGGGGCACGAGCTATAATGCCTTTACCTTTGAAATTGTTTCCAGATACACACCAAAAAGCCTGGAAAGCTGCCCAGCCTCTGTATAGGCTGTGCCTGCTTTCTTGTTGAAAAAATCGATAAAGACTTTCATCTCTTCGGGATTTTGAGAATAGAGCGCGGACGCAAAAGCCGCACGGTACAAACCTTTTTCAGCAAGCTCCATGGTGGAAAGCCCACAAAATTCCTTCTTGGCCTTGCCATCTATAATCGCGGTATCGCCATCATAACCCACACAGAACACAAAATCATCGCGGGAAATCATAGACACTCCAAGCTCTCAGAGAATAATGCCTTAGAATAATGCGATATATAAAATTAAATAAGAGGGAGCGCAGACTCCCTCTTTCTTATTGTGCCATTCTGGAAAGAATACCCGCCAAATATCGGGCAGAGCTCTTTTTCAATCCATTGGCGAAAATGAATCCTTGCTTGCACCGCACATAGGGCAGACCCAGTCGTCCGGCAGCTGTTCAAACGGAGTCCCAGCAGGTATCTTCCCCTCAGGATCTCCTTCTGCAGGATCATAAATGTAACCACAGACATCACATACATACTTATTCATAATGCGCTCCTTAAGAATTAGGATCTCTCATGTCTTCCACAATCCGTGAAGATTGCAATATTCTCTTGCTTGCACCTTTTCCGCCTTTACGGGGAAAAAGGCTTTGGGTTCTTGCCCGGGCGCAAGGTAGACCCGATAGGAATGCTCATCAGAGATAAGCTCAATCCATTCTATGTAGTGCTTTTCTTCCATCGGATGTAAGATCGAACCAACCATTACCCACCAACCATCGGCAGTTTTTTCAAGTACAGGCACATGCTTTTCTTTTGCACCATCGCTCGTGTTCTCTACCATGAGTCTCATGGGTTCTCCGCAGCATACAAGCTGCCCCTGGCCTGCATGAAGCACTTCTACGATATTCCCGCACTTCATGCACTTGTAGACCTGCTTTCTCTCTGTCATATACCATAGCCTCCTTAATTACCAATTTTCGGCCAATAGCTCGAAATAATCTTGAGGATGAGCACATGCAGGACATGCTTTAGGCGGTTCGGTTCCCTCGTAGACATAACCGCAGTTTATGCAACGCCAAATCACAGGCTCCTCCCGTTTGAAGACACGCCCTTCATCGATGTTCGTCATAAGCGCTTCATATCTCCTGGCATGCTGTTTTTCAGCCACGGCAATGGAATCAAATACGCTCGCAATTGCCTCAAAACCCTCATCTCTTGCCACTTTGGCAAAAGTTGGATACATCTCCTGCCATTCGTAATTCTCTCCGCCCGCTGCCTCATCGAGATTCTCTCGCGTTGTGCCGATTACGCCGGCTGGAAATTCGGCGGAGACTTTTGCAGTTCCACCTTCTAGAAACTTGAATAATCGCTTTGCATGCTCTTTTTCTTGATTTGCCGTTTCTTCGAAGATAAGCTGTATCTGGATGTAACCTTCTTCCTTTGCCTTCGAGGCGAAATAAGTATAGCGATTGCGCGCCTGAGATTCTCCCGCGAATCCAGTAAGAAGATTTGCTTCTGTCTTGGTGCCCTTTATGCTCTTCACAATCTCCTCCTCTCGAAATTGGGAATTTTCCCAAAAACCAAGTATCACTTTTGATTATATTCCAGCCGATCTCGAAACGCAAATGCCTGATCGGCCAATTGATGATACTTTCAGCGGATTCTTATTTGTACTGATCTCTACATGCGTGACCTTGCGGTTCCTTTAGGTTTAGGGCTTTCTTATGAGTTCATTGTACTTTTATAGGGCTACTTTGGGCATTCTTGAGCCTTTTGGAGCTAATATAGTGATAGAATAGCATTTTGGATGCTATTTGGATGCTATTTGGATGATATCTAAGCCGAAAAACATTGAATCGAGAATCACTCTTGATGCGTCATAGACATTAGGAGACACAATGAAGGAATGGCAAGCATACGAAAAAATGGGACAGAAATTTGAATCTAACTCCTCTTCTCTGGATATAAGGGAAAGAATGTTGAAGCTTGGCAGCGGCTCGATATCTAATCTCGAGCTGATCGTTGCAATTCTGGGTTCGGGAGTTCCAGGCAAACCCGTTCGCAAGCTTGCCAAAGAGGTACTGAACCAGATCACCAAAAGCAGCGATTCATGCGACCTCGATCAACTTATGCTCATATCTGGAATGGGAGAAGCAAAGAGTTGCGCGGTAGCTGCCGCGTTGGAGCTTGGGAGACGGATTTTCTCGACTCGCGGCACTCGCATAGCAATGCCCAAGGATGCCTATCCACTCCTTATCCATTTCGCGGATATAAGACAAGAGCATTTCATCGTCATATCGTTAAATGGCGGTCATGAGGTTAATGCCATTCGCGAGATAACCAAAGGACTCATAAATAAAACCGTTGTGCATCCCAGGGAGGTCTTTGCTGATCCTATAACCGACAGAGCCTGCGCGGTCGTAGTTGCGCACAATCATCCAAGCGGGAATCTGGAGCCTTCGGACGAAGATGTGGACATAACCAAAAGGCTTCGGCAATCGGGTGATATCCTGGGTATACCCGTGCTGGATCATCTCATCTTCTCTGAATCCGGCTATTTCAGTTTTATGGAACATGGGCTCATAGTTCCAACCAAGGGAAACTAGTCCGCGCTAGCAAGCTCTGGCCAATCGCAGAGCTCAAAGGAGACAGAAAAGTACTGATAAGACTCTGCCAAACGAATTATAAAATAAAAAAGGGCGCAGATAGCCTGAGCAGATAGTCCAAAAGCCAGCCGACGCTGTCCATTTTGCCATCTGCTGCCGCCTATTTTGCTATCCGCGCCTGAAATGCCATTTTGACCGCCGCAAGCTAACTTCGGATATTATTGACTAGATGATACCAAACTTCCTGCCTGCTTTCTCGAAAATATCGAGCGCGCGCTGCAGTTGCTCTCTAGTGTGAGTCGCCATGTAGGAAGTGCGCAATAGAGCCATTCCTTCTGGTACGGCAGGGCTTATCACTGGATTGGTATAGAGCCCCTCATCGAAGAGCTCCTTCCAAAAACGGAAGCATGTTTCATCCTCACCTATAATTACGGGGATAATTGGGGTCTGAGTTTTTCCGATATTAAAACCAAGCTCTCGAAAGCCTTTCATCATGAAATTGGCATTATCCCAAAGATGTTTCACATGCTCGGGCTCTGTCTCCATGATATCTAGAGCAGCAAGGGCTGCCATGGTATTAGGTGCTGGCAGAGAAGCAGAAAACATAAAAGAGCGGGCTGTATGTTTTATATAATTAATTACATCTCTATCACCTGCCACAAAACCACCTAACGATGCAAAGCTCTTTGAAAAGGTGCCCATTATGATATCGACTTTATCGGTAAGACCAAAATGCCAGGCCGTACCATGGCCGTCGCCCAGAACGCCAATGGAATGTGCATCGTCCACATAGAGCCGCGCTCCGTATTTTTGGCAGAGTCTTACCAAGCCCGGTAAGTCGACAATGTCTCCTCCCATGGAGAAAACACCATCGACAACGACCATTGTTCCTGATTCGCTGGGAACCTTTTGCAGAATGCGTTCGAGATGGTCCAGATCGGCATGCAAATAGCGCTTCATTTCACCCATGCTGAGCCTACAACCGTCCACAATAGAAGCATGGTCATCTTTATCAATAATGACAACATCGTTGCGATCTACCAACGATGAAATAGCTCCAAGATTAGTCTGCATGCCGGTCGAAAAAACCAGGGCAGCTTCTTTTCCAACAAAAGTGGCAAGGCGCTCTTCGAGCTCATTGTGAAGTTTGAGCGTACCATTTAGGAACCGGCTTCCTGTACAAGAAGGACCAAATTCTTCCAGACCTTTTCTAGCGGCTTCCTTGACTTTTGGATGCATTGTGAGTCCAAGATAATTGTTAGAACCGATCATGATCAGCTTGCGACCATTAAAGACAGCCTCGGTTCCCTCGAGCCCATCAAGCGGCCGGAAATAGGGATATAACCCTTTTTCCATGGCCTGCTTGTCGAGATCAAAATCAAAGCACTTTTGAAAAATGTCCATAAAAGACCTCCATTGCGCGCGCGGATCCTTTCCACAACGCAGTTTGCCGGAACGGCTATTTGCCGCCGGAGCGCACAGGCTGTATATCATGCCTGAGCCGCTTTTCTATTGTAATGGTTCGAGCGAATGGAATCAACGAGCGCGCAGGCTAGCACAGGCCAAAGGCTACTTCTTTGGGACATCCTTCTTCTTGCGGCTGAACATGCCTTTGAGAAAACTTATCGTCTTGGCTCTTTCTTTTTCATGTTCGATAGTCTTTTGAATACCTGAAAACTCGAAAACATCGTTCTCTTTGCCCGTTACAAGCAGCACATCGCCATCTTTAAAGCGGTATTTTGTATCGAGATTACGAAAGATTGCGCTTTGTGACCCGGAGGAATCCATCTCCGAAGCATATTTTACGGCGACAACATTGATATGACGCGTATTGCGCAGATCACCCTCGATGACGCTCTTACCCACAACAAAATCGGGAGCTATAACTTCTGCAAGTACAAGATCACCCCCTATAGGCATAAAGTTTGTGAGAGAAGAAGAAAGCACAAGTGGAGTTACTCTTAGGGCAGCCTCTCTGTCCGAGTTTACTACGCGAGTTGCACCAACCAGCCGCAGAATTTCTTCATATTCCTCCGAGTTCGATTTTACTATGATTTCGGGTACGCCCAATTTCTTGAGCCTGAAAGTCACCAGCAAGAGCTCCGGACCATTCGACTCTATATCGACAATGGCCACATCCACTGGCTCGTGAAATGCCCGTTCGAATGCTTCTTCATCTAGTAGATTCATTGTAAAAGCCACCGAGACCATCTCCTTAACATGTTCGATGCGCTCAGGGCTCTCATCTGCGGCAATAATCTGGCCGCTGATCTCGGAAATCCGTTCCAACATTGACATAGCAAATGGTCCCAGACCAATAAACGCAAATTGTTTCATATTATACCTTCCATATAAGAACAAATTATAACAGCAGGTCTGCCTTAGGATATTTTGCAAAAGGCTCTGGTGAATATCTCGAAGGTGGAATTGCGAGAATAAACAATCCGGCCCTCCCCATGAACATCGCGCCTATAAGGACAAGCTTCGAAATAGCCGTAAGGTATGGAGTTATGCCTATGGATAAGCCAACGGTTCCAAAGGCAGAAACACATTCGAAAATAGCAGTCTCAAGTCCTACCGTGTGCCCGGCTGCTCTCTCAGAGACGAGGAGGATTGTGGTGGCGACCAACACAATGGTTGCGCCTCTCACAAGCGCTGTGATTGCCTTGAGCACCGCATTGTGAGTCACTGTCCTATATCGGTCCACAATCGTATCTCCCCCTTCTCTCATCCTCAATGCGACAAGAAGAAGAATATATAGCGTTACAGTTTTGATGCCCCCACCAGTAGAGCCAGGCGAAGCGCCAATGAACATGAGGATTATTGTAACAAGTTGGCTTGAACTCGAGAGATTCGCCTGTGACACGGTATCGAAACCGCAGGTCCTTGGAGTTACCGATTGAAAAAGCGCTGCCATCACTTTCGAACCCTGGCTCATTTCCTTATATGCGTGATTCTGCTCGAGCACATAGAAAACAATAGCCCCAAGCACAATTAGCACCGCGGTAGTGCGCAAAACAACTGAGGAATGATAGGAAAGATGACGCTTTTCTTTCCTGACAAACCGCATAATATCCTGAAGCACGATAAAGCCTATCCCTCCAGAGACTATGAGCAGCATCGTCACCACATTCAAAAGAACATTATCCCGAAAGCTCTCCATGCCCGATCGCAAAGTCGAGAATCCAGCATTACAGAAGGCTGAGATTGCATGGAAAAGCGCGTCATAGAAGGAGTAACCATTTTTTGCAAGCGTTGGCCAGATCACAAAAGCAGCGATGAGCTCGAAACTGGCGGTCCATGCTATAATCTCTCGGATCGTTCTGCGCGTGCGATATTCAACCGACGATAGGGTATAATCCTTTATCATACCATGAGTTGTCACCGACACTGTTCGCCTTGGCATAAAAATGTATAAGGTGGAAAAGGTAACTATACCCAAGCCTCCAAGCTGAATCAAGAAAAGGATGACTGTTTGGCCAAATCGAGAGAGCCTGGTCGTATCAACGACAGCAAGACCGGTAACGCAGACCGCGCTGGTCGCCTCGAAAAGTGCATCAAGGTATGAGAGGTTGCCTTCCTCGCTCGATATTGGCAACACCAAAAGGAAGCTCCCGGCTAAAATAGTGCCTAAAAAATATAATAGAGGAATCTGCTTTTCTTTGCCCAAACGGTTTCTCAACTGAGGCTCCTGTCGCATTATAGTATGCAAAATGCGAATGAGGCTCAATATGTCGATGTTGATGCGCCTATTTATAGGGCTTTTTCGATCTTTGGCGCCGCCCAATTGTTGGGCATACAACAAGCGCTTCATCCGAGCCCTGTCATTGTCAAAATAGCACTCGGTCGCATATACTTTTCATCGATGAAAATAGCTATTCTTGGCGCAGGTTTGCTCGGTTCTCTTATTGCCAGCGAACTCATAGCGGAAAACAAAGATGTCGTTATAATAGAGAAAAATCTGAATGCGGCAAAATCGATCGCGGACAAGCTGGATTGCATCGTCCAAGAAGGCGATGGCGAAAACATCGAGACTCTTAAGGCTGCTGGTGTAGAAGACGCAGACTGGTTTATCGCTTGTACCGGCAGCGATGAAGCCAATATCGTCTCCTGTGGCTTAGTTGCCGAGAACTTCAAAGACGTAAGAACCATAGCCCGAGCCCGCAACCCTTATTTTGCATCCTTTAAGAATGCAGGAAAGAAGATTCTAGGTGTCGATTATATTATCAACCCCGAGGCCGAAACTGCCGAGAGTATTGCGGGCATCATTTTCCGTGGCATGTCGCCCGAAATTATCGATGTAAAAGAAGCAGGAATTCAGCTCCGACGCATTCTATGTAAGAAAGAGCCAAGGTTTGTACACCAATCGCTGGCCAATATCCGCACTAGCATTGGGGCGGATTTTATGGTACCCGCAGTGCTGCGCGAAGAAGAACTAATCGTTCCGGGCGGTGATTTCGTTTTCGAAGAAGAAGATGCGGCCTATATCCTAGGCGAGCCCTCTAGCCTCGATAGACTTTTTGGACCATGCAAAGACACTCTCAGGAAATTCAGCTCTATCGTAATCCTTGGTACAGGCACTCTTACGACACTCTTGCTAAAGGAGCTCGGAATGAGGCAGATTTCTGCTTTTTCCGGTTCACAGCGCGATAAGGGGTACGATAGGGGAGCCCTCTCATTGCTTGGAAATCCAAAAATCAAGGTAATATACGGAGATCGAGAGAGCTTAAAGATTCTCTCGGCTACTTTCCCCGATATAGAAGCAATAAATCATCAGTTGAGCGATGAGCATTTGATCAGGGAGGAGAACATCGGAAGCGCGGACATTGTTCTCTGCCTTGCATCTGAACAGAGCATAAATATTCTGAGCGCTCTTCTAGCCCAAGAAGCAGGAGCAAAGCGAAGCCTTGCGCTCATTACAAACGATCTCTACACTCCGCTTCTCTATTTGCTCGATATCAACATCGTCGTGAATGAAAAAATCGTTATGTCGGGCGCAATACTCGACAAGGTAAGGAAGGCCAAAATAAGGAGACTCTATAGCTTTCCACATAATGAATATGAGCTCATCGAGATTCAGATTACGGACTCTTTCGAGCAGCTCGAAGTGGAGATACGCAACATGAATCTTCCAAAGGGATTGCTGATTTGTTTTGTCATCCATAGAGGAAAAACCTGCATTCCCACGGGCTCTACAAAGATATTCGAAAACGATCTTGTGGGACTAATTATCAAAAAAGAACACATAGGCAAGCTTGAGAGCATTTTTGGGGCATGATATGCATTTCAAATCGATTCTCAGAATGCTTTCCATTATTCTTTTGATTGTCTCGATTTTTAGCTTGATCTGCGGAATTTACTCTATTGTCGAAGACCTATCCTGGCGGGTGAGCTTTTCGCTCTTCATACCTACCATCATCAGCCTAGCATTTTTTATAGTAATGTATTTAATGACAAGGCATGATGAAAGACCCTTTCTTACAAACAAAGATAGTTTCCTTTTTGTGGCCTTTAGCTGGGTGTTTTCTTCGGCTTTAGGCGCCATTCCTTTTACCTTCTCCGGGTATATTCCTTCCTATATAGACGCATTCTTTGAGACAGTATCGGGCTTTACCACGACAGGAGCAAGCATATTGACAGATATTGAGATAATACCTCGACCTCTGCTCCTCTGGCGAGCAACCACGCACTGGCTCGGTGGCATGGGAATCGTTGTGCTTTTGGTTGCTATTCTGCCTAGTCTGGGCTTTAGCGCAATCCGAATTATGGAGGCGGAGTCCCCCAGTCCTGAGGTGGATAGGATTACCCCGCGTATTTCCAAGACCGCAAAAACCCTATGGTTGATTTACTGTGGATTTACAGTCTGCGAAATTATCCTTCTTGTCTTGGGTGGCATGCCACTTTTCGACGCTATCTGTCATAGTTTTGCCACCATGGCCACTGGAGGCTTCGGCACCAAGAATGCAAATATTGCCTATTACAATAGCGGATTCATCCAATGGATTATTACGATTTTCATGTTTCTTGCAGGCACAAACTTTACACTGCACTATCATTTCCTAAAAGGACGAATGAGCACAATCTTACTAGACACCGAATTTAGGGTTTACTTAGGAATTTTTGCTATATCATCAGTAATTATTGCAGTCGACCTATTCGTATCGGGAGTATTTGGAAATATCGGAGATTCGTTGCGCCACGCATCTTTTCAAGTATCCTCGATTCTTACGACCACAGGTTTTGCTTCCACGGATTTTGGGCAATGGCCACAGCTATCTCAGACTGTACTTTTCTTTTTGATGTTTATCGGCGGATGTTCCGGCTCCACAGGAGGTGGGGTCAAAGTGATTCGCCTTGTAGTGCTCTTCAAAATGGCAGTAAACGAGATGCGCTATGTTACAAATCCACGAGGTGTATACACTATTTTTTTGGGAAACAGGGCGCTGAGGAAAAATGTCATCTATGATATATCGGGTCTCGTTTTTCTCTACTTTGCTTTTTTCTTTCTTTCGGTACTTGTAATAGCCTTTAGTGGCGTAGATTTACTAACGAATATAACAGCAGTCATCGCTAATCTTGGCAACATTGGCCCTGGACTGGGAAAGGTCGGGCCAGCCTTTAACTATGCGCTTTTCCCCTGGTGGGCAAAGCTCTGGCTTTCGCTGGATATGCTTGTCGGAAGGCTTGAGGTGTATACGGTGCTTGCGCTTTTTACAAGGAAGTTTTGGAGGGCCTAAGGATAGATTAGACAAATTAGTTTGAATAATCAGGATTGATAAGGCCTTAGGGGATAAACATATTTAATTTCATTAGATATAAGAGATTGATTATGATTTCGACCTAAAGAGCGATTCGAGCATTTGGAAGCTTATCTCCGAGGTCGATTCAACGACGATATCCGCGCCGGTCAATCCTTCCCCTACTCCAAGAGCTTTCATACCAGCAGCTTTTATGGCGATTATCCCAGCTTGGGCGTCTTCGATCCCCACACAGTCCTCAGGGCTAGCGCCTGCAAGGTCAGCTGCAAGCAAAAACAATTCAGGATCTGGTTTTCCGCATGTCACCGCATTGGGATCAGCAAGAGCATCGAAAAACTGCCCTGGGATCGGCCCAAGCCCAAGCCGCTCGATGATAGTTGGTGCGTTGCGGCTCGCTGAGGCAAGGACGCGCTTGATTCCATGATTTCCCAGCTCAAGTAGCAAGGATTTCATTCCCGGGAGAATATCCTCGGGAGTGAGCCTTGTGAGAAACTCTTTGTAGTAAGAATTCTTGCGCTCCGCAAGCTCGATCTTCTGCGATGCAGGTAGATCGATAGCATTCTCCTTGAGAATGATATCGAGCGATTCCATCCTGCCCACGCCTTTCAGCTTTTCGTTCAGCGCCTCATCGACCTGCCAGCCATGCTCTTCGCCAAGCTTCTTCCATGCTTGAAAATGATAGCGCGCCGTATCCGTTACTACGCCATCCAGATCGAAGATCGCTGCCCTAAAGACAGGCTTGAGCGAGATCTCCACTGATTCGCCAGGCTTTAGAACAATAAGCTCTTTCTTATGTTTGAAAGCGAGCGCCTCTCTCGAGGCCTCGCTACTAGGCTGAACCCGCGCCTGGAATTCAGTTTCTCGCGCATAGCGCACCCTGTCTTTTTTTATGTCGATATTGAGCCTCTGGCTCCCAAGCTGAAGCGAAAATGAGAGCCTTTGCCAGCCCTCAGGGAGCCTTGGATTGAATGAATAGTACGCTTTAACATCTGCAACCGCCCGATCAGCAGAAGGTGCTTGATCAACAGCGGCCGCCTGACTATCGAAAAGCGCCTCATCTCCTGCAGAGGCTCTATCACGGAATCCCGCAAACCCATACACAACCGAAAGCCAGCTGCCTCCCATAGCTGCGGTATGGATGCCATCTCTGCTATTTCCATGCACATCATCGAGATCCATGCGCACAGTCTTCATAAAATAGTCCAACGCGGCTTTAGCGTCTCCGGTTTCTGAGGCCATAATGCTTTGAATGCAATGAGAGAGCGACGAATCGCCTGTGGTAAGTGGCTCGTAAAACTTGAAGTTTCTTTTCTTCTCTGCAAGGCTAAATTTTTCTGACAATAGAAATTGCGCCAACACGAGGTCGGGCTGCTTGAGTACCTGGTGCCGATATATTACAAGAGGATGATAATGCAAGAGCAGTGGATATCTGTCCGCTGGTGTCTCATCAAAAGGCCAGCGTTCTTTCTCAAAGAATGAATCATCTTGAGCATAAATACCAGTCTTTTTATCATAGGGTATATACATGGCTTCAGCGGCAGACTCCCAAAATCCGATTTCGCTATCGAGCAGCCCTATCTTTTTTCTCAGCGCCTCGAAAGCCTCCGATCTATTCTCTTGCATTTCCTTCAAGACTCGCGCTGCGAATGCAAGGTTGTTCTTGGCCATGAGATTGGTATAGCAATTATTATCGACAAGAACTGTGTATTCGTCAGGACCGGTTACTTCATCTATTCGAAAGCGCTTATCTTCGGAATAATGCCCAAGAGAGATCCAAAGCCGTGCAGTCTCTGCGGCTACTTCCGCTACTGGTCCATACAAAAACTCTATATCGTCGCTAGCCTTACAGTATTTTTCCATCGCATATATGATATCAGCATTTATATGGTACTGGGCCGTGCCAGCCGGATAATAGGCACTTACCTCTTCTCCGTCGATTGTGCGCCAGGGAAAGAGAGCTCCTTTTTCAGACATAATCTTAGCCCGCTGTCTGGCCTTATCGAGAATAGAATATCTGTATTCGAGGAGCTTCCGGGCGATCTCCGGCATCGTATATATGAGAAAAGGAAGAACATATATTTCGGTATCCCAGAAATAATGACCTTCATAGCCTTCTCCCGTCAGGCCTTTTGCGGCAAGACCGGTCTTGCCTTTTCTGCCAGTCGACTGAAGCACATGAAAAAGATTGAATCTGAGCGCCTGTTGAACCTTACTATCTCCCTCTACAACCACATCAGCGCGTTCCCAAAATTCCGAAAGAAAGCTCCGCTGCTCGTTGAAAAGCACCTCGAAGCCATCCTGAGACGCTCGAATAAGCTCTTGGTGAGCCTCTGCCCAGCATGAGCCCGCGTCCTCAAGCGCAGCCATCTGGTATGCCATGTATTTTACAAGCGAAAACTTCTGCCCAGCCTCGACCGTTCCATTCCAACCATGGATTACCGTTGAGCCTTCGATTGCGGTTTCAACTTGCATGCTTCTTGGTCCAGAAAATACATGTCTGATTTGAGCGGTAGCCGCAAGTCTGCTCAACTGAGTCGTGATGAGAATTCTCGCCTCCGAATTATCATACTCGAGTCTATCGATGGCATAGGCATCGCGCTGAAATTTGGAGCCAACACGAGGATCGCCTTCAGCTCTCCTGTTAAAAACCCTTCCTTCTATACAACTCTCTAGCCGCACTACAGATGGCCATCTATTTGGGGTTTCTAAAAGACAAACCTCATACTTGATAGCTGCTATGCTCTCACGAAGAAAGCTGACAAGACGCGTGGATCTTATTTCGATGAGCACATTGCTTGAAAGCCTAACTCTTACTATGCGTACAAGTACTCCATTGCGAATATCGAGATATCGTTGATAGTCTTCGATCCGTGAGGGCTCAATCGCATCGAGTCGAAATTCCTCGCCATCTATAAAGAGCGCAATGTACTTGGCATTGGGAATATTCAGAATTGTCTCATGGTTTTCTGCGTATCCATAAGCTATTTCACCATAAGTTATCGGCTCTTTTTCGAAAAAACCATTGATATATGTCCCCTTATGGAACGCAGGGTACTTTTCATCGAAATCGCCACGCAGGCCAAGATTGCCATTGGCAAGCGCAAATAGAGTCTCGTAAGTATCAATATGATCAATACTAAAACCAGGTTCTGTGATTTTCCAGGCATCGTGGCTGGACATATCTTAAATTCTCCTGCAGGATTCTCGTTTTGCAACCATGGTGGGGAGAACGATATGGTCTCTCTCTCGCAATCCAGACTTCCTCGGAGATATTATCTCCTGAATGAGCAGCTTTGCGGCCGCTTGCCCCAAACCTTCGCTGGGTTGCGCAACCGTTGTCAAAGAAGGATTGAGATATCTCGATAAGAAGTCATCGTCAAACCCCGCAATAGAGATATCTTCAGGAATGGATAAGCCTTCGTCGATGATGGCTTGCATAGCCCCATAGGCAACCATGTCATTACCTGCAAACACCGCAGAAGGTCTATCCTCGAGGCAGAGCAATCTCTGCATTGCTCTGTACCCAGATTCCTCGGAAAAATCCGCTACTTCGATATATTTTGAAATAATAGGAATTCCATTTTCGTTCAATACTTGCCGGTATGCTTCCAGTCTATTTGCCGCAGCATAAAACTCCAATGGCGCATGCGCTATCATTGCGATCTTTCTATGGCCGAGCGAGACAAGGTAATCGACCATCTCTCTCGCAGCCGCAACATTATCGATGTCGACCTGAGGAACAGAAAGACCCTCTATAGAGCCTATTACCACAAAAGGAATCTTTGCTTCTTCCAATTCCTTTATGCCAGGATCGTCGGTGTGCGTATTCATAAGGATAAGACCATCTAGCTTCGAGGAATGTACCAGATCGAGATAGTTCCTTCTTGTCATTCGAAGAGAATGTAGTTCCAACCTGCAATGATGTTTATTCAAGACCAATGTGATGCCTTCGATTAGTCGAAAGAGATAGGCATCGCTGAAAATAGCTCTTGAATAGCATATAAAGAACCCTATTGAATAATGGGCTTTTTTGGCCAGACTTATAGCGTTCATATCGGGGACATATTGAAGAGCCTCCGCTGCTTTTAAGACACGTTGCCTTGTTGCTTCGCTTATGTGCTTGCCCTGAGTGTTATTGAGAATGAATGAGACTGTTGTCCGAGAAACGCCAGCCATTTTTGCAACATCCGATGCCGAAACCGACTGTTTTTTCATATGAATGTACCCTATCCCTTGACTGATCCGGCTAGTATGCCACGAACAAAATACTTCTGCAGTGCAAAAAAAACGATAAGCGGCAACAACATCGAGATAAAGGCTGCTGCTGTCAAATATTCCCAGCCTCCGCCATAAGAATTAACCATGTTGCTTATTGTTACCGTCATGGGCGCAACGTTTGGGGTTCCTCCAAGATAGATTAGAGCGACTAACAAGTCATTCCAAACCCACATGAATTGAAATATGGCCAACGAGGAGATTGCCGGAATCGACGTGGGCAATACGAGCCTTAAGAATATAATTGGATGAGAGGCCCCGTCTATCTGTGCCGATTCGATCAGAGATCGGGGAAGCTGAACAATAAAGTTTCTCAAGAGATATATGGCAAAAGGCAAACCATAGGCAGTGTGAGCAAGCCATATCCCAAAAAAACTGCCCGTAAGCCCTATCTTGTTGAATAATCGAAGAATCGGAATCATCGTCATCTGCAGAGGAACCACAATCAATGCCACAATCAGTAGATGAATGGTCTTTCTCAAAGGAAATCGCATCCAAGCAAGAGCATAAGCAGCACAAGCGGCGATGAAAATGGGCATCAGGGTTGAGGGAATGGCTATCAGCAAACTATTCACAAAACTCCTACCCATATTTCCTCGTGTCAGCACATAAGAATAGTTCTCAAGAGTAAAAGCGAAAGGGGGTTGAAAGGCTTGCCACCATCCGCTAAGGGCAATTTCGCTTCGAGGTCTAAATGAACTGACAAAAAGCCCAAGGGAAGGAATTATCCATGCCACACATATTACTATGAGAATGAGATGAACAAGGAGATTGCTAAGCGGCTTTTTTGATGAATTCCCTGAAATCTTTCCTTTTTTATTCATTCCCTTCCTCTGCATTGAAGCGCTTAATATTCATTATCATAACAGGAATTATAGCAAAAAGGAGCAATGTTGCTATGGCGCTTGCTCTTCCATAGTTTCTATAATTGAACATTTCCTTATACATTCTATTGGCGATCACTTCGGTTCCAAGATTGCCATTTGTCATGACATATACGATGTCGAAGACCTTTAATACATTTATTATTAGAGTCGTTGCCACCACTGTTATCGTGGGCATCATAAGAGGAAGAATTATCTTAAAGAAAATCGCAACTTCGCCAGCTCCATCTATCCTTGCAGCCTCAAGCACATCTACGCTTATCCCCTTAAGCCCCGCAGAGAGAATTACCATAGCAAAGCCCGTCCACATCCAGATACCAACCACAATGAGAGCGGCATTGTTTGTAGAGCGATCGAACAGCCATGCCCTTGGTTCAAAATTAGGCAATAGGGTAGTCAATATGGCATTAACCGTGCCTATCTGAGTACTGCCTGCGGGTCGATATTCATACATAAACCGCCATATCACGCCTGCTGCAACGAAAGAAATGGCCATAGGAAGAAAAATCGCAGCTTTTGCTACCGATTCATATCTAACCCTATCGGATAGAACCGCAATGACAAGACCAAGGACTAGACATGCTGCCGTAAAAAACACAAGCCAGAGTAAATTGTTTCTTAGTACTATGAGCATATTAGGATCAGTGAATATATAGATATAGTTCTTTAGACCCACGAAGTTTTCGGAACGTGAATCCATAAAACTCAAGACGATTGTGTTTATTACGGGATACACAAGGAATACAACTAGGAGAGATATTGCTGGAAGAATCCAGAACCATGGACGTAGAATAGAAGCTGCTCGCCTGTTCGTATGTGAAGCAATCCATTCGGAAATCAATAAATATACCCATAAGAAAATGGGTATTACCGCAAGCGCGATAATGGCCAATAAAATATAGTTGGTGTGCACGCCCATACCTCTACTCACCTGGTCCGACGCTTCGAGAAAGATGAAAAGCAGGGGAAGCCTTTGTCCCCTGCTTTCCTTTACATCCAGTCCAAACGAAATTTATCTATACACTTCTTTACGTACCTTTTCGAGCTGAGCCAGAATCGAATCGAGATTCTTGGGGTTTTCTACATAGCTAACCACAGCAGACCAGAATGCAGCGTTCATCTCTGACTTCATCATGTCCGAGGCATCAAATACGACAATCTCGCTTTTGTTCAAAATATCTGCGGCCCTTCTGATTAGCGGATCAGAATAGAACACCAGTGAAACATTCTTATTTGTGGCCAGCGCTCCCGTTCCAGCTGCCCAGAAAGCTTGTGCCTCTGCACTGGTCAAATAGTTCACAAAGGCTTTTACTTCAGGAGTATCCCTAAACACAGCGATTACATCGGCAGCTGCTTCCACCGCCTTTGAATACCTCGGATCTATGGCCGGAAAAGCCACAAAATCGAAGTCTTCTACCGGCTTTAGCGTCGGGAACTGATCCATAATGAATCCCTGGATAAAACTCGCCTGCTGGTGCAAAAGCGCTTGAGGTGGCTTAGTAAATAGCGGTGAAGCGGCATTTCCGAAATTCGTCGAATTGATATAGCGAGATCCACCATACGCCATCTTTGGATCCGCAACGATCTGACCCCAAATCTCCCACACTTTCTTTACTTCAGGACTGGTCCATGCCAATTTGCCTTCATACCAATCGCGATATTTATCCGGTCCATTTACGCGCAAGAAAATGTTCTCGAGCCAGTCGGTGCCGACCCAACCCGATGCAGCTCCGCTTTCGATACCAATCGACCAAGGCGAGATGCCCTTTGCAATCGCTTGCTTCGAGAGCGCCATCATCTGATCCCAGGTCCATTCATTGGTTGGTACAGGAAGGTCCTTATCTTTGAATGTCTTTGGATTGTACCAAACAAGGCCTTTGGTTGCAGCCTTCATAAAGACGCCATAGAGCTTGCCGTCCACCGTCCCCAGGCTTTTCCATCCAGAGGAATAGTTCTTGTCGAATTCCTTCATATCCAGAATTTTGGATAGCTCGACAAGTTTTCCGGCCTGAGCGAGCTCGATGAGTTTGCCAGGACCAGGAAGACCCGCGATATCAGGAGGATTACCTGCCTCCACCCTAGTTGTGATAACTGCATCTAGATCTCGTGTTGCTTCTAGCTCGACCTTTATGCCAGTCTTATCTTCGAACTGTTTCGCCATGGCATTGAATACTTCGGCTTCCTGACCACCCCAAACACCAAGGAAATTGATTGTCTTCTGGCTTGCCGGCGCTGCCAGGGCGACCCCTGCGCTAACTATTGCCAGCAACAGAATCAAAGTCTTTCTTTTCATGAAGAACCTCCTTGAATCTATGCGTTACTAACGCTATTTAGTAACATTATAAGCCTAGTTTCCAAAACGCGCAAGGAAAATTTAAGAAATTGAGCTTATGCGACCTTGGGTACAAGTCAGGAATGAGTTGACGCACAGGGCTAGGGAAACTAGAGGGTGGTGAAGGTAGGTAATAATGATGATTAAATAAAAAGGCCTGGCGACGACCTACTCTTCCACCTTTTGGCAGTACCATCGGCGTTGGAGGGCTTAACTTCCGTGTTCGGTATGGGAACGGGTGTGGCCCCTCCACTATAGTCACCAGGCTATAATTTTCATTCTGGCAACGGGTGCTGGTTGCACTCGTTGGGGTTGCGCAGGGCACTCAAGAGCGCTTAGCGCATGGTAATACAGGAAAGACAAAGATATATTTTGTAAAAGTAACTCTTCACAAGGAGTATTTACATCTGAGAGTGAAGGATAATATGGTCAAGCCTCACGGTAGATTAGTACTGGTCGGCTCCATGCGTTACCGCACTTCCACCTCCAGCCTATCGACCAGATAGTCTGTCTGGTACCTTAAGGGGGATTTAATCCCCAGGGATGGTTCATCTTGAGGTGGGCTTCCCACTTAGATGCTTTCAGCGGTTATCCCTTCCGAACTTAGCTACCCAGCACTTACCCTTGGCAGGATAACTGGTACACCAGAGGTTCGTCCACTTCGATCCTCTCGTACTAAAAGCAGCTCCTCTCAACCATCCAACGCCCGTGGCAGATAGGGACCGAACTGTCTCACGACGTTCTGAACCCAGCTCACGTACCGCTTTAATTGGCGAACAGCCAAACCCTTGGGACCTGCTCCAGCCCCAGGATGCGATGAGCCGACATCGAGGTGCCAAACCTTGCCGTCGATATGAACTCTTGGGCAAGATCAGCCTGTTATCCCCAGAGTACCTTTTATCCGTTAAGTGACGGCGCTTCCACTCGCTACCGCCAGATCATTAAGACCTACTTTCGTACCTGCTCGTCCTGTCAGACTCGCAGTCAAGCTGCCTTATGCCTTTACACTTTAAGCGCTGATTTCCACCCAGCGCAAGGCAACCTTCGCGCACCTCCGTTACCTTTTAGGAGGCGACCGCCCCAGTCAAACTGCCCACCTACCACTGTCCCTAGCCTGGCTTTACAAACTAAGTTAGAAACCTAGCCTTACAAGGGTGGTATTTCACCAACGACTCCACACAGCCTAGCGGCCATGCTTCCTAGTCTCCCACCTATCCTACACATGTAAAGCCAAGTCCCAATGATAAGCTACAGTAAAGGTTCATGGGGTCTTTCCGTCTAACCACGGGTAACCGGCATCTTTACCGGTACTTAAATTTCACCGAGTCTCGCGTCGAGACAGTGCCCAGATCGTTCCACCATTCGTGCGGGTCGGAACTTACCCGACAAGGAATTTCGCTACCTTAGGACCGTTATAGTTACGGCCGCCGTTTACTGGGGCTTCAATTCAGAGCTTCGCAGTTTCCCGCTAACCCCTCCTCTTAACCTTCCAGCACCGGGCAGGCGTCAGACCCTATACTTCCGCTTGCGCGTTCGCAGAGTCCTGTGTTTTTGGTAAACAGTCGCCTGGGCCTATTATCTGCAACCTGATCGCTCAGGCCACACTTCTCCCGAAGTTACGTGTGCATTTTGCCGAGTTCCTTAACGCGAGTTATCTCGAGCGCCTTAGATTTCTCATCCTACCTACGTGTGTCCGTTTACGGTACGGTCATATATAAGTTGTCCTTAGAGACTCTTTCTTGGCACCTTGATTCGGCACTCTTCGTTCCACCGTAGCTTCTCTCCCTCCTTAGCTCACCTCAGTAGCTGGTTTTCCCTCGCTACCTCATAGGCTCGCTAAGTAAACCGGCTATTCCGTCAGCCGGCAGTGCTCCACCTCATGCGTCATCCCTTCGAACTTATATATGGTTCCGGAATATGAACCGAATTCTCATCGACTACGCGCTTCCGCCTCATCTTAGAGACCGACTAACCCTGGGCAGATGACCTTTACCCAGGAAACCTTAGGTTTTCGGCGGACGGGAATCTCACCCGTCTTTTCGTGTACTTATACCTGCATTCTCTCTTCCATCCCCTCCAGCACACCTCTCAGTGTACCTTCTGCGGTCCATGGAATGCTCCCCTACCATCCTATGCTTT
>Ga0255344_1000443_pt1 | contig 65802 bp, 49 predicted proteins | sample wastewater_treat_5_FD_192414 | JGI IMG/M metagenome (GOLD analysis project Ga0255344, IMG submission 192414) | Wastewater microbial communities from Lulu Island WWTP, Vancouver, Canada - plant18 | ecosystem: Engineered > WWTP > Wastewater > Unclassified | place: Canada: Vancouver, British...
TGTAATTTAATATTGATAAACTCAGGACAATTGAACGTATCGAGTGAACAATCAATTGCCGGTGTCAATCTAAAATGCAGCGGAGACATAACCATCACATCACTAGGAACATTATGTGGTAGTTATCAAAACGATGCTAATAGCACCATTGAAATTAACGGAAATTTAAATTTAACGAAATCGTTCTACTACGGAATTTATCAAGGTGCGGGAAACCACACATTATCCATCGCCGGAAATCTAACATTATTGAAAGCAGGAACAAGGTTTAGTGAATTTCACGGTATTTACAATGGCAATGGAAACATAAATGTCATCATTAATGGCGACTTCAATCACCAAGGATTTTCTGACTTGATACTAAATGATGGAATCACTGGCGTTGGGAATGGAAATGCTAAAATAAATATTGGAGGACATTTTCAACAATCATCGGGAGATTTCAGAGGTGTTTTCAATTTAACGAGCTACAATGCCGGAGAAATTGAATTCAATTGCAAAAACCTAGAATATTCGGGAGGAATATTCATGCTTTACTATGCATGTAGCAATGCAGTAAAAAACAACAAATTAAATATCAACGGAGATTTAAATGTCACCTTTACAAATTCAGCAGATATTTTTAGGTGTAACGGACTTTCAAATCTAAATGGAACACTTAGCAATGTCAAACTTGAATTGAACATAGAAGGAAACAGCAAAATTGAAGGAAACGCAACAGCAGAATTTATGACGAATACTGCTTATGGCAATGAATCAATTAACAGCATTGGCACATTCAAAATCAATGGAGGAAATATCAAATTTAACTATTCGCCTCATTCAATAACTTGGATACAAAAAGGAGATTTTGAAATCAATGGAGGAAGTTTACAAACATCAATAGAGACTGGCAACACTGACATAACATTTAATGGTAACTTTTTATTGAAAAATGGAAATGTTAGTTTTAAAAACAAATCAGGGAATACCAATATTCGAATTCTTGGAAACTTTGAACAAATTGGAGGAGCATGTAAATTCTACGACAACATATCACAGCCACTCTCCCACCCTATTACTGTAAATGTAAGTGGGGATTTCATTCAAGAAGGAGGATTAATTGATTTTTGCAACAATAGTTTTTCAACAGCAAATACTACACTAGAAATATCGGGCAACAACTATCGTGCAAATGCAGGAGAGATCAAAAGCTCAACCACAGGAACTTACTACGGGAAACTAGCCTATAGGCATGCTGGAATAATGAATTACTTCAACAATAACGCCCACACCCTAATCAACATAAAACAATCAATTGAACCAAATTGCAACTTATCAGTTAACAACTATAATTTTCAAATATCAACAGGTATTGCACCCGATAACGACTATTTAGAAATAAAAAACGGAGCTACTTTAAATTTAAATGAAGCTATCATTAATTCATCGGGGAACCAATTGTACAGCGGAATTAAACTTAATGAAAATTCATTATTAAAAATTGGGGCCGAAACAGGACTTGGAGCTTTAAACTTTCAATCACCAATTCAACCTCATTATTCCATTGACAAACTTAGCACAATTGAGCTAAATGGATCAACATCGAAAATAACTCCGCTAAATAATTTGTCGGAACTAGTACTTGGCAAACTGAAAATAAATTTAAATACTGAAGGATTTGCAGACCTATGCACCGACTTAATTATTGAATCTGAGTTAGAACTAACCGAAGGCAGTATCCATCTAAATAAAAACAGAATATCAATCCAAAACAACACAGAACAAGGAATTAAAAAAGGAAATGGTTTTATCGTTTGCAATGAGAAAGAAGGCTCGATCATAAGAAGCAATAACTTATTAATCAACTATGAATTTCCGTTTGGAACAAACGACGGAAAGTATGTCCCGGTTTTTATTAATTGCAAATCAGGAACAGGAAAGACGATAAAAGTAAACAGCATCTCAACAAACAAAGAGAACTTACCACTTCCAGCCGGATTAAGCGCGAACTTACTTAACAGCGGGAATGCAATTTCCGATCAAATCGACAGATGGTGGCAAATTGATGCAAACGGAATAACCGGAGACATCACACTTACTTACGCATCTGAAGAAAATAGCACCATTGAATCAAAGAGGCAAGAAAACTTCTCAATTAAATATAAAACTGCCACCAACTGGAGTGAGATGATTGGTAACGGAACAGGTATCATAACTAATACCGGAAAAGTTATTGCAAAAAACATTAATCCTTCGGGGACATTTACAATTATTAGCAACGGACAATCACATCCTTCAGAAATAGTTCAGTTCGAAGCAATAAAAAACAATAAAAACTGCAATTTAAACTGGAAAACAGAAAACGAAAACAATTGCAAAGAATATATTATTGAACGATCTAACGACAATGTAAATTTTGCAGCTATAAACAAAACAGATGCAAAAAATACAATACAGAACGCATATCAAGTTAGCGACAATAATTTACTTGACGGAAAATATTACTATCGAATAAGGATAAAATCGATTTCCGGAGCAGAATTTTTCAGCGAAACACGCATCATTGAAATTGGTGAGCGTGTAAGAAATCAAGAAAACTTAACAGTAAAATCGGTTTATCCCAATCCTTTCAGCGACAAATTCATCATAAGCTATTCAATCAACTATGATGCGACAAGTAAATTCAAGCTGATTTCTATGAATGGACAAACACTTTTTACCTCCGAAAAAAGTGATTTAGCAGGAGACAACAGCTTTGAATACACAGATGAATTACGATTACCACCAGGATATTATTTACTTAATGTAATATCCGGAACACAAAAGTTCACTTCCAAGATTTATAAGAATGCATATTAGTAATCCAATCCAACATAATACGAAGTATGGCAATTAAATTACGACAACGACAGAAAATGAGCACCGTGCTCCGCTATAAACTTATAGTGGGAGGTGCATCAATATTAGGTATGATGGCTTACTTAACCATCGTAATGAATACAGCAAGTGTTGACGAAACTAAAGCAGCTCGAAGAGACCTAATGGCTAACGATCCAATTAACAACGGAGAGATAGTATCGGGTTTCTCGTGGGACATCAACCCTGTAACAAAAGCAGATGTAGGTCCTAATGCAGTATTGGCAAGTACAAATGCAGAATGCATCGAAGGAGGAACTGACTCTACTTATGGATTAAGTGCAGGCAATAACATGAAAGATATCGATATGATTATTAAGCCATCGGAAGGATTGAATTCCGACGGACTTGATATAAGTATTGATTTCAAACGCATGGAAGAAAGCGGAAACTTTTACACTAGAGGTAAAACGTTCAACTTCGGAATGAAAGACGGAAAGCTATGTATTAAATACAAGCTAACTGCGCCTAATGGAAAATCATACGACGTTAATGAAACAACGGCATATGAAATTCCACAGGATAATCAGTTCCGCAACTATCGCTTCCTTTACACACCTTCAACAGGAAAAGGGGAAGTGATGGTTGACCGAACAACAATCTGGACAAACCAAGGAGTTCAGCAATCGCGATTAACATGGAAAACCGGAGAAGACATCATGATAGGCCAAGGAATGAATGGTGGCGGAAAACCGGTTGCAATATTTGATAATTTATTAGTTCGCAAAACGGGAAGTTCTAACAACTCGCCAATGGAACTACTAAGTTTTACTGCAGAGATGCAAGGCAATCAAATAATGCTTAATTGGTTCACTGCAAAAGAAAACGGGACAGACTACTACAAAATTGAAAGAAGTACTGATACCAAGAATTACACTGAAGTAGGACGAGTAAAAGCCGCAGGCCAATCGATTGATTTAAAAGCATATGCATTACTCGACACTAAACCTTCACTTGGGGTAACCTATTATCGACTAGGATTAACAAATAACACAGCAAAATCGGTATGGGTACCTGTAATTGCTTTCAGAGTGAAGCCAGAAATGCTCAATATTGCTGCTCCGGGAACAGAAAACACTCAAAATACGGGTAATTCGCCTACAAGTAGTCTATTACTGAACAATCAAGGAAAGTAAAATGAACAAGCGGTAAAGAACTCCGTAAATAAAGAAAATTATGAAAAATCCTCTGTAAACGCTGTTTGCAGGGGATTTTGCTATTTTTGCAAGTACTTACACCTATAATCAAACTATTTAAAACAAATTACTATGGGATTTATTAAAGAATTTAAAGACTTCGCAATGCGCGGAAACCTCATTGACTTCGCTGTCGGTGTTGTAGTCGGCGGTGCATTCGGAAAAGTAACATCTGCGTTTGTTGACGGAATCATTATGCCGGTTGTCGGAAAACTAATCGGAGGCCAAGACTTCTCTGACTTGAAATTCAAAATCCAAGATGGAACAAAAGCAGTTATGGATGCTTCAGGAAATATTTCGACAAAAGAAGTACCGGAAGTATTTATCCGTTACGGCGAATTTATTACAACAGTTATAGATTTTACAGCGGTTGCATTTGCAATGTTCTTAGTTGTAAAAGCAATGAACAAATTAAAAGAAAAAGAAGCAGCTGCACCATCTGCACCTCCAGCTCCATCGAAAGAAGAAGTTCTTCTTGGTGAAATCAGAGATCTATTAAAGAAATAAAAAATATTCAGAGTATGTATTTCAAAAAAATTGCTTGTCTGTTTGCAGTATCATTCGGACTAATTATTTCCGCATCAGCACAAACTCCTGCTGCATCTACTACCGCTCCAGCTGATACAATCTGGAGAAAAGGCGGATTCTTCTCAGTAAACTTTAGTCAAGTAAGCTTCTCGAATTGGGCGGCAGGAGGAGAAAACTCTGTTTCATTAAATGCCTTATCGAGCTTATTTGCTAACTACAAAAAAGGACGAGTTGCGTGGGATAACAATGTTGACTTAGCTTATGGATTATTAAAGCAAGGCGATGCAGAACTAAGAAAGAATGAAGATAAAATAGACTTAACAACTAAGTTTGGTTATGATGCAACAAAAAAAGCGAAATGGTACTACACAGTATTATTCAACTTTAAATCACAATTTGCATCAGGATATACTTATTCTGACACCGACAAAGTTGAGATCTCAAAATTCGCTGCTCCGGCGTATACATTATTAGCTATTGGTATTGATTACAAACCGAAAGATTACTTCTCGGCATTCTTATCGCCAATAACAATGAAAAACACTATCGTTGCCGATAAAACATTATCAGATGCAGGCGCTTACGGTGTTGACTCAGGAAAGACAGTTCGCTCAGAAATGGGAGCTTATTTTAACATGAAATTCCAAAAAGAAATCATGACGAACGTAGGCTTAATGACTAAAGTTGATTTATTCTCGAATTATCAAGAAAACCCTCAAAACGTTGACGTAAACTGGGAATTCTTAATAACAATGAAAGTAAACAAATACATTAGTGCAAGTCTTTCAACACAGTTAATCTACGACGACAACACTCCTGTTACTGTATATGAAGGAACCGGAAAAGATAAGCATGTTGTTGCTGTTGGACCTAGAACCCAATTTAAACAAGTATTTGGCGTAGGATTCTCCTATAAATTTGCTGGCTATGGAACAACTGCCAAAAATTAAACTTCCTGAGAACGGAAAAAATAAGTTAATAAATTAAATAGAAAAGGCTTGTCGAATTGACAAGCCTTTTCTATTTTGGCATCAATGGGATTAACTATTTATAAGTCTTCTGCCGGTTCAGGAAAAACCTTTACCCTTGTTCGATTATATCTTGAAAAAGTTATTCGTTCACCTTTCTTATTTAGAAGAATATTAGCCATAACTTTTACGAATAAAGCTACCGAAGAAATGAAGTCGAGAATTATTCTTGAACTTCAACTACTATCAAATGGTAATGATTCAATGCATTTAAAATTTCTTCAAGAGAGTATAAAAATTGAAGAAGGCGAAATTCGAAAGCGAGCTGGTGAAGTTCTTCTAAAAATACTACATGAATATTCGTCGTTTTCCGTTTCAACAATCGACAGCTACTTTCAAGTACTTTCTAGAACCCTGGCAAAAGAACTAAAACTACCCGTTAGATATAATATAGAACTTGACCTTGACAGTATATGTGATGCCGTAACAGAACAACTATTATCTCTTGCAGGAAGAAACGAGGCAATTACCGGATGGCTCAAAGAAATGTTGATCGACAGAATAGATCAAGGGAAAAACTGGAACATTTCAAGTGAGCTAAAAAAAATGGTTAAGGAGATTGTTAATCGATCTGAAACCCGTAAGCTCGCTGAATCTATCGATAGCCAACGATTCATTGAATTTATAAGAAAGATAAAATTAAGAAGAGACGAAATAGCCCAAGCTTACAAATCAATTTCGGAAGAAATAATACTAACGCTTAAAAATTCAGGTTACAACTATTCTGATTACAATTATAAAAACGCAAGCGCACTTTCATTTTGCAACAAAATCATTGCAAACACTTATTCTATTAAAACATACGAAAAAATATCGCCACGTTTTTTAAAAGCTATAGAAGACCCGCTCTCAATGCTCGGCAAAGAGAAACAAAAAGACATCGCATTTCTAAATTTAACAATGGAAGTAATTCATCCATTAATGGTTCAACTAAATGAACAAATTAATGATAGCTTAAATGAATTTACAACGTCCATTGAAGTTCTTCAATTGTCATTCATGGTAGGAGTATTATCGCCCTTGAACGATGAATTAAAAACTTTTCGCGATGAAAATCAGCTATTCCTTTTAAGTGATACAACTCGGATGCTTCGGGAAGCAGTAAGAGATACTGATGCTCCATTCATCTATGAAAAATCAGGAAACAACTATTCTCATCTATTCATTGACGAATTTCAAGACACCGGCAACGAACAATGGCAAATTTTAAAACCATTGGTAACAAATTCTATCGCCAATGGCAATGATGTTCTTATTGTTGGTGATGCCAAACAATCTATCTATAGATGGCGAGGTGGCAATATGAATTTGCTTTTGGAAGGAGTAAAAAAAGATTTAAGTCAATTTGATTCTATTACCAAAGAAGATAAACTGGATACTAATTTTAGGTCACTTAAAAACATCGTTGAGTTCAACAACAATATATTCGAAAAAATTGCTGAAGAAATAAGCAAGGATGATAGCGTTAACAGTTTGATAATGGAAACGGCGTATCGAAAGGATGTTTTATTTCAAAAACACAGAGAGAATGCTGAAGGCGGATATATCGAAATCAGCTTTTTTGAGTCGGACAAAAAAGATAAAAAATCAGACAATTCTGATTCAGAAGAGGAATCAGAAGGATGGAAATCAAAGGTATTAAATCAATTTGGAACAACAATTGAAGATGCATTAAAAAGAGGTTATCATCTTAAAGATATTGCTTGTATTGTTCGAACTGGTGATCACGAATCCGACGTAGTTAAGTATCTTTTAGAAAAAACAAGTTACGCTTTCATTTCAGGCAACTCGCTTAAAATTGCTTTCAATGATAAAGTTTTGTTTATCATTAGCTGTCTTCGCCTCCTACTCGACCCAGAGAATAAAATATTACATGAAGAGATTAATTTTTTCGTTGATAGAAACGAACTAAAACCTGATGGCGTAGAACGAAATATTGATTTCCGCAATCAACCGGAAAATATTTTCAGCAAAAGAATTCTATTAACTCAAAAATCAAAGCTGACACAACTTCCAGTTCATCTTTGCTATTTAGAAATTTTAAAATCAACAGGATTAGACAAGCCGGATGTCTTTCTTGACAAATTAACAGATCTAATAATTGAATTTGCTCAAAGCAACGGAACAGGAATATCAGAATTTATATCCTGGTGGGATGAAAAATCTATCACTAAAGATTGGAGTATTGAAATGCCGGATAGTATTGATGCTATACGAATTATTACAATTCATCGATCAAAAGGCTTGCAATATCCAATTGTGGTAATGCCTATTATTGATTGGACAATCATTCCCAAACCACAGAGTATAATTTGGGCTAAATCACGTAAAGCTCCGTACAACGAATTCCCTGCATTTCCACTTTACGCAAAAAAAACGCTAACCTATACTTCCTTCGGTGAAGACTACATTCATGAATACGGAGCTACACTTGTCGACAATTTAAATTTATTATACGTTGCTTTCACAAGAGCTGAAAGAGAATTGTACTTATTCGCTAATCACGGCGCCAAAGAAAACACATCAGGAAGATTACTAATTGACACACTTGCGCTTGATACAAATTGGGTAGAAAAAAATAATAACAATAATAATTCGGGTATTCAAATCGGTGAAAAAACATCTCCTGAAATATCTCGAAAAAAGGAAGCTTCGAATTCTCTAACAAATCCACATAATATTACTTCAACACTTTTAGAGAATAAAACTCAATCTTCGTTTATTCCTGAAGTAAACTTCAAATTCGAATCGGATGAAACCATTTTCGGGAACTACATTCACAATCTCTTGTATTTAATGGACAAGAAAGAAGATTTAGACCATGCATTCCATCAACTTTCAGTGAGAGAATCTATTGACATCAATTCAGAATCAGCAAAAAAAATCAAAACCGAGACATTAGAAATTTGGGAACTAATGGAACGCAAATCGTGGACTGATAAAAAATATAAAGTTGAAAAAGAAATTGACGTATGCGACAAAGATGGGATCTTACATCGTCCCGACCGTGTATTGATTAACGATAATGAAGTAATTGTAATAGATTTCAAAACCGGTAGCCCAAACAAGAAATATCATCAGCAAATTTCTTTGTATTGCTCACTATTTAAAGAGATGGGATATAAGTCGGTAAAAGGCTATTTACTGTATACAAAAACGAAGTCAATAGAAGAGGCGGATTCCGAATCGCCTAATAACCAGCAACTTTCGTTACTTTAAAACGTGACAAAGGTTAACTTTTTCAAGCCATTTTCATACTAACTTTGCATCACCAAAAAAGAACATACGACTATGTCAAATGCAATTTATAAAGTACCGGCGGCCATTAATGAACCGGTACTTAACTACGCTCCAGGAAGTGCAGAAAGAAAGGCTCTTAAAGCAGCATTAACACAAATGCGCAGTGAAGTTATTGATGTGCCAATGTATATCGATGGGAAAGCTGTTCATACAGACAAAAAAGGAGAAATGCGCCCTCCTCATGATCACCAACATCTTTTGGGACGATACTCTATTGGAGATGCATCGCACTTAAATGCAGCCATTGATGCAGCTTTAAAAGCTAAGGAACAATGGGCATCGATGGAATGGGAACAACGTGCATCGATCTTCTTAAAAGCAGCAGATTTACTTGCTGGTCCTTATAGAGCAACAATTAATGCTGCTACTATGTTAGGTCAAAGTAAAAGTGCATATCAAGCTGAAATCGATTCTGCTTGTGAAATGATCGACTTTTTAAGATTCAATGTTGAATATGCTCGTGAAATCTATACTCAACAACCTATTTCTTCGAAAGGAGTTTTTAATCGCGTTGAACAACGTCCGTTAGAGGGATTCGTTTTCGCATTAACTCCATTTAACTTTACAGCGATTGCAGGTAACTTACCTACATCAGTTGCAATGATGGGAAATACCGTTGTTTGGAAACCATCGTTTACTCAAATTTATGCTGCTAGAGTATTGATGGAAGTATTTATGGAAGCTGGATTACCTGCAGGTGTTATCAACTTGGTTTTTGTTTCAGGATCAACTGCGGGTGATGTAATATTCAATCATCCTGACTTCGCCGGAATTCACTTCACAGGATCAACAGGTGTATTTCAAGATATTTGGAAATCGATTGGAAATAATATCCACAAATACAAAACGTACCCAAGAATTGTTGGCGAAACAGGAGGAAAAGATTTTATTCTCGCTCATAAATCAGCGAATGCTCAAGAGGTAATCACTGCTTTGAGTAGAGGCGCATTTGAATATCAAGGTCAAAAGTGTTCTGCTGCTTCTCGTGCATATATTCCTTCAAATTTATGGCCTATTGTTAAGGAAGGATTAGTTAAAGATCTTGCTAGCATGAAAATGGGACCGACTGAAGATTTCGAAAATTTCATCAATGCTGTTATCGACGAAAAATCATTCGACAAAATCGCATCATACATCGATAACGCAAAGAAATCGAAAGATGTTGAAATTATTTCAGGTGGAACATATGATAAAAGCAAAGGATGGTTTGTTAGTCCGACAGTTATCGTATCCAAAGATCCTAATTACGTTACTATGTGCGAAGAAATTTTCGGACCAGTTTTAACGATTTATGTTTACGACGAAAATAAATTTGAAGAAACATGCGAACTAGTTGACAAGACTAGCTCTTACGCATTAACAGGATCAATATTATCGAAAGATCGTTATGCCATCCAAACTGCTACTAAGAAATTAGTAAATGCAGCAGGAAACTTTTATATCAATGATAAATGTACAGGCGCAGTAGTTGGACAACAACCTTTCGGAGGATCTAGAGCATCAGGAACGAATGACAAAGCCGGTTCACTTATCAATTTATTAAGATGGGTTTCTCCTAGAACGATTAAAGAAACTTTTGTCCCTGCAACTGATTACAGATATCCGTTCTTAGACAAAGAATAAGAAAAATAAAAAATTCAAGATGGGCTGCTAAATAAAATTAGTGGCCCATCATTCTTTCTGACGATTCCGTTAGTTTTAAAAAATAATCTTCTAATTGACGACGTGATTCTATAGAATAAACTTCAATGTCATTATACATTAAGAATTTATTTAACTCCGGAATTTCATTATAATGTAAATGAAAAGTAAAATCCCCATTTTCATCTCCGATGAACTTATCCATCCACGAAGTATCTGCAATTAAAATTTTAACTTTTTCGGGACTACTTACCTTTAATCGCACTACCCTATTGTCATCGTTTAAAAGCACATTCAATTCACCTTGCGCAACTGTTTTACCTTTGTTTATAATGGCCAACCTAGTTGCAATTAATTCCATCTCTGAAAGAATATGAGAAGAAAGAAAAACCGTCTTCCCTTTTTCCTTGCTCAGATAAAGAATCAAATTTCTGATATCAATTATTCCTTGTGGATCTAGTCCAGTAGTTGGTTCATCGAGAATAATTAATTCAGGATCATGAAGTAAAGCTTGAGCTAATCCTAATCGCTGTTTCATTCCATGCGAATACGTCTTTACAAAATCATTGCCTCGTCCCGACAATCCAACAAATTCTAATAACTCATCAATTTTTTTCGCATTCACAGCAACCCCGGAAACACCAGCTAGCAACTCTAAGTTTTTCTTAGCCGACAAGTACTTATAAAAATCAGGCTTCTCAACAATACATCCAATTTTGGAAAGAATAAAATTTCTTTCATTCAACAAATCTTTGCCGAATATTTCTATACTACCTTCGGTGGGTTTAATGAGTGACAAAAGCATCCGTATAGTAGTGCTTTTCCCTGCGCCATTAGGTCCGAGAAATCCAAAAACATCACCCCTATAAACATCCAAATCAAGATTGTCTACAGCATTAAAATCGCCGTAATTCTTTTTAAGTCCTCTAACTTTAATTACTTGATCCATCATTTCAATATTCGATAATTTCCGGGTCAACAGCAGAACTAAAATATTTTACTAAAACTCCATTTTCACTAATCAGGTATTTGCAAAAATTCCAATCGGGTAATTGAGAATTCCAGCCATTTTGAGCGGGATCAGACAACCATTTATACAATGCATGTTGATTTTCACCTTTTACATGAAGCTTTGAAAACAAAGGAAAGGAAACACCGAAATTAACTTCACAAAACGAAGCAATTTCAGATTCACTGCCTTGCTCCTGCGCCCCAAAATCGTTGCACGGAAACCCTAATACAACAATATCACCTCGTTCATGTACCTTTTGAAGTGATGAATATTGAGGAGTATACCCACAAGCTGATGCATTATTCACAATCAATATTTTACGGCCCTTGTAGATCGACAAATCTGTTGAATTGCCTTTAATATCTAGTAGTTTAATGTCATAAATAGAATCCATAGTATCAAAGTTTAAAGGTGCAGAAATTACGTTCTTTCTCATAAAGCGCTTCAGAAACCAATAAATCATTCGCTTCACATAGAAGGATAACGCATTTCTCATAATATTATTTTCAGTAAAGTTAACAAATGAAAACGAAAATAGTTAACCATATATTCGAATTATAAGTAGCCAAAGAAAAATTGATCTAATACCCAACAATTGAAATTTTACTATATTTGGATTGACACACAAATCAAATCCTGAAGAACTTTTAACTAAACTTAAAAATGAATTCACTTTTAACACAATTTTTGAAGAAATCGGCCGAAAATTTTCAAAAGAAAAACGGATCAGAAATCCCTAGCTTTTCAAGTTATAGAATAGCTAAAACGTATCGAAATTTAATTCTAACAATTAAATCTAACACTAAAGATACTTTACTAATTATTCTAGGCATCTTCTCTGCATCATTTGGATTTAAAGGCTTTTTGCTTTCAAATCATTTTATTGATGGAGGTGCGACAGGAATATCGCTTCTGATTTCCGCTATTACTTCATTACCTTTATACTTACTGATTATTTGTGTAAACATTCCATTTATAATTTTAGCTTATAATATACTCGGAAAAACGTTTGCTATAAAAACTTCACTGGCAATTTCAGGACTAGCAATTTGTCTCGCAACCGTAAGCTTCCCAGATATAACAAAAGACAATTTACTCGTAGCTGTATTCGGTGGATTCTTTTTAGGTGCAGGCATCGGATTGTCAGTGAGAGGTGGTGCAGTAATTGATGGAACAGAAGTATTGGCAATATATTTAAGTCGAAAATTCGGGACTACAATTGGTGATATAATCATCATGATAAATGTCCTTATTTTCACAACCGCTGCATATTTTTTATCAATAGAAATTGCTCTTTACTCAATGATCACCTATTTGTCAGCATCAAAAACCCTAGATTTTATTATTGAAGGGATTGAAGAGTATATTGGAGTCACTATTATATCTAGTCATCATGATGAAATACGTCAGATGATCATACAAAATATGGGTCGTGGAGTAACAATTTACAACGGAAAAAGAGGCTTTGGCAAAAAAGGCGATACTCGCGAAATGGATATCGTTTACACTGTAGTTACAAGATTAGAGTTAAACAAATTAAATATCGAAATCGAAAAGATCGATCCAAATTCTTTTGTTGTAATGAGTAGTATAAAAGACACGAAAGGCGGGATGATAAAAAAACGACCATTACAACATTGATTAAAAAAATAATTTTCATCTATGATTCTTAATAAAACGAACTCTTCTAATTTAGATTTCATTTCACTTGTAAAAGATTTAGATATTGAATTATCAATTAGAGATGGCGACGAACACTCATTTTTTGCTCAATTCAACAAAATTGACCAGATAAAGCATGTAATTATTGCTTACGAAAATAATATTGCAGTAGGTTGTGGTGCAATTAAGGAATATGCAGATGACACTATGGAAATAAAAAGAATGTTTGTAAAACCTGAATTTCGTGGCCAAGGAATAGCGTCAATCATTTTATCAGATCTTGAAATTTGGGCTAAAGAATTAAATTTCACTAAGTGCATCTTGGAAACAGGCCAAAAACAACCAGAAGCTATTGCATTATACAAAAAGAACAATTACGAAATCATCCCGAATTACGGACAATATATTGGAGTTTCTAATAGTGTTTGCTTCTTAAAATATTTGCAAAATAAAGATTGAAATACCCCTTATCCATATTGACTTATTACTTAAGCTAAATAATGACTTATCTCAGTTCTAACTTTAGCACAATTTAATGTAACTTTCCGTCTCCTTAAAGGTCTTAGAAATAAAACAAAAATGCGATTTAGACTCTCCCTCATTTCAATATTATTTACGTTTATTGCTAATGCACAAAGCACATTAGCAACGATAACTGCCGGCGACAAAAACGTCGATATTCGAGAAGCAGGAATACTTCACAAAAAAGCATGGATAATATCTCCGGAAGTTAAACCGGATATCTATATTACAGAGTATGCAAATAGTTCAATTACTTTCTATACTGACGTAGATTCTATTACTTTCAATGTCACGAAAAATGGCGTGTATGACTTTATAATCATCTTAAACGGAAAAGATTCTGCTTTAACGCAAATAAAATATCAAGAATCACTTTTAGATGTACTGAAATCCTCAGGAAAATATAACGTTAAAGCATATCCTAATATTCCGAATTTCACTTACTTACCTCCTACTGATTCCAACTTAATAGTTTTAAGAAAAACATTTAACCTCGATTCGATTGCCGGAACAGGTAATGATGCTAATCGTATTATCAATTTAATGCATTGGATACACTACCTCGTACCACACGACGGTCAACATGACAATCCCGTTATTCGTAATGCAATGAACATGATTAATGAATGTAAGTCAGGAAAAAGAGGTCTGAATTGTCGTGGATTAGCTACTGTTTTAAATGAATGCTACTTGTCTCTTGGAATTAAATCTCGTTTTGTTACTTGCATGCCAAAAGACACTAACGATACCGAATGTCACGTAATCAATATGGTCTTTGCCGAAGATCTTAACAAATGGATTTGGATCGACCCAACGAATGATGCATACATCATGAATGAGAATGGAGAATTACTAAGCATTCAAGAAGTAAGAGAAAGGCTTATCGCCGGCAAAACAGTAATTGTTAATCCTGATGCAAACTGGAATCGAAAAGGGACAGCTGTTAAAGAAGAATATCTTTTGCGTTATATGGCTAAAAACTTATTCTGGTTCGATTGTCCCATCGACAGCAAATTCGATACTGAAACGCGAGAAAAAGGAAAAAAAATAAATTACATTCGTTTGTTCCCGGAGGATTATTTAATTCAAAAAAAACCACTCGAAGAAACTAATTCCGACAAAGGCACAACTTTTTATTCCTATAAAACATCGAATGCAGAATTATTTTGGGCAAAGCCCTAATACAATCTTTAATGATTTAAAATTCTAAAGAATTGCAACGTATTTCTATTTAAAGGTCAATGAAAGTAAACTTCAAGAAAAACATTTCAAAACTAAAATCTACTTACCTCTTATTCGACGAGGAGGGTAAAGCTTTGAAACAAATCCAATTGAAAGAGTTGTCCCAAACTCAACTTGTATTGACTGAATCACTTGTAGATTACTATGAAATTTTGATATTTTTATTAGCCTACCCTTCTTCTAATTCAGAGTTTACCCTGGCAAACAAAGAACTTGTTAGAATATCGAATTTCATTAAAAAAAATAAAGCTAAATGCCCCGATATATTCACTAACTCCGGCTTGCCATACACACCGTATGTTTCGCGTTTTTCTCACGACTGCAATCAACATTTGCTTACTTTACCAAACATATCTACTTCCATTAATGGATATGAAAATGCAACCATCACTCTTGGAGATGCACTTAAACATACACTGCCAATTGTTGAGGTTAGCGATGCTTCTGCCGGATGGACAAATGATGAACTTTTAGACGTATTAAAAATCCCGGTTCGTCAACAGCTTAATTTTATTTGCAGCGAGATTGCTAAATTGAACGACGCTCCATTTATTAAAGATCATTTCTTTGATGGACTAGGTCTATATACCGAGATAACACCCAATACTCCATCGCTTTCTAAAGCATTCAACCGATTAAGCTTCGCGAAGCCGTATTTTCATAGTTCAATCTTAAAGAAGTTTGAATTTGTCAATCTTTTAAATTCGGCTCTTCCTGCACCTAAACTTCTAAAAGAGAAAGAAAAAAGCGAACTGAAAAGTGTAATTGAAACATCGCTAACTATCCTGGGACGAGAAACTGATCCCATAACGTACATGGATAGCCGAAGTTTAACTTATTATGAATTAGATCATGGCATTTCTGTCGCCATTTACGGAATGATTCCCGAGCGACAACTTCCTCTTGAATCTTACGTTGGTTATACTTTATTTAAAAACGGCCTCCCTTCTGCTTATGGCGGCGCTTGGATATTTGGCGAGGCTGCATACTTCGGAATTAATATTTTCGAATCGTTTAGAGGTGGGGAATCCGGATTCGTGTTATGTCAATTACTTCGTGTATACCGTCAAGCTTTCAGTGTTAACTATTTCGAGGTTGAACCTTATCAGTACGGCTTAAATAATCCTGAAGGTATTCAATCAGGTGCATTTTGGTTTTATTATCGTTTCGGATTCAGACCAATAGTTAAGTCTCTAGCAACACTGGCCAATAACGAGCAAATAAAGCTTTCAAAAGTAAAATGGTATCGATCTCCCGAAAAAACATTACTCCGTTTTACAGAGAGCAATATTGCTTTAAATTTCAACACTAAAACTCCTACTAAGGTTCAGGATGTGGCCCTGAAAATTTCTCAATTGATCAATAAAAAGTATAAAGGTGATCGCATTCTTGCCGTTGCAAATTCTAAAGATAATTTCAAAAAGAATGCCTCTTTAACTTCCAAGTTAAACAAGGATCAAGATAAGGTTTTAGAACAAGTTGCACTTTGGGCTGAGGCTTACGACATAAAAAAATCATCCCAACTCAAATTAATGGTTGGGATGATTTTCGCTAAGCCTCAAGATCTATTCGAATATCAAAAACTTCTACTTGATTTTTTGAGCTAACAAGATTTATTTGAATTTCGAAATAATATCTTTTGCTACGTCTTTATGAACCATAATGTCCATAATTTTTAATTTGATATAATCTTCGTGCATGAAGTAGTATCCGAAGTTCTTCGATTCTTTTCCACAGTTACGTGATCCTGCACCTGAATCTTTTATCAGATACCAATCCTTTCCGTCTTTTTCTAAATATCCAACCAAATGCATGCCATGGTCGTCTGTTGTTGCTCCGTTTAAGAATCGAATTGCTCTTGCATTTTCATCGATATACTCCGATGGAATGTCATATGTAGGAACTACTGCAATTTGATTCCATGCATCGAATCCTGATTCAGAGACATCGCCGCCAATTAAAACCGTATATCCTTTGCGAATTGATTCTTTTACAATTTTCATGTAGTCACTTAAAGGAATATTTAAATAACTGTTGTCATGCCACCAGTTATCAGGAACTTCATATTCAACCTTTGTCCAATATGGCTTTGTAGCTAATGATGTAATGTCTACATAGTCGTCCATATTTAATTTTAAAACGTCCGACAAATATTGCTTCGGTGTAAAATCTTTTCCATTCACTTTTACTTTTTCAGGAGGCGCTCCTAAATAGTGATTCATGATACTTTTAATGGTTGATATTACAGCATCTTCATTCCATGCATTACTTGCTTTTACTCCTGCTAAGTATGCTTTCATTTCTTCTACCATTGGCGCATGGTTGTGAAAAGTTTGTCCCGGAAGTAATCCGGTATAACTATCTAATGGCACAGCTCCGTATGTTTTGTAAATTCTCGTTACTGCATTCCCTTCTGATCCTTCGTCAAAATTGGAATTACCTCTCTCTTGAACAAAGCGTCTTGCTTTTTCTACGTACTCCCAGTAGGCAGTGAAAATTTCAGATATCTTTACTTGTTGTTTCGACTGACGATATACTTCCGTTTCGAAATATGATGTACTTGAAAACGACCAACATGTTCCAGTATTTCCTTGCGATATCGGCTGATTCTTCCACCAAGTATTAAACTCATCAACTGATTTCGGATAGTATCCGATTTTTGTTACATCAATTTTATACGTAGGCTTTTTAGGCGCTTCTTTTTTCGGTGCTTCGAATTGTTCAATGCCTTTCATGACATCTTTATCAAAGAATCCGGCTTTGTATTCACGTTGTTGCAATTGGTCGCGTTGTGGCGTTTGTGCAGATACTCCCAACGAGAGGAATGTTGCTGCAACCAATGAATAAATTAATTTGTGGTTCATCATTTTATGTTTTAGGCAATGATTGTTTCAAATTTATAAGTTCTCAAAAACTCAATTGAGTTTTTAATATCAGTAAATAAAACTCTGTCTTTATCTACAAATGGAACTACTTTTCTATAATCCGAGATTAGCTGTTCTAATTTAGCTGATGATTTGGCTGGCCTGCGGAATTCCATCGCTTGCGATGCATTCATCAATTCTATAGCTAATATCTTTTCAAGATTTAATACTACTCGATATAACTTAGTTGCTGCATTGGCACCCATACTCACATGATCTTCTTGTCCGTTCGACGATACAATTGAATCTACCGATGCAGGTGAACATAGTTGCTTATTCTGACTAACAATTGACGCAGCTGTATACTGAGGAATCATAAAGCCTGAATCTAATCCTGGATTAGCTACTAAAAATGCCGGCAATCCTCTTAATCCACTTATCAATTGATAGGTTCTTCGCTCACTTATGTTACCCAATTCAGCTAATGCTATCGCTAAGAAATCCAACGGCAATGCTAAAGGTTGTCCGTGGAAATTTCCTGCACTAATAATTAAATCTTCTTCAGGGAAAACAGTTGGATTATCGGTTACCGAATTTACCTCGGTTGTAAATACTGATGATACATATTCAATTGTGTCTTTCGATGCTCCGTGAACTTGAGGAATGCAACGGAATGCATACGGATCTTGAACGTGTTGCTTTGCGCGACTAATCATCTCACTTCCGTTAAACAACTCACGGTAACGCCTAGCCGTATTTATTTGTCCTGCATGTGGACGAATATCATGTATCAAATGATGAAAGGGTTCTATCCTTCCGTCAAATCCTTCAAGCGATATTGCCCCAACAATATCAGCTATTCGTTCTAAACGCTTTGCTTGAAGTATACACCAACTGCCAAATGAACTCATAAACTGAGTACCATTCAACAATGCTAATCCTTCTTTTGACTTCAATACCACCGGCTTCAAATTGAACTTCTTTAAAGCATCAGCTGCCAACATCTTTTCACCATTCACTCTCACTTCGCCTAAGCCAATTAAAGGTAAACTAAGATGAGCCAAAGGAGCTAAATCTCCGGATGCACCTAAAGATCCTTGATCATAAACAACAGGAAGTATATTGTTGTTAAAGAATTCGATCATCAATTGAACAGTCTCAACTTGCACTCCTGAATTACCATACGACATGCCTTGAATTTTCAAAAACAACATCAACTTAACGATTTCGGAAGAAACTTCTTCTCCGGTACCGCATGCATGCGACATCACTAAATTCACCTGTAGCTGCCCTAAGTCTTGCTTTGAAATAGACTTGTTATATAGCGATCCAAATCCAGTATTAATACCATAGAAGCGGCATCGCTGCTCTCCATTTTTTTATCTAAGTAATCGCGACACGATTTTATCTTTGCTTTCGACTCTTCACTTAATGCCAACTTTGTTGTTGGATCTAACATTATCTTCAACGTTTCAAACGTTACTTGGCTCGACGAAACAATATGATTCATATTCTAATTATTTTATTTCAATAGATCAACTAACTGATCAAGTTTAATTCTTTGTTGTGTACTTTCATTCATATTCTTCAATGTAACTTCACGCAAATCTCTTTCTTCGGAACCTGCAAGAATAACGAACGGTATATTTCTGGAATCTGCATATCCCATTTGCTTTTTCATTTTCACTGCATCCGGATATAACTCTGCATAAATATTACTACTTCGTAGTGTTCTCAAAATTTCTAATCCATAAGCAATGTCATCGCCGCCAAAATTCACGATAAGTACTTTAGTAGATTGAGTCGCATTAGCAGGAAATAACCCCGCTTCTTCTAAAACATCATAAATGCGATCGGCACCGAACGAAATACCTACTCCCGACATTCCATTTAATCCAAATATACCGGTCAAATCATCGTATCGTCCTCCACCACAAATGCTACTCGTAAATGATGAACGATTATCATCTACTTTTACTTCGAAGATTGCTCCTGTGTAGTAATTTAAGCCTCGAGCTAGCGTCATCTCAAACTCAAGATTTACTTTTTTGAAGTCTAACGCTTTCGCATAACCGAAAATTTCTTCTATTTCGGCTATTCCTTTCATCCCCGTTTCCGACGACAATAGCATTTTCTTTAATAATGCTAATTTTTCATCATGCGAGCCCGAAAACTCTAATAATGGCTGAAGTTGATTTACTGCATTTTCCGAAACACCCTTAAGCAGCATTTCAGCTTTTACTTTTTCAACGCCAATTTTATCCAGTTTGTCAATAGCTACCGTTATGTCAATTATTCTGTCTGCTTCGCCTAAAATTTCAGCAATGCCGGTTAATATCTTTCGATTATTGATTTGTACTTTAACTCCTAAACCGAGATTATTAAATACTTCATCAAACATTTCTATTAACTCAAGTTCATTCAATAACGATGTTGTTCCAATAACATCAGCATCACATTGATAGAACTCACGATATCTTCCCTTTTGAGGTTTATCGGCACGCCAAACAGGTTGTATCTGGTAACGCTTAAATGGAAAAGTAATTTCATTCTGATGCATTACCACATAACGAGCAAATGGCACTGTTAAATCATAACGCAATGCTTTTTCGGATATGCTTGACGTTAGTTTCTTCGAGTCTTTCTTTGCTAATACATCAGCATCGGATTTTTCTAAAAAATCACCCGAATTAAGAATCTTAAAGATTAACTTGTCTCCCTCTTCACCGTACTTCCCCATTAAAGTTGATAGATTCTCCATACTCGGAGTTTCTAATGGCAAATAACCGTACTTGCGAAATGATGCACGAATGGTGTCGAAGATGTAGTTTCTCTTCACCATTTCGTCCGGACCAAAGTCGCGTGTTCCTTTCGGAATTGATGGTTTCATTTTAACAAATTGTTGTAATGCAAAAAGCAGTTTAATGATAGATATTAGTTCACAATTCGACTATCATTAAACTGCCTTTCAAATAATTTTAATTAAGCGGTTAGCTTTTTATATCTGAACTTCTTGGCTTCTGTATTTCCAAGTCGTTTCTTTTTGTTTTCTTCATACTCTGTATATCCTCCTTCGAAGAAGTAAACTTGCGAGTCTCCTTCAAATGCTAAGATATGCGTACAAACACGATCTAAGAACCAACGGTCGTGGCTAATAATTACCACACATCCTGCAAAGTTCTCAAGTGCTTCTTCTAGTGCACGAAGTGTATTTAAGTCGATATCATTGGTAGGCTCATCGAGTAACAAAACGTTAGCACCCATCTTAAGTGTCATCGCTAAGTGTACACGATTTCTTTCTCCTCCCGATAATACTTCTAGCTTCTTTCCTTGATCAGCACCGCTAAAATTGAACTTCGAAATATAACTTCTCGCATTAGTGTTTTTTCCTCCAATCACCATTTGCTCAGTTCCTCCACTAATGATGTCGTAAACCGATTTCCCGGCAACTAATTCATCGTGACTCTGATCTACATATCCCGCAACAACCGTTTCTCCTACTTTAAAACTTCCTGAATCAGGAGTTTCTTGTCCCATTATCATTCGGAACAATGTAGTTTTTCCGGCACCATTCGGACCAATAATTCCTACAATTCCTGCTTGAGGTAAATTGAAACTTAAATTATCGATCAATAAACGATCGCCAAATCCTTTGCTGATTCCTTCTGCTTCGATAACGTTAGTACCTAAACGAGGTCCCGCAGGAATGAAGATTTCTAATTTCTCTTCTTTCTCGCGTGTTTCTTCATTCAACATTTTATCATAAGCCTGTAAACGAGCTTTCGATTTCGCGTGACGAGCCTTAGGAGCCATACGCACCCAATCTAATTCACGCTCTAATGTTTTTGCTCGGCGACTTTCTTGCTTTTCTTCCATTGCAAGACGCTTCGACTTTTGTTCAAGCCAGCTGCTGTAATTTCCTTGCCAAGGAATTCCTTCACCACGATCCAATTCTAATATCCATCCCGCAACATTATCTAAGAAGTAACGGTCATGCGTTACCGCAATTACGGTTCCTTTGTATTGTTGAAGGTGATGCTCTAACCATTCTACCGATTCAGCATCTAAGTGATTGGTTGGCTCATCAAGTAATAATATCTCAGGCTCTTGTAATAATAAACGGCAAAGTGCTAAACGACGTCGCTCTCCTCCTGATAAAACAGCAACGTGAGATTCAGGATCAGGACAACGAAGCGCATCCATCGCAATTTCAATTTTGTTGTCTAACTCCCACGCATTCGATGCATCAATTTTATCCATCAATTCCGCCTGGCGCTCAATGAGCTTATTCATCTCATCATCCGTGCATGGCTCGCCAAGTTTATTGTTTACATCTTCATATTCTTTCAAAATGTCAACTATCGGCTGAACCCCTTCCATCACAATTTCTCGTGCTGTTTTGGTTGTATCCAACTCGGGCTCCTGAGGAAGATACCCGACATTATATCCTGGCGAAAAAACCACTTCACCTTGAAATGATTTGTCTAAACCGGCAATAATTTTCAATAAAGATGACTTCCCTGAACCGTTCAAACCGAGAATCCCGATCTTTGCTCCATAGAAGAAACTAAGGTAAATGTTCTTAAGTACTTGTTTTTGAGGAGGATAAGTCTTACTTACACCTACCATCGAAAAAATAATTTTGCGATCGTCAGCCATTGCTAAGAGATTGATTAATGTAACTTTAGGCCCTGAAACTCTGTTAAGAGGAAAGGAATGCAAAAGTATCTCTTTCTATCGAGAAAGGAAACATATTAGCACCACTAAAAACGAATAAAAACATGAATTACTTCCGTAAAATATTTTTCTTTTTTTGTTTGATATCAGGCATTACGAATTTTTCATTTGCGCAGGACACTAAATTGAATTTCAAACTTTTACAGCTATCTCAAGCCGAAAGCGCTAAACAATCACCAATTTCCGTGCTGATTAAAGGCGACGTAAATTACTTGCGCGAGGAGCTTCCACGCATTGGAGGATCATTCAAATTTGCTACCGGAAATATCATTTCAGCTACCATCCCTGCCGATAGAATTCAATCGCTAGCGCTCGATCCTCATGTTTTTCGCATGGAAGAAGGTCATTTAAATCTTCAACCTATGAACGACAGAATGCTGATTAACAATAAAATCGATAAAGTTCAAGCAGGCATTTCACCTTTAACGCAAGGCTATAACGGTTCAGGTGTGATTGTGGGTGTTATTGATACTGGTATCGATATTTCTCATCCCGACTTTAAAGATTCACTTGGAAATACTCGAATTCTTTGGGTGTGGGACCATGTTTTAACTACTGCTCCAAACGCACCGCAGCCATACAATTACGGACAACAATTTTCTGCCGCAGATATTAATGCAGGCCTAGCAAGTGCAACAGATGATATTGGCGCTCACGGAACGCATGTAACTGGTATCGCTACAAGCAACGGAAATACAAATATTGTTTTTAAAGGTGCCGCACCTAAAGCTGATATTATTGCCGTAAAATTAAATTTCAACCAAGCCGACAATGCTTGGCTCGGCAGCGTAGCTGATGCTGTGAAATATATTTTCGATAAAGCTGATTCATTAAATAAACCTTGTGTAATAAATATCAGTGCAGGAACTTATTATGGTTCGCACGATGGAAGAGATTTAGCAGCACAAACAATCGACAATTTAATTACTGCACAAAACGGAAGAAGCTTAGTTGCTGCGGCTGGTAATGCCGGAAATATCGCACACCACCTTCAACATAATCACCCAAGCGGAGGCGATACTTTGCTAACTTGGTTTTATAACACTACTGCTCCTATCTATATCGAAATGTGGGCAGATTCAGCTGACTTTAAAAATATCAGATTGGCAATCGGTGCCGACGCAACAACTCCGAATATTAAGAGTGTGGCGCAGAAGCCGTTCATCGGGATAACAGGAAATGTTGGCGTTCTTAAAAATGATTCCATCATTAGCAATACCGGACATCGTTTGGCTACTTACCAAACCTACGGACAATTGATAGGAAATAAATATAGCTTTATATATTACATCAATCCTGATTCCGCTTTCGATTATTTCCGATTAATGAGTAAAGGAACCGGCAAATTTGACGTATGGTCTTTCGATATGATTAATAGCGGGATTCCTGCACCAGGATCCTATCCGAATATTAACAATTATGTTTATCCCGATTATAACCAAACTGTTTGCAGTAGCTTTCAGTGTAGCGATAAGGTAATCACTGCCGGACAATATGTTAACCGAAATAATTTCGTTGACTATAACGGAAACCTTCAAACATTTCCGCTGACGGAAGGTGAACTAGCTGCCAGCTCTAGCAAAGGCCCAACTCGCGATGGAAGAACAAAACCTGACATCACTTCTACAGGTGAATATACATTGTCGGCATTACCCACATCCGCGCAAGCATGGTTTATCGCTAACCAACCTTACAAATTAGCATTCGATGGAAAACATATCAGAGATGGTGGCACTTCCTCTGCTGCTCCCGCTGTCGCAGGAAGCATCGCTCTTTACTTCCAAATGAATCCTACTGCTTCATGGGTCGACATAAAAAACAGAGTAACACTATGTGCAGCAAACGATATTTTCACTGGAACATCATTGCCAAATAACGATTGGGGCTTTGGGAAACTAGATGCATTCACATTGATGACAGGTTGCTCGTCGTCAGGAATTCATGAGCTAAATAATTTATCGTTCGAGATATACCCGAACCCGGCAAATAACTTTTTACAGATTAGCAATATTAGCTCAAGCAAAAAAACAACAGTAACTGTTTATAATTGTACCGGTGCTATTGTCTATTCAGGATCTATCGATGCTTCAAACAATACCATTGAAACTTCTGCATTTGCACAAGGACTTTATCTGATAAAACTTAACGCTGAAAATTGTTCCGGCACACGAAAAATTCTTATAAAGCACTAATCTGCTTTTATCATCTTAAACATTTTCCTTCCACCTTTATTCGACACAATAATCGTGTAAAATCCAGAGGGGATTGTTGATGTATTAATAGTGTTTTTTTGCCCTGAAAGGTTAGTTTTTAGCATTAACTTTCCCGTTAAATCGTACATCGATATCGTTGCTTCTTTTGCCGAAATTTCATTGTCGAATGAAACGATGAAATAGTCATGCGCAGGATTAGGATAAATTTCAGCCCTTAATTCTAATTGCACATTTTCACTCACCGAATTTAGTGCATTTTGCGTGTATAAAACCACACCACCTGATTGATTTCCAATTACAAGATCGAAAGCTCCATCTCCGTCAATATCGGCCATCGTCGGAGTAGACTTCAAAGGTTCATATAGGTTTTTATAAGATGAATCTACTAACGTGAACGCACCTCCGAGATTTCCGTCAATATTGTTATAGTCGTAAATATATCCGCTGTAAGAACCTACCAACAACTCATAGCCATTACCGTTATCAAATAAAATCGGACAACTATAACCTGCATTGCCTCCATCTCTTCGTACATCTACATTTCCAAAAGTTCCTGTCTGAAACGAGAATACCGGAAATGATGTCGACCCAGTATTTCGATAATAATTTAAGTTCCCTAGTCGCTCGCCAACAATTAAATCAAGTAATCCATCTCTGTCAACATCCACCAATTGAGGCGCAGCATCATTTCCTACGTCAATATTTTGATAGTATGATTGCGTAAAAATAAATACAGCTGGTTGTCCGGCGCCTGCAATATTTTGAAAATACATCAACTTCCCATCTGCATCACCTACCAACAAATCTTGATCTCCGTCTCCATTTAAATCACCGAATGCTAAGCGTGCTCCAATTAAACCATAACTCCTAAAATTAAGTGCACTGTCTGTCATTAATGTAAATGTATATTTACTTCCCGTTGACGTATTTCTGTAATACGCAACTTTACTTACCGATGATCCATTGTCGAAATAAGAATCATTACTGATCAATAAATCTTTTTTACCATCTCCATCCCAATCAAAAAACACAGGATGTGCTGATGTTCCTACTTCAATCATTTCATCCACTAAAAAACGATTTTTAATGAGGGAGAATTGAAAATTATTATTGGTCCCGATATTTTTGTAGAATACAACATTATTATAGTCTTCTCCATTGTTGTTGTAGTTGGTAACCAACAAATCTATCTTCCCGTCATTATCAACATCCATACATTGAGGCGAAGCAATATCTCTCATAGATGCTGGCGTATTGTACGATGGAAATAATGTATCTTGATTACAAGCATATGCCGAATCTACATTTCCACAGTTTTCTACTTCCAACAAATTCCTTCCTACTTTATCGCCACATAAAAAATCTTTATCGCCATCTCCATCTAAATCGATTGCCCATATCGATGAACCTGAATCCATAATTTGACTTTCTTCACTTTCTCTAAATGGATGCGCAGGCAACAATGGACAAATTGTATTTACTGGAAGTACTGCTTTATTCTTTGCTCCTTCTTTGTAAAAATATCCCCAACACCCCGGCACATTATAAAATAAAAATTGATTCGCATTACCTAATGAATCCATCGCCAGATTCTTATTTAATTCAATCCAACTTCCGCTAATCGAAAAACCTAAAACATCCATATCACCATCGTTATCGATGTCAACTAATGCCGGCGCGTCTATTCGCGTCGAATATAAATTGGAAGTTATAGTATAATACTTTGTTGGCAATTGCATCGATACATTGGTAAAGTTTAATCCGCTTCCTGCATTGTAATCGTTTCTGTCAACTCGAATTCCTCCATTGTTGTAACTGAATAAATCCATGTCTCCGTCATTGTCATAATCGTATGTGCGAATCCATCCTTGAAGCCCATCTGGACAATCACTTAAATATTCAGGAGCATATTTGTAATTCGGCACGCCTGTTGTGCTAATATTTATAAATGGATTTAATCGGTACGTTTGCTCATCAAAGACTAATAGATCATTTTTCCCGTCGCCGTTCAAATCAATTGCCGCAAAAACCGGACTATTTAATCCGCATGACCACCCGTTATTTAATTCATTTCCCGCAACAGTAACTTTCACTAAAGTATCGCGATAAAACGACACCTGCGCTTCTAACATAGTGGATATCAGAATGAAAAGTGCAATAAAATAGGATTTCGTATATCTTATTTTCATGTTGTTTTGTGGCTTGTGTAAATCAAATGTAAGAAGATTATCAAAATATTACCTTTGCAACATGATTAAAAATATTGAGAAGTACTTATCGCTCGTAAAATTCAGTCATATCGTATTCGCTCTACCATTCGCTGCAATTGGTTACACATTGGCAGTAACTCAAACGGGACAAACATTTTCATGGCCTTTAGCACTTAAAGTTGTCTTGTGTATGGTTTTTGCTCGCTCGGCTGCTATGGCCTTTAATCGTTGGGCAGATAGAGCAATCGACATGAAAAATCCAAGAACCATTGTGAGAGAAATCCCCTCTGGTAAAATTTCAGAAAAAGCAGCATTTGCATTCGTAATAATTAATTGTTTAGCATTTATTGTTACCACTTATTTCATCAATCAAGCATGCTTTTACCTCTCATTTGTAGCACTTGCAGTGGTATTGGGATACTCTTACACAAAACGATTTACTTCACTCTGTCATTTAGTACTTGGCTTAGGACTTTCACTCGCTCCCATTGGAGCATGGATCGCAGTTACAGGACAATTTGCTGTTCTCCCTCTCTTGTTTTCCGGTGCTGTTTTATGCTGGGTTAGCGGATTTGATATCATTTACGCATTGCAAGACGAACAATTTGACCGTTCTAATAATTTACATTCAATCCCTTCATTATTGGGAACTGAAAAAGCGCTTTTATTATCGCGTCAATTGCACGTCGCTACTTCAATTTTCTTGTTTAGCGCAGCATTTTATGGCCATTTCAATAATCTCTATTTTGTTGGATGGGCTGTATTTACAGGCCTATTGATTTACCAACACCGACTCGTGAAACCTGGAGATTTATCGCGCGTTAATGTGGCATTCTTTACCACCAATGGAATCGCAAGTATCACATTTGCAGTGATTGTCATCACTTCCCTTCTCATGTGACAAAACAGAGTGGAGAAATGGGGTTTTTTGTTTATTTTTGTTTGATATTGCCCATTTATGCCAAACAGCTCTCAACATACTACATCTCAGCAACTTACGTTTGACGAATTCAAAAAAGTTGTTCTTGAGGATTATCGCATAGCACAGGAAAGTCGCCAGGCCAGCTTAATCGGCAGGAAAGAAGTTCTTACCGGAAAGGCCAAATTCGGAATTTTTGGCGACGGAAAAGAAGTGGCTCAACTTGCTATGGCTAAGGCTTTTAAAAACGGAGATTTCCGCTCCGGCTATTACCGCGACCAAACTTTTATGTTTGCCGCTGGAATTTTAACGATTCAAGAATTTTTCGCTCAACTATATGCTCATCCTGATGTCAATGCCGATCCGTCTTCTGCCGGTCGATTGATGAATGGTCACTATGCTACCCGACTCCTTAACGATGATGGTAGCTGGAAGAGAACCGTTGATATGAAAAATTCGTCTGCCGATATCTCTCCTACCGCAGGACAAATGCCGCGCTTACTCGGATTAGCTTACGCGTCAAAATTATATCGCGCTTATCCTGAATTAGCAAATCAAATGAATGGATTTACCTCGAATGGTGATGAAGTTGCATTTGGTACTATTGGTGATGCAAGTACTTCTGAAGGATTATTTTTTGAGACCATAAATGCAGCAGGCGTTTTGCAAGTGCCAATGGCGATTAGTGTTTGGGATGATGGATACGGAATTTCTGTCCCAGCTAAATTCCAAACTACGAAACAAAATATTTCTGAAATCTTAGCAGGATTCGAAAAGACCGACGAGAAACAAGGCTATCTGATTTTCAGAGGAAAAGGATGGGACTATCCCGGACTAGTCGACTTGTATGAAAAAGGAATTGCGCAAGCACGAAGTGAACATGCTCCAGCCCTTTTCCATATTCGCGAAATGACGCAACCACAAGGTCACTCAACATCAGGATCTCACGAACGATATAAATCAAAAGAACGTCTCGAATGGGAAGAACAATTTGATTGTATTCGAAAAATGCGTGAGTGGATTATCGATACTGCTATCGCCACAAACGATGAGTTAGATGCTATCGATACTGCTGCGAAGAAAACTGTGAACGATGCGAAGAAAAGAGCATGGGACGCACATTGCAATGCCATTAAAACTGAAGCGAAAGATGCTGCCGCGATGATGATTGCTGCAGGTGCCGAAAGTGCTAATAAAATATTTATCGACCGACTCGCTTCTCAACTTTCTGAAATCAATGAACCAGAACGTCGCGATATAAATGTTGCGGTAAAAAAAGTACTTCGTTATATCAAAGAAGATGATACAGCAGGAAGAGATCAGTTGCTAAACTGGTATCGCAATTTCGATGCTATCAATAAAGATCGTTACGACTCACATCAATACAGTCAGTCAAAATGGAATGCATTGGCTATCGCAAAAAACGATATTCAATATGCACCCGACGCTCCGCAGATGGACGGAAGAGAAATTCTTCAAGCTAACTGGGATGTGCTACTCGAAAGAAAAAAAGAAATCGTAATTTTTGGAGAAGATGTTGGTAATATTGGTGGTGTTAACCAAACTTACGCAGGACTGCAAGCGAAGTATGGCGACAATAGATTAATCGATACCGGAATTCGTGAAGCTACTATTATCGGACAAGGAATCGGACTTGCACTTCGCGGATTTAGACCAATAGCCGAAATTCAATACCTCGATTATCTGGCTTATGCAATTCAAATTTTATCAGATGATTTAGCTTGTTTGCAATACCGTACTAAAGGCGGACAAAAAGCTCCTTTGATTGTTACTACCCGCGGACATCGTCTCGAAGGGGTATGGCATTCAGGATCGCCAATGCAGTTCATTCTTGGTGCACTAAGAGGAATGCATGTACTGGTACCAAGAAACATGACGCAAGCTGCAGGCTTCTACAATACTTTACTCGAAGCTGATGAACCTGCCCTAGTTATTGAGCCGCTTAATGCTTACAGAAATAAAGAGAAACTGCCTAGCAATCTTGGTGACTTCAAAATTCCGATAGGAACACCTGAAGTTTTGCAACAAGGAAAAGATATTACGCTCGTGACTTACGGATCTTGTGTTAAAATTGCACAAGAAGCATTGAATATTCTTGCAGAACATAATATCAGCGTTGAATTAATCGATGTGCAAAGTTTGTTGCCGTTCGATATTAATCACATGATAGCACAATCGATTGCAAAAACTAATAAAGTTCTATTCCTAGATGAAGATGTTCCAGGTGGAGCTACAGCATTTATGATGCAACAAGTGATGGAAATTCAAAAAGCTTTCCGCCACCTCGACATGGAGCCTAGAACTTTATCTGCTAAAGAACATCGACCTGCTTATGGTTCCGATGGCGATTACTATTCTAAACCTTCTGCCGAAGATGTATTTGACGCAGTTTATAATATGATGCATGATTACAACCCTGCTTCATATCCTGCAATATACTAACGGCAACGCATATACGAAATGGAGTTTAAAAGAGTAACTGAAAGCGATTCAAAATATGATCATCTTGAAAAGATGAGTGTAATAGAATTGCTTACCGGAATCAATAATGAAGACCAATCAGTAGCTATTGCAGTTCAAAAATCCATTCCCGCTATCGAAGCTTTGGTGAATGCAATCGTTCCTCGAATGCAAGATGGCGGACGATTATTTTATATGGGAGCAGGAACTAGTGGTCGACTAGGAATAGTTGATGCATCGGAATGTCCTCCAACTTATGGAATCCCTCATGGTATTGTTGTAGGAATTATTGCCGGAGGCGATACTGCAATTCGTAAAGCAGTTGAGTTTGCTGAAGATAGCAACACTCAAGGATGGCTCGACTTACAAGAATATAATATAAACGATAAAGATACTGTTATCGGCATCGCTGCATCAGGAACTACTCCTTATGTTATTTCTGCTATGAATAATTGCAGAAGTAATAATATCGTTACAGGTTGCATCACTTGTAATCCAGGAAGTCCAATTATGGATGCTGCCGATTTCCCGATTGCAGCTGTAGTAGGACCGGAATTTGTTACAGGCTCTACTAGAATGAAAGCAGGAACCGCACAAAAGTTAATCCTGAATATGATCTCAACTGCCGTAATGATCAGACTGGGAAAAGTGAAAGGAAATAAAATGGTTGACATGCAACTCAGCAATAATAAATTAATCGACAGAGGCACGAAAATGGTGATGAAAGAACTATCGATCGATGAAAAAACAGCTGAACAACTTTTAAAAGAAAATGGCAGCGTAAGAAAAGCTGTTGAAGCTTATAAAAAATAAAAATCGTAAAACACTTTTCAACGATTTACGTTATACAACAAAAATAATTTAGCGAATTAGTCAATGCAGGATATTGAACCATACTACTCATGGCGTCATATGTACATTAGTGCAGAGGATGAACTGTCTCCATTCTATGGACGTGAGTATAGCGAGTTCGAATATTCGAATACCGTTTATAATTATTATATCCACCCACAATGGGATGACTTCGGATCGACAACGCTTTACATGAAAGTGATTTTTGCCGATTATGATCAGCATTATGCCATCATCGAATTTATTGGCGAATGGAATGATGCTATCAACAATGATATCATGATGCTTAAACGTGATATCATTGATGAAATGATTGCTCAAGGCATCCGATATTTTATTTTAGTCGGTGAAAATGTACTTAATTTTCATGCATCCGACGATTGCTACTACCAAGAATGGTTCGACGATATTGAAGATGGTTGGATTGCTGCCGTCAATTTCAGAGAACATGTATTGCAAGAATTTTCTCGAGCTAACATCGACTATTACCTCATTTATGGTGGCGAGTTAGACGAATTAAAGTGGCGAACATACAATCCCAATCACTTGTTTTCCACCGTTGAAGGGGTAATTGGCCATAGATTGGCTTGATTTATGCTCTAATTGCTGCAAAACGTTAGTATATTTACATCGTTCTGCTTAAAATGACAAACTCAATCTTAATAGGATTACAAGTTTTGCTTGTTACTTTTTTGTTGCAACCGAAAAAAAAACCGGCTGCGGCTAGAGTTCAACATGGTAAAGCTTCGTATTACGGAAAAGAATTTGAAGGTAGAAAAACTGCCAATGGTGATATTTTCAAAAATGCTGATTATACTGCAGCTCACCGAACACTAGATTTCAATTCTTATGTTCGTGTAACTAATGAAAAAAATAATTTAAGTATTACAGTTCGCGTTAACGACAGAGGACCTTATGTTCGCTCTCGCATTATCGATTTGTCGGAAGGCGCAGCACGAAGAATTGGAAGCTTTCAACACGGATTAGCATCTGTCAGAATAGAAACTTTAAACATCATTAAAAAAACACATGAGATCGATAGTATTTTTTCGTGTAATGATGTACTCGATTGTTTAGGCAACCCCGAAACACTAAAAGGTTTCTCTATTTCTTTATGGAAAACAAAAGATATTGTTCATGCTTTGTATGTCGCAAATGAGCTTTATCTACATGAGGATATCGAAAAGGTTATTATCGTTGCTTCTGGCATCGGCGATCAACGAACTTTCACTTTGGTGATGAGCGAATTTCCAACAAAAGCGTCCGCTATTGCAAGTAAAGATTATTTTGAAAAGAAAGGATTTATGAGTGTGAAGTTATTTCAACCTTAATTATCAAATAACGCAAGGAAAACACTAACCGCTTTTTGATCTACTGGGAAAGTGAAATTATTCGGATCTAATGATTCGATTTTAACCCACTTGAATTCTTCTTCCCCATTCGTATCTACTACTCTATCTGCTTTGCGATACAAATGACTGATATCGTTCTTTAATTGAACAATATAATACACTCCTATTACTTGATGTGATTCGTTGAATTTCGACTGAACAAAAAAATCAGTGGTATGAAAATGCGTTGCACTTTCTACTTCTTGATTTAATTCTTCTTTAATTTCTCTTATCAATGCATCGTAAATACCTTCTCCGAATTGTAGTCCGCCGCCTGGCAGCTTTCTCATGAATGTATCATAATGAAACTCTTCAGCAATAAGAAGTTCTTCGTAGCTATTCATGATGAATGCGTAAACACGAACATTAAAGAATTTGTCGTTTTTCATTTTAATTTGAGATCTTCAAAGATACATTTTAGTAAATATCTTACACTTCATTTTTTACTCAATTAGTTCATTTTCTTAACCCAAATTCCATTTTACCACTAATAAGTCGTCGAATTCGAGCAAAAAACTCAATTTTCTTACACCCCATTTTAATTATAACATCCTGCTTTTTATCACGTATAAATGCAATACAGCAAACGTTAATGTTCTGTTTTCAATTTCACTTCTATTAACTTGTGATTACCTAAAATTTAAATCATGAAACAACTCTCTTTAGTAATTTGTTTGGCTCTCCTTGCCTTTACAGGATGTAAAAAAGATGACGCCGGTGATAGCTCTACAGGCACGCCAACCGGTGGTGGCACTTCGTCTGTCCCTTCTACTTTTACGCAAAAAGTATTGCTCGAAACTTTTACCGGAGCCGGACAACCGCAATGTCCCGATGGATTTGTAAAACTCGACAATATCGTTTCAGCGAATAGCACTAAAGCTATTCCTGTCTATATTCATTACAGCGATGCGATGGAGATTGCTCAATACACCACACTCCAATCAACTTTTGCTAACGGATTAGCACCTCAATTCCCAAGTGGTATGATTAACAGAACACCTTCATTAAGCATGGTGATCTTTAACCGCACTCAATGGCAATCGAACTTCGATGTAGCAAAAGTTAAACCGGCTAAATGCGGATTAGCAATCGAATCTTCAATTTCAGGAAATAATGCTAACGTAACTGTGCATGCGGGCTTCAACGAGGCTTTAACTGGAAGTTATAATCTGACAGTCTATCTTCTTGAAAATAATGTGAGCGGCACAGGATCAAATTACGATCAACGTAACTCGTATAACACAGTTACTGGACATGCTTATTTTGGATTAGGCGATCCAATAACATCATTCAAACATAATAACGTACTTAGAAAAGTTGCAACAGCTGCTCTTGGTGATGCTATTTCTTCTTCTAACGTAAAAGTAGGTGGCGAGGACATTAAAACATTCAGCATTCCTATCAACGGCTACAATAGCAATGAGCTTTATGTGGTGGCTTTCATCAGTAAAGTTGGTACTACTGCTACTGATCGCGAAATCATGAATGTACAACGCGTGAAATTAGGAAATACCCAAAACTGGGATTAACTTATTATACCATATTTGTTTAAAGGCGCTTGATTGCGCCTTTTTTGTTGTAAGAAATTTTCGATTTTATAATATCCTTCATTCGAAAGCGTTGTATTTTTGTAACTCAGCACTTTTAAAGATGAAAAACGCACTTTACTTCGCTATTGCAATTCTCTTCCTTTCTGCTTGCCGAAAGAATGAACCTGGCACGGATATTTCCGAAGATTTAAAAAACAGTAATGTATTACAAGAAGCTGCACCTACTACTTTCACTCAAAAATTATTGGTGGAAATGTATTCAAGTTCTGTATGTGCTACTTGTCCCGATGCAATGCAGAAATTTAAAAACTATGAAGCCCAATACCCAGGACGAATAATTGGAGCTGATATTCATACTTTCGACCCAATGGATGTGCCGATGTATGATACCCTCGACAACTTATTAAACATAACTGCATTCTCTTCAGGTTCATTTAACCGATTGCCTTATAATGGAAGTGCGGTGATTCATAAAACGGAATGGAGCAGCAGCAATATTGTTAATACGGCTTTGCAGAAAAATGCTTTATGCGGATTAAAAATAAATAGCAGCTTCTCAGGAAATTCTGTCGACATTGCGGTTGCATGCGCTTTCAACACTAACTTAACTGGTGATTTCCGCCTAACAGTTTATTTAACAGAAGATAGCGTTACAGGATCCGCCAGCGGATATAATCAATCCAATTATTACAACAACACTCCATCCAGTCCCTTTTACCAATTAGGAAACCCTATTGTTGGTTATCAACATCGTGATGTACTCCGAAAAGTGCTCACCGCAGGAAAAGGAAATAGCATCACTAACGGTGGCGCAGTAACGAAATGCGTTGTAATTAAAAACAACTTCACTACCTCCATTGCCAACTACAATGCTTCACGACTTACAATAATTGCTTTTATCAACAAAGTTGGAAGCAATGCAACAACACAAGAAATATTAAATGTTCAGAAAGTAAAAGTTGGTAAGAACCAAAACTGGGATTAACTTTTTACTTCCAAGCAAGCTACCAACTCAGCAACCATCATTGCTGTTGCTCCCCAAATTTTTATTCCTGAATAATCATAATAAGGCGCTTTCACCGCATATCCTCGAGCACTTGAAAATGTTGTTTCTTTCTTGTTTTCAGTAGCCATAAAAAACGAAAGGGGTACTTCTAAGATGTTTTTCACTTCATCTACACTGAGATTATATTCAGGTCGCTTTGTTATGTATCCAACAAAAGGATATACCAAAAAATTACTCGGAGGAATATACAATTCTGACAAGGCACCAAGCACATTTATATCTGCCGAAGGCACTCCTACTTCTTCGTACACTTCACGAAGTGCTGTCATTAAAAATCCTTCATCCTCTTCTTCATGCTTTCCTCCTGGGAAACTCACTTGATGCGCATGAACATCTCCTTCCACTCCCGTTCGCTCCATTAATACTAATGTTGCCTCACCAGTTTCTGAAGGAAATATCAATGCCATCACGCAGCCCGTTTTATAGGACTTCACTTCTTTCAAATATTCAGAGGCAGGCTTTCTATGATCGGGTGCCATCACTCGATGCGCATCAATGCCAGGCAAGTCATTCGATAATGATTGCCTTATCCGTTCTATTGCATCGTCAAAAATTACCATGCTGAAACCCTTTTATGCAGGAAGCAATTTTTCGATTTTTCGCTCTCCGATTTGTTGACGCCACATCGCATAGTATAATCCGCGAAGCTCAAGCAATTCTTCATGCTTACCTGATTCAATAATATGTCCCTTTTCAAGAACGAAAATTCTATCGGCATGCATTACTGTCGATAAACGGTGAGCAATTAAAATCGTAATATGTTCTTTATGCTCTGACACCTTTCGAACCGTTTCATTAATTTCTTCTTCTGTAAGTGAGTCAAGCGCAGAGGTAGCTTCATCAAAAACTAGCAATGATGGCTTACGCAATAAGGCACGCGCAATCGATAGTCGTTGCTTTTCGCCACCCGACACTTTCACTCCACCTTCGCCTATCACTGAGTCTAATCCTTTGTCGGCACGTGCTAACAAATTATTCAATGCCGCTTTCTTTAAAACATCTAAGCATTCTTCGTCGGTGGCACCAGGCGCAACAAACAATAAATTCTCTCGAATAGTTCCCGAGAACAATTGAGTATCTTGTGTTACTAATCCTATTTGTGCTCGTAATTCATCAAGATTAACTTCCTTCGAACCGGTATTATTGTAATAAATTTCTCCCTCTAAAGGACGATATAATCCCACTAACAATTTCACCAATGTCGTTTTTCCTGATCCTGAAGGACCAACAAATGCAACCGTTTGCCCTTTGTCTGTTTCGAATGAAATATCCGACACAGCATAACCAGATGCCGTTTGATGTTTGAATGAAACATGGTTGAATGAGAACTTAGAAATCGTACCAAGATTTGCAGGATGATCGGGTTTACGCTCTGGAGCAATATCAAGAATTTCTTGGAAATTATTCAATGAAACTTCCGCTTCGCGATAAACATTGATAATGTTTCCTAATTCTTGCAAAGGACCAAAAATAAAGAAGCTGTAAATAAACATCGTGAAGAATTGCCCGATGGAAATCTGCTTGTCAAATATCAAATACAACATCATAAACATGATCGCTGTTCTTAATAAATTGACACAAGTTCCTTGAATAAAACTTAAACTTCGAATGTATCTTACCTTCTTTAATTCAAGTTGCAAAATTTTATCCGTTGTCGAGTTCAAACGATTAATTTCTTGCTGCGACAATCCGAGACTTTTTACTAATTCAATATTACGTAGCGACTCAGTCGTTGCTCCCGCTAATGCTGTTGTTTCTGCAACAATAATTTTCTGAATCTTTTTTACCTTCTTACTTAAATAAGAACTTAACATCCCTAGAATTGGAATTGTTCCGAAGTAAACCGGAGCAATAATCCAATGCACATTGATGGCATATACTGCTACGAAAATAATAGCAACAACCGATGTGAATAATACATTAATGAATGTGCTTATTAATCGCTCAACATCAGATCTTACTTTTTGTAGTTTCCCTAATGTTTCGCCGCTTCGCTGATCTTCAAAAACGGAATAAGGTAACTCTAAACTGTGACGGATACCGTCAGCGTAAATTTGAGCCCCTAATCGTTGCGTGATCACATTCACATAATAATCTTGAAAATTCTTAGCAACCCTGCTTATAAATGCCACTCCGACAGCAGCAAGCAGCAATAATCCCACTCCTCTAAAGAATTCAGATTTACTGTGTTGATCAAATTTCGTCACATAATCATCGATTACATGCTTAAAAATATAGGGGTCTAATAATGAAAACACCTGATTTACAGCGGCTAAGCCTAAAGCCAGCACCACTAGTTTCCAGTAGCCCTTGAGATAGTTAAAAAGTAATTTCATACAATTGTTGTAGGTACAAATATAGCAATTAACAGGGGATTGTTATTAAGCACTTAAACAGCCCCTTAGTAAAGTGACAATATTCGGTAGTTTTGGAACGTTACAAACTCAAAAGTCGATTAAACTCATGAAATATTTTATAGCTCTTGCCCTATTATTATGCTTTGGCCAATTGTCGGCCCAACATACCATCATAATGAAAGATGGTAGTAAGATGAACGGCGAGCTTCAATCTATCAAAGATAATACAGTCACTTTCTTTTACAAAGGAAGCAATATCACTTTCCATGTCGGAGAAATTTCATCGATCATCTTCGATGGCAATATTTCTTCGTCTTCAACAGCGTCGTCAGCATCAAACTCCGGACAAAAAGGAGTTTCTTTTGTGATGCCGGGTAGAAAACTAACTCGTCAACCGAAAATCGACAATTTAACCATGGAAAAAGGTATTGTTGTAATAGCAATTACCATCAACAAATATGGTAATGTAATGAAAGCGGATCCGGGCGCAGAAGGAACAACAACAACTAGCCAGTATTTACTAACTAAGGCTAAACAAGCAGCAGAAAGCGCTATGTTCGATGGAGGAGCTACCTTCCCTCTTGAACAAAAAGGAACTATTACCGTTACCTTCTGATTCCCGTTTAAACATATTGATTTACGTCAATATGTCCGTTTTATAAAGTGATACAGACTTATTGTCGTATCACTTTATTTTTTTATGCCATTTTTACCTAACTTCAATGATGATTTCACAATGGACCTCTTTTTGATAGTCAGTAGAAAAAACAAAACAATATGAACTTTAATCAATTCACCGTAAAATCGCAGGAGGCTGTTCAACAAGCACAGACTATTGCTCTTACCAACGGACAACAAGCAATCGATACCGGTCACTTGCTGAAAGCCTTATTGGAAGTCGATGAAAATGTAGTTCCTTTTCTCTTGAAGAAGGTAAACGTAAATCTTCCTGCACTAAAGAAACAACTCGACACTATCGTTAACGGCTATCCGAAAATTAGCGGAGGTAATCCTTATTTAAGTAATGAACTCAATTCGGTGTTTCAAAACGCAACAACTCTTTTAAAGGATTACAAAGATGAATTTGTATCGGTTGAACATTTACTTCTTGCTTTATTAAATGGAAAAGATTCAATTGCTCGATTACTTAAAGAAAATGGCGTAAGTGAAAAAGATTTGAAGAATGCAATTCTTGAATTAAGAAAAGGAGAACGAGTAACTAGTGCTTCCGCCGAAGAAACATATAATTCGCTAAGTAAATATGCTCGTAATTTAAACGAGTTAGCAAGAAGCGGTAAACTTGATCCCGTAATTGGTCGTGATGATGAGATTCGTCGCGTACTTCAAATTTTATCTCGTAGAACAAAGAATAATCCGATTTTAATTGGCGAGCCAGGCGTAGGTAAAACAGCTATTGCCGAAGGACTTGCTCATCGTATCATTAATGGCGATGTTCCCGAAAATTTAAAATCGAAAGTTATTTATTCGCTCGACATGGGTTCGCTAGTTGCAGGCGCAAAATACAAAGGTGAATTTGAAGAACGATTAAAGGCTGTAGTTAAAGAAGTAATTAGTGCCGATGGCGAAATTGTCCTCTTCATCGATGAGATTCATACGCTTGTTGGTGCAGGTGGAGGTGAAGGAGCAATGGATGCAGCAAACATTTTAAAACCTGCTCTTGCTCGAGGCGAATTAAGAGCCATTGGAGCAACGACCTTGAACGAGTATCAGAAATACATCGAAAAAGATAAAGCCCTTGAACGTCGCTTTCAAAAAGTAATGGTTGAGGAACCGGATGTTCAAGATACCATTTCTATTCTCAGAGGATTAAAAGAAAAATACGAGTCGCATCATAAAGTTCGCATTAAAGACGAAGCTATTATTGCTGCTGCCGAGTTAAGTGATCGATATATTAGTGATCGTTTTTTGCCGGATAAAGCAATTGATTTGGTTGACGAAGCTGCCGCTAAATTGCGTCTCGAAATGGATTCAGTTCCCGAAGAACTTGACGAAATCCAACGTAAGATTATGCAACTTGAAATTGAACGTGCTGCTATCAAACGTGAAGGCGACAACAAAAAAGTAAATGAGATTAGTGAAGAGTTGGCTAACCTTAATGAGCAACGCAATGCAATTAAAGGAAGATGGGAAGCTGAGAAGGATGTTATTAAAACCATTCAGCAAACTAAAGCCGATATCGAGAACCTTAAACTCGAAGCAGATCAAGCTGAGCGTACCGGTGATTATGGAAAAGTTGCAGAGATTCGTTATGGAAAAATCAAACAAGCTGAGGAGAAACTAATCACTTTCAATCAGAAATTACACGAAGCACAAAAAGATAAAGCACTAATTAAAGAGGAAGTTGATGCCGAGGATATTGCTGAAGTTGTAAGTCGCTGGACAGGCGTTCCTGTGAAGAGAATGTTACAAAGTGAACGCGAAAAATTATTACATCTCGAGGAAGAACTACATAAACGTGTCGTTGGTCAAGAGGAAGCGATTGCAGCTTTGTCGGATGCAGTAAGAAGAAGTAGGGCAGGATTGCAAGATAACCGCCGCCCAATCGGTTCATTCATCTTCTTAGGAACAACAGGTGTTGGTAAAACAGAACTTGCCAAAGCACTCGCGGATTTCTTGTTCAACGATGAAAACGCAATGACACGTATCGACATGAGCGAATACCAAGAACGTCATAGTGTAAGCCGATTGATTGGCGCGCCTCCGGGATATGTTGGATACGATGAAGGTGGTCAGTTAACCGAATCTGTTAGACGTCGACCATACTCGGTGGTGTTACTCGACGAGATTGAGAAAGCACATCCTGATGTATTTAATATCTTGCTGCAAGTACTCGACGACGGACGATTAACCGACAACAAAGGAAGAACAGCCAATTTCAAGAATACTATTATCATTATGACTTCTAATATCGGAGCTCATATTATTCAAGATAATTCTGAGAAGTTAACAGAAAACAATCGCGAAGAAGTATTAGCAAAAACGAAACTGGAAGTATATGATTTGCTCAAGAAAACAATTCGTCCTGAATTCTTAAATAGAATTGATGAGATCATCATGTTTAGTCCTCTAAACAGAGAAGAGATCAAAGAAATCGTTCAACTTCAGTTCAATGGTATAGCTAAAATGTTGTCGAAAAATGATATTAAGCTCTCTATCACCGACAATGCAATTGATTGGTTGTCGCAATTGGGTTATGACCCACAATTCGGAGCTCGCCCGCTAAAACGTGTGATGCAAAAAAGAATCTTGAATGAATTAAGTAAACAAATTCTCGCCGACACAATCAACAAAGAAGATGCGATTTTAATCGATCTCGATGATAAAAATAACTTCGTTTTCAGAAACGTAACCGAAAAAGCAACAGTATAAACAACGTAAAATTAAAAAGCCACCTTATAGAGGTGGCTTTTTTTTATTTTATCAATCCGTTAGATTTTGCAAGCACTCCGCATAAATGGAATAACATGCGCGCTCCAACATTTCCGTCCCAATCATCTTTCCCCGGACCAACTTCATTTAAGTCGAACGAAATTATTTTATTTTTACTCTTTGCTAATTCGCTAAGTAAATAAGTGATTTCATGAAACTCGAATCCGCCTGGCACCGGAGTTCCTGTATGCGGACATAATTTCGGATCTAATCCATCGATATCAAAACTAATATGTACATGCTCTGGCAAAGCATCAATTACTTTTTTGCACATCGCTTTCCAGCTAGCTCCTTCATACTGACTTTTTCTAACATCAGCATAAGTAAAGACATTCACTCTCTTTTTATTCGCAACTGCGAACGCTTGCTCTTCTGCGCAATAATCACGAATCCCCAATTGAACTAGTTTAGAAACTTGTTTCAATTGAAGAGCATTATACATAATGGAAGCATGAGAATAAGTAAAACCTTCATAAGCTTTACGTAAATCCATGTGCGCATCAATTTGAAGAATTCCAAAATTTTTATACTTCTTCGAAAGTGCATTAAAGAACCCTAGCGGAGTGCTATGATCACCACCAACCATTCCTACTAATTTACCCTTTGCAATCCATTTGGTTACTTCTGCTTCAACATCAGCTATCATTGCACTGCTGGCAGCATTAACTTCATTTTGAAGTGCCTTCAACTTCGCATCTTTTTCCGGCGACTTACCTTCAGCAAAAGCATCAATTATTTTTGCTGCCGACTTTTTAGCATTCTTGCTTCGCTTATGTAAATCTTTAGAGATATCGGTCATAGCAATTCCTTGCTTCCACAATTCAGGAAATTCACTATGATATAAGTCTACTTGAGCAGATGCTTCTAGAATAGCCTCAGGTCCATCAGAGGTACCACCACCATAGCTAACTGTTGCCTCCCAAGGAACAGGAACTAAAACGATAGAAGATTCTTCAACAGTAAAAGGTAAACCGAAAATGTTTGCGTCCTTTAACCCCGGACTATTCGGATCGAAATTTTTAACTTTTAAATCCCTCGAAGCAACCGAGTTTGTTTTTTTGCTTTTCGCAGTAGCCATAACTTATAATTTATGGGACGAAGATAGCAAGTAAATATATTACCTGAAAATAAGGCTATTTACTCTTCTTTACAGAGAATGAAAAAGTAGTGCCTTTGCCTAACTCGCTATTTACACTAATATATTGATGATGAGCTTCGATAATATGCTTAACAATAGCTAATCCTAATCCGGTACCTCCTTGCTCACGCGAACGACTCTTATCGACGCGATAAAAACGCTCAAACAAACGTGGCAAATGATGCTTTGCAATACCTATTCCGTTATCTTCAATATCTACAATAATCTTATCGCCTCCATCGGCATAACGAATCTCCGTCTTGCCTCCCTCCTTGCCATATTTAATTGAGTTTACTAAAAGATTAACAACTACCTGACGAATCAAATCGCGATCACCATAAACATATTGAGGCTTCTCGGTATCAACATTCATCACTAACGTAGATTTTTTCTCCTTAGCTTGCAACTCTAGCGACTCAACAACATCACGAATCAAATCTGTCATGTCGAAAGTACGCATCTCCACCATCAACTCACCGGCTTCGAGTTTTGAAATCGACTCTAGATCGTCGACCATTGAAATTAATCGATCAATACTTTTACTCGCCTTGTTCAAGTACAACATATTTACATCCGAATCATCAATGCCTCCATCAATCAAGGTATGAACATAACCCTGCACAGAAAATATCGGCGTCTTTAATTCATGTGAAACATTACTCAAAAATTCTCTTCGGTAAATTTCAACTTGCTTTAACTGATCGATCTCTTCTCGCGATTCATTACTCCAATCTTCTAAAATCCGATTTATTTCTGAAGTAATATCACGTTCCTTTTCTTCATACGATCGAACGGGTTCATTCGGATGCTTTAATATTAAGATGTGCTTATAAATTTGAAACAAATTCGCAAAGATGTACTTTCCGTACAGCACTCTGAATGTCGCAGCACTAACTAAAAAAACCATAAAGAAAACTATCAGATGATAGTAAAAAGGAAGAGTGTTTCCCGAAACAAAAACCAATAGATACTCCAGACAGCTAATAATAACTGCCATTACAAACGATGTAAGTATTGCAACTTGCGTTGGATTCACCCTATTCATTCTAGAAGCACGAATGTAATAAATAATCTAAAAGAAGGGTAAATTAAATGTCGAATTTATATCCTATACCTTTAATCGTCTTGATGGAATCATCTCCAAGCTTCTCGCGTATCTTTCGAATATGAACGTCGATAGTACGGTCTCCTACAATTATATCGGTTCCCCAAACTCTCGACAAAATATCTTCACGAGTAAAAACCTTTCCCGGTTTAGAAGTTAGCAATGATAAAAGTTCAAATTCTTTACGAGGTAAACTGATCGATTCACCACCTTTGTTTACTAAGTAGCTCTCTCTATCAATCTTTAAGTCACCAATTTGTACTATTGTCGATACAGCCGCTTCAGTTCCACTCGATCTTCTTAACAAAGCTTTAATCCTACTAATCATAATTCGAGGCTTAATGGGCTTGTTGATATAATCATCGGCACCAACATCGAATCCTGCAATTTGAGAATATTCTTCGTTGCGTGCAGTAAGAAAAGTAATAATTGTATTTTTCAAGTCTGGCATATCGCGCATTGTGCGACAAGCTTCAATGCCATCCATCACCGGCATCATGATATCCAAAATAACTAATTGAGGCTTTTCTCTCTTGGCAATATCAACTGCTTCCTTCCCGTTCCCGGCCAACAACACCTGATAACCTTCCTTCTTCAGATTATATTCCATGAACTCTAGAATATCCGGCTCGTCATCTACTAATAAAATTTTAATGGTTGAATTGTCCATGTAGTTTTAATTCACAGTCCAAAGATCATTACTTTGTGTTACCAAATTGTTAATTGTAGATTAAGCGAATCGTATATTTTGTCAGATAACTTTCTCCTCAAATATTACTCTGCAAATATACTGTGTATTATTTCTCGTTCCCATTAACTATTTGGTAATTCTATTTTAACATAAAGTTTTTATTGGGATATGTTCTTTGTATCGGAAATCAGAAACAATGAAAAAGAACATTATCTTAACCTTAATTATCTGTTTAGCAGCATCTTACAGCTTGTTTGCTCAAACAGGAAGCATTGCCGGCATTCTAACCGACAGCCAAACCGGTGAAACTTTAATCGGTGCCAATGTAATCATCAAAGGCACTACCAACGGATCAGTAACCGATATAAACGGCGAGTACAAAATTTATAACCTTCAACCCGGACAATATTCGATCGTTTTGTCTTATGTTGGCTATTCGAATCAATCTGTTGATAATATCGCGGTTGAAGCCGGAAAAACTACAACGCTGAATTTTAAAATGCTTTCAAACGTTAAGCAATTAAAAGAAGCGAATGTTAGCACTACTCGTATCACGCATACCGAAAATGCCGTGCTAGCAGAAATGCGAAAAGCAGAACAAGTAGTTGTTGGTGTTTCTAGTCAACAAATTGGAAAAACTCAAGACAAAAATGCTACTGAAGTAATCCGAAGATTACCCGGAGTAACTGTAATCGAAGATCGTTTTATAATGATTCGTGGTTTAAGTGAAAGATATAATGCAGTTTTGCTAAATGATGCATTAGCTCCAAGTGTTGAATCAGATAAAAAAGCATTTTCGTTCGATTTGATTCCTAGCAATATGATCGATCGAATTCTTATTTACAAGTCTGGTGCTCCCGAACTTCCCGGAGAATTTGCAGGTGGTGCTATTAAAATTTACACTAAAAATTTCCCGGATAAAGATTTTATTACTGCAGGTTACACTATTGGAGTGCGCTCGGGAACAACTTTCAATAATTTTTACCAATCGGCAGGAAAATCGAACGATTGGATGGGAATTGATAATGGTAGCAGAGATCTTCCCGACTGGTTTCCTTCTAGCATTTCAGGATTAACAACTGATCAACAAGTGGCCCTCGCAAAAGATCTTCCAAATACATGGATTGCTAAACAAAAGTCAGCACCAATAGATCAAAAATTCAATTTTGGATTTGCTAAATCTTTTACTCTTGGAAAAATAAAAGCCGCAAACATTACTAATATCAATTACTCGACTTCTTACGAAAATCGCGAGGCTCAAAACTACAACTACAACGCTTATAATATCGAACAACAAAAAAGCGACACCATTTACTCGTACAACGATAATACTTATTCGAAAAAAGTTAACTGGAGCATAATGCATAACTGGGCATTTCAACTCTCATCAAAGACTAAAATAGAATTCAGAAACCTATTTAATCAAACAGGGAACAATAGCACAGCAATAAGAACCGGTGAAAATTTCGAAGAAGGTAATTTAGTTAGAAATTATGCATTTAGATATAATGAAAGAAGTATCTACTCAGGACAACTTTCGGGCTCACATCATTTAAACCAAGAGAAAACTAAAATAAACTGGAACCTAGGATATTCTTTTACCAAAAGCAAAGAACCCGATTACAGAAGATTGAGGACTTTTAACTCTATTTACGACACCGATACATCTTATGTAGTTCAAATTAACACAACTGCTTCACAGCAAGATGCTGGACGATTTTATTCAAACCTAAGAGAAGATATTGGAATGGCTTCTGTTGATTTGGAACAAGACCTCTACTCCATCAATGAAACAAGAAAGGTTAAACTTAAAGCAGGAGCTTATGTAGAGTCAAAATCGAGAGCGTTTAGCGCTAGATGGATGTCGTATAAAAGAGCGAGCTTCGACAACTTCGATTACTCTTTACTTTACTTACCTGTTGACCAAGTATTCTCTGCTGAAAACATTAACGATAGTACAGGATTCAAAATTGATGAAGGAACGAATGCAACAGACAAATACACGGCAGATAATTTCCTGACTGCAGGATACGTAAGTATCAGTTGGCCAATATCTGACAAACTTAACGCTAGCGGTGGTGTTAGAATTGAAAACAACCAACAACATCTAAGTTCAAAAAACAATAACGGAAATAAAATTGAAGTCGATAATCCAACAACAAAATTATTGCCATCGATTAACCTTTCATACAATCTAAATTCGAAATCATTGATTCGCTTAGCGTATGCAAGAACGTTAAATAGACCCGAATTTAGAGAGCTAGCACCTTATGCTTATTATGACTTCATCTTCAATAACGTATTGAAAGGAAATACTCAGCTGAAAACACCTGACATTGATAACATAGATGCGCGCTGGGAGTTTTATCCTGGTATTGGCGAATTAATTTCTGCAGGACTATTCTACAAAGTCTTCACAAATCCTATAGAACAATATTTCGAGCCTGGAGCTGGATCGGGAGGAACGAGAAACTTTATTTTTAATAATGCAGATAAAGCAACGAGTTATGGTATTGAATTCGATATTAAAAAAGCTCTTGAACCTATTTTCAAAACAGGACTACTTAGTAAATTAGCAATAGGTGCTAACACATCACTTATAAAAAGCAACGTAAATTTAGGTAGTCAAGCTGTGGGACAAAAAAGTAATCGTCCTATGATGGGACAATCGCCTTACACTGTAAATGCCGGAGTTTATTATACAAACGAAGAAAACGGATTACAATGTAATTTACTTTACAACATAGTAGGTAAAAGAGTATACGCAGTAGGAACAGTAGGAACTCCTGATGTTTACGAACTTTCTAGAAACTCCATCGACTTTTCTATCTCCAAAAAATTAGGAAAATTTGTCGAAGTAAAAGCAGGAGCGCAAGATATATTAAACGAAGCATTCCGACTTAAACAAGACTCAAATGAAGACGGAGAAATAAATAACTCCGACGAAACCATTATGAGCTACAAAAGAGGAAGTTTATTTTCACTTGGCTTCTCGGTTAAATATTAAAAACTTATTTCAATTGAAACTTAAAAGGCGAATGTTAAAAACATTCGCCTTTTTTAATACTTAACAATTCGTTTAAGAATCATTAACAATCGTGTGACATTGCAGTAGTAATCTTGCACTATCAGAAACAACAAAAAACTAATTCATGAAATCATTTCATTTCAGAAAAACATTTACTGCATTATCAATAATTGCTATTGCAGCATCATCCATCTTCACAGGTTGCAAAAAAGATGACGATGAAACAACTACTCCTACAACTACAGGACAGGAAATTTCTATTCAAGACAGTATCACTACAAACACTACGTGGACAGCTAACAACAAATACATTTTAAATGGATTTGTTTATGTTACTAATGGTGCTACATTAACAATTGAAGCAGGTACAATTATTAAAGGTGACAAAACATCGAAAGGAACATTGATTATTAAACGTGGTGCTAAAATTATGGCAACCGGTACATCATCAAATCCTATCGTGTTTACATCAGCGCAAGCAAAAGGATCAAGAGCTCCTGGCGATTGGGGTGGCGTTATTATCTGCGGTAAAGCTCCTGTTAATTTAGCTGGTGGCGAAGGACTAATAGAAGGTGGTCCTGATGCATATTATGGTGGAACAGATGCCGCCGATAACTCAGGAAAATTCCAATATGTACGTATTGAATTTGCAGGAGTAGCATTGCAACCTAATCAAGAAATTAACGGATTAACTTTAGGTGGCGTAGGTAACGGAACAACAATAGATCACGTAATGGTTTCTTACGGTGGTGATGATGCATTCGAAATGTTTGGTGGTACAGTTAACATGAACCACTTAGTTACTTTCAAAACAACCGATGACGATTTAGATACAGACAATGGATTCAGCGGTAAAGTTCAGTTTGCTGTAATCTTACGCGATCCAAATATCGCTGACGTATCGGGATCAAATGCTTTTGAATCAGACAATGATGCATCGGGAACAACTTCAACTCCATTTACGAATCCAGTTTTCTCTAACATTAGTGTTTACGGACCTAAGTCAGATACTTCAACAGCAGTTAATGGAAACTTTAAACGCGGAGCACACATCAGAAGAAGTTCGAAAGCTTGCATTTACAATTCACTTATCAGTGGATTCCCTGTTGGATTATTAGTTGACGGAACAAACTCAGAAACAAATGCAACTAATAATGAACTTCAAATCAGAAACACTATTATTTCGGGATGCAATACTCCACTAGCAGTTGCATCTGGAAGTACATTCGATATTACGACATGGTTTAACAATGCAGCTTACGGTAACTCAATTCAATATTCGAATGCTGATTTAGCGAACGATCCTTATAACCTAACAAGCCCTAATTTCTTACCAAAAACAGGTTCTCCACTACTTTCAGGAGCCGATTTTAGCGCGTCAAACTTATCAGGATTAACAATTACTACATATAGAGGCGCATTTAACACAACAAACTGGACCTCTGGATGGGCCAATTTTGACCCACAAAATACTGATTATTAATTATTTCTGCTTTTATTCCAAAAAGAGCTTCCCCATTGGGGAGGCTTTTTTTATGCACTTAACATTAAGTTAACATGCCGTTAAAATAGGCATAACAATTTCTTAATCACTTTGCAGTGGAAAAAAGCAGAAAAAATGTTAAGTTCATTCAAGAAATCGGCAAGCATACTCACGGTTATGCTATTATGCCTGTTCTCAATTAATGTGCAAGCCCAAATTGAGGATAGCACAAAAGCAAATCTGACCATCGAGGACAGTACAATTCAAATAGCAGTTGAACTCGAACCTGAAGACACTACCCAGCAAACAATTGCTAAAATGTACAACGACCTCGACAACATGAAAAGGTTTACGATTTCTGGATATGTACAAGCTCAATGGCAAATTGCAGATTCTTCTGGAGTTGCTTCATATGCAGGAGGAAATTTTAATAATGGTGTCGACAAACGATATTCAGTTCGTAGAGGTCGATTGAAATTTGTTTTCGATAAAGGATTTTCGAAAATTCAATTTCAAACAGACTTTACGGAAAAAGGAGTTCGCGTAGTTGATGCTTATGCCCGATTTACTGAACAAAAATTTTATTGGTTTAGCTTACAAGCAGGGATTTTTGATCGTCCGTTCGGATATGAAATCGAATTTAGTTCCAATACTCGCGAGGCTCCTGAACGTGGTAGAATGTCGCAAATTTTATTCCCTAACGAACGTGATATGGGAGCAAAATTAGTAATCCAAGGTCCGAAGTTCGGAATATGGAATTGGCTCAAACTCGATGTAGCTTTAATGACAGGTAATGGATCCCCCGATGCAGGCGTTGGTGTTTCTGACTTCGACAAACGTAAAGATCTTATTATGCACTTAAATGCTAATAGAAGCAACCTCTCTGAATCAATAAAATATGGCATCGGAGTATCATATTATAACGGAGGAGTGGTATACAATGCCGATTCACTCTCGAAGGTAGCTACATATAAAATGTATACCGATAAAGATGGCGTACAAACTTTCAAAGTAGATTCTGTTGCGCCTGATGCATTTGCACCACGTGTTTATGTTGGAGCAGATGCCCAAGTCCAAACCATCACTCCAATCGGAATTCTATCATTAAAAGCTGAGTATATTCAAGGAGAACAAGCAGGAGCTGCATCAACTACAAAAAGTTTTGCGACTAAACCAACTGTTTCAAATCCTATCTTTTCAAGAAAATTCAATGGTGCGTATTTTACATTCGTTCAGAACATCTCAATTTTAAAATCACAAATAATTTTAAAGTACGATTGGTATGACCCAAATACGAAAGTTAAAGGTGATGAAATTGGTAAAAAATCATCCGAGGGAAATAAGTCTACTAATGCAACCGATATTCGTTACGACACTTTTGGAGCAGGCGTTGCTTACCTTATCGACAACAACACAAAAATTGTAGCTTACTATGATATGGTTAAGAACGAAACATCATCTAACCTTAGTGGCTATACGAAAGACTTAAAAGACAACGTATTTACATTACGTCTTCAATACAAATTCTAAACAAAACATTCAAAATAAAATGAAAACAAAATTCATTAATGCACTTTTAGCTGTTATCGTATTAATCAGCAGTGCTGCATCGGCACAAAGAATTATGATTAAAGGTAGTGACACTGTATTACCTTTGAGTCAGAAGGAAGCGGAACTTTACATGAAAACTAACAAAGGCGCTAACATTAGTGTTGTTGGAGGTGGATCAGGAGTAGGAATCGCTGCACTAATCGACGGAACAACGTCAATTGCAATGTCAAGTCGTCCGATTAAAATGGATGAAAAATTGAAATTACAAGAAGCAGGAAGAACTTATAAAGAAGTGACAATTGCTTTTGATGCGCTTAGTATAATTGTGAATCCCGGCAATAAAGTTTCTCAACTTACAAGAGAGCAAATTGAAGGTATCTTTACAGGTAAAATCAAAAACTGGAAAGAACTTGGTGGCGACGACATGAAAATAGTTGCTTATGCAAGAGAAACTTCTTCGGGTACGTATGAGTTCTTTAAAGAGCATTTATTAAACAGAAAAAACTATGCTTCTTCTTGCCTTAACATGCCAGCTTCTGGTGCAGTTATCCAATCAGTAAGCCAAACAAAAGGCGCAATTGGTTATGTAGGATTAGCTTATGTTGACAAATCTGTTAAGACTTTAGGAGTATCAGTAGACAAAGGAAAATCTTTCGTCAAACCATCTAAAGAAACAGCTAAAAACAAAACTTATCCTGTTGTTCGTCCTTTATTCTTCTATTACCCAGTTAAAGCTGAAGCAACTGTTAAACCGTTTATCGAATATATCGTTTCTGCTGTAGGACAGAAAACAGTAGATCAAATAGGATATATCACATTGGATAAATAATATCGCGAATTGCATTTAAATTGAAATTGGAATTGTATTTTTAGAAACTCTTTGATAATTTAATTGTCTAGAATAATAAGAAGTGATTAAGAATCTCCTCAACAAACTAACAGAAGGCATTTTAATGCTCAGCAGTACCGTTACTACGTTAACGGTACTGCTCATTATTGTATTCTTGTTTAGCGAAGGCCTTTCGGTTTTTAAAGAGTCGCCTTTAGAGGGTGAGAACATCATCGTTTTAAATCATAACAATTCTGTAAGTCATATTTCCTCGTCTGAAATAAAAGATATATTCGATCAAAAAATCACTAATTGGAAAACAATTGGTGGCGCCAACGACAGCATTATTCTTTTTACATTTAACGACATCAGCAACTATTTTTCAGAGGAAGAATTAGGTCCTGAGTTCGAATATTTACCGGCCAAAATGGACTCTTTATTAGAGTCCGAAAGTGGAATGATTGCTGTTTTCTCTAGCAAGTATTTACTTAAAAACCATCAATCAAAAATTATCCAAGCGGATAACATTACACCTTATACGTTTATTGCAGGCAAAGAATGGTTCCCTACCGCAAATCCTGCTGTACAGCTCGGCGTGTTGCCTTTAATTTTAGGAACCCTCTATGTATCTTTTGTCGCAATATTATTTGCATTACCTGTAGGTTTAGCAACCGCTATTTATATGGCTGAAGTTGCTGACGAAAAAACACGAAGGATATTTAAACCGGTTATCGAATTACTTGCGGGGATACCTTCTGTAGTTTATGGATTCTTTGGATTGATTGTAATTGTACCTTTAATTCAAAGTACTTTTAATTTACCGGTAGGAGAAACCGGACTTGCAGGGAGTATCATTCTCGGAATTATGGCTTTGCCAACTATTATAACTGTTTCGGAGGACGCTTTGAGAAATACTCCACGTTCAATGAAAGAAGCAAGCTTAGCCCTAGGTGCTACCAAATGGCAAACTATTTATCGAATTGTAATTCCTTATTCTTATTCAGGAATATCAGCAGCAGCTATTTTAGGTATCGGACGAGCTATTGGAGAAACAATGGCTGTATTGATGGTCACCGGAAATGCAGCCGTAATGCCTCATACTTTGCTTGAACCTGTCAGAACAATTCCTGCAACTATTGCAGCTGAACTTGGCGAAGCTCCAGCTAATGGAATCCACTATAAAGCATTGTTTGCATTAGGTTGCATCCTATTCTTAATTACATTAATTATTAACCTTTGGGTGGAGTTTAGCTCGAAGAAACGTCGACTGGGAAAATAAAATGACAAAATTGGACATCTCACGTAAGCGGCTAGCCGAAGCTATAGCATTCTGGATTTTCAGATTACTATCTCTTTGTGTTATGGGTATATTGTTTTCAATATTAGGATTTATTCTTTACAAAGGAATTCATGTTGTTAATTGGGATTTTATTTCTAAAATGCCTGAAGACGGGATGACTAAAGGAGGAATCTATCCGGCAATCATCGGAACATTGTGCTTAATTGCTGGCAGCATGATTTTTGCATTCCCTATAGGCGTCATGTCGGGGATTTACATCAATGAATACACGAAAGATAGTTGGTACCGACGCTTTGTTCAATTAATGACGGCTAATCTCGCAGGTATTCCTTCGATCGTTTTCGGATTATTCGGAATGTCATTATTCGTAAACAAATTAGGTTTCGGTGATTCTATTCTTGCAGGATCATTAACGTTAGGATTACTTGCGTTACCTGTTATTATTCGAACAACTGAAGAAGCATTAAAGTCGGTAGATGATGGCTATCGCCAAGCTAGTCTCGCTTTGGGAGCAACAAAACTTCAAACAATACGACGAGTAACATTGCCAGTTGCTTTGCCCAATATTATTACAGGATTTATCTTAAGTATCGGTAGAGTCTCAGGAGAAACTGCTCCTATCTTGTTTACTGTTGCTGCTTACTTTTTACCTAAACTTCCTTCTAGTATTCACGATCAAGTAATGGCATTGCCTTACCACCTTTATGTAATTTCTACTAGCGGAACTAACATTAACGAATCGCGTGGTATGGCATACGGAACAGCAGTAGTGCTGATCTTGATTGTCCTTATATTGAATCTCATCGCCAATGGTGTTCGACGATACCTTGGCAAAAAGTATAAAACACATTAAGCATCATAACATGTTTAAGATAGAGAGTAAAGATGTTCATCTTCATTATGGTTCTTTTCATGCACTGAAAGGAATTAATATGTCGATTGAAAAAAATACCGTTACGGCATTAATCGGTCCTTCCGGCTGTGGAAAATCGACTTTTCTTCGATTGTTTAATCGCATGAATGACCTTATAGATGATGTTCGCATTGAAGGAAAATGTTTGATCGATGGCAAAGACATTTACAGCAAGGAAGTAAAAATCGATGATCTTAGAAAGCGAGTGGGCATGGTATTTCAAAAGCCTAACCCATTCCCTAAAACTATCTTCGAAAATGTAGCCTACGGATTAAGAGTAAACGGAATATCGCATAAATCGTTTATCGAAGAAAGAGTGGAACGTTCGTTAAAACAAGCAGCTTTGTGGGATGAGGTGAAAGATAAATTGAAGAAGTCGGCAATGGCTTTGTCCGGCGGACAACAACAGCGCCTCTGCATTGCAAGAGCATTAGCTATCGAACCATCTGTACTACTTATGGATGAGCCGGCATCAGCCCTCGATCCTATTTCAACAGCTAAAATTGAAGAGCTGATTTATGAATTGAAAAATGATTTTACAATAATCATTGTCACTCATAATATGCAGCAAGCAGGACGTATTAGCGATACAACTGCATTCTTTTACCTTGGAGAACTTGTTGAAGTAGACAACACCAAGAAAATCTTTACAAATCCAAACGACACTAGAACTCAAAACTATATCACCGGACGATTTGGTTGATTCGCAACATCAATATCACTTTTACCGTTTAAAGTTTAAATAATTGAAGGCAATGACACATTTAGATAGTGAACTAAAACAATTAAGAATCGACTTACTCGATATGTTTGAATTGGTTTTATCACAGTTAGATAAATCAAAAGAGGCGTTGGTAAAACTCGACAAGGATCTTGCTAGAGAGGTTTTAGTGAACGAGAAACGTGTTAACAGTTTCGAGTTGCAAATAGATCGTGATTGTGAAAATATCATCGCCTTATTCAACCCTGTAGCAATCGATTTGCGCTTTGTCCTTGCTGTTTTGAAAATAAATAGTAATCTCGAACGTGTGGGAGACATTGCAGAAAGTGTTTGTCAGTTTGTAATCAACTTCAAACTTGAACCCGAGAAAAAACTCTTAGAAGCTTCTCGATTATTGGAAATGTTTGATGTAAGTAAAGAGATTTTAAGAACGGTTAAAGAAGCTTTCGAAAACGAAGATACAAAACTTGCTCGCAGCGTATTTACACAGGATGAAACCCTCGACGAAATCAATATCAATGCGCATACTATAATTGCCGAGTTTATCTTAGCCAACAACGACAGAATAAATCAAAGCCTTTACACATTGAGCATGATTCGCAAATTAGAAAGAGTAGGCGATCAGTGCAAGAATATTGCTGAAGAGATTATTTTTTATATCGAAGCGAAAGTTCTAAAACATAAATCGCAACAACAAAAACAAGAATCTAAATAGAAAAAGCCTCGCAACTGCGAGGCTTTTTCTATTTACTAAATTCGTTTTTTATTACTCCAAGGAACTCTTCATGGATTCCTGTATTGCAAGCTAATATTTCCTTTCCAAACACATAATCATCTCCTCCTTTAAAGTCGCTTACTTTCCCTCCTGCCTCTTTCACTAAAAAGCATCCTGCAGCCACATCCCAAGCGTTTAAGCCATATTCAAAGAAGCCTTCCATTCTTCCACAAGCTACATATGCTAAATCAACAGCAGCCGAACCAAGGCGTCGTAAGCCATGTGTATTGTGCATGCAGTAATCAAACACTGCCATGTAGGGCGTCATGCGATCGTAATTGGTATAAGGGAAACCTGTAGCGATTAATCCTTTCGACAACTCATTACACGTCGAAACTTTTATTGCAACACCATTACACCAAGCTCCACCTCCACTCCATCCATAAAAACATTCGTCGAGATTGATTTCATAAATTACACCTAAAACCATTTCGCCGTTTTGCATCAATCCTATGCTCACGCAAAAACAAGGTAATCCGTGAACGAAATTAGTTGTTCCGTCTAAAGGATCAATAATCCAAACATATTCACGATCTTTTAAGGTGATAGTATTTTCTTCGGTAATAAATCCTGCATCAGGAATTAAATCCTTTAACCCATCAACTAATATCTTTTCTGTTTCTTTATCAACATACGATACAAGATCATTTAATCCCTTGTACTCAACCGCCGACAATGAAAACGACTTTCGCTGCTCACGAATAAAGTTTCCTCCTTTTTTCGCTACCGCAACAACCTTATCACAAAGTTCTTTGTTAATCATGAAGTCTTATTTAAAACAGAATCGCGTTTAATAAACAACAAACCGGAAGCGCCTAAAATCATCAACACCGCAGCAATTACTTCTGCTTGCGTAACAGTTAATCCCAGCAAATCGAATTTATTATTTACACGTATTTGTTCTATCATCATTCGCTCAATTCCATTTAATAAAAGATATAGCGAAAACAACTTGCCCGGAACCGTTATCTTTTTTCGAACCGACCACAACACAAAAAACAATAGTATGCAAGCAATAGCTTCATACAACGGCGTAGGATATACTGCATCGGTTAACATCATACAATGATGTCCTTCACATCCCGGAATAGGAATACCGCTATTGATAACATTATTAGGATAGGAATATGACCATGCCCAATCAGGCAACCAACTTAAAAATGATGGCTTAGGATTTAAATTCACAATTCCCCAGTCGCCATCACCGGCAATCTGGCATCCTAGCCTTCCTGTTCCATATGCTAACATTAATCCCGGAGCTGTTGCATCAGATAAATCTAAGGCTCCTATCTTGTGCTTCCTTCCGAAATATATTACTGCTATAGCACCGCAAATCAATCCGCCGTACATAGTTAATCCGCTGAATGAAAGCAATGCATCTATAGGATCTCTACGTAAATCGTCGAGGTTTTCTAGATTGTGAAATATCTTAGCTCCAATAATCCCGGCAATCGCTGCAACGAATGTAATATTCATTACTAACTGATGAGGAAACATCTCTTGATCTTCGTGAACCAATTCAGGAAGTCGATTTTTTTCTCCCTCACGGTAACGCATATACCCCATTATGGCTGCGACTAATAATCCGCCGATAATATTTCCTTTTGCCGACAATAATACACCCTGCGTATCAGCAACGAATTCGGAATAATTCATTGCGGCATAAAGAAACTTAAATCCGACAAAAAAACCTGTTAAGGCCGCCCCGAAAATGTCAGCACGCGAAGCTGGTGCTCCTTTCACTACTTTCACAATGAATGAATGCAGGCGCCCTTGTTTCTCTTTTCGCAATAATTCCGATTGCAATGTATATGCGGCCAACATAAACGAAATGGCCATCATAAATCCAAAGCTTTGAATTGGCAACGGAATATTTATACCGAATAAATCTTTAAGTAAATCTGATATTGTAGGATACATAGCTTTTTTGTTCGGTTAATGCGCCGACACCAATTTTAAACTTTCATCATCACAGAAAACTACTTCAGCTAATCCTTCCGAAGTCACGCCTGTGATTTTACACGAAACTATTTTATTTACTAACTGTTCATTGTAAGGAGTGGCTACTCTAATGTAGTTTGAACTATATCCATACATTAATCCTTCTTGCTTTTCTGCTTCGAATAATACCGGCCATGAACTACCAACTTGCGACTCATAAAATGCTCGTTGTTTCTTCAACGATAAATTACGAAGAATTTTATTTCGTTGTTTTCTAATATTTACAGGAACCACGCCATGCATTTCAACAGCAGGTGTATTCGCTCGCTCTGAATAAGTAAACACATGCAGATATGAAACATCTATATCTTTTAAAAACTGTACGGTTTCATTAAATAGCTCATCCGTTTCACCAGGAAATCCAACAATAACATCAACGCCTATTGCAGCATTTGGCATAAGCGATTTAATTTTCGCAATGCGATCAACATACAACTGACGTAAGTAACGACGACGCATTGCTTTTAACATCACATCTGAACCGCTTTGCAACGGAATATGAAAATGTGGAACAAATTTATTTGAAGCTGCAACATGTTCTATTACTTCATCGGTTACTAAGTTTGGTTCTATCGAAGAAATACGAACGCGATTTAGTCCTTCAATATTTTCTAATGCTCGTGCTAGATCAATAAACTTTTCACTGCGTGTCCCATCCTCTCCTGATAATCCGAAGTCGCCTAAATTAACTCCTGTAAGTACAATCTCTTGAGCACCTGAAGCAACTATTTTTTCAACTTGAGCTATTACATTAACCACAGTGTCGCTTCTCGAGATCCCTCGCGCTTGAGGAATTGTACAAAACGTGCAACTATAATCGCATCCGTCTTGAACCTTCAAGAACACACGAGTTCTATCATCAGATGAATAAGAGCTGATGTAATTTTTTACTTCTTCAATTTCACATGAAATAACATTTCCATGCTCTTGCTTTTGAAGATTATCGAGATATTGAAGTACATTGAATTTTTCGTTGGCACCTAATACTAAGTCAACGCCTTGCATGTCGGCAATTTCTTGAGGCTTTAATTGAGCATAGCATCCAACAACGATCACTTTCCCATCAGGATTGGAGGCCATTGCCCTATTTACAATTTGGCGACATTCACGATCGGCATTTTCGGTTACCGAACATGTATTGATTACATATACATCGGCAGGACCCGGGAAATCAGCTTTTCGCCAGCCCGCATCTTTAAATTGACGAGCTAACGTTGAGGTTTCCGAGAAATTCAACTTACATCCGAGAGTATGAAACGCAACTGTTTGCATGAGAGTGCAAAAGTACAAAAAGAAGTTGGTTGATGCACGGGATGCAGATAATTGAAACTGAACAATTTAAGCTACAACAACCGATAATCGATTCACTTTTATAGCTTTGTATCATCATGCGCACAATTATTTATGCATTTGTAATCCTCTTGGCAGGATGCGGCAACGTTAGCAAAAACAACGGTCAGAAAACTGTTTTTAGGTACAACGAAGCCTTTGGAATAACATCGCTCGACCCGGCTTTCTCAAATAACCAATCGAATATTTGGGCCTGCAATCATCTTTTCAACGGACTAGTACAACTCGACGATCAATTGAATGCGAAGCCAAGCATTGCACATTCATGGGAAGTTAGTGAAGATGGAAAGACCTATTTATTTCATTTAAGAAACGATATTTTCTTTCAACATGATACATTACTAAAAGCTAACAGAAGAGTACTTGCCTCGGATTTCGTTTACAGCTTTAATCGTATTACCAACGAAAAAACGGCTTCTCCGGGATCATGGATTTTCAATTTCGTGGAAAAGGATTCGGCTAATGTATTAACAGGAGTAAAATCGTTAAATGACAGCACGCTAGAGATTCACCTTTCCACACCCTTTCCTCCTTTCATCGGATTATTAAGCGCTGCTTATTGTTCTGTTGTACCATATGAAGTAGTTGAATTTTATGGCAAAGATTTTAGGAAACATCCTGTTGGAACAGGGCCATTTAAATTTGATCGATGGATAGAAAGAACGGCATTGGTGTTACATAAAAACGAGAATTATTTCGAATTTGATGCGAAGGGCAATCGACTTCCATACTTAGACGCAGTAATGATTTCTTTCATCAACGATAAGCAAAGTGCATTCCTCGAATTTCTAAAAGGGAAACTCGATTTAATATCGGGATTAGACGCAGGTTTTAAAGACGATTTGCTTACTCCCGGAGGAAAAATGCGAGCTAAATATACGGGACGATTTAGAATGGAAACAGCACCTTACTTAAACACTGAATATTTAGGATTTATAATGGACCCTAACTTAGAGTCGATGAAAGGAAATCCTTTGAACAATATTAAAATCCGACAAGCAATCAGCTATGGCTTCGACCGAAAAAAGATGATTGCATATTTAAGGAATAGCATGGCGACTCCTGGAACAGGCGGAATTATTCCTCCCGGAACTCCGGGATTTACTGATGCAGAAACTTATGGATTCAATTATAATCCCGAGCTAGCAAAAAAACTATTAGAAGAAGCCGGATATCCTAACGGTAAAGGATTACCGAAAATAACGATGAGCACTACTAGTTCCTATCAAGATTTATGTGAATATATCCAAGGACAATTATCCGAAATAGGCATCAAGGTTAATGTAGAAATAAATCAGTCAGCTCAACACCGACAAATGGTAGCGAAACAACAGCTTGCGTGGTTTAGAGCATCGTGGATTGCAGATTACGCCGATGGAGAAAATTATTTATCGCTCTTTTACTCTAAAAACAAAGCACCTGCCGGACCAAATTACACTCACTATTCGAATAAAAATTTCGATGCATTGTATGAGAAATCATTATTAACACAAAATGACAGTTTACGTCAAGGGCTTTATCGTGCGATGGATAGTACTGCTATGCAAGAAGCACCTGTAGTAATACTTTACTATGATCGAGTTTTACGATTAGCACAAAACAAAGTCAGCGGACTCACAATGAATCCGCTGAACCTCTTAAATTTAAAGACTGTTAAAATCAACAATTAGTCTTTCCAATCGGCAATAAACAAATTGGTATCGTGTGTACCGTTATTATTTCTATTTGAAGAGAAAATCAAATGTTTGCCATCTGGAGAAAACATTGGGAATGCATCAAACATTGAATCGAAAGTGATTCTTTCCATATTTTTTCCATCAAGACCGATCATGTATAAGTTGAATGGTAATCCGTGTGTAGCTGCAAAATTCGTAGCGAAGATTACTTTATTTCCACTCGGGTGGAAGAATGGAGCCCAACTTGCATTTGGAATATCGGTTATTTTTGTAAGTCCAGAACCATCTACTTTACAAGTATAAAGCGACATATTTGTTGGCATTACTAAACCATCTTTCAAGAGAGAATTATACTCTGCAATTTCTTCAGGTGTTTTAGGACGAGAAGAACGGAAAATCAAACTTTTGCTATCAGGAGAAAAGAATGCTCCGCCATCATAACCTAATTGATTAGTTACTTGTTTTACATTACTTCCATCGATGTCCATTGTGTATAGTTCAAGATCACCTGAACGAAGGCTGGTAAAAACAATTTTCTTTCCATCAGGAGAAACAGTTGCTTCTGCATCATAACCCGGAGTATTTGTTAATTGCTTTTTTATATTTCCTTTTAAGTCGGCAACAAAAATGTCGAAGTCAGGATAAATCGCCCATACATATTTGTGGTCTTCACGCTTTGGAGGATCTGGAGGACATTCTTTATTTCCTAAGTGAGTAGATGCATACAGAATTAAAGAGTCGCCCGGCATAAAATAAGAACAAGTGGTTCGTCCCATATTAGTACTTATTAATTGAGGCGCAGTAGTCTTGGTATCTTTACCGGATAAATTGAAGCTAAAAATCTGATCGCATTCTTTACCGTTTGCCTTATCACGCATTTGATAAGTAATCATTTTTCCGTCGAAACTGAAATAAGCTTCAGCATTATCACCGCCAAAAGTCAATTGACGAACGTTCGACAAGTGTTTTTCCTCTCCTTTATACAAAAGTGTTTTGGAATCAAACTCTGGTGTGGCAACCTGGGCATACATTGTACCAGCACCTAAAAGCGCCAGTACTAACAACTGATATTTTTTCATAAGTATTGAATAAGTGCAGCGAAAATAGCCTAAGCAACAGACTTAAAATGTCATATAATGGTCATAAATCTAAATACAGACATAAATCATAAAACAGTGTAAAATTCATTAGTTACGCTCTTAACAATTCTCATTTTAAATTTAAAAACGACCATTATTAAAATTGAAATCGCAGAAATTGATGGCGTTATTTTTGTGTTAAAATAGAAATGACATTGATTTTTGTGCGTAGACTTCGTATATTTGATAAATATTCAAAACATACAATAAACAGGGACGTACAATCGTTTACTTAAAAAACTGCTCTGTTTAAAACCAAATTCATTCTTTAAAAAGAACTTGCCTATAAGCTGAAAATTTACACATAGAAATATTTACGAGTAACATCTCAAACCAACCTTAAACAAGGAGGAACTATGTGCAAACAGCAAGTAACTGACAATGAATTAGTTGCGCGATTTATTAAAGGAGAAGAAAGCGCACTCCAAAGCCTAATTGTTCGTCACGAAAGAAAGATTTATACCAGTATTTATTTATTGGTAAAGGACAGAGAATTATCTGACGACATCTTCCAAGACACATTCATTAAAGTCATAAACACTTTAAGGTCAGGAAATTACAACGAAGAAGGAAAGTTCTTGTCGTGGGTATTACGTATAGCTCACAATTTAGTTATCGACCATTTCCGCAGCCTTAAAAAGATGCCTTTGGTACACGATACCGAAGAATACAGCATCTTTGATACACTGCCTTTGATGGATGATAACATTGAAGACAAAATCATTCTGGAGCAAATCCACAAACAAATTAGAGTACTTATTGAAGAGCTTCCATATGATCAACGTGAAGTGGTGATAATGAGACATTTCGGCAATATGAGCTTCAAAGAAATTGCCGAAGTAACCAACGTAAGCATTAATACTTCTCTAGGCAGAATGCGCTACGCATTAATCAATCTTCGTAAGCTGATAAAAGAAAAAGATCTTTATTTAAACGTCTCATAACAATAATCGAAAGATTGCTGCGTTTCATAGAAAATAACCGCTTAAAAAGCCTATGAACGAAAGTTGTACTCTTAACGAATTAGTATTATACCTGCATAATGAAACCAACATAATTCAAACAGTTGAAGTTCAAAATGCTATAGACAATGATGAAGAAATAGCTGAAATTTTCGACGACCTTAAAAAAATTACGGGGTTTATTAGCGAAATCAGTATTCGACCTGCGGGTGCTCTTCGAGAGTCTATATTAAATTACGCCCGTTTAACGGCCGGAACCAAATAGGTGTAAACCACTAGAAGCCAGTTCTATAGAACTGGCTTTTTTATTAATATTAGTAAAGTCCAATCTTAAATTAACTATTCATTCGCCAAGTTTATCGTACATTTCACCCAATAATTCGGCCGTTTTGCCAATGTGATAAAAATCACAAGATATTTCAGTCGTAAATTTCGAGACTAATTATTTATAGCTCATGTTCTCGAAAAAAACTCTTCTGATTTTCTTATTCCTTTTGACCGGCATTAATGTATTTGCTGCACGTTACAGCAGTTCAAGTTGTACACAGTTAAATTCCGGCACCACGGCACTTCCTGGGTCAACAGGCAATCAAATAATTCGTGTTGATTTAGTTGGTACCGGAAACAATTCTGGACAATCATGGAATCTTTCGTCAATCACATTTTCATTTTCAAATAGTGGCAACTACTCATCAGCCAAGCTCTATTATGGTACAAGCACTTCGTTCTCGAGCGCAACGTTAATCAAAACGTTAACCAACCCGGGTAGCACAGCCACATTTAGTTCGTTTTCAACAACACCAACAGCTTCAGGAAGTTCGGCCACAACAATTTCATTATTCCTTGTGGTAGATTTAAAATCTACCATTTCGTGCAACAACGATGCTATTGATGCTTCCGTTTCATCAAGCGGCTTAAATATTGGCGGAAATGGGGGAGCGAACAACCTTACTCCAACTTCAAGCAATCCTTCCGGCAATGGAAATGTAGCAACGTCTGCAACTCCTACAATTTCAATAGCAGCCTCTGCAACTACAATCTGCTCTGGCACATCAGTTACTTTTACTCCTACAATAACGAATGGAGGAAGTGCTCCTACTTACCAATGGAAAGTAAATGGAAACAATTCTGGTACGGGATCTACTTTTACATCTACTACTTTATCTAATAATGATGTTGTTACTTGCGTCTTAACATCGAATTATGTTTGTGCAAGTACTAATACAGCCAACTCCAATTCGGTAACAATGACGGTTGACGCTTATCCTACCGCGTCTATTTCTCAAGGAAGTACTGTGAACATTTGCCTCCAACAACGTCCACAACTTTAAACGCCTCGTCGAATCAAAGCGGAGTAACTTATTCTTGGAAGAAAGATGGCAACATAATTTCAGGTGCTACAAGTTCAACATATTCGGCATCTTTTGGTGGGGCTTACGTAGTTACTATATCTAATTCATCCGGTTGCTCAACTACTTCATCTATTTCTAATGTAAACTTCGGAAATACTATTTCAATAGCCACTTCGTCTAACATTTCTTCGGTATGTCCTAATAGCACGATAAATTTAACCGCTACTAATTCGTCAAATTTCACCAAATCATTTACTAATAACACAGCTGTTTCTATACCAGACAATTCAACAACCGGCGCTACTTCAAATATTGATGTAACCGGGTTACCGAATTCTTTAACGGGAGCTACAGTAACTGTTACTTTATCGATTAATCATACTTATAACGATGACTTAGAGGTTTATTTGCTTAAACCTGGCGGTTCTATAACAACAGCTTTGACAGGATCTCAATTATTCAATAATGTTGCAGGGTCATCCATTACTCTTACCAGCGATAATGGTGGTAGTGGCGCAAATTATAGCGGGACTATTTTCACAGACGCTGCATCATCTAATATTACAACTATCAACAATTCTAACATCAACAATATATCAGGAAGCTATCGCCCTGAGCAGGCATTTTCAACTTTAAACGGGAATCCGAATGGAACATGGAGCTTAAAAGTGTTTGATGATCTTGGAAATGATACAGGAAGTTTAATATCATGGACAATAAATATCACTTATCCGGACGGAACAACTTACTCATGGACTTCGTCGCCTGCCGGACTTACTTCAACATTAAAAAACCCTACGAATGTCGCTATCAGTAACACAACAACATATACTGTAGTTGCAACAGATCAAATTGCTGGTTGTACTTCTTCTTCTTCTGTGACAGTTTATGGCGATACCACAAAACCTGTTGTTAATTGCCAAAACATTTCCATCAACCTTAACAGTGCAGGACAAGCTTCTATAACTGCTTCACAAATTAATAATGGTTCAACTGACAATTGTACTATTGCATCTGTTGTTGCAAATAACACCAACTTCGATTGCACTAATCTAGGTGCCAACGCTGTTTATTTAGTTGTAACTGACAATTCTGGGAATGTCGATTCATGTTTAGCTACAGTAACTGTTGTTGACAATATTAAACCAACAGTAAATTGTACTCCAATTACAGTTACATTGGAAAGCAACGGATCAGTTAATGTTGCTGCATCTAGTTTAAACAATGGAAGTACCGATAATTGCGGAATCGTAAACTTTAGCCTTAGCAAATCGACATTTAATTGCCAAAACGTTGGTGACAATAATGTTTATTTAATTGCAACGGATGCGTCAGGAAATAAAGATTCATGTCTAACTACTGTAACTGTCACATCTGACTTATCTGCCTCAGCTACGATTACATCACCTATCGCTTGTTATGGTGAAAATGCAACAATATTAATTACAGCTTCAGGCGGATCAGGGGTTTATTCAGGAACAGGTTCTAATCAAGTTTCAGCAGGTAATTACAACTATATTGTAAGCGACAACAATGGATGTTCAACAACAACTTCGATAATTATTACTGAACCTACGGCATTATCAGTTTCGGAATCTGTAATCAACCCGCTTTGCCACGATGACAACAACGGTTCAATAAACATAACAGTTTACGGAGGAACTCCGTCATATACCTATTCATGGAGCAGCGGACAAATAACCGAAGACATATCGTCACTTCCGGGAGCTAATTACACTGTAACCGTAACAGACAATAATGGATGTTCAACTACGAATAGTTATGTTCTAACAAATCCACTTCAACTTTCCGCAACTATTGCAACAACTGACAACGTTTGTTATGGTAACAACACAGGCACAGCTTCTGCAAGTATTAGTGGAGGCACTTCTCCATATTCATATTTGTGGGACAATGACAATGAAATCACTTCAGCCATTACAGGATTATACGCAGGGTTTTATAATGTAATAATTAATGATGAAAATAATTGTACCATTTCTATTCCATTCGTAATTACTCAACCAGACCCAGTTGAAGTTCAAATTTTAAATGACAACAACTCTCAAATTTGCTATAATAGTTCGATTACTTTATTAGGCTATATTGACGGTGCTTACCAATCATTAATTTGGCAAACATCCGGAGATGGAACATTTAACAACAACGAAACTTTATCTCCCATCTACACACCGGGCATAAATGATATTGCAACAGGAAGTGTAATTTTAAGCTTAGAAGTTACTAGCAATATAAACTGTACTCCCTTTGCTGCTACTATTAATGTTCTTATAAAAAACAAACCTTCTAAGCCATCGCCTATCTCAGGGCTATTGAAGTTATGTTTAGACAATTCCGAAAGTTACAGCATTGCGCCTTCATCAAACGCAATCAGTTACAATTGGACTACTGGAAATATCAGCAGTATAACTTCCGGACAAGGGACCACTTCCGTTAGTGTATATTTTCCTCCTACCGTAACAAATTCAGGCACATATATATTTGTATCGGCAGTTAATGAATGTGGATCAAGTACACCATCTCAAGTTTGGGTTCGCCATAATGTTGGAGCAGCTCAGTTTCAAGTAGGGCCAAATACAATTTGTCCTGGGACAAATAATGTCTACTATAGAGTCAGGTCGGTTGATGGAGCAGATTCAATTAAATGG
>Ga0255344_1000444_pt1 | contig 65768 bp, 55 predicted proteins | sample wastewater_treat_5_FD_192414 | JGI IMG/M metagenome (GOLD analysis project Ga0255344, IMG submission 192414) | Wastewater microbial communities from Lulu Island WWTP, Vancouver, Canada - plant18 | ecosystem: Engineered > WWTP > Wastewater > Unclassified | place: Canada: Vancouver, British...
CTGGGACGATAACTTTCTACTAATTCCGTTTTGCTCTTTTTACTCATCATAGGCTTTCCCTGCACTTTCTAATGTCTTGCATGGTGACTTCCTGTTATGAGGCAACGTATTCTCAATAGTGACTTTTAATTTGAGGCAATGCGTTCCTCGTACGTTTTTGTTTGGACGTGGTAAAATAAAAAATTGTGAAGTTAACCCCCTCACTGCTATAAAGTGCGGCAAAAATTACATTCTGACGAATGACACATTAAATACCAAGGAGGATTTATGTCTGAAAAAAAGTGGGTTTATTTATTTAGCGAAGTGAACGACGCAGAAGCCTATATGGGCGACTGGGAAGGCGTTCGCTCTTTATTGGGTGGTAAGGGTGCCAACCTGGGTGATATGACCCGAGCTGGTGTGCCGGTGCCTCCTGGCCTGACCGTGACTACGGAAGCCTGTAACGCGTTCCAGGTCAATCGTAGTTTCCCTGAAGGAATGTGGCAACAGGTTTTGGTTGCGTTGAAAGCAGTTGAAGAGAAAGCCGGGAAGAAATTCGGCGATCCTGTCAATCCTCTGCTGGTCTCCTGCCGTTCCGGCGCCAAATTCTCGATGCCTGGCATGATGGATACCGTTCTGAACATCGGTTTGAACGACGAAGTTGCCAAAGGCCTGACCGTAAAGAGCGGCGACGCACGCTTTGTTGCAGATTCTTATCGCCGTTTGATCCACATGCTCGGTACCGTTGTCATGGGCATTGATGATGAACATTTTGAAGAACCATTGGATGCTTACAAGCGCGAAAAAGGTTACAAGAGCGATACCGATATGACCGCTGAGGATTGGGAAGCCATCACTGATGCTTACAAAGCTGTCGTTCGTGAACAAAAAGGTTTCGAATTCCCGCAGGATCCCTACAAACAGCTTGAACTGGCTGTGATAGCAGTCTTTGACTCCTGGATGTCCAAGCGCGCGATCGACTATCGCCGTCGCGAAAATATTCCTGATGATCTGGGTACTGCGGTCAACGTTCAGACCATGGTCTTTGGAAATATGGGCGGCGATTCCGGTACCGGTGTTGCCTTTACCCGTGACCCTCAGACTGGTGAAAACGTGATGTTTGGCGATTACCTGATGAATGCCCAGGGCGAAGACGTTGTGGCTGGTATCCGCAACACCTCTCCGATCTCTCTCCTGAAGGAAGAAATGCCTGATGTTTACCAGCAGTTCTTTGAGATCACTGAACGCCTTGAAAATCATTACAAAGACATGCAGGACGTCGAATTTACCATTGAACATGGAAAATTATGGATGCTCCAGACCCGTAACGGCAAGCGCTCCGCTATGGCAGCCATTCGTGTTGCCCATGACATGGTCGTTGAAGGCTTGATCGACAAGAAAACTGCCTTGCAGCGCGTTACTCCTGAGCAAATTGATCAGATGCTGCATCCTCATTTCTCTCGTGCCGATGTCGAAGCTGCACACAAAGAGGGTCGTTTTTATGCCAAGGGTGTGAATGCTTCTCCTGGTGCTGCTGTTGGTCAGATCTATTTCGATGCTGATACAGTTGAAAAAATGCACAATATTGAAAAACAAGACGTGATCATGGTTCGTCCTTTCACCAAGCCGGATGATGTTCATGGTATGTTATCTGCCAAGGGTATCGTGACCAGCGAAGGCGGCGCGACTTCTCACGCTGCTGTGGTCGCCCGCCAATTTGGTGTTCCTTGTGTGGTTGGCGCCTCTGAAATTAGCATTGATATGAGCAAACGCCAGATGACCTGCAACGGTGTGACCGTTAAAGAAGGTGAATGGCTCTCACTCGATGGTACGACCGGTGAGGTTTATGTTGGCAAATTAGGAATGACCACCCCTGATCTTTCCGAACAGAAAGAATTGATGGAGCTTTTGGATTGGGCGGATGAATTTGCCAAGCTTCAGGTTTGGGCAAATGCGGACTATCCCAACGATGCCAGACGCGCCCGCTCTTATGGCGGAAAGGGTATTGGCTTATGCCGCACCGAGCACATGTTCTTTGACGTACAAAGACTGCCCGATGTTCAGAAGATGATCATGAACGCTGAAGATACCCAGCGCATGCTTAATCACATTGATCTGCTCGAAAGATCCTATGCTGAAGGTCGCTTTGAAGGTCGCGCATTGAGCGACGAAGACAAGGTCGCTTTGAAGGCAGAGATCGATGCTGAAAAGGAAAAGCTTGAAAAGAGCCCCCACGCACAAGCTTACTTTGGCGCGTTGGAGAAGATCCTGCCCCTGCAGCGAAATGACTTCTATGGTCTTTTCGAGGCAATGAGCGGTTTGCCTGTTATCATTCGCTTGCTTGATCCGCCTCTGCACGAGTTCCTGCCCTCTTTGGAAGATCTGTTGACCGAAGTCGCCACCTTAAAAGCCAAGGGTGTCAGCGAAGGTTTGGCTGAAAAAGAAGCTTTACTTGAAGTTGTTCAGGGTCTGCACGAAAGCAACCCGATGATGGGTCTGCGCGGTATCCGCCTTGGTATCGTTTATCCTGACATCATGAAGATGCAGGTTCGCGCCATTTTTGAAGCCGCCTGTGATGCCAAATTGAACGGCATTGATCCGCACCCCGAAGTCATGATCCCGCTGACCGGACACGTGCATGAACTTAAGACTGTTCAGCCTACTTTGGTTCAGATCGCCAAGGACGTCATGGAAGCCAAAGGTGTTCAGGTTGATTACAAATTTGGTACGATGATCGAAATTCCGCGCGCCTGTGTTACCGCGGCCGAGATCGCTGAATACGCTGAATTCTTCTCCTTCGGAACCAATGACCTGACCCAGATGTCATTCGGTTACAGCCGTGATGACGCTGAGCGCAGCTTCCTCGGTGTTTATGTTGACAAGGGCATTCTGCCAAAGAACCCCTTCCAGCAACTGGATCGCGATGGCGTTGGCATGTTGATGAAGCTGGCTGTTGAATCTGGTCGCGCAGTTCGCCCGAACCTGGAAGTCGGTATCTGTGGTGAACATGGTGGTGATCCCAGCTCGATCGAATGGTGTCACCTGATCGGCAACAACTACGTCAGCTGTTCGCCTTTCCGTGTGCCGTTGGCTCGCCTGGCAGCCGCACAAAGCGCTATCAAGCACGGATAATATAAAAAATTACAAGATAACAAACGGCTCCCAAAACGGGAGTCGTTTGTTGTTTTAAGAAACGCTTATAAGCTTGTATGGTTAAAAGACTTATTGATTGCGCTGAATGTATAAGACAGCAAATCCAATTCAGTTTTCCGTCGAATTGAACCCAAAAGAGGGGTTCAATTTCGACCTACAAGTCGTACAAAGCGCTATCAAGCACGGATAATATAAAGAATTTACAAGATGATAAAACGGCTCCTTTTTTAGGGAGCCGTTTTGTTGTTAATTGATTAATTCTTTGTATGCTTTTCTAGCGTTGCGGCAAAGCACAGCGAAAGCCGAAATTGCTGTTATTGCCACCTGTCGGTTTGTGCCGACTTCGATAGGAGGAGCGAATGTCCGAACCCACGTTGTACCAGGAATTGCCGCGTATCACCTTATAATCCTGTTCACTGTCCGGACCAGTGGGATTGATCGTATCAGTCGCATCATAGGGACCATACCAGTCATTGACCCATTCCCAGACGTTACCTGCCATGTCCATGACACCGTAGTAACTGGCGCCTTCCGGGTAGGAACCGACCTGGCTTGTATCACCGACACAAGAGTTGGGCTGATCGTAACTACCCTGATTGTAATTTGCCAAACTACAGTTGGCATCATCGTTGCCCCATGGGTATAGATTGCCTTCAGGCCCACGGGCGGCTTTTTCCCATTCTGCTTCGGTGGGCAATCTACCGCCTGCCCATTCGCAGTAAGAATTGGCCTGATACCAATTTACAAACACCACTGGATGATCGGCATATTCAGGGTTTCCATAGTAATTTTCCCGTGTATGGGATCTGTCATTGTTGGGTTTTGCGCATGCACCATCTGCGACACATAGTTCATATTGGGCGTTGGTGACTTCGTACTTATCGATCCAGAAGGCGTCCACATAAACTTGCCTTATCGGTCTTTCGTTGAGTTCGCCATCGTCACTGCCCATGATAAACATGCCTTCCGGCACGTAGACCATTTCCATGCCATCTGTTTGGCGAACCCCGGTGGCGCCGGGTTCCAGGTCTGTGCCCGAATCGATTTGACCTTCAAATATATCTTCAGTAAACGTGACCTCCGCATTGTCCCCTGACGGGTTTTCACCAATTGGGGGCTCCGGATTGATCACCTGACATGACGAAAGCACCAGGATCAATACCACCAGGTAGATCATGGTGCTGGAAAATAATTCATGGAATTGATTTTTTCTTTTCATATCTCAACTTTCTTTTAGGTAGTTGTAAACTTAACGTGATTATATTGTCCCAAATATTCGTTCTAAAAGAATTTGTATAGAGATTAGTTTGAGATTTATTAAATGCCATGATCCTTGATGGTTTTATAAGATCTGGCATCGAATTGAACCGAAAGCACAGCTTAACTACGATTTCAGAAAAAGTTAGGAATTGGCAATACCAACTTTGCCGGAGAAATAAGCGCAGAGCGGTAGCTTTTAGATTAGTTTAAGGCGTGTGGACAGGAGCCCACACGCGAAGGTTGATGTCGGGCTCAATCCGTCGCGTAGATCAAGGAATAGATGTGGTAGATTTCCACGATCCGGCGCAGGTAGGTTCGGGTTTCGAGGTAGCGGATGCTGTTGAGGAAGACATCCGGGTCACCCGCGGTGAGCTTTTTCCAGATAAAGGTGTTGCTTGGGCCACCGTTATAAGCAGCCAACGCGTGATAGGGATCGCCTTCAAAGACGTAAAACTGCCTGGCGAGGTAGTTGCTGCCGAGCTCGAGGTTATAAAGAGGCACACTCAGGTCTGCTTGCGTGTAATTGGGCGGATAACCGATCTCACTGGCGATCTGAGCGGCGGTGGCGGGCATCAGCTGCATCAGTCCACTCGCGCCTGCTGTTGAATAGGCTTGAGCCGCAAAGCGGCTTTCCTGGTAGATCAGGCTGTAGATTAGCAATGCTGGTAGATCATACTTTTCTGCAACTTTTTCCACCCAGGGTAAGTAGTAGGTGCCATACTGGACGTGGGCAAAATAGGGTGGGAAGTTCGCCGAGAGGGGAATATCGCCATAGCCTGCCAGGCGCGAAATCGAGCGGCTGGCTTCGATTGCGGATTGATAATAACCAAGGTAGAGAAATTCCTTGATAAGTCTGAAGCTATTGAGGGGATCGTCTTTGTAAGCTGCTCTTAATGACTCGAATTCCCGACTGGCGAGATCATAGAGCCCGAGCTGGTGATATTCCAAACCGCGGATATAGCGTGTGTCTTCAAAGAGTTCGGAACTGTAATCCAGATTTACTTCGGCTGGGTAGCTGAAGGCGGTTTTGAGCCAGTCGCCGGCAACCAGGCGCTCTTCTTCCAGGTTGACCGTTAGTTTCAGATTCGATACAGGTGGAAAGGGTGATTGCCCATTCAACAATTCAGCTGAACGAATGCCATAATAGCCGTATGGGTCAGAGGTAGCGGCGTTTTGCCAGTAACCTTGCGCGGTTGCGAGGTCGCCCTGGGCCTGGCTTACTTTTCCGAGCCAGAAATAAGAGCCAGCAACCTCAAGCGTATCGAGCGTGGCGAGCAAAACGGCACGATTGAAGTTTTCAGCTGCTTTTTCATATTCCCCGAGTTCGTAATAGAGGGTACCGCCAAAAAAGAGCCCATTAAAAGCGGATGTGGAGGTCGGGAATTCGAGTCCGATCCTGGTCCAGGTGTCGGCAGCCTCGCGTGTTTGACCATTGAGCAGGTAATAAGAGGCAGCGGTCTGAAGAAGACCGCTGGCTTCACTTTGTGCGTTTGGCAAAGCGACAAAAGCCAGCGCGGTTTCGATGGCAAGCTTCATTTGCCCCATATACACGTTTTGAGTGTAGATAATATCTTCGATGGCATCCTTACGATAAATGCTTTCGGGATAGGTGTTGATCAGTTGGTTCCAGACCTGGATAGCTTGTTTGTCATGATCCGTGCCGCCAGAAGCATTTGCCGTTTCGCGCTCAACGGAGGAAAAACCTGCTCGCACCAGACCTTCAGCTCTCAGGCAGAGCGCTTTATAATAGAGCGCTTCGTCTTTATCGTAACCGTCACTTTCAAGGTATCTTTCCAGAGCGTCCAGGGCTAGCTGGTATTGTTTGATATGGTAGTTGATGATCCCTCTTTTGAAATCGTTGACGGGTTGATCAGCATCCAATAAGGTGACCAGCGCGGTGTAGGCATCGTAGGTTTGGGGATAATTTTCAACGGAGTCCTGAAAGTAGGCGTAGCCTTCAGACGTGTTGCCCTGGCTGACAAGAATGCGTCCAATCAGCAAATTCATGGAAGACTTCGTGTAGACGCTTTCAGTATTGTGGAGGATCTCCTTGTAAATACCGAGGGCGAGATCGGGTTCTCCCAGGGATTGGTAAGTGGAAGCCAGTTTGAGGGCTGCGTCGATGTTGTTGGATAGCTGGGACGCCAGGTAAGCTTCACGGTAGGCTTCCTGGGCTTCTTCGGTTTGACCCTGATCGATCAACAAGTTGCCGACGCGCAGATTGACATCGGCGTCCAAAATGCCAGGACGAAGGTCAAGATAGGTTTTGAAGTAATCCAGGGCATCTTCTTCAAGCTCCTGATCCAGACTGATCTGAGCTAAGACGAAATTTGCGCGTTTTGCAGGCAAAGAATCAGGATATTGGGAAGTTAGCTCATCAAAAGCCTTTTTGGCTTGAAAAAGGTCGTTTTGTTTGTAATAGGTCAATCCGAGCCCGTAAAGAGAGGCTGCTTTTATTGTGTCCGAGGCGGTAGGCCCTAAACTCGCCTGGCGGTAGAGGCTTGCTGCCTCAGCATAATCTCCGAAAGAAAGTGTGCGGTCTGCCTCGGAAAGCATCATTTCCCGTTCAGGTGTTGTTTCGATGGGAATGTTTTTGTTTATCTCCTTGGTGAGCGCCTGAGTTGGTTCCTGGGTAGGGGTGGGGATTTCTGGCGGCGGAGTCGCGAGTTTGTCACAGCTGCTGATGAGAAGGATGACAAGGAGGAAGAAGGGAAGTAGCCTGCGTAAGGAGTCTTTTTTCATAATTGACTTATAACGCCAAGATTGCTGCTTGTCAAATAAAAACGACGGAAATTTCCTAGTATGACGAGGAATATTGTGCTCGTGGTTGTGAGACCACGAAAGAACAAGCATTTAAACCCAAAGAAGGGGTTCAATCCTCCTGTGGACACTTCGTTTTGACATCCGCATAGGTAAGGATTTACATATGTGAATTGGTTCTTACATAAAAAAGGAGCAGGGGAAATTTCCTACTCCTTGAAATTTTTTCTGACTATCAGGGTTTTGTTCGCTTTACGCTAACCACCAAAGGAATCATAGACCCAATCGACATTATCGTAATCACTAAGGTAATTCACGATCGTAGCACGGATGGCTTCAAAGGTTTCTTTGAAGACGGGATATTTCTGCTCGTCTGTGCCATCAAACAAAGAGGGATCAGCGAATCCGAGATGGATAATTGGGCCTTGCTTCAACCAGAGCGGGCAAGCCTCACGGGCGGCATCGCAGAGCGTGATGACCATATCAAATTCCTGGTCTTTGAATTCGTCCACCGATTTTGAGTAGCCCTGGTATTCAATGCCAGCATCGGCAATCACTTTAAGGGCGATGGGGTGGATGTATCCACTTGGTTTCGATCCGGCACTAATAGCGATCCATTCCCGCGCCAGGTCGGTATTAACGATCGCTTCAGCCATTTGAGAGCGGCAGGAATTGCCAGTGCAGAGGATCAATACGCGTTTACGTTTATCTTCCATCTTTCTTGCCTCCTCAGAGTCGGGTTCGTGGTCATCAACCAGTACCTCGTTGATAAATTCGCCATTTTCCATCGCGTTAAGCAATTCTTTGGCTTTTGCCTGGTCGCTTTTACGCACCATAACGCCAACCTCACCAAGGTCTCCCACGGTCAGACCGTAGATCGAACCGAGAGCATCCTGGTCGAGATAAGCTTCAATGCCCTGGGCTTCTAAAAAAGCTTTAATGGATTCACCATCTAATCTTCCATGGGCTTTGTAAACTGTAACGAAGTTGTTTTCATTGGGGCTCATTCGTACATCCATTCTTCGGTGCAGCGTTTCCAGTCAACCAATTCATCAGGAGAAAACCAGAGAGCGATTTCGGCTTCCGCATTTTCGGGGGAATCGGATGCGTGGGTGAGGTTATATCGGGCCTGAAGGGCATAATCATGCCGAATTGTACCGGGCGCGGCTTCTGTGCCGCGTGTTTTTCCAACGGTTTGACGGACGGCTGCGATCGCGTCCGGACCAGCCCAAACCATAGCCATGACAGGAGCGGAGGTAATGAATTGAATGAGATTATCATAAAAAGCTTTACCTTCATGGACTGCGTAATGCTTACTGGCTAAGTCAGGGTTGACTTTCATGAATTTAGCTGCGACAAGACGCAAGCCACGATTTTCAAAGCGGGTAATAATTTCTCCGATGAGTCCGCGCTGGACGCCATCGGGTTTGACTAAAACCAAGGTTTTTTCCACTATACCTCCATTATAAAATTGTTTTAATGCAATTTTTCGTAAAGCTCCCATAAGCAGGACGATTGTTCGTCTAACAGGAGATGGGAACGTATTTTAATGATAAGCGATGCTTTTTCTTCCGCTTCGAGATGCATAGGCTTTAAATAATCATATAATTGCGCATAGTCATTGTTGTCTAGTAGGGTGTCAACATCACTAAATTTAAAATCACGCTGCTTGTTTAAGTCTTCGTTTTCTGTCTCCAACTCATCCTGAAGTGGTTGCCATCCAGATGTCTCAGGTGGAATGGGAGCAGCTATTTCGGATTGATCATCCATATCTACATCATCCACAAATGCGGAATCAGGATCCTGCGCTGTTTCCGTGGCAGGTTGTTGAGCAAATTCAATCAACCATTCAGGGATCGTAGGCTGCTTTACCTGTAGCTCATCATCAGCAGCCGTAGCGGAATAATTTCCCTGGTCAATTGTTGCTGTAACCCGAACAGGCCGTGTGATTTCATCCGATTCTCTGTCATCGATCATGTTTAATCTCCTAAATAGTCGCGTAATCTGCGCCGTACTGATGGATGCCGCAGACGGGTTAGTGCCTGGGCTTCGATTTGTCGAACACGTTCGCGGGTTACACCCATTTTTCGTCCAACTTCTTCGAGGGTATACGCCTGACCATCCAGGAGGCCATAGCGCAACTGGAGAATGCGTACTTCACGTGGTGGCAAACTGTCGAGCACCTCTATCAGATGCTGTTTGAGCAGGTTGTAGGTGGCGGTTTCATCGGGAGGTGGCGCTTCATCATCTTCAATGAAGTCTCCTAAAACTGAATCTTCCTCGTCGTCTGTTGGAGTTTCAAGCGAGAGCGGTCGGCGAGCGACCTGAATCATATTCTCTACCTTCTTGGGAGTAACCTCCAGCCTTTCGGCTAATTGCTCAATTGTTGGATCAGTGCCGAGTTCCTGGGTGAGTTGGTGTTGGACTCGCAGAAGTTTGTTAATCTGATCACCCATGTGAACGGGAACGCGAATGGTACGCCCCTGATCCGCGATAGCACGGGTAACCGCCTGCCGAATCCACCAGGTGGCATAGGTGCTGAATTTGTGACCGCGTTGGTACTCGAACTTCTTCGTGGCGCGGATGAGACCAATATTGCCCTCCTGGATAAGGTCCAGAAAAGGTACTCCGCGCCCCATATATTTTTTCGCGACCGAGATAACCAGACGCGAATTGGCGGTGATGAGATGATCACGGGCGTTGTTGCCATCGATAATCTGGTCATAGAGTTCTTTTCTGCGGCTTGCATTGATATTGCCTTTGGCGAGTTCCATGCGAGCGGCTCGGCCTTTTTCTATACGTTTAGCAAGCTCAACTTCTTCCGTAATGTCGTTAAGCAAAGGTACCCGGCTAACCTCTTTTAGATACAGACCGATGGTATCGTCTGTGTCGATGTTTGCGAGATCATCCGGGGGTATATCGTCTTCGTCGCTGATAGAGCCAGAAAGTTCTTCTTCGTCAGGTTCTTCCTGGGTGGTTTGTTCATCCGTATAATTGATACCGGCATGAAGGAGGGCATTGTATGCCTCTTCGAGTTGGTCCATGTCATGTTCGGCTTCAGGGAAGAAGCGCAGGATGTCATCATAAGTGATAAAGCCCTTCTTTTTGCCAAATTCCAGCAATCTAGTAATGTTAGGAGATTGGCCATCGTCTACCAGAGGATTGTTTTTAATCAGTTTTGCCATTTAGAGTTAAAACCTTTTCTATTGAAGTTTAAGCAATTTATCGTTTTTGTTTCATTAAATATTCGCACCTGTATAGAGTACGATATTTTGAAGAGAAATTCAATAGTCATCATGAGGAAAAGTGAAACCCGAAAGGCGTTGCGCGTAGCCACTGTTTTTGTATGGGATTGTGACAGATTATTTCAAATTTCTTTCTCTAGTAAGCAAAACCGTCTGTAAAGGTCTTACTTAACCAACCTTCCAATTTTGTCTATAATAGGAATGATCACTCAAGGGAGTTGATAATTTGATTTTACGAAAAACTGCAAATTTCTGGGTGCCGTTAATTATCATCCTTGCTATTATTGGGATGATCATCTTCAATTTAAATTTCCTTAAGGATATTCGCTTCGAGGATCACTTTGCATCCCGTTGGAGTGCTGCCCGGCATTGGATGCGGGAAGGCTGGTCCCCTTACAGTAATGAGACACAACAAGCAACACTGACCTTGCTACATGAAAACGATTGTCTCACTGACAAAATCACTAAAGGAAACTTCCTTGATCCAGCCTGGTATGTTTATCTTTATATTCCAATCAGTTTTGTTCCTTATCCGATTGCCAAAGCAATTTGGATAACTTTGTTGCAGGTTTCTGTGGCGGTATCAATAATTATTGCCATCGAGCTGGCAGGGTTCAGTCTTAATTTCATTGAGAAACTCTTCACGGTTTTACTGGGAATTCTTTTCTTCATATTTGTTCGTGATTACATAGCAGCGAGCATGTTACCTTTCTTTGTCATGTTGAGCTTATTAGGTGTCAAATTAGCTCTTGGCCGGCAAAGTGTTCAGGCTGGTGTTCTGTTCTTATTGTCTGTTTGGATCAATCCGATTTCAATTTTCCTCATCCTTTTCCTGCTTATCGTATTGGGAGGGAGACGCGACAATGCCATGTTGCGAATGCTGATTGTCGGTTTTGGATTTTTGATGCTTACTAGTTTGATACTTTTTCCAGGATGGATAAACCAATGGTTTTCGAAAATTGTTTTGCTTGAACCAGAATTGGAATGGTTTGATACGCCCTGGATGGGTATCGCTGGCTTGTTTCCTGGCTCGAGCATGCAAATATCGATCTTTCTTCACCTTGGTAGTTTCATAATGCTGCTGGTGGAATGGTATGGATTGGACCGATATGGTGAGCGAGCACTGCAATGGAAGTTGATGCTGACATTCACTATAGCATATTTTTACAATCTATATACTGATGGTTCAGCCATGCTTTTAGTTTTACCTGGATTTTTTGCATTATTTAAGTATTTATCGGAAAAATGGCCAATATCTGGTAAAATACTTTATTGGATTAGCTATCTCGCTATCGGCTTTTTATCCTGGCGATTAGCAGATAACCCACTAAAAGAGATTCCTAAAGCACACGGTATTTTACTCCTGTTGGTTCCTTTATTAGTTTTTTTCGGTTTACAATGGTTCCGATGGTGGGCAATCGCGAGTCCTAAAGCGTTAGTTGAGTCAAACAAAATAACAGGTTAGAGGTAAATTATGGCAAAGAAAAGAATTGGTATATTAACTGGTGGTGGTGATGTGCCGGGTCTTAACCTGGCGATTAAATCTGTAGTCATGAACGGTCTGGAAGCCGGTTATGAAATTATAGGCATACGCCGAGGATGGTTGGGTCTTTTGGGCTATGATATTGACGATCCAAAAACTCACGAAAAATACATTTGGAACCTGACACCACAGAGAGTGCGAGCTGTTGATCGGGCTGGTGGAACCTTCTTACATACTTCCCGAACCAATCCATCAAAGGTACGCCTGAATGACACCCCGGATTTTCTGCTTGATAGCCAATGGGGCAAGGTAGTAGACCCGGATGCTGGCACAAAAGATTACACAGAGTATATTATGAAGGTGTTGGATCATTTAAACATCGATTATTTGATCACGATCGGTGGTGATGATACTCTAAGCTATTCAGCACGATTATCTAAGGATGGTTTCCCACTCGTTGCTATTCCAAAAACGATGGACAATGATGTTTTAGGAACTGATTATTGTATTGGTTTTTCTACAGCTGTAACCAGAGGCGTGAATCACATAACTTATTTCCGCACATCTGTTGGGTCTCATGAACGGATCGGTATTGTCGAGTTGTTTGGACGAAATTCGGGTGAAACTGCATTAATAACTGGTTATCTTGCCCATGCTGATCGCACAATTATCTGTGAAGTCCCGTTTGATGTTGAAAAGATATCTCACTTATTGGCTTCTGATCATGCCAATAGCCCATCTCACTATTCAATTCTCGTAATTTCTGAAGGCGCAATGCCTGTTGGCGGACAGGTGATTCAGAGCGGTGAGCCGGATGCTTACGGACATCGAAAATTAGGTGGTGTTGGAGAATTACTCTCGGATAAAATTAAAGAAATATCCGGTGTAAATACAATGTATCAGAAATTAGGTTATCTAATGCGGAGTGGTCCAGCAGATATGGTTGACCGCATGGTTGGAATGAACTTTGGCTTGCTGGCATTGCAATTGATCCAAAAGGGCGAATTCGGTCAGTTAGTGGGTGTCCAGGATGGACATTATGGTCACGTACCAGTAGAAACGGTTATCAGCGGAAAACGACACGTTGATGTGGACAAGTACTATGAAGCTGATTCTTATCGTGTTAAAGTCAAGAAGATTTTGGGCCTGCCCACGTTATTGAATTAAGATTAGGAGAATCTGCCGGTGATTAAGCCGGCAGTTTTTTTATGGGTGCTAAAGTACAAGGCGTTAATCAGTATCGATATACCCTAATTCCGAGGGTTTTGATATTTCCTGTAGATGAAAAGGGACGGATTCTCTTACTCAAAGGTGCAAGTAGTAAGAAAATATGGGCAAATCTTTGGAATGGATCTGGTGGTCACGTGGAACAGGGTGAAGGAATTCTGGAAGCTGCCCGACGTGAATTACTGGAAGAAACTGGTTTGAAAGCAGAGCGGATGACACTTTGCGCTCAGGTAGTTGTCAATACCGGAATGGCACCTGGCATTATCTTTTTTGTCTTCAAGGCAAAAGGTCTCGAAGGGGAAATAAAGGTCACATCGGAGGGTGAGTTGGCATGGTTTACGTTTAATCAGGCACTTAAACTTGAGATGGTTGAAGACCTTTACACACTTCTGCCGTTAGTGATGCGACATAGACCGAATGAGAAAGCCTTTTGGGGGAATTACCGGTATGATGAGCGTGATCAACTAATTATGCACTTCGAGCGTTGATTTTTCGTAAAAAACCAGGAGCGTATCTCCATATTTTCGAGAATCAAAAACAGATAAATTTGGAAATTCAAGCTCTTCCCATTCAATAGGATTAATTTGCACGATAACCTGGCCATCATCATGGAGTAGTTCCGGGAGCTGATCGATTAGGTACATGGCTTTTTGCCACAATTGTTTGTATTGCGGTGGCGCAACGTAAATTAAATCAAAACCAAGCTTCTGCGGATTGGCAAGGTAGGTGAAAGCGTCGGTTCGCAAGACTTCTGCTTGCTCCGACAGGTTAGTTGTCTTGAGGTTTTGATGAATCGTTCGGATAGCCTGTTGGCTTTTGTCAAGGAAAGTTACAAAACTTGCACCACGGCTTAAGGCTTCAATACCAACAGCTCCGGTTCCACCAAAGAGATCCAGAATTTGATTTTGGTCAATTTCGTTACCCAGGATATTGAAGAGAGCTTCCTTTACGATATCTGTGATTGGACGCGTTGTATCTCCGGGTACCGTCTTTAGGCGTGTACCTTTAGCTTTTCCGGATATAACACGTAAAGTAGCCATTTATAGTCCCTATAAGCCAAGTTCACCACGCATATAAGCAATTGTTTTGGCAAGACCGTCACGAATGCTTACTTTTGGTTCCCACCCCAGTATTTCATTAGCTCTGGTGATGTCAGGCTGGCGGCGTTCCGGGTCATCCCCCAGGCGCTCAGATGCATTGATGCTCAAACCTGCTGGATTTTGGGTGAGATCATTGATTACACGCGCAAAATCGTTTACGCTCGTTTCAAGCGGATTGCCAATGTTGACAGGCATATGTTCATCGGATTTCATAAGGCAGTAGATGCCATCAATCGTGTCACTGACATAGCAGAAACTACGGGTTTGCTCACCGGTGCCATAGATAGTCAGAGGCTCTTTGCGTAATGCCTGCTGTATAAAATTGGGAACACTGCGGCCGTCATCCAATCGCATTCTTGGCCCAAAGGTGTTGAAAATACGCACAATGCGCGTATCTACACTGTGAAAATTGTGATAAGCCATAGTCAGTGATTCTGCGAATCGCTTGGCTTCATCATAAACCGAGCGAACACCAACCGGATCACAGTTGCCCCAATAGGTTTCATCCTGAGGGTGAACCAGAGGGTTGCCATAGACTTCACTGGTGGAGGCGAGCAGGAATTTGGCATTGTGTTTTTTGGCAACGCCAAGCCCATTATGCGTGCCAAGCGCACCAGCTTTCATCGTTTGTATGGGCAGGTTGGGATAGCCAAGTGGAGAGAGCTTACTCGGGCTGGCAGGTGAGGCGAGATGAAGAACAAAATCGAGAGGCTCGGCAATGTCGATGTAAGTTGAAACATCTTGTACCATCAATGAAAAATTTGGATTATCTCTCAAATGTTCAATATTCTTTTGACTGCCAGTGATAAAGTTATCCAGACCAATTACCTGATGACCATCTGCCAAAAGACGATCTGTAAGATGTGATCCTAGAAAACCTGCTGCGCCGGTAATTAAAATTCTCATGATATCTCTGTTCTCAATTTTCTTCATCTGATAGAGTATAATCAAGCGACTCTAAAGATAGAAGAATTATAGCATGCCTGAGAACCTGAAAGATAAAACAAAGCTGCAGTTAGCTTCCATGAAGGTGGAAGCACTTCTGTTTGCGGCACCTGGATTGACAAGTATTGAACAACTTGTTCAAGCGACCGGATTGAAGCGCAAAGAAGTTGAAGTTGCATTAGCCGAACTCAAGGAGCATTATCAACAAATGCATGGTATTCGTCTTCAGGAAATTAAAGGGCAATACCAATTGATGACTGCTCCCGAATTTGCTGCTGAAATTGAGATGTTTCTTGGTTTAGAAGTTACATCTCGTTTGACACAAGCCGCTTTAGAAGCGCTGGCTATTGTTGCCTACAAGCAGCCTACTACCCGACCTGAAATTGACAGCATTCGTGGTGTTAATAGTGATGGTGTTGTGAAAAGCCTGCTCTCAAAGGGTCTGATCGAGGAGCTTGGACGGTCTGAAGCGCCTGGAAGGCCCATTTTATATGGTGTTACGTCAGACTTTATGCAGCATTTTGGTCTGGAGAGCCTGGCTCAATTGCCTGAAATTGATTTTGAAGCACTTTTTAGCACCGAAAAGGATGCTGAAAGTGGTGATGGAAAGTTGTTGAAGGACTAATGGCATTAGAAAGAGTACAGAAGATTTTGGCAGCGGCTGGATATGGTTCCAGACGTGCCTGTGAGAAGTTGATTGAAGCTGGGCGGGTAAAAGTTAATGGCCGGGTCATTGGACTGGGTGATCAGGCAGACGCAACGAAGGATTCCATCTCAGTGGATGGGAAAATGATACGGAAAGAAATCGAGAAGATTTACATCGCGCTCAATAAACCGAAAGGCTATCTTTCTGACATTGACCTCAATTTCCCAAGGCCAACGGTTAATGATCTGATCGGTCTCCCGGAACCACTCTTTGCAGTTGGAAGGCTTGATTTGGATAGTGAGGGATTGATGCTTATGACCAACGATGGCAAGATGGCAAATCGTCTGACCCATCCGCGTTATGAACACGAAAAAGAATATGAAGTCTTTGTGATCCGGGTTCCAGACGAGGAACAACTCGCTATTTGGCGACGTGGTGTTGTGATGGAAGATGGTTATCGCACCATGCCAGCCAAGGTTGAAGTGATGAACAATGCTAACAACGGCACATGGCTTCAGATTACCCTCAAAGAGGGCAAAAAACGCCAAATTCGCAAGGTTGGCGCGCGGATAGGGCTTCCGGTAGGGAAGATCAAACGCGTTCGAATTGGACCATTGAAATTGGGGAAGCTGAAATCCGGTGAATGGCGCTATCTGACTGATTTTGAAATCAAGAAATTGTTGGAATATACAAAGATCAATAAAGAAACCCCTGAATAGCAGGGGTTTTTCGATAATGTTGTTTTTCTGAATGTAATTCACCAACAGTACTTAGAAAAAAGTTATTTCATCACTGAGAGAGCTTCAATCAACTTTTCATTTTCTTCCGGGCTTATTTCATTTGCACAATCTAGCCGGTCTTCTTTACGGATGAATCGCTTCAGCTCTGGAAGTGGAACCACCGAGTAAGGCGCGTTATCCAGATTTCCAATGGTGGTCCTCGCCATGAGTAGTACGATAACTGGCTGCAAGGTGGGCTGCTGGTTATAAGGTATGCCGTGTTTGACCATTTGTTCCTGTATTTTCTTTGAGGCTTCGGCGACTTCCTGTTCAGGATTAACCAAGGTCTCCTGACCGGTCAACCGTTGAAAAATCCCTACCCCGCTATGCTTCCATTTTTCGTTTTCATAAGAAATTTTGCCACTGCTGGTTACCAAAATAGGCAACCAGATTCGGCAAGGACCAAGCAGGAGGTGAGGAGCCGGACTTGAATAGACGAAGAAGGTGTAATTATGGCGAAGCTTCCCGAATACCTCAGTAAGCGCTTCATCATAACGGGGGGTTCTTCCAAAACGATTCATGAAATACATACTGATTCTGGTCAAGGCAAAACCAATGATTAGCGCGAACCAGGAGTAATAGATTTTTGTCATATCACGAGTGAAAGCGAAGTAGGCTCCAATTCCGAGAACAAGCAGGTTAATTATAAAAATTGCTCCACCGATATTTTTATTGCGTTGGATATATTTCTCATTGATGACAAGTTTCATGAGCTACTCCGTTTTGACAAAGATTCCTGTAAATACTGAAGCAAGTCTGATTGTACCGCATTGTAGGCTCTCTCAATAGCACTTACCATCGAATGTGCATCTGAACGACCGTGTCCGATGAAAACCAGACCGTCCAGACCAAGCAAGGGCGCCGAGCCGATCTCAGCTGGATCGAGCATTTTACGCACTTCTGTAAAAGCTGGTTTGGCGAGTAGTGCCCCAATTTTGGTGCGTGGGCTGGACATTAGACCTTCTTTGACCTTCTTCATGATCAGTGAGGTAACGGCCTCAATTGATTTTAACAGGACGTTACCAGTAAAACCGTCTGTGATGGCAACATCAACCTTCCCGCCAAAAAGCTCTTTGCCTTCGATATTACCTACAAAATTTGGCAAGGCTGCCTTTATTAGCGGACCGGCTTGTTTTGTAAGTTCGTTGCCTTTGCCTTCTTCTTCGCCGTTGGCGATAAGGCCTATGCGTGGGTTTTCAATACCGACCATGACACGTGAATATACGGAAGCCATCTGAGCAAACTGAACCAGGAATTCAGGACGAACTTCAGCGTTTGCGCCAATATCTGCCAGAACGCATTTACCGGTTTGGGTGGGCAAAACTTCCATCAAACAAGGGCGGTCGATCCCGGGGATCATGCCAAAAGTCTTGATGCCATAATACATTGCCATGCCAGTGTTCCCAGCGGTCACAAAGGCTTGCCCTATGCCACGTTTTACCAGATCCATACCGATCTGCATGCTGTTATCCTTTTTTGCCCGGGCCTCACGGATATGGTCGCTCATCATAAGAACTTCGGGGGCTTCGACTATGTTGATACGGCTCTTATCGCCATCGAGTTTTTCAAGCCCCTCCTGCAAAACAGCGCTTTTGCCCACAAGGGTGATATTGATGTCAAACTTGTTTGAAGCGATGATCGCAGCCTCAAGTTCAGGTTGGGGATGGTCGTCTGTCCCCATTGCATCTAAAATAATTGTTGTTTTCATTTCATTTTCCTGTCCGGCTTTTGCTTGACAAAGGCCATAGAATCGTTATAATTTACTCTCACGTTTGCGCTGGTGCTGGAATTGGCAGACAGGCCTGGTTGAGGGCCAGGTGTCGCAAGACGTGAGGGTTCAACTCCCTCTCAGCGCACACAAAAGGAGCAACTTTGGTTGCTTCTTTCTTTTTAAGGAAAAGCCCGACGCAACCAGGTCAGTGGATTAACGGGCGTGCCTTGAATATCGATCTCAAAATGCAGATGCGGTCCGGTTGATCGACCGGTTGACCCAATTACACCAATCATCTGACCGGGAACAACTACATCACCTTCATTGACATTGAAGGAAGCCAAATGCATATAGACCGTATAAATGCCCAAACCATGGTCGATCACGAGGGTATTACCGCGCACGACCTGATCCGGTAAGACGCCAACAACTGTGCCAACTGCTGGCGCGTAGACATCGGTGCCTTTGCAGTAACCAAGGTCAATTCCGGTATGGTAGTAGAGACCGGGATCGTCGTTATAGGTTCGGCGACTGCCAAAATAAGAGATGATGCAGTCGGCGTCCTGTGCCGGAGAATACCAAAGCCCTTCCCATTGTTGGATCGGGGTGATCGGGGCTACGATCTCTTTGAATTCGGCATCCTCTCTTTTGACTTCTTCGGTGCCAACAGTGGCTGGGTCCACATCCAGAGGCTTGTCGGTGGCAAAATTACCGCTGTTGATCATGACATACTGGTCAAACCGGTAGGTCTTGCCATCGCTGTTGGTAAATTCCATTGTAAGTGGATAAACGCCAACTTCGGTCAGGGCGTGGATCCCACCATATGCCATTTGCACACCGTTGCCCATATCCACAAAAACGGGTTCCTTTCCGTTGAGGCTGGCTTTGACGGTGACCGGGCTTTCGCTGCTTACCTTGATCAGGTAGGTGTCGCCCTGGATCATGGGCAGATTATCAATAACGATCGATTTTATGCCTGGAATCGCCAGATTGTTGGAGGAATCAACTTCGGAGGGTTTGAAGTAAGTATCCATCGGCAGACCGCGTGATGGGTTATCGAGACGGTTCATTTGCGTCAGTTGCCAGGTGTTTTGCCCAGCAAGGATGGAAGCTTCAAAAAAACTCTGCCCGGTTTTGAGGGAATCCATCGTTTCCATGGCCGTATCATTATCAGAACGAGTCATGACGATCTCACGACCGATAAAAAGCTCGGAGGGGCTGGTGAGCTTGTTGGCTTTGATCAGATCGGCAGGTTCTGCCTGACTGCGCCTGCTTAGACTGGTGAGACTGGAACCGAGCGGAACAAATTCTGTGGTCAGGATGCCCTGCATGCCGGCAAGGGTTGGGATTTTCAGATGGTCACCGGGATGAAGCCCACTGGAGGCGTCCAGACCATTCAGGCTTTGGATGTCTTCAACGGTAGTATCAAAGCGAAGCGCGATCCACGAAAGCGTGTCGCCATAGACAACGATGTACTCAGGATAGGTCGTCTGCGCAAGACCTGGATCGCGGCTTAAATTGAGCAGTGAAATGGCGATAAGCAGAACAAGGGTAAGTCGCCAGAATAAAGTAAACGAGGTCTTGGTATAATCTTTCATATTCAATCGATAAGTTTACCATTATTTGAAAGGATGCTTTCTAATGAGAATTACAACGTGGAACGTCAACGGTATCAGAGCAGTTGTTAAGAAAGATGGGTTCGACTGGCTTGATACGATCCAGCCGGATATTTTGGGAATGCAGGAAATCAAAGCCAAGCCGGAGCAGGTGCCTGAATTGATCCGCGATCACCCGGAATACCAGACATTCTGGCATTCAGCCGAGCGACCTGGATACAGCGGCACTGCGGTCTTGTACAAACCGGATCCACTCTCCATCCAGACCGGTCTGGGCGAAGAACGTTTTGATAACGAAGGTCGTACGATCCGGATGGAGTATGAAGATTTCTTTTTGTACGTCATTTATTTTCCGAACGGTGGGCAGGAGAACCGTCGGGTTCCCTTCAAGTTGGACTTTTATGCCAAATTGCTTGAGATCTGTGATGAGCATCATGCAAAAGGGGAGAAGGTGATCATCACTGGTGATTTCAACACAGCTCATAATGAGATCGACCTGGCAAATCCCAAAGCCAACGAAAAGAACACCGGCTTTTTGCCGGAAGAAAGGGTTTGGATCGATAAATACCTGGAGCATAACTTTGTCGATGCCTATCGCGCGCTCTACCCTGATAAGGTCGAATACACCTGGTGGACCTACCGAACCTTCGCGCGGGAGAGGAATATAGGCTGGCGGCTGGATTACTTCCTGGTCAGCTCTGAACTGATGGAGCGGGTAAAGGATGTTGAGATCCATGGCGATATCATGGGTTCTGACCATTGCCCGGTCAGTCTGTTGCTGGAGGATTAGAGGCGCTCTTGAAGATCTTGCTGGTTGAGGATGATCGCGCTATTGTCGCCGGACTGACTTACCTTCTGGAAGAAGAAGGCTTTGAAAGTCTGGTTTGCGGCGATTATTCCCAGGCGCTTGAGGCGATCAGTACCGAAGATTTTGATCTTGCCCTGCTGGATGTCAGTCTGCCGGATGGAAGCGGCTATGACCTGTGCAAAGCGATCAAAACCAAAGGCGAGATACCGGTGATCATGCTGACAGCGATGGATAGTGAGGTCAATGTGGTCATGGGGCTGGATATTGGCGCGGATGACTACATTACCAAGCCATTTCGGGTCAGGGAGTTGATCTCGCGCATCAATTCAGTGCTAAGGCGTTATAAAAAGTCGGAATCTGCGCATAGCCAATTATCGCTGGGCGATGTTGTGATCGATCAAAACAAAGCCAGGGTGAGCAAAGGCGGTGAAGAACTGCAGCTGACCGCGCTGGAATACAAACTATTGCTTGTTTTTGCAAATTATCCTGGCAGGGTCTTTTCGCGCAATCAGCTCCTGGAACAGCTTTGGGATGTCGGCGGCGACTTCCTCAATGACAATACGATCACGGTCTATATCAAACGTCTGCGGGAGAAGGTCGAGGACGACCCTCAGGATCCGAAGCTGATCCTGACCGTGCGGGGTTTGGGGTATAAGTCTGGTTGATGTGAGCCGTAATCGCGAAGTCTTGATCTTTGTTTTTGCTATTGCTCTGCTTTCAGCCGTTGCGGTTTTGGCTGCCTTCAAATTCCCTGATTACGCATCCTGGATCAGTCTTATCCTGGCAATATGTTTGATCCTATCTTTTTTGATCTTTACCTCCTGGCGGTATAAGAAGATCGAAAAGCTTTCGCAGGTACTTAAGCGTATCGCGGTCGGAGAATACGGGCTGGATGTGCGCGAGTCCAAAGAAGGTGAGCTGGACATTCTCAAATCTGAGATCTACAAAGTTACAGTCATGCTGCGTGAGCAAGCTTCGACCCTCCTGAAAGAAAAAGAATTTCTCGCGCAGTCGCTTTCGGATATTTCACACCAGCTTAAGACTCCGCTCACTTCCGTATCGGTCATGACGGAGTTATTGCAATCAGAAAGCATTTCACCAGAAAAACGAATGGAGTTCACACGTAGTATTTTGACTCAAATCCAGCGGTTGGAATGGCTGGTTAGCGCGTTGTTGCGAATGGCGCAAATGGATGCCGGAGCTTTACAGTTTAATCCGGTAAATACGGATGTGGAAATAATCATTGAGCAAGCCACACGGCATTTGTTGATCCCAGCTGAAGTAAAGAACCTAAGAATTGAAATGAATATTCCTGATTGTATGAGAATTTACTGCGATCCAAACTGGACCAGTGAGGCGCTCACGAATGTAATTAAAAATGCGATCGAACATACACCGGAGGGTGGACAGGTCATAATTCGGGCTGAAAACAACCCCTTATTTGACCTGATCGAAGTTCAGGACAGCGGGGAAGGGATCTCGGATCAGGATCTTCCCCATATTTTTGAACGATTCTACAAAGCCCGAAATTCTTCCAAGGAAAGCATTGGCATTGGTCTGGCGATGAGCAAATCTCTGCTTGAAAAGCAAAACGCGACCATTAGCGCGCGATCACATCACGGTCAGGGCAGCATGTTCTCGATCAAATTCTATAAACAGGTCCTGTGACAAATCTGTCACCGTTTCTGTCACTTCCTTGTCATATCCATTCCTTAGAATAATTTTATACAGCTACAAATGGAGGAAAATATGGAAATTCTAAATGTCCAAAACCTAAGCAAACACTATGGAAGTGGTGAAACGATCGTTAAAGCATTGGATGAAGTTTCTTTTTCGGTTGAAAAAGGACAATTTATCGCTATTGTTGGGGCAAGTGGATCGGGTAAATCAACTTTGCTACATATTCTCGGCGGTGTGGACACGCCCACCTCGGGCAAGGTCTTTGTAGACAATGTCGATATCTTTAGCCTGGATGAAAGTAAACAGGCGATCTTCCGCCGACGACAGATCGGTCTGATCTATCAGTTTTACAATCTCATCCCGGTGCTGAATGTGGAAGAGAACATCACCTTACCTTTGCTGCTCGACGGTCGCAAGGTTGAGAAGGTCTATCTGGATGAAATTGTAAGTACGCTCGGACTGGGCGACCGACTTAATCACCTGCCAAATCAGCTTTCCGGTGGTCAACAACAGCGTGTTTCGATCGGCAGGGCGCTGATCAACAATCCGGCGCTATTGCTGGCAGATGAACCAACAGGCAATCTGGATTCCAAAAACAGCGCGGAAATTTTGCAACTATTGCGCTTGTCGAACAAAAAATTTCATCAAACGGTCATCATCGTCACCCATGATGAGAATATTGCCCTGCAGGCAGACCGAATTCTGGGCATGGAAGACGGCAGGATCGTGCGCGATGAGGTGATTCGAAAATGAACATCATTCGTAAACTAACGCAACGCTTCCTCAGGCTCAATCGAACGCGCACGCTGGTGACGATCATTGGCGTGATCATATCGACTGCCATGATCACAGCCGTGCCGACACTGATGATGTCTTTTCTGCAGGCAAACCAAAAATTAATGATCAAGCAATATGGCAACTGGCATGTTCGTTACAATAACCTTGATCTGACTTCTGTTGATGCACTGGCAAAGGATGATAATACAGCCTGGGTTTCCCTGTTCAGACTGGATGGCTTTTCAAAATTGGAGGAATCCAGGGCATCCATGAAACCTTATCTGGTCTTAATGTCCATTGATAAAAACTGCATTGGAACTTATGGTCTGACTCTGGAAGAGGGTCGTTTCCCAGGCAGCGAAAATGAGGCGGTAATTTCGATCGAAGCTTTAAGGATGGGTGGGTTTGATGTCAGCATTGGCGATAAACTAAGTCTGGAAGTGGGCAAACGTTTTTCCATTGCAAGCGAAGAACAGGAGTCTATTGAACTTGGGGTGGATGACATTTACAACGTTCCCTGGGAAGATCAGCCCGTAACTGAAGAACTGCGGAAGGAATCTACTGAAGAAGTAACTATTGTTGGTTTTATTAAACCACCATCCCAGGAAAACTATTTTATGCCAGGCTTTAGCCTTGTGCGTTATTTGGATCGGGCAAATTTGCAGAATAGCGATAAATTTTCCGCACTTGTGACCTGGAGAATGGTTAACAAGGCTGCCAACGCCCATGCGAATCAACTCGGCTACATATTCGGCCTGGCAGATGAGGATATCGAATACAACTCTGATCTTGTCCGCACTTATGGTGTGCTTTCGCAAAAGAACCTGACTACGCTCTATCTCTTTGTTGTTGTTCTGTTGCTCGTCATCCTGATTGGTTCGGTGTTTCTGATCTCGAACGCTTTCAGCATCTCAGTTGTGGAGCGCAGCCGACAGCTTGGCATGTTGGCAAGCGTAGGCGCGACGAAGGCACAAAAGAAGAAAACCATTTATAGTGAAGCCTGGATCATCGCATTGATAGCGATCCCAATCGGGATATTGGCCGGAATTGGCGGCATCACGATGACCTTGCATCTGATAGAGCCAGTTATAAATTCATTGATGAGTGGAAACAGCATAAATTTAACTGTTGTGGTTACCCCTGGGTTGATCGTGTTCTCAGCTATATTCTCTTTGGTGACCATATTCATATCGGCGATGGGTCCAGCCAGACGGGCTGCCAGAGTTTCACCGATCGAAGCCATTCGACAAACTCAGGATATCAAGATAAAAGGCAGTAAAGTGCGAACGCCAAAGATCCTGCGGTGGATCTTCGGTTTTGAAGCCGAGCTGGCACTTAAGAATATTAAACGTAATAAAAAAGGCTATGTAGTTACGATCCTGTCTTTGGTGGTAAGCATCGTTTTATTCTTGGGTGTCTATTCTCTGGGTCAGTATGCCTTTGGCTCAGCCGATACGCAGGTGGTTGATTTTGATTATCCTATTCATGTCAGAGTTCAATCCGACGCCAGCAGGGAAGAATTGGATGCTTTTTATCAGGAGATCGGGAATCTTCCTGAAGTTGAAGACACCGTGGTAGTACAAAGTGCCTATGGTGGGGTTGTGATGCCTCTGAATAGTCTGCCAATCGAATTTCGTGGAGATGTAAGCTGGGTTAGTGACCAATTATCAGTTGGAGAAGGGGAACAACCAGTTGGCATTCGCTTTGAAATTCTGAAAAAAGAAGATTATGAAGAGATCCTGAAAGAAAACGATGTGGTTGAAAAGAATTTGGAAGATGGTTCTTTGCCAGTGATTCTGTTTAATCCGATGGTTACTTTTAATCAAGGTGGTAAACTGATCGAGAGACCATGGATCTCAGTAGAAACGGGCGAACAGTTTGATATTGAATTGGGAGTGTATGACTCAAACAATTCATCCAAAAGTTTTGAAGTTTCCAGAATGACCGTATCTGCGATGCTTGAGAATGGTCCTTTTGGTATCGGTATTGAGCGAATCAATCTTTTGACTGCCTTTATCTCCGAGAATAATCTTTTACAATTCTTCGAAAGTTTTGGTCCCGGTTTGCTACCAGACGTTTCCTATTCCGAACGATTATTGATAAAAACTGATCTTTCTGAAAAAGTGGTTGAAGATATTCAGGATATTCAGCTTGCCCGGAGAATTGGTGAAACCTATATTGAGAATCGGGATATGTACCAGTCTTCCACCATCAAGGTTCAGACGATCATGTCCGTTTTTGTTTATGGTTTTGTAACACTGATCGCGCTGATCGGCGTGACCAACATTTTGAACACGATTCTGACCGGTATTCGCTTACGCAGCCGGGAGTTTGCCATGCTGCGCAGTATTGGGATGACACCACAAAGTTTTAATAGAATGCTGCAGTTTGAGAGTCTCTATTTTGGCGTGATGGCGCTGATGATCGGATTGCCCCTGGGCATGGGCCTGAACTATGTCTTTTATGCGATCACCAGACGGGCTTTTAACGTCAGGTTCATGGTACCCTGGCTGGCGATCGGCGTTGTGATCGTGGTGGTCTTGTTGATCACGATGATGGCGATGCAGTTCTCCAGCCGTCAGGCAAAGAAAGCGAATATTGTTGAGACCTTGAAGATGGAAGCGATATAAACTAACAGAGGGTTTGTAAATTCGTAGAATTTTTAGGAAGAATTTAGGGAGGGGCTGTTTATGCCCTCCCGTCTCAATTTTAGGCGGTAATTTCGCCTGTTTTTTACCAAAAGGTGGCTTTTTTTAGACCATTTCCACTGGCATAAGCCAAACGAAGCCGTAGGGCGGTAAAACGTAATCGCCGGGAACAACCCGTTCCTTGGTCAGAAGGTCGACAAAATTTTCTGCTTCTTCCGGGATGATGCCCTTGACCGGCGAGTCAGTCAGATTGTTCAAGACCACTGCCCATTTCCCCTGCCATTCGCGTTGATAGGCAACGACGGCTTTGTTGTCGGAGTTGAAGATCTTCCAGGAGAAATCGCCGGAACCAAACAAGTCATACTTTTTACGGGTAAAGATCAGATGCCGCAGGCGGTTCAGAAGCGAATAGGGGTCAGCTTCCTGACTGGCTACGTTCACTTTTTGATAGCCATAGACTGGATCGGAGATGACCGGCGCGTAGAGCTTTTCTGCTGGCGCGTCCGAGAAACCGGCATTGGGGCTGTCGTCCCACTGCATGGGGGTGCGCACGCCGTTGCGGTCGAAAAGGCTGATATCATCGCCCATGCCGATCTCATCGCCGTAATAAAGGAAAGGCGAACCGACCATTGTCAGCAGCATCGAATGCAAAAGCAGAATCTTGCGCTGGTCGTTATCCACCAGGGGCGCCAGGCGTCGGCGGATGCCCATATTGATCCTTTGGCGGGGATCCGGAGAGTAGGTCTCCCACATCCACTGGCGTTCTTCGGGAGTGACCATCTCGAGGGTCAACTCGTCGTGATTACGCAGGAAGCTGCCCCATTGGCAGCCTTCCGGCAGCTCGGGTGTTCGCGCCAGGATCTCTTCGATCGGGGCGCGGTCGCCCTTGGCAAGTGCCATGAAGAGCCGCGGCATGAGCGGGAAGTGGAAATTCATGTGCATTTCGTCGCCCTCACCGAAGTATTCGATCACGTCTTCGGGCCACTGATTGGCTTCACTCAAAAGGAGAAACTCTGAACTTTGATGATCATTGACGAACTTGCGCATGCGTTTCAGGAAAGCGTGGGTTTCGGGCAGGTTTTCGCAATTGGTGCCTTCACGTTCGAAGAGATAGGGCGGGGCGTCCACGCGCAGACCGTCTGCCCCATGGTCCATCCAAAACTTGACCACATCCAGCATGGCTTGTTGGACTTCATCGTTGTCGTAGTTGAGGTCTGGCTGGCTGGAATAGAAGCGGTGCCAGAAATACTGCCCGCGGAGCTCGTCGAAGGTCCAGTTGGATGTTTCTGTGTCGGTGAAAATGATGCGCGCGTCGAGATATTTCTGGTCGGTATCTGACCAAACATACCAATCGCGATATTTTTCATGTTCCGGGTGTTGGGGATTACGTGACGCCAGGAACCAAGGGTGCTGATCGGAGGTGTGGTTGGGGATGATTTCAACGATGATCTTCAAATCACGTTTGTGTGCTTCAGCGATGAGGGTCTTGAAATCATCCATCGTGCCATAGGCAGGGAAAATGTCACAAAAATCGCTGACATCGTAGCCATCGTCGCGCAAAGGGGAAGGGTTGATCGGCAGGAGCCAAATCGCGTCAACCCCGATCGACTTAATATAATCCAATTTGCTTGTCAGCCCGGGCAGGTCGCCCCAGCCGTCGCCATTGGAATCTTTATAGGCGCGGGTGTTCAATTCGATAAAAATTGCATTTTTATACCATGCGTTTGTTTGTGACATAGTTATTCCTTTTTAAGTAAGTTTTGTGCCTCTCAACGACCAAGCGATCAATTAATGGTTACAATACCTGAGAGAAGGCTAAATTGCTATACATTCACAACTCACCCCACCTTGGATAGGAGGAAACCTTTCAGAGAAAGGTAAGGTGGGGTGAGTTGCTTGCGATGAGGCTGAGCGGGAGGAGCTCAGCTCAATCATCCAAATAATACTGCTAACCTTTTACAGCACCCGCCATCATACCGCGTACGAAGTATTTCTGCAACGCGAAGAAGACGATCATCGGCAGCAGCATCGAAAGGAAGGCGGCTGCAGTCAGCAGATGCCAGCCAGCGCCCATTGAAGAGACCATGTTGCTGATCTGGTAGGTCATAACTGGTTTGTTGCCGCCCAGGAAAATGAGCGAGACCAATAGGTCGTTCCAGACCCACAGGAACTGGAAGATCGCCAGAGAAGCGATCGCGGGCATTGTCAGGGGCAGCACGATCTTCCTGAAAACCTGCCAATGTGTGGCACCATCCAGATAAGCGCTCTCAAAGAGGTCTTTAGGCAGCGTGCTCATCGAGTTTCTGAGCAAATATATGGCGTACGGCAAGCCAAATCCGGTATGGAAGAGCCAGACACCCAGAAAAGTGCCATTCAAGCCAACTCCGGCAAACATACGTAAAACCGGAACGAGCGTCATCTGCAAGGGGACGACCTGTAAGCCGACCAGGACAGCAAAAATAGCGTAGCGTCCCTTAAAATCGAGCCAGGCAAAGGCATAAGCCGCAAACAGCGCGACGAAGATCGGCAGGATCGTGCTCGGTATGGTTACTATCAGGCTGTTAATAAAGGCCCGACCCATACCACGAGGGTTGAGCAGGTCGCTGATATTGCAATTCATGCCCAAAGGCTTGCTGCCATCAGCACAATCATCCAAATAATTTGTTGTTCCCCGATAGCCGGTCAACGCGTCAACATAATTGTTGATCGTCAGACGGCTGAAGAGCTTTTCAGGGTAACTGGCATTGGGATCAGGATGCTGCGCGATTGCGGGGCCGTTATCAACGTTAAAAACAGTCCACCAGCCGGTGGTATTGATCAGGCTTAGCGGTCTGAAGGAAGTTACCAACAAACCAACTGTTGGCAATAACCAGATCAATAGAATGATGGTAATGCCAATGCCTGCACCCAGATTGCGGGGCTTACGGAAAAGAGGTTTTGCGTGTGTTGTCATCGGGCAGCCTCCTGTTTCGCGAAGCGGCGAATATTCATAATGATGAAGGGAATGATCAGGACGACCAGGATGACCGCGATCGCAGTCCCGCGCCCATATTGGCTGTTGGTGTACATCTCGGTATACATGCGCGTGGCGATGACTACGGTGCTGAAGTTGCCTCCGGTCATCACATAAACGATATCAAAGAGCTTCAATACGTTGATCACCATGGTCGTGATTACCACAACGATGGTTGGCATGATGATCGGGATCTGGATCTTGATAAAGGTCTGAAAATTGTTGGCACCGTCAATATGGGCAGCTTCGATCACTTCTTCGGGGATCGATTTGATCGCTGAGGAGAGGATCGTCATACAAAAACCGGTCCACATCCAGATACCAACCAAAATGAGCATAAATGTGTTTAGTGGAATTTTGGATAAGAAAGATACCGGTTCAAAGCCGAGTTTGGTAATGATAGCATTCAATAAGCCGATCTGAACCTGGGAGGTGCCATAATTGTACATAAACTTCCAGATAACGCCGGCTCCGACGAAAGAGATCGCCATGGGCATGAAAATGATCGATTTTGCCAGCGCTTCGTGTTTAATGCGGTCTACTAACACCGCAAAGATCAAGCCGAGTCCAACAGTACTGCTGACCATGACGATCAGCCACTTGAACATATTGCCGTAGGACGAAAGCCAAAAGCTGTCCCAGGCAGTTTTGGCGTTTGTCAGATCGAGCTCTGCTGTGAGCGCGTATCGATAGTTTTCAAACACGCCCCAACAAGCTTCACCCTCCCGACAAGTAGTTGCTGCTGAAGCGCTGCTGTCTGCGTTCTTAAAGCTCAAATTGATCGTATTGATCATGGGATAAAGGATAAATACACTCATAATGATGATCGCGGGCAGCAAATAAAGCCAGGGGGCAAGTTTGCCCTGTCGCATCACAGTTGGTGAGGATGGAGCCATGTAAACCTCCTTTCAAAAAGAGAAGGAGGCGCTCCGGGAAGCGCCTCCTAATTGTACAAATTTATTTGGTCAATGCATCTTTTTGTGCCGCGGCAATGCTTGCCAGGACAACATCAAGGTCAGTACCGTTGACGAAATCAGTAATGCCTTTGAATTCGGCGCTGCCAAAGCCGCCAGGAATTGAATCGCCAATATCAGCAGTGAAGTTCTTCGCGCTGCTCAGAATTTCAGCTTTCTTGAGCAATTGTGGGTCAACATAAGCTTTAGCGCCGGCAGCGTTGGGTGTCAGGTCAAAGCCGACTTGGGCCCAGGTCTCGCCGCCCTTGTCGCTGGAGAGATATTTGATCAGTGAGCGAACTGCGGGGGTATCGTTGAAAGCCATCAGCCAGTCAGAACCGCCCTGCAGACCCTGAGCACCAGGAACACCGAAGAAGTCGAAATCGGTGCCGTAGACCAGGTTGCTGTAGGTGCCAAGGATGGTGCCGCCGGCAAAACCGGACTGTTTGACCATCATTGCTTCTGGGGTGTCAGAGAAAACTTTCAGAATGGCATCGTTGAAACCGGTCGAAACGGTTCCTTCAGCGCCAGCCACTGTATAGGCGGGGTCCTTCGCCCATTTGCCATAGATTTCGTAGGCTTCTTTCACACCTGCGTCGTCATAGGCAACGGTGCCGTTAATGATGTTGTTGACATATTCCGGACCTTGTTTGACTAGAAGGATGTCCTGGATGAAGTCGGTGCCGGTCCAACCGGTGGCGTCACCGGATTCCATGCCCATTGACCAGGGCACGCGACCGTCAGCAACCATTTGCTCGACCAAAGCGTCGAGTTCTTCCCAGGTGGTGGGAACGGTGTAGCCAGCAGCTTCAAATTGCTTGGGGCTGTACCAGATCAGGGTTTTGGGGTCAGCTTTGACTGGAAGACCGAGCCATTTGCCGTCAACGGTACCGATGGTTTGCCAGTAGCCAGCATAGTTGGCGCTGTTGGCACCCAAAGTTTCCATATCAACCAATTTGTCTTTGTACTGGGTAAGTTGAGTAACCTGCCAGAAAGCAAGATCCGGTGGAGTGCCAGCCTGGATACGGGTATCAAGCAGAGCCTGATCACGGGAGGATTCCGGGGTCACGACGGTGCCGCAGGCTTCCATCCATGGGGTCAGGATCTTGGTCAGATTCTCTTCTTCAGTACCAGACCACTGATAGAGCATGGTTACGGTATCACCGGGGTTTACGCCGGTACAATCGATATCACCCACAACGGCAGGTTCTTCATCAACCGGAGCAGGGGCAGGGGCTTCTTGCTTTCCGCAAGCAGCGAGGACAAGGGACAGCACCAGCATTACTGCCAGCAGAGTCCATAAGGAACGACTTTGTTTCATTTTTTACTCCTTTCAGTAAGTAGAAACGATTTAAATTTTATCAATTGCAAAAGCCTTTTTGATCAGCTTTTGCGAATTTTCATCAAAGGCGCCGTTGAATTGCGTAAGACCAGGTCGGTCGGCAGTGTTGCTTCGCGACTGTCTGGAAAATCATGCTTCATCAGGCGCATCAAAAGGTGGTATGAGTTCTGCGCAATCTCTCGGGCAGGCATACGTATTGTTGTAAGGGCTGGCTCAATAAAGGCTGCCAGTGGGATATCGTCAAAGCCAACCACGGAAAGGTCAGTCGGGACGTTAAGCCCGGCTTCACGGATGGCGGAATAGGCACCCAGCGCTACGTTGTCGCTGGCAACAAAGACGGCTGTGAATTCCTGCCCTGAATCGAGCAGGGAACGCATTTGTTCTGAGCCGCTCTGGGTGGTGAAGTCGGCTTCACGGACCAGAGCAGGGTCGTAGAGGATCCTAGCGTTTGCCAAAGCCTTCTGGTAGCCTTCTAAACGTTGGATGGCTGAAGTGTATGGCAAAGGCGCGTTGGTGATACAGGCAATCTTTCTGTGTCCCAATTCGATCAGATGACGTACCGCGATCTCGGCAGCACCACGGTTATCGACATCGACAGAGTGGAGCAGAGATCCCGGAATTGAACCCATCAGCACGACCGGAATGTCAGCTTCTTCAAGCGTTTTCAAGCCTTCGTCGTCTGTGCGGGGTGTCATCAGGATGATGCCATCAATGTGGTGGGCACGGGTCAGCTCAAGATAGGTGTGAAGCTGCTCGCCGGGCTCGACCCACTCGATCAACAGACCCTGTGAATTCTCCTTGAGGACATCCAGAAGCCCACCCAGGATTTGGGGTAAAAAGGGGTCTGAGGCGATGTACTGGGGGTCACGGGTCATGATCAGACCAATGATCTTGGTTTGGTTGGATGCTAGGGCACGGGCTGACGCGTTTGGATAATAATTGAGCTCTTTGGCGGCATCACGGACTTTTTGAGCGGTTTCGGGGCGAATGGAGAAGCGTTGGTTATTATTCAGGACGAAAGAGACGGTAGTCCTGGAGACCCCCGCCAGATCTGCAACGTCCTGACTTGTAATGCGTTTTTTCATGCTCTCCTTAGCGTTTACTAACGCGCGTTAGTAAAGTTAAAGACAGTTTAACAAATAATTACGGTTTCGTCAAGTCTTTTAGCGATTTTGTTGGTAATTTGTCGCAAAAAGAGGGTGATATTCAGTTCGGAAATCGTAAATCTTGCATATCCCATTAATTTTGTTATTTTGGACATCACTTGGAGGTGAGCTATTGTTTATCGGCCCCCTCATCCGCCCTACGGGCACCTTCTCTCCGAGGAGAAGGTTGTAAGCTTGTGCAGCCGCAGTAAGCTTAGTATGATCAGTGTGCTCCTTATGCTGTTCAGTAAGACGGAACAGGTGGTGCGCTCCTCGTGCTGTTCTTTATTAGCTTTGGTTTGATCAGAAATTATGAGTTTTCATCAGAAATGAAATTGTTTGGAACTTAAAAAAAGGATTCCACTTTTTACTGCTTCAAAACAGGATAAAGTGGAATCCGTTTTATAAAAAAAATTTTGCGATCTTGTTTCAGACCGTTTATTTGTTTACTCCAGATCGATGGAGCAGCACAACATCAGTTCTCTGGCTGCTTTGAGCTCGTCAGCCCGACGGATGGGCGTATTATGAGGTGCGTCTTTGAGTAATTGCGGATTGGTACGGGCTTCTTCGGCAATCTTAAGCATTGCGTCAACAAAGCGATCCAGGGTTTCCTTGTTCTCGGTCTCGGTTGGCTCAATCATGAGCGCTTCGGGAACGATGAGAGGGAAGTAATTTGTTGGAGGATGGAATTTGTAATCCATCAGTCGCTTGGCGATATCCAGGGCGTGAATGTCGGGGACATCCGACCAACGACCTTCAAGAACGAACTCGTGCATGCAGATGCGGTCATAGGGCAGGGTATAGGTGCCCTTTAGTTTTTCCTGCAAATAGTTGGCGTTCAAAACAGCCTTTTCAGCAGCGTCTCGCAAGCCTTCCTGACCTAACATCGAAATATAGGTGAAAGCGCGGACAAGAACGCCAAAATGACCGTAGAAGGTTTTAATGCGTCCAATGCTCTTTTCGGGGCGAATGAATCCGTACAAGGGAGCCTGGTCTTCGTCGCCTTCCTGGATGATGCCAACCACCGGATCAGGTAAGAAGGGAACGAGGTGCTCGCGAACAGCAACTGGTCCGGAACCTGGACCACCGCCACCGTGCGGTGTGGAGAAGGTTTTGTGCAGGTTGAAGTGCAGCACGTCGATACCGACATCGCCAGGTCTGAAGACGCCCAGCAAAGCGTTCATGTTGGCGCCGTCTCCATAGACCAGACCACCAGCTTCGTGGACAATTTTTATTACTTCAGCGACATTTTCATCGAAGAGACCGAGCGTGTTGGGGTTGGTCAACATCAGGCCAGCCAGGCGGTCATCACACAGCTCACGAAGCGCAACGAGATCGACATTGCCACGTTCGTCAGAAGGCAAGGGCACGATATCCAGACCCAGCATGGCTGAAGAGGCAGGATTGGTGCCGTGGGCAGAATCAGGGATGAGCATGCGCGTACGCTGATGGTCACCGCGGTCGGTATGGTACTTTTTGATGATCAGCGTGCCGGTCAACTCGCCCTGCGCGCCAGCAGCAGGCATGAGCGTTACGCCGGCAAATCCAGCGATCTCAGCCAGCATGTTCTGGAGTTCATACATCAGATACAAGCTGCCCTGAACGCTTTCGATCGGTTGAAGGGGATGCACCGAGGCAAAACCAGGCAGACGACTGGTAACTTCGTTGACCTTGGGGTTGTACTTCATGGTACAGGAGCCAAGCGGGTAGAAGCCAAGGTCGATGGCGTAGTTCTTCTGCGAAATGCTGGTGAAATGACGGACAGCGTCCATTTCAGACATTTCGGGAATGGGCAGATCTTCACGCAGGAATCCTTCGGGCAAAGCGAATTCGGGAACGTCTGGTTCCGGGAAGGTCACGCCTTTGCGACCGGGAACTGAGAGATCAAAAATGGTCGGTTCAGTCATGATCCACCTCCCCGAGGATGTTACAAAGGTAATCGATATCCTCGCGGCTAATTTTTTCTGTGACTGCCAACATGAGGCAGTTTTGAAGTTCCGGATAGTCATTTTCGAGTTTGTATCCGCCAAAAATATCATGATCCAGCAGGTGTTCGAGGAGCTCATCGACAGGCTGCTCGCTTCTGATCACGAATTCATGGAAGAAGGGTGTTTCAGGGAACATAACTTCAAATCCGTGGATCGAAGAAATTTGTTCAGCAGCATAGTGAGCTTTCTGATAACAGAGATTAGAGACCTGCCTGAAGCCGTGTTTGCCCAAAACGCTCAGATAGATCGTTGCGGCGAGCGTCATCAGACCCTGGTTGCTGCAAATGTTCGAAGATGCTTTTTCGCGACGGATATGTTGCTCTCTGGCAGTGAGTGTGAGAACGTAAGCCAGTTTTCCTTCCGCATCCACGGTTTGACCAACCAAACGACCAGCTATCTTCCGTAAAAGAGCGTCTTTGACAGCGAAGAATCCGAGATAAGGACCGCCAAAGGATAGGGGAATGCCGAGGGGTTGACCTTCACCCAGCGCGATATCAGCTCCGAGATCACCTGGGGGTGTTAACAGACCCAGAGCAGTCGGGTTGACAGCCATGGCCACCAGCGCTCCATTGGCGTGCGCTGTTTCGACCAGCTCTTTATAGTCAATGATGCGCCCAAAGAAGTCGGGGTACTGGACCATGACCAGAGCAGTGTTATTGTCGATCTGAGCGATCAGGTTTTTGATATCGATGCCGGTTTCGGCATCATCACCCAGGATCTGCAGAGATCCGTCAGTTTGCATGTAAGTGCGAATTGTCTGTCGGTATTGCGGGTTTAGCGCTCGGGAAAGCAGTACCTTTTTGCGCTTGTTGCGAAAATGGCCGGTGGCCAGTATGACTGCTTCGGCGGCAGCTGTGGCGCCGTCATAGTGGGAGGCGTTGCTGACGTCCATGCCGGTCAGACGGCAGATCAGGCTTTGAAATTCAAAAATAGCCTGGAGTGTGCCCTGGGAAATCTCGGGCTGATAGGGAGTGTAAGCGGTATAAAACTCGCCGCGCTGGAGCAAGTTGTCAACCGCGGCGGGTATGTAGTGATCGTAAGCGCCGGCACCCAAAAAGCTTAGAAATTCTTTGGTGGTGCCGTTGGCAGAGGCGATGTTTTCAAGTTCAGCGACAGCCTCCATTTCGGTGAGGCGAGGCGCCAAACTCAAATCGGGGTAACGAAATTGCTCGGGAATCTCCTGGAAGAGATCCTCGATCTTTTCGACCCCGATAGACTTAAGCATCACCTCCACATCGTGTATTGTGTGGGGTGTAAACATGGTTTACCGATCCTTGCAGTAGGCGTCATAGGCAGCTGCGTCAAGCAAAACATCCATTTCGGATTCATCGGCAACCTGAACTTTAATCAACCATCCATCTCCGTAGGGTTGGTCATTTAGGATTTCAGGCGCATCGACTACAGCTTGATTAACTTCGATGACCTTACCGCTGACAGGGAATATAACTTCGGCAGCAGCTTTGACAGATTCGATAGTGGCAAGGCTATCGCCAGCGCTGATTTCGTCATCCGGATCGACTGCGAATTCAACAAAAACGACATCAGAAAGTGCATCCTGAGCGTAATCGGTGATACCGATCGTGGCAACACCATCGACAATTTTCACCCATTCATCTGTTTTTTGATATTTAAATTCTTGTGGTACTAACATTGCTTCTCCTTTTTAGTTGTCTATATCCCGACCTTGCTTCAATTTAGCTTTTCGGATATTACTATTCTATCAGGCATTATAAATGTTAAGAAAATTTTGTGTAGCAATTATCAGTATGACAAAATAATGCAGCTAGTGGTCGGGAGACCACGAGCGAACCCAAGTCTTTTTCTTGTTCGGACACTGCTTGCGTGTCGGGCTATTTTCCCGACGTGGTCTCCTGACCATGTACAAGGCTAAAATGAGAATTGCTGTTGTTTGACCAGGGCAATTGCATCTAAATAAAGACGATTTTTGCTAGGATCAAGCACATATTCGATAATTTTCTTATCATTTTAGCGAAGGTTGAGGAGAAATTGGCGCAAAAACAACAAAACCGCTTAGGGATCTGTCATTAGTATGAGCCCCGCAAGGGGCGTGGCAATCTGCAGTTAATCATTTTTCTACTTCATTTTTGTATAACAAGAGTTCTAAGGCAGATCGCCACGTCGCTCTGAAGGGCTCCTCGCGATGACAAAATGGCAATGGCACCGCATACTCCTTATTTATCACAATTAATAGGCATATTTCATGTCTTAAAAGTTTCAAATAAGCTTAATTTAGGTAATTTAGATGCGTTTGCCCTGTTTGTTTGACCGATTTTAAGGCTAAAACGATTTAAAAGCAGTATACTATCTGTGTATCTTGCCATTTAATTCTTTATACACATTATAGGTTGTATATGAAACGAGTACTAAATTATCTTATCGCCTTTATAGTTCTGGTAGGCATTTTGTTGGCTAACGGCTGTGCTATTGAGACTGAAACCCAGCCTCAAATCTTAACAGATGTTGAGAAAGAAAATACTGAAACTCAAATCAACCCAACAGCAACAGAGATCATTCCCACTGCAACTGAAGTTCCAGCTTATATAGTCAAAGACTCAACAGAAGCTTTTACTTCGGCTCAAGAAACTATCAATCAATCGACTGAAGTGGTGGCTCAAAAAGAACGTCTTCAACGTTGGCTTGATTATTGGGTTCAGTTTGACAATCGCCCCTTTGCCCTCGACTCTGCCGATATTCATTGGAAATATATTTATGATGATCCCGCAGAGCCTCAGGAAGCGGTGGTGTTGATTGAAGTCAGCGGTCCGGATTATAAAAATCAATTATTTGGAGTTCCCATGAACGAAGAGGGTTTTGTGGATTTTCCTCCCCCTGTCACCGGTACAAGCATCCAACCCGGCCTCGGTCCTCTGGAAATCAATCCCAATAAGGATAATACTCAACTCTCAATTGATCAGGGTGACTTGGTCAGACTTAGCCCCGAAGGTAAGATTGTTGAGAGATTGGTTGCCGGTCATTGGGAAGAAGAAACTTTAATCAAAGGTAATATCTTTCAAGATCCTCAATCCAAAGCGGAATTTGACACTGTGGTCCTGGCCCCCTCTCCCATCGACGACCCGGAAAATTTCACCCTCTTTCAGGAGGAATATTTGCAAAAAATTAACGAACAAGCCGAGACCTACCGTGACCAAGCTATCAATGAATATTTTGGGATTGCAGGTAGCGAGGGTTTTTTTCTGTTTCACTCCTCCGTATGGAAACCTATCGCTTCCTATAAATTCAAGTGGGAGGGACAAGAAATTCTTAATAAAACTTTTTTGTACACCAGTCGACAGGGAGATTTGGTGCCGATTACTCTCACTTACGCCACCGAGAATTCTTGGTTTTTTGATGAGGAATTTGCCTATCAAACCCCTGATGGCAGTCAAAAAATGGATTTATATGTCCTATATACTTTTGATGAACGTAGACAGAAGGAATATCCAGGTGACTTTATAGGTCAATTTTTACCTACCGCTATCAGTTCAGAACTGCAAGAGGCTGTCTCGCAAATCTGGTCGAGTCGTGGAGTTCCTACCCAGGCTGATTACGAGATGCTTTCCAAAACACCCTTAATTTTATGGAGTTTTCAAGAAGAGAGATAAAACCTTACCGGATAGTGTATAGTTAAGTTATGAAAGCTGGTCGTTTTTATGCGGTGGTAATAGTGTTGTTGGTCGTGGTCACTGTCATTTCACTCCGCTTTTGGCAACAAAAACCGGTCCACCATCTCCACTCCGATTTACCCGCCGTCACGGTTTCGCCGGTGGTCATTGAAGTCCAGGGCCAAAAATTTGTCCGAGAGCAACAAACCCTCTGGCAGGTTTCCAATTGGAATTTTACCCACAGTCAATTGACGGTCACCAATGCTGACCGCCAGGACCGACAGATTACCGTTGATTCAGCAATTCTCATTATGAGAATAAAATATATAGCCCGTGGTCAAGAGACCACGAGCTAACCGGTATTTTCTTCTTTGTTTAATGTTCGGGCATGGTCTTCTGACCGTGTCCGTTGGTAAATCATTGGTAAACTGAGGATTGCTGATTTTTTATGACAAATCTCTGTCTGATATATGATTTAGCCCGTGGACCGAAAGCCACAAGCAAATCTGGCTAATTTTGGCCGGATTTCAAGACAAAATCCGACCGACGTGTAGTCAGACTGCGACCCCTCATCTGCCCTGCGGGCACCTTCTCCCGCGGGAGAAGGCTATTACCCTTGATTCTCTTTATAAATTAGCGAGTCAATTTGCTCTGAGATCAAAGCGGATTTTGCAGATTGTTTAAAAATTCTTGGTAAGAAATTTATGTTTACCTTGGATCAGCAAAAAAATTGGAAAGGTCGAAATTGAGGAATTGGCTTTTAAGCACAATTCCTCAATTTCGACCTACATTTATATTTATGCGTGAGTTCATTAAGTTTGAAAGCTATTCATGGGTAATTGTTTAGCTTCAGATAATTGTTCCACCGCCCAAAACCAGGTCGTCCTGATAAAAAACGGCTGCCTGACCAGGAGTGATGTCGTCACGTAGGGGATCGGCAAGCTCGACTAAAAGATTTTCATTGTTTGTAAGGGTGACTTGTGCCGGCGCAAGGTTAGCGCGGTAACGAATTTTGACATTGCATTCAAGCGGATAATCGGGTGCATTGCCGCTGATCCAGTTCGGGTTTGGTACAGTGAAAGAAGATTTGCCAAGTTCTTCACTGGTTCCAACGATAAGCGTGTTGGTGAGAGGGTCTTTTTCGATGACATAGAGCGCCTGGGTGTAGGCAGGCAGCCCTTTGCGCTGACCAATGGTATAGAAAGCCAGTCCCTGATGTCGTCCGAGGATCTTACCCGCGCATGTGCGAATGTCGCCCGGTTGGTTGTGGTCGCGCAGGTTTTCCTGAAGAAAAGTGTGATAATCCTGCCTGTTCACAAAACAAAGGTCCTGGCTGTCCTTACGCTTGGCGACATTGAGGTCAATTTCCCTTGCGATCTGGCGCACATCTTCTTTGCTAAACTCTCCGAGAGGGAAAATTGTTCTGGAAAGTTCGCTTTGGCTTAATTGACTGAGCATGTAACTTTGGTCTTTGTCCAGATCGCTGGCGCGATGAAGTTGAAAAAGTCCATTTGCTGCTTGCTGTACGCGGGCGTAATGACCCGTGGCAACATATTTGACCTGGTGTTTGTCCGCAAAATCGAGCAATTTGCTCCATTTCAGGACTTTGTTGCATAAGACACAAGGGTTGGGAGTCAGGCAGTTTTGATGACTGGATAAAAACGTCCCTACGATCTCACGCCTGAAATCTTCTTTTGCGTCATGGATAGAAAGCTGAATTCCAATTTTTTCCGCTACCTCTTTGGCTGCCTGGATGCCGTCTTGTTCCTCGTTACTATAATGCCATAGGCGCAGGGTCAGCCCCTGAACCTGATAACCCTGCCTTTGCAGCAAAACAGCCGCGACGGCACTGTCCACGCCGCCACTCATCGCGATGATGACCTTTTCGTTCTTTATCATGTTTCAATTATAGGGGATTTTTGATCTGTCTTGACAGTTTTCGATAAATTTTCAAGTGAAAGGCAATTTGCTGACCTGCTTAAATTTTTTTCACCATAAAACAAAAAGACCCACCTCCGCCTGCCCCTTGAGGTGGTCTAGCTGGCCTCTAAAGTGGTCTTAGGTGTTGTAAATGTAGCAGGAGTTTAAGAATCTTTTCCCAACAATTCGCCGGCTTCTTCAACGTATTGCAGGGATTGGTGTCTGAAGTACGTGTTGTAGAGGCTGGCATAGTGCCCGCTGGTTGCCATGAGCTGGTCATGCGTGCCTTCTTCAAGGATCTTGCCGTGGTCAAGCACAATGATGCGGTCAGCAGATTTAACCGTTGAGAGACGATGCGCGATCAGGATGCTGGTTGATCGGCTAAGGACCAAATTGAGAGCCTGTTGAATTTGTTGTTCAGTGAATGGGTCAATACTGGCTGTGGCTTCATCGAGAATGAATATTGCCGGATGGTGCACCAGGACACGCATAAGAGCGACCAATTGCCGCTGCCCCATAGAAATATGGGCGCCGCGCTCACCAACCTGGGTGTCGAGTCCGTGCGAAAAGGTTTCAAGCCATTCGCCGTTTCCGATCATGTTAGCGAGGCGTAAGATCTCTTTACGGCTAATGTCCGGCTGGGAGAAGCGAATGTTTTCCTCAATTGTGCCTTCAAAGAGGAAGGGCACCTGATTGACGATGCCCATTTGCATGCGCAGCTCAGTCAGGTCGTAACGGCGGATGTCGATATCATCGATAAGGAGTTCGCCTTCCTGAAATTCATAAAAACGGGTGACCAGTCTGGCTAAGGAAGATTTCCCGGCACCGGTATGCCCGACGATGGCGACATTTTCTCCCGGCTTGATGTGCAGGTCAAAGCCGTCCAGGATGGGAACTCCGGGAACATAGCTGAAGTGAAGATCGTTAAAGTCGATCTTCCCCTTGATCTTTGGGGTTTGAATGATCTCTTTTTGTATGACACTGTGTTCGCTGTCGATCAGGGCAAAAATACGTTCCGCGGCTGAAAGTCCGGTCTGCACCTGGGTCCAATAGGAGGTGATGCTCAGGATCGGCATCAGGAAGCGGTCGCTGGATAATAAGAACATGTACCAGGCTCCAGCTGAGATGATGCCCTGGTAGACGCTAAGCGCGCCAAAGTAGACCAACAAAGCGATCGCGATGCCGCTTAGGGCGCGCATGGTCGGGAAGACGATCGAGAGCACATAACCGCGTCTGACATTTACATTGAAGGAACTCTGGTTTGATTCCTGGAATTCTTTGTAGATGGTTTCTTCCTGGCGGAAGTTTTTGGCGATGGAAATACCGCTGATCGTTTCTTTGATGGTGGCATTGACGTTTGCCATTGCCCGCATTCCCTTGGTAGTAACTTTACGGGCAAGCTTGCGGTAGCCGGAAATTAGCAAAACAACGACAGGGATAAAAGCTATCAGGACAGATGCCAGTCGCCATTCAGTTCTGAGAAGGATGATCGCAACAACGACAGACTGCGTTGCACTGGAAACAACATCTGTCGTCAGGCGAATGAGCATGGAGAAGTCTTCGCTGTCAGTTGTAATACGCGAGACAATGCGTCCGGAGGCAAATTTGTCATGAAAAGACAGGTCCTGGCGAACTGAGGCGGCGAAGGCGTCAACTGTCAGGTCTCGGATGGTATTCCCCACAACCCGAACCATCATGCGGCGTAATAGGTAATAGGAGACATATCCGAGAATTTCGATGAGGATGACTGCTCCTACGAGAAGTAAAAAGGTGCTGAAAGGAGCGTTTTGTCCGGCATTTGAATCCAATATCCGCGAAACCAGAACGGGCGGGATCGCGGCTATTGCGGAACTGATGAGAACGATCAGAATGATGCGTATGAGCTGTTTTTTGTAGGGTTTGGCGTAATCCCAGATGCGCTGCAAGAGCGCTTTGTTGCTGTAACTGCGGTCGTAGGACTCGCCGGCAAGACCATGATGAAAACCCATTAGACCTCTCCAAATATTGCTTGATAGGCTGGTGAGGTTTTCATCAGTTCATCATGGGGGCCGATGGCTGAGATTTTGCCTTTTCTCATAACGATAATCAGATCCGCCCAGCGAATTTGTGAAAGGCGATGGGTGATGATGAAGGTCGTTCGACCGGTGGAGGCAGTCTTGATGGCGCGTTGGATCTCATCTTCGGTTTTACTGTCGATTGCACTAGTTGAATCGTCCAGAATTAGGATGCGGGGATCGGTCAGGAAAGCGCGTGCCAGAGCCAGGCGTTGGCGCTGCCCGCCAGAGAGCGTGGCTCCTCGTTCGCCAATGACGGTATCGTAGCCATCTTCAAGATCGGCGATGAAATTGCTTGCTTGAGCTTTATCAGCAGCTACTTGAATTTCTTCCCGAGTAGCTTCTGGTCTGCCAAAAGCGATGTTTTCGGCAACTGTTTTGGAGAAAAGAAAGATATCCTGTTCAATGATGGAAATCTGGGAACGCAGGCTGTCCAGTTTCCATTCGCGCAGGTCAACGCCATCGATCAGAACCTGTCCTTGTAATGGATCATAAGTGCGGTTGATGAGACGGATGAGACTTGTTTTTCCGGAACCGGTTTGACCAACGATCGCAACCGTTTGACCGGCTTTGACCTTGAAACTGATGTTTTCGAGGGTCGGATTGCCTTCTTCATAAGAAAAGTTGACATTTCTGAATTCGACATTGCCAGAAATATCTGACGCGTAACCATCACTGTTCTCATCAAGATTGTTTTCTGTGTTCATGATATTGAGCAAGCGTCGGGCACCAGCCAAACCAGAAGAGATCATCGAATAAGAACGAATGGAGGTGTTGGTCGGGAAGCCGAGCATGGACAGGGCGCTGAAATAGGAGATAACGGAGCTGAGCTCAATTTTTCCCTGGCGCGCCAGAATGAGAGCATGGAGAAGCCCAAAGCCCATTGCCAGAGCGAGCATCAGGATGGGAAGAAAGCGCGCTTCGATATCGCCTTGTTTGATGGTCGCGTCGCGATATGCTTTTGTGTTTTCCCGAAAGAGTTCGATCTCTCTTTCTTCCTGGGCAGCAGCCTTAACGGTTTCGATACCGTCAATATCTTCAGCCAGACGGCTGTTCATCTTTCCAAAAGTTCCCCTGACTTCAGTTGTCACCGGTTTGAGAATTCGCAAATAATGCTTGATCGAGAGGAAGTAGGCAATGATGAAGATCACCGGCGTTAGGAGCAGGGAAGGGTGAATGGAAGCGCCAATTGTCAGTGGAATGAAAAGGAAGTTGAGCGAACCAAAGACCATATTGATGCCGGGACTGAAAATATAATTGACTTCGCGAATGTCATTGGTGGCGCGCGCCATCAGGTCACCGATGGATTGCAGACTGTGGAAGGTCATGCTTTTGCCCAGCAGATTGATGTAGAATTCTTCGCGCACATCGCGTTCGACCATTTGCGCCATGACCTCAAAGCCAAAATTGCGCATGAACTGCATGAGCCCGCGGGATGTTTGCGAGATGCCGACGATGGCGGCTCCGCGCAAAAAGACCTCGACAAGTGGTTGCCCAGAGGTAAGGTTTGCGAAAACCTTGCCAAACTGGACCGCAGGAACCGAAGCCAGAGCGGCATTGCTGATCGCGCCCAAGGCGGCTATTAAAAAGATCGGCCAATGGTGTAAGGCATGACTGGCGACCCAACGAATTGGACTCGTGCGCCAGGTTTTATACTTGAATGGGATCGAAAATTCACTGATTGTCATAATATCGCCTTGATATTGTACCGTATGGGCTGTTCCTGGGATGGATTTTTACAAAAAAAGCAATTTTTGCATCCGTAATTTAATAACATTTTAATTCAGTGGTATTGCAGCTCTGGACGTATGGGCAGGAGACCAAGCGCGAACGGGTCTGAATCAAAGTGTTGGCAATGATCTAAAAAAACAGCAATTCTCATTTTAGCTCTGGATATGGTCAGGAGACCACGTTCGAACAAGAAAAAGAGTTAGATTTCATCGTAGTCTCCTGACCACGAACCATGCTTTATTTCCATATAGAGAATGCTATTAAAGAAATCTTAATGCTTGACCTTTACACCTCACAGGCTTATAATCTTGAAAATCTAATTAATATAATTAATCAGATTAATACTATGAAACCCGTAAAGTTAGCGCTACTGTCCTACCTGGCAAAGATCGTCAAAGAGGGTAAAAGCATTCCCAGTATTGCTCAATTGGGTAAAGAGCTGGGATTAAGCAACGCTTCAGTGCGAGAACAACTTGAGGTCGCGCGCCAGCTGGAATTGGTAGAAGTTAAGACCAAGACCGGTATTCAGGTTTCCCCTTTTTCTATTAACCCAGCAATTTGTCTGGCAAGTAAATATGGAATAGAAATTAATCCCGAACTGCTTTGGGATCTTTTGTCAGTACGTCAGCATTTGGAATTAGCTTACTGGCAGGAAGCTGTGGTTAAGTTGAGCAATGAGGATGTCGAATATCTCGGAAGCCTCGTTGAAAGCGCGATGGCTAAAATTGGAAAGCGACCACTCGTAGCGCCAATTCAGGAGCATCGCGAATTCCACCTTTCAATTTATCGCCCCCTGAATAACACTTATTTGAATGGAATTCTTGAAGCCTATTGGGATCTGTTCCATGAATCTGAAGTCAGACTCTATAACGACCAGACAAGTCTAATAAACGTTTGGAATCATCATCAAAAAATTTACCAGGCGATAGCATCGAAACAGTACGAAGTGGGTTATCAAGCATTGAGAACGCACTTTGAACTGGTTAGAACGAATAGTAAAGCAACATTAAAGCAAAGATTTGAATAAAGGAGAGAATCTTTATGTTTGATTTGAACAAGATAACTTATGAAGGAGAAGGACCGATCGTTAACGAATTTTGTCTGGCGACATGTACCGTTAATGGGTCGGGCAGCGCAACCGCGAACCAAATTCTTTACCGCACCTTATTTCACATGGGCATTCCTACCTCAGGGAAAAACATTTTCCCTTCCAATATCAAGGGTTTGCCGACCTGGTTCGTGATTCGTGCTTCTCAGAAAGGTTATACCGGACGATTGCCCTATGATGACATCGTAGTGGCAATGAATCAGGTCACATTTGAAAAGGATATGACCTATCTGCCTTCCGGGGGTGTGGTATTTTATGCCGATCATCTCAAATTGCCTGATGAGCTTAACCCGGAACTGATCTATTATCCAATGCCGATCAAGGACCTGATCAAACAAACGGATGTTCCCCGCAAATTAGTTTCCTTTATGGAAAACATGCTTTACGTTGGTATTATCGGTCAGGTTTTGAGAATTCCGCTGGAAGACCTGCACAATACCATTTATGATCACTTTTCTTCAAAGCCGAAAATTGCTGAATCGAACTTCAACATGGTCAAGCTTGGCTATGAATACGCCCAAGAGAACCTTGAGAAGAAAGATCGCTTTGAGACCAAAAAATTGGCGCCGATGGAAGGCTATATTCTTACTGATGGTAACAATGCCGGTGGTTTAGGCGCCTTATTTGGCGGCGCGCAATATTGTTCCTGGTATCCAATTACCCCTGCGACCAGTTTGGTGGAAGCTATGATCGGTCAGGTAGACCGCATACGGCGCGATCCGGTAACCGGAAAGACAACTTGTGTCATTCTTCAGGTTGAAGACGAACTGGCTGCGGTCGGCGCAGCGGTTGGTGCAGGATGGGGTGGTCTAAGGGCTATGACGGCAACTTCTGGCCCTGGCATCAGCCTGATGACCGAGAATATCGGTCTGGCTTATTTCGCGGAGATTCCTTTGGTTATCTGGGATGTGCAAAGAGTTGGTCCCAGTACGGGTTTGCCGACCAGAACGGCGCAGGGTGATCTCTCTATGTTGTACTTCCTGGGTCATGGAGACACAAGCCATATCATTCTTATCCCTGGTACGGTCACTGAATGTTTTGAATTTGGCTGGAAGTCGCTCGATCTGGCGGACCGTTACCAAACTCCAATTTTCGTACTGAGCGATCTTGATCTGGGTATGAACCAATGGATCACCAAGAAGTTCGAATATCCAAACAAACCTATCGACCGTGGGCGCATCCTTTGGGAAAAAGAACTGGAAGAGCTTGAGGTTTGGGGACGATACATGGACCTTGACGGTGACGGTATTCCCCGCCGAACGGTAATGGGAAACCAGAGCCCGCGGGCTGCTTACTTCACCCGTGGTACCGGACATAATGTTTATGGTAATTACAGTGAAGATCCCAAGAACTGGTCTGAGGTTTTGGGTCGAATCGGCAAGAAATTACGGTCTGCTATTCCGAATTTGCCAGGTCCAATCATCAGAAAAGCCAAAGAAGAAGCTGACATCGGCATCATTGGCATGGGTTCGACCGATGATGCTCTTCGCGAAACACAAGAAAAATTAGCGGAGATTGGAATTCATGCCGATTACATGCGTATACGATCTTTGCCGAGCAACACAACTGTGCGCGAGTTTATCGCCAGCCACAGCCGATGTTATGTGATGGAGCTTAACCGTGATGGTCAGCTGTGTGAGATCTTGTCGCTGGAGGTCTCAGAATATTCTGAGAAACTAATTTCAATTTCCGAAATTGGCGGTATGCCAATGACAGCTGTGTGGGCGATCGATGAAATTGTTAAACGAGAACGGAAAGTAGGTGGAAGTGGAAACTAAAACTGTTGAACTAAACCTTTGTGGACTAGCCTTATCCGATTATAAGGGCAAACCCTCAACCCTTTGCCCGGGATGCGGTCATAATTCGATCGCAGCCCAGGTTCAGAACGCGGTCTGGGAGCTCGGTCTGCCGCCGGAAAAGTACGTCAAACTAAGTGGTATTGGCTGCTCAAGCAAGAGTCCGAACTACTTCCTTGACCGTTCTTTTGGTTTTAATGGTTTGCATGGTCGTATGCCAACTTTGGCGAGCGGCGCTTGCTTTGCGGATGCCTCGATCCATATTCTCGGTTTCTCGGGCGATGGTGATACCGCCAGCATTGGTATGGGGCACTTCAAACATGTTATCAGGCGAAATGTTCCAATGACCTATATCATCGAGAACAACGGCTGTTACGGTCTGACCAAGGGGCAGTTCTCGGCGACTTCCGATCAGGGACTGGTATTGAAGCATCATGGTGTCAACATGCTTCCACCACTGGATATGTGTATGGAAGCGTTGATCAGTGGTGCAACCTTTGTCGCCCGGGCATATTCCGGTGATACCAAACAACTCAAGGAATTGATCAAGGCGGCTATTTCCCAGCGCGGAATCGCGATCATCGATGTGATCAGTCCTTGTGTCACCTTCAATAATCAGGATGACGCGCTGCAATCTTACACCTGGGGACGTGAAAATGAGGCACCTTTGCATGATTTCAAACATTACAGCAGCCGTGAAGCGATCGATAGGGACGACTTTGCTCCGGGAACATACCGGGAAATCAAAATGGATAACGGCACCTATATCGTAATGAAAAAGCTCGACAAGGATTATGATCCTACTGATCGAAATGCCGCGCTTGACCTGCTGACCGAATCGTACAAGAACAAGTACTTTGCTACTGGTCTGATCTATTTCTCAGAAGCCCAGGAGACAATTCAGGACCTTTACAACCTTCCTGATGAGCCAATGAACCGCATGGAAAGCGAAAGGCTGCGCCCAACCAAGGCGATGCTGGACGAGATCAACCGCTCGCTGCGCTAGTATCTTCTTAATGAAAATAAAAAAGACCGTGATTTTTCCACGGTCTTTTTGTTTAAGTCAGGTTTTCTAGCCCTTTAATGTATACAAGAGCGCCAGATTAGGGGCAGTAAACTTTCCGACCGGGAAACCACTGATGACAACCACCTGTTCACCTTTTTTGATGTCAGTCGCAGCGGTAAGAGCTGTTTCAACATGGGTGACCATCGTTTCAAGCGTATCGGCGTGGGGGACGCGTAAGGCGGTCACACCGCGACAGATCCCAAGCCACTGGTAGGTGCGGGTTTCTGGCGTGAAGGCATAGATCGGCACGGATGGCTTGGTTTTGCTCATCCAGAGGGCAGACATTCCTGAGAGCGTAAAGACAACGATCGCTTTCACATCCTGATCTTCAACCATCACTTTGGCAGCCCGGGAAATTGTGACAACGTCATCGTTAAAAATGCGGCTGTCGAGGATATCGATATGTCCCCATTCGTTCAAATGCAGTTCCGCTTCGCGAATGATGGTATCCATCATGCGAATGGCATGAACCGGATACTTCCCGACCGCGGATTCAGCGGAAAGCATAACGGCATCGCTGCCATCGAAAATGGCGTTGGCAACGTCCGCGGCTTCCGCGCGGGTTGGGCGTGGGTTGTTGATCATCGATTCGAGCATTTGTGTAGCAGTGATGACGAATTTTCCGTTCTGGTTGGCGGTTTTGATGATCGATTTTTGGACAGCCGGCACAATCGCTGGTGACATTTCAACACCCAGATCACCACGGGCGACCATAACCCCATCGGTAACCTTAATGATCTCTTCCAGGTTTTCGACTGCCTCGGGTCGTTCCAGTTTTGCGACCACGGGAGGAAGCCAATCGTTGCTGGACATTGACCGCATCGTGTCTTTGACCATTCGGATATCGTCAGCTGATTTCACAAAAGAAACAGCGACAAGGTCAACGCCATTATCAAGCCCAAATTGCAGGTCACGCAGGTCTTTATCAGTCAGAATGGGAATGGCAAGCTTGGAACCGGGCAAATTTACGCCCTTGTGGGATTTTAGTAGCCCACCCAAAATGACTTTGGCGAAAATGTTGGTGCCGTCCAGGCGGGTAACTTCAAACTCCAGTTGTCCATCGTCAAGGAGAATGTGGTTGCCCGGAACGAGCGCTTCGTGCAGTTTTGGCACATCAAAGGGGATGAAGGTGATGTCGTCCGGCAGATCTTCAGGATTTTCCATTGAGCTGAGGGCAACTTCCTGCCCGGAGGTCAGCTCAATTGGTCCATTGACCAAATTGCCGATACGAAGTTTTGGTCCCTGCAGGTCCTGCAGAATGGTGACAGGTTTACCTACTTTTTGTGAGGTATGGCGGATCAGTCTGATCATGGCGGCATGACCTTCGTGATCGCCGTGTGAGAAATTAAGCCGGGCAACATCCAGACCAGCTTTCACCATTTCGGTCAAAATTCCTTCTTCGGAGCTACCTGGTCCCAGCGTAGCAACAATCTTAGCAAACCTTGTCATTCTTTCACCTGCTTAATTTTTAGTTCTAATTTTGAGCCTTAATCTTTCAGTAAGGTGTATAAAACAGCCTTTTGTGCGTGTAGTCTGTTGTGAGCTTCCTGGAAGAGGCGTGAGTGTGGTCCATCAGCGACTTCGTCAGTGATCTCCTGACCGCGGTGGGCGGGCAGACAATGGAGGACAATGGCGTCCTTGTCGGCTTCTTTGACGAGCGTGTCGTTGATCTGATAGGGTGGGAAGACGCGTTCGCGCTTGGCGGCTTCTTCTTCCTGACCCATGCTGGTCCAGGTATCGGTATAAATAACATGGGCGTTCCTGACCGCCTCGTGAGGGTCACGCAGGAAGGTCAGTTTGCTGCCATTTTCCTGGGCGATCGGTTTGATGGTTTCGATCGATTCAGCGGGCATGTCGTAATCTTCAGGATTGGCGATGGTGAAGTTTGCGCCAAGTTTGGCGGCGATTTGCATCAGGGAAACAGCGACATTGTTGCCATCACCAACGTAGGTAATGTTGATGCCCTTGATCTTGCCAAATTCTTCGTAGATGGTCAGCACATCAGCCAGAGCCTGGCAGGGGTGTGAGTAGTCGCTAAGACCATTGATGACCGGGATGGTGGTCCAGTGGGCTAATTGGATGAGGTGGTCATGGTCGAAAACACGCGCCATGATACCGTGTACCATGCCATCGAGAACACGGGCGACATCGGCGATCGATTCGCGTTGACCCAGTCCGATCTCGTTAGGGGAAAGATAGAGCGCGTCGCCTCCGAGGTGGCGCATGCCTACGTCAAAGCTGACGCGTGTGCGCAAGGATGGTTTTTGGAAGATCATGGCTAAAACCTTGCCCTTGAGGACTGGTTCGTTTCCACCCGCTTGGTATTCTTTCTTCAGGCGGATTGCCAGATCAAGCAGGTCTTGAAGTTCTTTCGGTGAATAGTCGATGATGTCCAGAAAATCTTTATGCATTTTGAGTTAATCTCTCCTTTAGTTACTATTATTTGACACAATGTCATCGCCCAGATGTGTTTCATCTGAGCGATCTGGTTCCTTAGAGATTTTACCAGAGACTGGCGTTAATCCAGCAAAGTAGTCTACGCTTAGGTTAAAGAGCCACATGAGAATGAGCAGGATGAGGATGATCAGCAGAATGGTCAGGTTTCTTTGCGTTCTTGAGACAGATTGTCTGAGTGAGGTTTCCAAAGAATCAAGTCTTAGGCGAAAATCTTTGGTAATCGACTTGAGACCAGATACTCTTTCCTGGATATTTGATAGTGAGGAACTGACTCCTTCCATCACTTTTGAGAAAGATCCAAGATCCTGAGTGGCAGTATCCAGATCTTGCTGAATTTGTTCCAGTCCAGGTGTTATTGAGGAAAAATTAGTTGCTAATTGCTGCAAGCCTTGTTCAAGCGTTTGTTTGGGTTTGTATTTGATGTTCAGAAAGGGGATCTGACTTAGAAAGGAGAGTGTCTCATCAACGATCCTGGCACCTGCGGCGGCACTTTGAAGCGATTTCTCACCGTCAACCGCGATGGTGGCGAAGTCATTTCCGAGAAAATTGCCAAGGTTTTCGAAAATTTGCGGCAGCTTTTCGCTGGAGGTTTGGAAATTAACCAGTGTTTTATTGATCCCGGAAAAGGTCGTTTCCAGATCTGGTAACGATTCTTCGAACAAGGTGACAGAGCTTCTGGCATTGTCGATCAAGTTGACCAATGACTCTTCAATGTTTCGGATCTGATTGCCTAAGTTGACTCTGCCAATGACCAATAAAATGATCAAAGTAAGTCCGAGTAAAACAGAAAAAGCATACCGCGTGGTTTTGCTTTTTTCATCCAGGTCTTTTGCTATTCGTATCAGTTTTTCACGCATCGTATTGAATACTTCCTCTCAATGGATTGTTTATTTTTCCTAATATAGCGTCCTGCGTTTGGCTCATTTTCTCCCAGTTTGATCTCGTATCGTGGTCGTAGCCGACCAAATGCAATAGACCATGGACAAGTAGCATCTCCAGTTCGTCCTGTACCTGATGTCCGCTAAGTTTGGCTTGTTTACGAGCTTTTTCGAATGAGATCAGGATATCTCCAAGATATTGCTCTCCGGTCTCGGGGTCGGTATAAGCGTTTTCAAAGGAAAGGACGTCGGTGGGGGCATCAACGCCCAACCACTCGCGATTGAATTGTCTGATCAGGCGGTTGTTTGTTAATCGCAGGGTTACAGAAACATCTTTGTCGATCTTTAAGGCTTTAAGCGTTTCGAGATACGCCAGACCAAGACGTGTCTGGTCAATCTCTTTTGTATAAGAGGATGGAACGATTAGATTAAGCAATTTAGAACCTCATTTGGGTTTAGGTTGTTCCCTCTTCTTCCGTCAAGGTAGGCTGGGTCACGGATTTGGCTTGAGGATACTTGATTCGAGGGTGGTATGACTGCTTGAGTGTGTTGTAGAAAGAATTCTTAATAGTTTGTAAGTCTTTTAAGGTCAAATCTGTGTTATCAAGTTGCCCTGAATTCTTGGTGGTATTGATGGCGTCTTCGACAACTGCCATGATCTCTTCATCAGTGCGTGGAGAATGTGAGCGGGCTCTGGCTTCGGTGCCATCTGCGAGCATTACAAGGGCGGTTTCTCTGGAACGAGGAGCAGGACCCGGATATGTAAAATCTTTGATATCGATCGAATCAGGATCTTTAGCTTCACTAATAGCCATGTTGTATTGGTAGCGAGTTACACCTGTCCCGTGGTGCTCACGGATAAAATCGATAATGCGAGATGGCAGGCGGTATTTCTTCGCAAGGGCAACACCATCGGTGACATGTTTGATCACAGTCGCGGAGGTGATTTTGTGATCAACGTCATCGTGTGAATTGATCTTGTCTCTTACCTGATTTTCAATGAAGAAGCTAGGGTTTTCTGCTTTTCCAGCATCGTGATAAAGTGTCCCAACACGAACCAATAGACGATCAGCACCAATGGCATCAGCAGCTTGTTCTGCGAGATTTGAAACCTGGAGTGAGTGTTGGTAGGTACCAGGCGCATTGGTCAAAATAAGTTGTAACAAAGGATGGTCTGGACGGGAGATATCCATTAACTGCAAGGCAGTGGGGACATCAAGAACGGAAGCGAAAACGTTTTGTAGAAGCAATGCCAAAGTGCCAGAAGCAAAACCATTAAAAAAACTTGCTCCAATCAAGGTCAATAAACCGATCCAATCTGTGAATCCGTCACCAAAGCGGAACGCTGTTATTACAGCGGTAGCGACAAATGAAATAACCACACTCGTTGCAAAGAAAGCGCTAACCCGACGAGCCTTACCGATAACCAACATGCCAGCCACTGCAGGAAGTAAAAAGTAAAGCACAAGTTCATTTCCACGGGGATGACCATGGACTGTCAGAGCAACCAGGATCAAGGTCATAAAAAAGCCAAATTCGAGGTTGAAGACTATTGAGAGAGTCAAACCCAAAGCTGCCATTGGAAAGAGATATGGAAGTATGGTGTGGTCCATCACGAAGAATTTAGCAAGTATCAGGAAAAGCAGGAAGAAAAAAGCAATTAAGGCAAGAGAGCTGAGTTGACTGAAGACTTTTTTGCGATTTCTTTGATAAAAAATGAGGACAAGAACAGCCGCCACAAAAATAATTGCCAGACTCGAGATCAAAAGGGAAGTCTGATCGGTTGGTTCGCCGAGTCCATAGGTGTTAAGTGCCTCAAGATCAGCAGCAGTGACAACCTCGCCACGTCTGACAATTACCTCTCCAGCGATAATTTGTCGAGTGATGGGAACAACGGCAGAACGAGCCTGATCACGACTGAATTGGGTTTGTTCTTCGCTGAATAAACTGGTTGGCACAATATAGGAGGAGGTAAGCGCAATGATTAGCTTAGTTTGGTCACTTTTGAAAGAGAAATCGATAATTGCAGGAAGATTGTTGCGAACTGTTCCTAGTTGATTGTTGCGGATGCTTTCACGCAAAACGATTTCGAGCACACGGCTGGCCTCACTGCGGATTGCCTGCCAATCCGCCTCTTCCAGTTCCAGCAAGGACAAATAATCTTCGTCACTCATTTGCAGATCTGGAAGAGCTTTAAGGTCCTGGATCTTTTGCGTTTCACTTGCGTATGTATCACTTCGAACGGTCGAAATGAAATAGAGAGCATCTTCAAGTTTTTCAAGTTGCGAACGGGCAATGTTTGGGTCTGACGGTAAATAAACAGGAGGTACTTCTGTGGCCGCGTTTTCGCGGGCTATGTCGGTATAGACGCGCGACTCAAAGGTTACAGAGTAAGGAGCTAAAATTTCCTGTGGGGCAACTTCACCAATTGAAACCATTTGTGTTTGTTGATTGAGCAAATCTGGACCGATCAATGCACCATATGCAACCGCGCATGTAAGAACCAGCAAGATTACCTTGAGTGCACGATTGGTGAAAAAGCTAGATTTCCGAGGAGTGCCTTGTTCTGCCATACGAATATTATACCTAAAAGCAGAAGTGTCCTCTCTCAAGGTGAAACACAGATCAGGTCTTTAAATTGTTCAAAGGTAGATTGACCGATTCCATCGACTTTTAGAATATCTTCGATACTAAGGAAATAGCCATGCTCGTTTCGATACGCAATGATTGCTTTGGCTTTTACGGCGCCAATACCAGGAAGACTTTCCAATTCACTTTGAGTTGCTGTGTTGATATTAATGAGAGTTGGGAGCTCAATTTCTGGCGATCGTTGGGTATTATTGTTATCGGGTTCTTCAGGTATAAAAACTCGCTGTCCATCCTGCAGTTTAGTAAGCAAATTCAGTAAATCTGTCCGAGCCAGTGGTGTTGCACCGCCAGCAGAAAGAATAGCATCGTTTACGGTAGCGCCTTTGGGCAGGGCATAGATACCAGGGTTGATAACAGCGCCTGCAATCTGCACCTGAATCATTTCTACTGTTGCTGTTGGTTGGGGTGTCAGATCAGGCGTAAGCGTCACAACAATAAAGGGAGCACCTGGTTTTGGAAGCAAGAGCATGTGAACCAATCCACTCAGCAACAGACCAATGAGGATTCCAGCCAATATTTGCTTCCAGTATTTCATTTTTAGCTGCTCGTGTTTTCCGCTTCAATCATTGTATTAAAGGCTCTGATCGAGACTTCAAGCATGGCTAAATCAGGTTCGCGTGTGGTCAGCTTTTGCAACCAAAGGTTGGGTTTTATCAAAAAACGAAAAAAAGCAGATTTGTCCATCATGTTGGCAGCAAAGCGAATGTATTCATAAGCGATGCCTGAGACAATAGGAATCATCAGCACACGGGAAATCAGGCGCCAGTGCAATGGTAAAGGACCTAGCAAAGTGAAGATAATCACTGAGATCAATACAAGGGTTAACATGAAGGAAGTTCCGCAGCGGGGGTGAACAAGGGATTGCTTGCTTACTTCTTCTGGAGTTAATTCAACGTCAGCCTCAAATGCGTTGATGGTTTTGTGTTCGGCACCGTGATAGGCAAAGACACGGGCAATCTCCGGAAGTCTGCCGATAAAGGCTATATAAACAATCAAGATCAGCAGGCGCATCGCCCCTTCGATCAGATTGCTCCACCAGGCACTTAAGCTAAAGTATTTTTCAATCAGACCCGCAAGGAAGGCGGGCAGCAAAAAGAAAAGGGCAACTGCGATCAGGATAGAAAAAAGAACCGTAAAAGTCAGCTCTTTGCCCTCAATCTGCTGTTCTTCCCCCGAAGCAATATTGGCGGATTTAGTTAAGAAACGCATGCCCAATCTCATGGCATCCCATAGGTTGAAAATTCCTCTCACGAATGGAATGGTGGTCCATTTGGAACGATAGAGTTCTGGCAATGCCTCCTGATAGGTCACGATCTCACTATCCGGCGCGCGAACAGCCATGGCGGCGTGATTTTTGCCTCGCATCATCACGCCTTCCATCAATGCCTGACCTCCGTAGGAGGGAAGTTTTAAGGTTTTATCACTTGGCATTAATTGTCTCCAAAGCTAAGGTAAAAGTGGATCAATGCCTGAATGCCTTTGAGCCAATTTGGGTGATACATGCGTTCATTCGGTGAGTGGATGGCATCGTCCGGCAAGCCAAAACCGGTCAAAATTGATTTCACTCCAAGTTCCTGCTGCATGACAGTAGCGACTGGAACGCTGCCGCCTTCGCGCTTGTAAGTGATTGGCTTATTCCAGATCGCCATGAGCGCATTGGCAAAGTTATCCGCACCTGGAGCGTTCTCTGCCAGATAAGCAGGACCGGCACTGTGCAAAAATACCTTTGTTCTAACCGTTGGGGGCGCGATGGAAAGGATGTAATTCTTTGCCAGTTCATATGTTTCCATTGGATCCATATTCGGGACCAAACGGCAGGATATCTTTGCCTTCGCGTAAGCAGGAATAATTGTCTTGGCACCGTCTCCAATAAAGCCGGAGTAGAAACCATTGACATCCAACGTCGGGCGGGCTCCCTGACGCTCAAGTATTGTGTAACCTGCTTCTCCAAATAGTTGCGGTACGCCGGTTATTTCCAGCATTTCGGCTTCATTGGTGCTATTCGAAGCGATACGCTTCCGCTCTTCAGGAGACAATATCTGAACATTATCATAAAAACCAGGAATCGCGACGGAACCATCCTCATTGTGTAGTTTCGAGATGATCTGGGCGAGCACATTGGCTGGATTGGCAATGTTTCCGCCCCATAAACCAGAGTGTAAGTCAGCCCGGGGACCATCGACACGCACCTCAAAATATGCCATACCGCGCAAGCCATAAACGATAGTGGGTTTGTCTTTTGCTACCATGCCTGCATCAGGGTTGAGGATCATGTCGCAGGCGAGCAATTCCTTATGCTCCTTGATGAAAGGTTCCAGAGAGGGTGAGCCGATTTCTTCTTCACCTTCAAGGATGAATTTGATGTTAATGGGTAAGTCGCAACTTGCCAGGGCGGATTCAAGAGCAAAGATGCTAGCCATTACCTGACCTTTCATGTCGGATGCGCCACGCGCATAAAGATAGTCATCGCGAAAGGTCGGTTCAAAGGGGGCGCTTTGCCATTCATCAATTGGGTCTTCAGGCTGAACATCGTAATGCCCATAGATCAGGAGCGTTTTAGCGTCTTGCTTGCTGGATCTTTTCTCGGCATAAAGGATGGGGTGAAGTGGAGTTTGAAAGATCTCAACGTGTTCCATACCTATCTTGCGCAGGTAGTTGGCCATAAATTCGGCAGCTTTTCGCATATCCTGAGCATGTTCGGGATTGGTGGAAACGGATGGGATTTTCAGAAGATCAATGTATACATTAGTCATGCTGTCTTTGTTCTTTTCGAAATATTGCAGCGATTGTTCGACAGGGTTCATTTTGGCGTCCTTTCTGTGATATTGTTGCGATGATTATATGCTAAAAACGATTTTTTTATGTTAGGATGTGTAGCATAGAACAAATCATTAAGATAAATAAGGCAGGTCGATGATGGAATATGTTGAACATAGAAAGGTAATGATTCTTGGTGGTGGTCCGGCAGGATTTACAGCGGCGCTCTATTCAGCCAGAGCTGATTTAAAACCTTTGTTGGTGACAGGAATGACTCTTTATGGTCAGGCTTCTCAAACTCATCTTATTGAGAATTATCCTGGTTTTCCCCAGGGTGTGGGTGGTAGTGATCTGGGTCAACTGTTCGATGAGCAAGCCCGCCATTTTGGTGCGGAAGTTGTTTTTGATGCAGTCACATGCGTCAAATTGGGTCAGAAACCTTTTGAAATATGTCTTTCTTCGGGCAAATATACAGCAGATACCTTGATCATTTGCATGGGAGCTGATTCGCGGAAGCTGGGAGTACCTGGGGAACTGGAATTCACTGGAAGAGGTGTTTCGTTTTGCGCAACCTGTGATGGATGGTTTTTTAAGGATAAAGAAATCCATATGATCGGTGGTGGCGACAGTGCCTTGGAAGAGGCTCTATTTTTAACCCGCTTTGTGCGTAGTATTACGATCATCCATCGTCGGGATGCTCTTCGGGCAGGAGCGATATTGGAAAAACGAGCCCGCAATAACCCTAAGATTCAGTTTCTTTGGAACACAGTCGTCAAGGAAATATTTGGGTCAGAAGGAGTTGAGGAGCTTTTAGTTGAAGATACAGTATCAGGTGCACAAAAGCGCATTTCGACCCAGGGAGTTTTTATCTCGATTGGGCATGTTCCAAACACTCAGATTTTAGATGGTCAACTTAAACTGACTCCAATGGGCACGCTCGAAGTAGACCGACAGATGCAAACTAGTGTTGAAGGTGTTTTTGCGGCTGGCGAAATTGCTGACCCGTATTTCAGACAGGTTGTGACATCCGCTGGTATGGGGGCTGCCGCGGCAATTTCAGCAACGAGATACCTGGAAGGACTTGAAAAGTAAGGACAGTGGATTAGGGGAGATGTAGGCCGGATTCCGTATTTGAATCCGGCTTTTTTGCCAGTGTTTGCCTATGGGTTGCTGATATAAAGAGGGATGATCACAAATATCGAATTGAATCACGTATTTTACTGGTGCATACTGTTGCCCGATCGAACCCCTTGTGGGGGCAGGCTGTACGATTCGGCCTATGGGGAGGATTGAGATTTGTGCGCGAAGACAGGATGGAATGCGCGAGCATGGAATGATGTGCTTTTCTACTGTTTTTCACTTTCTTGCGCTACAATAAATTTAGATTTATTTGTTGTAAGGAAGGTGGACATGGAGAAAAAAATTGAAAAGGACTTTTCATCACCCAAACATCGCAAACTGCTCAATTCAGCATTTTTATTGGATTTATTTTCCTGGTTCACGTTGATACTAGGGATTTTAAGATTTGTTGTACATTTTTATGACAATATAATCCAATCGGGTTTTTTGTTCTACATTCTCACTCTTCCGAGTATGAACTTTGATTTTGTTGTAATGATATAAATAATATTTAGATGCCTTAGCCATCGTTATTACCGCAATTATCACGTGTTGTATTATGCAGGGGATCGCTACCGCCCTGAAGATGGTGGTCGAGACCGATCTGAACTACCGATCCGAGAAGTCATCAATTGATGAGAGATTGGAATCGATAGAGCTTGAAGAAGCTGCTCTATTGGATGGAGTAGAAGCTATTGATGAAGAATCAATGGTAGAAGTGGAAGACGCTGAATTTTATAAGCCCGGTGAGGTGCTAAAACTTACCCGATGGTTGGACAAAGGCATGTGGCTGGCAATTTATACAACACTTGGCCTGGAACTGTTTTCCTTACCATCTTTTTATCGAATCGTAAATAGCCTCTTAGCAAGTAAACTTTGCCAGCCGCTGGTCAGTTTTATTAAGGCTTGAGCCTGTTGAGCCCACGTAGTGGGCGAAACAGAAAAGAGGCTGACCCAAAAGTCCGAATTTTCAAAAAATTGATCTAAAAGTGGGGGAAACCATCAATTCTTTCCTAGGATTTGACGATGCAATCCCAATTTTATGGCTAAAAAAGCCTATAAGTGGGGGAGATAAAAATGAAGTTTGACTTTTGGGTCAGCCTCAAGACAAGAAGTTATACAAAGAAACACCTTTCCGATTCCGATAGTGAAGTTCAAGCCACTATACAGAAAAGAAAGGTGTTAATAGAAAACAAACATAATAGCTTGTCCCACACAAAATGGATGTGTAAATATCAATGATAATTAACCGTGAGTATAGACGAGAAATGACAAGAAATCAAATGAAATATCATAGTCAGGTATCAATAGACAGAAGCATGCGAAAAGAATAACTCAAGGGAAAACAACCTAAATGAGTAGAAATAAGAGTCAAAGACATAGGGGCATGAACGGAAGTTCAGGCCAGCATCATGAGATGCGAGTCGGTAGCATGGGCTTATAGCCCATGAGCAAACCACCCCTTTTAGGGGTGGTCATGATTACAATTTTGGCTACTATTGTTTTGGTTCTGGTGACTGCTCTGGTTCAATATCTCCCGATCAGAGCATTTAACCAGTTTCTCCCAATCCTGATGGAAATTGAACATAACAGTAGGAAAGCATAAAATATATTCCTACGGTCAATTCCATAACCTGAATAATAGCCTTTTGGAAACAAGGTAAGACCAAAAGGAAAAAAACAAAATAAAAGCACCCCGTTGGTATTTTTACAGGGTGCTTTTGTGTTCAATAAAGTGAATATTCTATGGGTTTGGAGTGGGGCCAATGCCAGATCCAGTCCAGCTGAAGACTCTGAAAGCGCTGATCGCTCCGGCTTCTTCATAAATGGGATTGTTTGGATCCTGGTTGATCTGTCTGGCTACCGAAACACTCCACTGAATGACATGTGGTGTGCTGTCAGTTGGGCGGAAGCTGGACGGAAGGATGAATTTTGTGTCCGTGACGTATTGGGTCAGGATCCGTTCCTCGGATGAGGTAAGATCCTGAATGACCACACGGTACACTTCATTCGGGAAGAGCGAAGCAACGGATGCCCACTGCAGTGTAACCGCCTCATCTGTTGCCGAAAAGGCTTCCCCTGAGCGGGGTAGAAGCAGGTTTGGCGCCGGATAGGGAGGTAATGGTGTTGGGGTCAGAGTTGGCCCAGCGGTAGGAAGGCGATCACAAAGGGGAATTACGAGTTTATCTCCCTGGCGGACAATATCACTGCTCAGATTATTGTAAATTTTGATGTCCATCATCGAAACGTTATAGTTGGCTGCGATACCGCTCAAAGTCATGTTTGCGTCAACAATGATCGTATCAGTGTGGGTGCAAAGCTCCAGGTCGGATTCTATGGCTTCCGGCGTGGCTGTGGGTACTGGCGAAGCGGTCGGCGTTGGCTGCGGGATCTTAAGCGCCATTCCTTCCGTAATGACGCAACTTTGCAACAGGTTGTTGGCATCGATGATGCTTTGAACTGATACATTGAACTTCAAACCCAGGTCGAGGCAGGTCTCGCCAGCCTTGACAACATAGTCAATGGGAGGAAGCGGCGTCCAGGTAGGTAAGGGCGTCATCGTCGCGGTGTTGGCGGGCGTATTGGTCAAGGTAGGTGTTACGGTGATCGTTTCGAGAGGATCAGTAGTTTCGCTGTCAGTGCTTTTACCGCGTGTGACGATGAAGAAGACCAAAGCCGCAACAAGGACGAGAAAAGCGACAATGATCGCGATCAGCGCCACGAGATTCAGTCTAACTTCAGGTATTCGCTGCGAGTCAATTTTGCTGGCTTTTTTCTCTTTTGGAGTAGGTTCGCCAGCCAGATCGGTGCCACAGACAAGGCAGCGTTTTGAGTTTTCGGAGAGTTTTGTGCCACAAACCGGACAAATTTTGGTTTTTGTTGGCGTTGGTTCGATTTTTGGTTTTCTCATATCTTTGCTCTTTATAAGACAAAATGCTGATGATTGCTTTGGTAAAATTGTTGCAATGTCAGCAGTCTATATTCATATTCCGTTCTGTATCAAACGTTGTTTCTACTGTGATTTTATCACGTATGCCGGACAAGGTCATTTGATCGGGAAATATACTGATAGATTGCTGCAAGAAATAAAAGCATACCAGGGAGTGATCCCTGATCCGGTGGATACGGTATATTTTGGAGGCGGGACGCCATCGATATTTCCAGCAAAAACAATTTCAACGGTAATTAAAGCATTAAATGAACAATTCACTTTGAATGCGGATGCGGAAATCACGCTCGAAGCAAACCCTGGAACGCTCAGCTTGCCATATCTGCAAGAGCTTAGGCAAGCTGGCGTTAACCGTCTGAGTCTGGGGATCCAATCCTTTGATAATGCAGATCTAAAGGTTTTAGGTCGCATTCACAATGCTGAACAAGCTGACGAAGCGATTAGGTTTGCACGGGAAGCTGGTTTTGAGAACATTAGCCTTGATCTTATCTTTGGCTTGCCTGGTCAAACGCTGAAAAGCTGGAAAGAAAATTTGAAAAGGGCCTGCGATCCTGGCGTTGAACATCTTTCGCTCTATTCGTTGATCCTTGAAGAAAACACTGAATTTGCCCACATGGTCTCGTCTGGTGAGCTTGTTTTACCTGACGATGAGCTGGTGGCGGATATGTTTGAATGGGCGATCGATTTTTTGCCAACGCAGGGATTTGAACACTATGAGATTTCCAATTGGGCTAAAAATCCCAACCTTGAATCTCGTCATAACAAGGTCTACTGGCATAATCTGGACTATCTCGGGCTTGGCGCTGGAGCGCATGGTCGCCTGGACGAGACGCGTTACCATAATTATGATCAGCTGCAGGATTACATCGGAAATCGCGATGATGCAAATAAGGCTGGTTCACCCTTCATTATGGAGAAAATTCCAATTTCCACAAGAGATGCCATGCAGGAGCAAATGATGCTGGGGCTGCGATTAACCCGTGAAGGGGTCTCCGATTCCGGCTTCAAAAACAGATTCGGGCTGACAATCGAAGAGGCATTTCCGAGAGAAGTTAAAAGCTTATTAGCCAGGCAGTTGGTGGAATGGGTGGAATTCGAAGACGGACCACATCTGCGCCTGACCAGGCGAGGAATCTTGTTCGGCAATCAGGCTTTTATGGAATTTGTTGACTAAGTGTGCACATGGATGATCGTGCCCCAGCCGTGGGTTGCCCAATTCTCTGGAGGCGCGACCGGGTAAGACCAGCGATAGACCCATTTGGCATCGCTGTTGCGCATATTAATACAGCCCGCGCTCATTGGAGTGCCAAAATTGCTGTGCCAGAAGGTGCCGTGCGTTGCCAGACCAATTTCCAGCTCAAAGAAACAGGTCCAAGGCACGCCCATCCAGATCCTTTCACGAATATTGCTGGTGAGAACCGCGTTGCCCATATGCTTTGAGGGCATTTTCGTCTTAATGGCATATTTTCCTTCCCCAGTGGGGAATCCGGTTGAAACCTTGGTCTCAAAAACGATCTCGTCACCTTCGTAGGCGCGCATGCGTTGGTGGGGAATGGAAACATCAATAAATTTTGCTTCAGGGGGCACTTCAGGGCTGATCGGATCAAACTCAGCGTCATCGATAAAACGCAAATGTTCGTATGGGATAGCTGTTTTGGTGCGCCCGAGCTGGTCTTCCACCTGATACCAGGAACGACCGTCGGGACCTTCGATCACGTCGGTGACCCAGTGGTTGGTGCCGTAATAATACATCCACAAAGGTTCCCATCCAGTTGGATATTGGAAGTACATTGAACGGGAGTAGGGCACGGTCAGTTCTGCCAACTGCCCGGAGGCGCGTTTGGGTTTTGAGAGCGGGTTGTACTCGTATCTAACCTCATGAAGATGTCCGCTAAAGATGTAACCACCCCAACATCGGTACCAGATCGGATTCCAGGCTGGTCCGTTGGGACCGATCACTTCTTCATAAACGTTAATGATCTCATTGTACTGGCGTTGATAGAGGATGGCGCTTCGTTCGTCAGGTTCTTTGTAAATGCTGACACCTTGCTTGTTGCCGACCAGCATTAAGCGTGGCTGGGTAGGATTGACTTTATCTTCTTCCTGGTAAGGGGCAAAAGCGCTTAGTCCCAAACCAAGAAGAGAGAACTTCAAAAAGTCACGACGACTAAATTTCATATTTGATTCTATTTAAACTCGTTCAGGTCAATATGAGCGACAGATTTACGCACGTACATTGGGCGATAAGGGAACTTATCGATGTCTTTTTCGTTTGTCGAGCCTGTCAGAACAAGAATTGTGTCCATGCCGGCAGAAATGCCGGAAAGAACGTCGGTATCCATGCGATCACCAACCATGTAAGTGTTTTCTGAATGCATGTCAAAATGATTCAGGGCAGTCCGCATCATGAGGGGGTTGGGTTTACCAACAAAAAAGGCGTGTTTGCCGGTTGCTTTCTCAATGAGGGCTGCCATTGCGCCTGTCGCAGGCACTGTGCCGCTTTCAGAAGGCCCAGATGGATCTGGGTTTGTGGCAACAAAGCGAGCGCCCTTTTCGATCAAGCGGATCGCGATGGTGATCTGATCGAGGCTATAGGTACCGGTCTCACCCAAAACAACAAAGTCGGGATTGATCTCGGTTTGAAAATAGCCATGGCTGTGGATGGCTTCGGTCAGACCAAGTTCTCCGATCACATAAGCTGTGCCGTTGGGGTTTTGCCTTTGCAGGAATTTTGCTGTGGCTAAAGCTGAGGTAAAAATATAGTTTTCACTGACGTCAAGACCGGCTTCGTTAAGGCGATGAGCCAGGTCTCGCGTGGTGTATTTGGAATTGTTGGTCAATATAGCATATTTGCGTTTTTGCTCCTTGAGGGTCTGTAAAAATTTATCAGCACCAGGTACCGCGCGTGTGCCATGTACGAGGACACCGTCCATATCAATTAAAAAATTCTTCTTCATTATTTGCTTTCCTTTCCTAATACTAAATAAAAAGCCACTGCTGATTGTACCAACAGTGGCTTATTTGTGTGTTTTGTTGTTTAAGCTTACTTCTTGGTCAAAATGATACGAGCGTCAACTACCGCGACACCTTTACCGTCTTCATAAACGATGACGGGGTTGGCGTCTGATTCAGCAATTTCGTCCTTGAGGTCGTAGATCATGTAAGAATAGTGAGCCAAAACGTTCGCGAGGGCTTTCTGGTCACGGGGGCTCTCGCCGCGGGCGCCCTTCAGGATCTGGGAAGCTCTGATCTCGGATTGCATTGTCAATGCGGTTTCTTCGTCGATTGGAGCAACCTTGAAGGTGACGTCTTTCATGATCTCAACAAAGATGCCACCGAGACCGAACATCAGGGTAGGTCCGAAGGTAGCGTCGTTGACAGAGCCAACAATCACTTCAGTAGCCCAGGGAGCCATCTGCTGGATTGCCAAACCGTCGATCTCAGCGTCAGCTTTGTATTTCAGGGAGTTTTCCATGATGACTTTCCAGGCTTCAAGAACCTCATCATCGCTCTTGATATTGACCTTGACCGCGCCGGCGTCAGATTTGTGAAGAATGTCGGGGGAGACGATCTTCATAACGACTGGATAACCGATCTGATTGGCAAGTTGGATTGCTTCTTCTTCGGTCTTTGCCAGTTCGGTTGGGGTGACAGGCAGGTTGTAGGCGGCAAACACGTGTTTGGCTTCAACTTCGGTCAGAGCGTCGCGACCCTTGGCACGGGCACCAGCGATAATCTCACGAGCTTTGGCTCCGTCAACATCAGTGGGCTTGTAGGGAGCTTTGTGTGAAGTTGACAGCAGTTCGTGCTGTTTGCGTAAGGATGCCAATGCCTTGACAGCCAGATCGGGCGCGTCGTAGGTTGGGATGTTGTGTTCGATCAGCCATTTCATCGCGTCTTCACAACGTTCACCACCGACGAATGAAACCGCGACGGGTTTCCCGGAAGCGCCTGATTCCTGGAGCGCGTTGTAGATGGCTTCGGCGATTTCCTGAGGATTGGTAACAGAAGTTTCGCAATAGAGCACAGCCAAACCATCAACCCAAGGGTGGGCATAGGAGTATTTCACGCCTTCGTAATAACCTTCCAGACCAGCACCACCAGTAATGTCAACCGGATTTTTGGCGGAACCAAAGGAAGGCATGTGCTTGCGCAGTTCAGCCTGAACTTCTTCGGGAGCGAACTTGAGGGGCAGACCGTATTTTTCGGCTGCGTCGGTTGCCAATACGCCAACACCACCACCGTTGGTGACGATGAGGAGATTGTCACCCTTCATGGTGGGTTGTAATGCCAATGCCAGGGTGGTATCGAACATGTCGTTCAGATCTTCAGCTTGGGCAACACCAGCTTGCTGGAATGCGGCTTCATAAACTTTGGCAGAACCTGCCAGAGAACCAGTATGAGAGGCGGCTGCCGCGGCACCATGGGCAGAGGTTCCTGCTTTGAGTGCTATGATCGGTTTGGTGCATTTGCGGGCTTCTTCCATAAAGCGAGCACCATCTTTGATGCCTTCAATGTAGAGGGTGATACAGGTCGTATTTTCATCTTCATTGAGATAAGCGATCAGGTCAGCGAAATCGAGATCAGCCTGGTTGCCGATGGAGATCATCTTGTCAAAACCGACGCGGCGGGTGTAGGTGGCTGCGTCCATGGCGATCAGGAGAGCGCCACTTTGGGAGACGAGAGCAGCTTTTCCATCCAGGGGGAGGAAGTTGGTGAACGATGCGTTCATTTTGTCACTGTTAGAGAGCACGCCGATAATGTTCGGACCAATAACGCGCATGCCGTATTCACGGGCAACGTTTACAACTTCGTTTTCAAGTGCAACATCGCCAACTTCACTGAAACCTGAGGTGATAATGCTTACACCTTTTACACCTTTTTCTCCAGCATCGCGAACGACTTCTGGAACGAACTTTGCCGGCACAGTGATAATGGCTGCATCGACAACATAGGGAACATCCTTGATGTTAGGATAGCATTTGTAACCAAGAATATCTTCCGCGCCAGGGTTGATGGGGTAGACCGGATTCTGGTAGCCACAATTTTTGAGATTTTCGACAACTTTATAGCCGATCTTCTCAGGATTGGTTGAAGCGCCGATAACGGCAATACTCTTTGGTTTCAGAACTGCATTGATGATTGGATCCACTTTTTCCTCCGATAATGGTTTGATTTTTACCAAGTGTTTAGTATACCCCAGAAGGGAAGTTTAATTAACAATTCGCATTGCCTCAAATAAAAAGTCACTATTGAGAATACGTTGCCTCATAACAGGAAGTCACCATGCAAGACATTAGAAAGTGCAGGGAAAGCCTATGATGAGTAAAAAGAGCAAAACGGAATTAGTAGAAAGTTATCGTCCCAGATACCTAAAAGCCAACAAAGCTGAAAAAACACGA